>FRYL01000004.1_pt1 | contig 34367 bp, 32 predicted proteins | sample 1057401 | NCBI WGS metagenome assembly FRYL01 (sample SAMEA4473313, study PRJEB15554) | hydrothermal vent metagenome | biome: marine basaltic hydrothermal vent biome; feature: marine hydrothermal vent; material: water | place: Pacific Ocean | collected 2011-06-14/2011-07-23 | depth 1199 m
TATATAAAAGAGAAAAATTATAGATTAGCTAATCCTATTGTAGATGTTGAAGATGAGTCTGTATTGATATATGATGGAGATGATAATGAATAGAGAGGATTATTATATATCCAAAATGAAAAGTAGATATATTGGTGATGATGGTGCAGTTGTTGATGATATGATATATAGTATGGATAGTTTTTGTGAAGATATACATTTTAAAAGAGAGTGGATGACTCTATATCAAATAGCCAAAAGGCTATGCTTGTAAATATATCAGAAGCAATTGCTATGAATGCTAAGCCTAAATTTGCACTTATATCAATTAGCCTACCTACTACTATTACAACTAATGAGATAGATGAATTAACAGATGGCTTTAAAGATATAGCTAATGATTATAATTGTGAGATTATTGGTGGTGATACAGTTAGTGGAACTAAAATAGATATATCAATTACAATTATCAGTAAAAGTGATAATCCACTTTTACGAAGAGGATTAAAAGAGGGAGATATATTAGCATATACAGGGGAGTTAGGTAACTCTAAAAGAGATTTAGAGAGATTGTTTAATAGGCAACCAATAGAAGAGAATTCCAGATTTATTACTCCTACACTAAGAGATGATTTTATATATAGTATGCGAAAATATCTAAAAGTTGGTATGGATATAAGTGATGGACTCTTTTGTGATACTAATAAACTTCTTAAAATAAATAATTTAGGTTGTAAATTAATTAAAGATATATCAAAAGATATATATAGTAGTGGTGAAGAGTATGAGATGTTAATAGGTTTTGATGCCTCTAATCTTGATATAATTAGCTCTTATGGTTTAAAGATAACTCCTTTTGCTGTTGTTGTAAGAGATAAAAATATATTAGATTGTACCAATCACCATTTTTAATCAATTAAACCTATATTTAAATAAAATTGGTTAAAATTAGAGTATGAATAATTACTTAATAGAGATAATAGTAGTAATGATACTATTAGAAATTTTTGAAGCATCGTGGCAAAGAGCAGATACATTAGAGGGGATATTAGAGAACTCTTTTTTCTATTATCAAAAAAGTATATTTATACTCTTTTTAATGTATCCTACATTTTATTTTGTTTTATTTGTATCTTTATATACTTCTGTGTTAAATTTCGGTATAATATCAATATTGATATTTAAGGCTTTAGACCTTTTATTCAAACTAGATATAATTAATAAACACTTCATAAACCATAATTTAGATATTGAACTAGCAAGTATGATAAAATCAAAAGTTGAACCATGGGTTTTTCTAATGGGATTATTTATCTATGTACCAATTCTATTAATATCATTAATTTGATATTAAGGTTAGTTTTGTTATTATTTAATAAATCTTAACTTAAATTCTACATTAATTATATTAAAATTCAAAACACAAGGACTTTTTATGAGTGAAAATAAAAAACCCAATAGTAGAAAAAGCAGGACACATATACCTGTTGATGGACATAAAATAGAGGATTTGCAACAAAAACCTCTAAAAGAGCTTGTAATAATAGCAAAAGAGATAAAAGTTGAAAACCCAAATGAGTTTCAGAGAAAAGATTTAATATTTGAAATTCTTAAATCGCAAGTATCTCAAGGTGGATTTATATTATATACAGGTATATTAGAGGTAATGCATGATGGATATGGTTTTCTTCGTTCTATTGATGGAAATTTTGCAAATTCAAAAAATGATACATATGTAAGTGCTACACAAATTAGAAGATTTGCACTTAGAAATGGTGATATTATTACAGGACAGGTTCGTTCTCCAAAAGAGCAAGAGAAATATTATGCACTACTTAAAATTGAAGCTATCAACTATTTAGCACCAGAGAAATCAAAACAGAGACCACTTTTTGCAAACCTTACTCCACTATATACAAATGATAAATTGAAATTAGAGTATCACCCAATGCACTTTACAGGTAGAGTTTTAGATTTGTTTAGTCCAATGGGTAAAGGACAAAGAGCATTAATTGTAGCACCTCCACGAACAGGTAAAACAGAACTCCTTAAAGAGTTAGCTCACGGTATTACTGCAAATAATCCTGAAGCATCTTTGATGGTGCTTCTTGTTGATGAGAGACCAGAAGAGGTTACAGATATGCAAAGAAGTGTCAAGGGTGAAGTTTATAGTTCTACTTTTGATTTACCTGCTCAAAATCATGTACGAACTGCAGAGATGGTAATTGAGAGAGCGAAAAGACGAGTAGAACTTGGACAAGATGTGATAATTTTACTTGATTCTATTACAAGACTTGCAAGAGCATATAATACAGTAACTCCAAGTAGTGGTAAAGTTTTGAGTGGTGGGGTTGATGCAAATGCACTTCATAAACCGAAAAGATTTTTTGGAGCTGCTAGAAATATAGAAGATGGTGGAAGCTTAACAATTATTGCAACAGCCTTAATTGATACAGGAAGTAGAATGGATGAGGTAATCTTTGAGGAGTTTAAAGGTACAGGTAACTCTGAAGTTGTACTTAATCGTAATATATCTGATAGAAGAGTATATCCTGCTATTGATGTAACAAAATCAGCAACAAGAAAAGAGGAGTTACTAAGTTCTCCTGAGACTCTTCAAAAAGTATGGGCATTGAGAAATGCTATGCAAAATATGGAAGAGATAGAGGGGCTTAAATTTTTATTCTCTAAAATGGGTAAAACTAAGAGTAATGAAGAGTTTCTTAATATGATGAATAAGTAGAATTCTATTTTAATGAGAGTTGGTATATTTGATAGTGGTGTAGGTGGATTTAGTGTGGTTAAATCTCTTCTTGAAGAAAAGCTTTTTGAAGAGATTATATATTATGGTGATACTGCTAGAGTACCTTATGGTACAAAAGATGAAAATACAATTATAAGATACTCACTTGAAGCTATTGAGTTTTTTAATAATTTTGATATAGAGTTGCTTATTACAGCTTGTAATACAGTAAGTGCCTATGCCCTTCCAACTATGCGTTCCAAAAGTTCTTATCCTATTATAGGAGTAATTGAACCAGGTGTTAAAGCCTTAGAGAATAGAATGTTGGATAAAAGTGCTAATATTCTTATCACTGCTACAAAATCAACAATTTTATCAGAAAGATACCAAAATGAGATATTTTCTCTTGGATATAGTAATATTAAAGCGATACAGACAGGACTTTTTGTACCCATAGTAGAAGAGGGACTTTTTGATGGAGATGTTGTAGAAAGTGTAATGGATTACTATTTTAAAGATTTAAAACAACCAGATGCAATAATCCTTGGCTGTACTCACTTCCCACTCCTTAGCGATTCAATTAGTAACTATTTTGATAAATCTCCTATTATGATACATTCAGGTGAAGCAATTGTAGAGTATTTAAAAGATAGATTAGAGATAGATAACAAATTTCAAGATACTAACCTTAAAATTTATGCCTCTGATAATGTGGAGGGACTTAGAAAAGTAGCTATGGAGTGGTTATATACTAAATAAGTTATTTTTTACTCTCTAAATATCTTTCTAGTATAATTTTAGCAGATATTGAATCTAATCTACCATCTCTTTTATGTTTAATTTTACCTTTTGTCATATCTGAAGCTTCAAAGCTTGTTCCTTGTTCATCTTGATAAATTACTTCTATATCTCTATCTATAAGAGATATAAAATGTTTAATTCGCCTCTCCATTTCATCACTACTTGAACCATCTTTTGGTAATCCTACTACTAATAATTCAATATCCCACTCATCTATAAATTCTCTTACCTCTCTTGATGCTTGGTTACGATTTTTTCTAATAATTGCAGGTTGAGGCATTACAATAGAACTATCTAAAGTAATTGCTACTCCTATTCGTTTGAGTCCTACATCTATACTTGCTATCTTCATAATATACTCCTTTAACCACTATTAAACAGAAATTGTGCTACAATTATACACAATTTATATTAAGGATTTATAATTAATGGGAATAGAGAGTAAGTTTAAGAAAGTTTTTTTAGAGATAGAAAGTTTAGAAAAGAAAATAAATAATGGAGAGTATAGAAGTTTCTTCAAGTCTAAAAAATATAATATAAACTCTTTGATGTCTAATAGGAATTATCAAAATATATATAATTTTACAAGAACAATAGGAGATAACATAACCTCCCTTTGTAGTTCAGAGGATATAACTAAAGAGGAGATAAAAATATATCGTAGAGAGAGAAATAGATTAGATGCAGAGTTGCATCGTATTCACCTAATTATGGAAAATGATAAGAGATTTTGGAAAAATAGTAGAGAGGTATTTGAGGAGTTTCAATATAAAATTATGATGAATTTACCATTTGAACTTAATCAAAATATTTGGAAAATAGTTAAGCGATTTTTTTTCAGACTATTTGCTACTAAGCCTATCTATTTAAAACTTCAAAGGGGATAAGATGAAATTTGTAGGGGCTCATGTAAGTAGTAGTGGAGGGGTATTTAATGCACCTCTAAATGCCAAAGAGATAGGGGCAAAAGCTTTTGCACTCTTTACTAAAAATCAAAGACAGTGGAAATCAAAAGATTTAGATAGTAAAACTATTGATAAATTTCAAAAGAATTTAGAAGATAGTGGGATTTTAGCTAAACATATTTTACCTCATGATAGTTATCTTATTAATCTAGGACACCCAGAGGAGGAGAAACTTATTAAATCAAGAGATGCTTTTATTGATGAGATAGAGAGATGTCATATATTAGGAGTTGATAGACTCAATTTTCACCCAGGAAGCCATCTTGTAAAAGTACCTAAGAGGGCTGAAGATTATGAGGCTCAAATTAAAAATGCCGAGGATATATCTTTAGATGTTGTAGCATCTTCTATGAATTTAGCAATAGAGGCTACAAAAGATTTGAATGTAAAGCTTGTAATAGAGAATACAGCAGGGCAGGGGACAAATTTGGGATATAAGTTTGAACATTTAGCTCATATTATAGATAAGATAGAGGATAAGAGTAGAGTAGGAGTCTGTATTGATACTTGTCATACCTTTACATCAGGTTATGATTTACGCACAAGAGAGGCTTATGATAAGACAATGAGTGAGTTTGATAAGCTAGTTGGATTTGAATATTTAATGGGAATGCACATTAATGACTCTAAAGTAAAGCTTGGTTCAAGAGTAGATAGACATCACTCTTTGGGTGAGGGTGAAATTGGTTGGGATTTATTTAAGTTTATTATGAATGATAGTAGAATGGATGATATACCATTAATATTAGAGACAATTAATAGTGATATTTGGAAAGAAGAGATAGAAGAGTTATATAAGTTAGTGGAGAGTTAGTATGAATATTGATATAAAACAACAAATTAAAGAGTTAGCAAAAAAATATTCTAATAACTTAAAAGATAAAATAGATAATAGAATGCAAGAGATGAAAGATGATAACAAATCTCATTATCTAATTTATCAAGTTTTAGGAATATCAGATAAAGAGGGTTCTTTAATAGATTTATATCAAAATAAGGGACGATTTTTATATAAATATGCTGGTTCTTTTTTAGAAGAAGCTACAAAATTATGTTTTTTAGAAAAATTTCCTAATTCAGCTACAACAAAAATACCAAATACAGTAGGTCAAAGACCTAAAACTTTTGAAATTGATTGTTTAGAGGGTAATAATGCTATTGAGATAAAATGGAGAGATGCTACAACAGATGGTGACCATATTACAAAAGAGCATACTAGAATAAAAGTGATTTATAATGCAGGTTATAAGCCAATAAGAGTAATGTTTTATTATCCAAATAGAAGACAAGCTATGAAAATACAAAATACTTTAGAAACACTTTATAAAGGTATTGGTGGAGAGTATTATTATGGAGATAGTGCTTGGGAATATGTAAAAACTAGAACTACAATTGATTTAAAACAAATTTTAGAAGATATTGCTAAAGAAAACTCTGGAGTTTAAAATGATGGAAAAAGTTTTACAAGGAGATTGTTTAGATATATTGCCAACTTTTGAAACAGAGAGTATAGACCTAATTTATTTAGACCCACCATTTTTTACAAACACAATTCAAAAATTAAAAACAAGAGATGGAAGCAAAGAGTTTTCATATAGTGATATATGGGAAAGTCATAAAGAGTATGCAGAATTTTTATATAAAAGATTAAAAGAACTGAAAAGAGTTTTAAAACAAGATGGAAGTATATTTGTTCATTGTGATAAAAATTCTACACATATAGTCAAAGCTTTATTAGATGATATATTTGGTTTAAAACAGTTTCAATCTGAAATTATTTGGTATTATAAAAGATGGTCAAATTCAAAAAAAGGATTATTGCCATCTCATCAAACAATATATTTTTATTCCAAAACTAAAGATTTTAAATTTAAAAGAGTTTATAATGATTATTCCCAAACTACGAATATAGACCAAATATTACAAAAACGAGTAAAAGATGGTAATGGTAAAACAGTATATGCAAAAGATAAAAATGGAAATACAATAAATAGCGATATTAAAAAAGGTGTACCTTTAAATGATGTTTGGGAAATACCATATTTAAATCCAAAGGCAAAAGAGAGAGTTGGTTATCCAACTCAAAAACCAATTTTATTATTAGAGAGAATTATAGAAATAGCCTCAAATGAGGGAGATACTATACTTGACCCTTTTTGTGGAAGTGGTACAACTTTGGTTGCTGGAAAATTAAATAATAGAAAAGTTATAGGTATTGATAAATCAGAAGATGCAATTAATATTACAAAATCCAGATTAGATAATCCAATAAAAAGTGAATCTAATTTATTAAAAAAAGGTAAAAAAGCATATCAAAATGTTAGTGATATGGTTGAAAAATTATTATATGATATTGATTATATTCCTGTTCAAAGAAATAGTGGAATTGATGCAATACTTAAAGAAACCTATAAAAATAGTCCAATATTAATTCGTATTCAAAAAGAGAATGAAACAATAGAAGAGGCTATAAAGTCATTAAGCAGAGCGGTAATTAGTAAAGCTTCAAAAAAATCATTTTTAATAAGAACTAATAATATAAAATCTCTATTTGAATTTGATTATATTGATGATAAGATAAAAATTATTAATTCACTCTCTTATGAATTAAAATTTAGTTAATAAAGGATTGATATGAAAAATATTATATTTGGACCAGTAAATTCAAGAAGATTTGGTATATCACTGGGTATTGATTTGAGTCCTAATAAAAAGCAGTGTAATTTTGATTGTTTGTATTGTGAGCTTGAACCAAATAGTACAGTAGATAGTTTTGATGAGGTATTGAGTGTAGAGGATATTATATCTGCACTCAAAGAGAGATTAAGTAATAGTATAGATTTTATAACTATTACAGCTAATGGAGAGCCAACTCTATATCCATATTTAGATACTTTAGTAGATGAGATTGATAAAATCAAAAAAGATACCAAAACTTTAATACTTAGTAATGCAAGTAGAATTGATGATAAAAATATTGCCAAAACTCTATCTAAAATAGATGTAGTTAAATTATCATTAGATTGTATTGATAATAGTTGTCTAAAAAAGCTTGATAGGGCTTATCGTGATATAGATGTAGAGAATATCAAGCAAGGAATGTTGGATTTTAGTAAAATTTATAAAAAAGATTTAATTATAGAGATTTTATTTGTAAAAACTATTAATGATAAGAGTATAGATAGATATAGTGAGTTTTTATTGGAGTTAAATCCAAAGAGAGTTGATATTGGTTCTATTGATAGACCACCTGCTTATAATGTTAAACCTCTCTCTTATGAAGATTTAGTAGAAATTTCGCATAAGTTTGACTCATCTTTACCTATATATATATCATCTCGCAAAAATATAAATAGTAATCCTATAAGTTATAGTGATGATGAGATAATAGCAACTTTGGCAAAAAGACCATTAAGTGATGATGATATAACAATTTTATTTGATAATAGTTCTCAAGATAGACTAAAAATACTATTAAAAGATAAAAAAATAGAAAAAATTGAATTAAATGGCATATTTTTTTATAAATTATCGAAAAAGACTTGACAAAAGATTTTTTTTCTGTTATAATTCTGCCCACCAACAAGTAACAATAACTTGAAGGTATCCATTCCGGATTAGCTCAGCGGTAGAGTAGATGACTGTTAATCATTTGGTCGCTGGTTCGAATCCAGCATCCGGAGCCACTTATACAAAATAAAAATCAAATAATTTTCAAAATATAAATTTTTTCTTTATCTCATAATAATTAATATTTAAAGTTATATTTAACAAAATAAGATAATATTTCAAAATAATAAAATTTTAGGAGAGTAGATGTTAAGATTTGCACTATCACCTATTAGAGATATATATATAGATGATTTAAGAGTAGCTATTTTTAATTATCTTTATTCTCAAAAAATAGCTGATAACTTTATATTACGAATAGAAGATATAGATAAAAAAAGAGATATTATAGGTAAAGATGAAGAGATATTAATGATATTGGAGAAGTTTGCACTTCCTCATTCACAACTATATTATCAGAGTGAAAATCTTCATATTCATCAAACATTAGCTATAAGATTACTTCAAGAACAAAAAGCTTTTATATCTACTTGTCTGCTTAATGAAAGTAGTTTAGATGAAAAGCTTGATATTGATAAATTAAAAAATGATGGAGTCCCTTTTGTAATTCGTATAAAAGAGCCAAATGGAGATAATTTTATAATCCTAAAAGAGGATAATACTCCTACTCAAATTTTTGCCACAGCTTGTGATGATATGCTTACTGGAGTAGATTTTATTATTCGTAAAGATGAGTATATTAATGATACTCCTAAACAAGAGTATATTAAATCTCAACTTGGTTATGATAATGAGACTAAATATATAGATCTACCTGCTATTTTAAATCCAATAAGTGTAAAATCACTTTTAGAAGATGGTTTTTTACCTGATGCTATTATTAATTATCTTATTTTAATTGGTAATAGAGTACCAAAAGAGATATTTACAATGCCAGAGGCTATTGAGTGGTTTGAACTTGAGAATATATCAAAAGAGGCTATTGATTTTGATATTGAGAAGTTAAAATTCTTAAATAGAGAGCATTTAAGATTGATGGATAGTGCTAAATTATCATCTCTTTTTGGATTTGATGATGTAGATATTGGGAATTTAGCTAAATTATATCTACAAGAGGTTACTACTATTAATGAGCTTAAAATCAAAATAGAAGAGATATTTTCGCCAAAAGATTGTAGTGGTGAATTTGGCAAAGAGATGAAAATAATTCAAGAAATTATTATCAATGCCCCAATGATAAATAGTTTTGAAGAGTTTGAAAAATATATAATAGCAGAGTCAGGATTAAAAGGTGAGAAGTTATTGAACTCTTTGCAATTACTTATAACTTCTTCTTTAAATTCACCAAAACTTGTTGATATATATCCATTAATTAAATCTTATATTACGGAGGTTGTTTCATGAGTGCATTTATCTATGCTTTAGTTATGTTGATTCATAATATAATTAATGTTTATATTATTATAATATTTATCTCAGCAGTTTTAAGTTTTGTTAGACCAGACCCTAATAATACGATAGTTCAAGTTATATATAGATTGACAGAACCACTATTTTATTTTATCCGTCAAAAGATGCCATTTGTTATATTTTCAGGAGTAGATTTATCTCCCCTTGTAATACTTTTTGGACTTCAATTTCTGGATAATTTCTTGATTAAATTAGTATTTTAAATGAGATATATATTTCTTTTTTTTATACTATTTTCATCTACATACTCTAAAAGCTTTAGCTTTGATTATGTAGATAAGATGCCCCTAAGTAGAGAAAAAGATTACTATATATGGAGATTTTTATCTCAATCAACTACTACTAAATCACAAGCTATTAAAATAGTCAAAGGTGCAAAAAGATTAAATTCTAAACTTAAAAAGGCATATTTTAAAAAAATAGGAAAGTATCCAAAACTTAGCAAACCAAAACCTAAAAAAGCAACAAAAGCTCAAAAAGAGGCGTGGAAGAGAAAGGTAGCAAAATCTAAAAAAATTAAAACATCTCTTAATCCAATCGAAGCACTTCTAAAAGAGGAGGCAGATATGCAAACATTTATCTTTAATAGTGCATCAAAAAAAGAGAGAAAAAAGTTTAATCATATTCTTACACCTAAACAGTATCAAAAACTTACACGAAGTAAAGCATTTAATAAATCAATTAAAATTATCAAAAAAGAGAAATTAAACTATATAGCTAAATCATTTCTTTTTGCTCCTGCTCTTAAAAATGCTCTTAATTTCTCTACACTTTTTGAATTGGGCTTAAATGCAATTAAGCATAATAAGAGTGATATTGCTATATTATATTTTGGAGAAGCAAGAAAAAAGGCATACCGTGCAAATCTAAAAGACCAAGCTACATTTTGGTTATATCTTCTTACACGAGAAAAACTATATTTAAAAAGTCTCATTAATAGTGAAGATATAAATATATATACACTTCTAGCAAGAGATAAAGCACATCTACACTATCCACAAGATACAATTAATCCAAAATTGATAAAAAAACGAGTAAAGGGATTTGATATAACTAATCCAATTGATTGGGCAAAACTTAAAGAGAAAATTTTTGATGAGAGTGTTAATCAAAAGAGATTAGCCCTTAAATATGCCTCAATTGAGACAGTAGGACACTACGCATATATACAATCTCATAGAAGTAATTATAAAAGAGACTATTTTCCTATGCCATATCGTAATATACTCAAAAAATTACCCAAAAAAAGACAAGCATTAATATATGCAATTGCAAGACAAGAGAGCAGGTTTATACCAGCATCAATATCTACAAGTTTTGCATTAGGAATGATGCAAATTATGCCTTTTTTAGTCAAAGATATAGCAAAGAAAAAGGGTGAGAAGATAGATTTAGATGAGATGTTTAATCCATATAAAGCATTAGAGTATGCTAATATTCATCTTGATTATCTCACAAGTTGGTTATATAATCCTCTATTAGTAGCCTATGCTTATAATGGAGGAATAGGCTTTACTAGAAATATACTTACGAAAAATAGGCTATTTCAAAATAAAAATTATGAACCATTTATGAGTATGGAGTCAATTTCAGTAGAAGAGACTAGAGAGTATGGTAAAAATGTACTTACAAATTATGTAATATATTTAAATAAATTGGGAGTTAATATTAGAATTTCTAAACTATTAAAAGAGATGAAAATTGCTAAAAATGTAGATAATTTTAGATGAAAAGATTAGAGATTAAAAAGCCTTTGAAATCTATAAAGAAGAGGATATTATCAAACCAAGAGATTATTAAGCAGATAAAAAGAGATTATAGTTATATCTCTCATTTAGATATAGAGGAGATATTAGATTACTTCTATGTATCTTCTATATCTAAATTAGAAGAGTTTTTAATATATATACCAATAGAGTATGAAAAGATAGAGTTTATAGAAAATCAATGCTTATGTGTAGATAGATATAATAATCCAAAAGAGTTATATATTTCACAAGAAGAGGCGATAAAAAAAGCATCTCAAAAAGAAGGGCTTAAAATATATCCTTGTAGATATAAATATGGTTGGCATTTGAGTAAGATTTGATATAATATATAATTTAAAAGGAATAAAATGAGAAAATTACTACTAATATTAACATTGATTACAACTACTTATTCTATTGAATTTACCACAAGTAAGGGGTCATATGATGTGAAAGCAGGGCTTTTAGGAGTAGATGGAACTATACAAACAGATGTGAATATATACTCTATAAAAGAGCCAAAATATCTACTTAATAATAATTGGTTTTATGGATATGATATTACTCTATTTAATTCACAATCATTAATTAAAGCAGAAGATATATTTAATACTTTTTTTCCAATAGATATAGCACATAAAATAAGAGGTATAGATTTTAATATTCAAGTTGGTAGAGATATTTATAGAGAGAATGATGACTCTTTTGGAGTTTCAGTTGTTAGTGGAGTATCTATGCCTTGGATTGATACTAAGATGACTCAAAAGATTATATCTAATTTATGGGATTTGGCACAAAATAGTGAAACGACACTATATACATATAAGTTAGGAGTGGGAGCTAATTTATATAAAAAATTACATCAAAATATATCGGTGGGGGCTAGAGGTCTTTATGCTTATCAAACGGGAAATATTGAAAATGATTTTATTCATAGTTCTTTTGAAGCTAATGGAGTTTTTAAGGAGATGGATATATCAATTATGGCTATTAACTCTCAAAATATAGATTTAGGTATTATTACTTTACCTCAAAATATATATACAACTCTAGGTTATAGATATAAATATTGGAGATTAGATGATATTGATATGGATATTTTAGGGATTGGAATTGGATTTAGTGCAGGAGATTTTGAGATGAGTTCTGATGAGGTATATTTGGGAGTTGGTTATAAATTTTAAATAAACTTTGATATAATATAAAAAATAAAAAAAGGATTATATATGAAAAAATTGTTAATTGCATTAGTTGTATTATTTTCAATGTTGAATGCAAATGAGGTTATAAAACCAAAAATGATGAAGATGTTTCAAACTGTACCAAATGGTGAGATAGTTCAAACAGGTAAAAGTAAGGCATATTGTCCAATTTGTGGAATGACACTTAAGATGTTTTATAAAACAAATTATAGTGCAGTAGATGAACATAATAATACAAAACAGTTCTGTTCAATTCACTGTTTAGCAGATGCTATTATTAATAATAATGCTAAATTATCAGATATTAAAGTTGTTGATACCATTTCATTAAAATTTATAGATGCTAAAAAAGCTTTTTTTGTGGTAGGTTCTACTAAAAAAGGTACTATGAGTATGGTTAGTAAATATGCTTTTAAATTTAATGAAGATGCTCAAAAATTTGCAAAAGAGTTTGGTGGAGATGTTGTAAAATTTGATATAGCTTATAAAATAGCTAGTGATGAGTTGCCAAAAGATAATGCTATGATAGAGAAAAAAAGAGCTATGGCAAGAAAACATGGAGAGAAATTATATAATAAGATTTGTAAAAAAACTCAAGAGAAATTTACATCTATATCTCAAACTAAAACTTATATAGTAGATAATAATCTATGTGGAGATATTAAAGGTAAAAAGCTTCAGATGATAGCTATATATCTATATAAAAAACAAGATAAATAGTAGGGGGTAAAACTCCTACCATTTATTTTGATTAAATATCTGGAATAGTAGGTGGTCTCTTACTATTTTTGATATTAGGATAGGGTATAGTACTATTTGATACTACATCATTATCCTCTACTACTTTAGTCGAACTACTCCCACAACCTATCATTAATAAGAGTAGTATAATTAAATATAACTTTTTCATTTTATCTCCTTATATATTATTCATTTATACTAACTTCTTGAGTAATGCTACTCTCTCCACAAAAAGATGTTATATAGCTACGGTTCTCATAATCAAATATAACACCTCTTGTATTATAACAAGTTTCTTGATAGTTATAAACAACTTGATTTGGCATAATAGTATTACCTTTTATTTGATATAGTCCAAAATAATTACTTCTATAATCTTCATAATTTTTATATGGTATTCCAAATAATTTATCACTATCTCTATATATAAATGCTTTATGATTATTTAATGCTTCACTATAATAGCTACTATTTCCAATATTAATTTTAGATGCTAATGTTGGATTTGCAAAATCACTTATATCAAAAAGTTCTAGCATTAATCCAGTTACTCGTCCATTTTCATCTGCATCTTGCCCTACTGCTAAAACTCTATTATCATCTATAATATGCAAATAGCTAGAAAAACCGTCAATTTGAAGCTCTCCAACTTTTCTAGGATTTGCACTATTTGATAAATCTATTGTATATAACGGATCCGTTTGTAAAAATGTTACTACAAAAGCTCGTTTCCCCATAAATCTAACTGATTTAATACTCTCTCCATCTTTGCCTAAACTTCCCAAATATCCAATATTTTCTAATGAAGTTCCATTTTGTTCAAGAGTAAATATAGAGTTCTTAGTTCCACTATCACTCCATGAAAAACCTTCTGTTGTAGCAATTCTTAGAGTTGAATTATATTCACTAAGACTAAATTGATTTAGTAAAGTTCCATTTACAAAGCCTTCTGCTTCAAAATTTAAATTATCTTTGATATTAAATTTATAAATTACACTTCTTGCTTGATAATCATTAAAATTATAATATATAGGATATTTTGAAGATACTATATATATAGCATTAGTAGAAGCATAAATAGTATCACTATACCCCACAATAGAACTACTATCTTCAAACTCTATATTATCAAGATTAAACGCTGAAATTGTAGTTATTGTTGATTCTTGATTTTTCTTATATGGTGCATAAAAATTTCTATATGAGATTAAATCACCACTATAATTAGGAGATTGGATTTGAGGTATAGATATATTTTCATCATTATTTGGAGTAAAATTAGTTACTAATATAACTCTATTTTCTAATATTCTACTACTTGCTAGATTACCATCTATTATAAAACTTCCTTTTATTAATAGAGTATTAATATCATAAATATCTACTACTACTTGAGATTTTTCATCATATTTATCTGATAAGACAACTACACTATTATTATAAAGATAAAATGAGTTAGCACTATTCTCAAGTTCTATTTGAGCTGTAATATATGGACTATTTTGTGCTAATTGAGAAATTAATCTAATATATATTTTATTTCTATTTTTATCTAAATAATAGACTCTATTTCCATCATTTTTAATTATATCGGACTCATCAACTCCACTCTCTTGAAGATTTGTATTAGTAGTATTAGAGGTATCATCATTTGCAGTAGTTAAATCTTCTGCTTTATCAGCTTCCATTACAGGGAGAATATCATCATATATATAATATAAATTATCTACTCTCATATCTCTAATATAACTCAACATCTCATCATAACTATCAAAAGTACCCAATGATGCACTCTCTTTGGATATATCAATATCTCTATCCTCTTTTACCTTAACCCATATCCCATCACTACTTTTAATATCATCAATTTTATCAAAAAATGTTGTAGAGTTATTTTCAAATATACTCCAATTATTATCACTATACTTCCAAACTAAAGCATCTTTAAATATCTTAGGTGATAGCGTTGATTGAATTGGAATTGATATTAAATTCCACCCTTTTTTAAGTGATATTATATCTATACGAGTATCTGATTTCACATCATCTTCAAGCTCTAATTGCCACTCACTTTTACTATTAATCCAAATACCTTGCCATCTATCTATTTTTGATATTACACTATAATCTTTAGCAATCTTATCCAATCTATCTTTATCAGGAGTATAACCACTCCATTTTCCCAATGAAGAATCATAAGTCCATATTACAGAAATATTCTTATCATCAAATATACTCATATCTGAAATATCTCTATCCAACCCCACTAATTGCCAACCACGCTTAATAATTGTAGTAGAGTTTGCTAAACTCAATAAGATTATCAATAATATAAAAACTCTTTTCATAATAAATTCCTCTAATATCTTCACTAACTTTAATATATATTATATTACTAAAAACTTTTAGATAGACTTAAATAATATTTATCCTTGAGATATAATTAGTGAATAAGTAGCATTATGATATAGTTGCACTTTTAAATCAAAGGAATTTTATAGTGTTTAATTTACAAAACTACTCAAGACAAAATATCAAAAATGATATTCTTTCAGGTGCTGTTGTTGCTGTGGCATTAGTCCCAGAAGCGATTGCTTTTTCATTTATTGCAGGGGTTAGTCCTGTTGTTGGACTTTATGCAGCTTTTATTATTGGACTTGTTACATCAATTTTAGGTGGTAAGCCTGGAATGATTTCAGGTGCTACGGGTGCTGTTGCTATTGTATTTGTATCATTAGGAGTATCTGTTACTCAACTTCATAGTGGGTTAGATAAAGATGCGATCTCTATGATGGTACTTCATTATATTCTACTCACCTCTATATTTGCAGGTATTTTTCAGATAATTATTGGTCTGCTTAAAATGGGTAAATTTATCCGTTTAGTACCACAACCTGCTATGTTTGGATTTGTAAATGGATTAGCTATTGTAATTGCAACTGCTCAATTGAGATTTTTTGCTCCATCAACAGAAGTTAAAGGGTTTTTTGCCACAATTAGTGCAAGTTTAAGCGAACATTATATTATGTATATATTGACAATTATTACAATGTTAATTATGTATTTTTTACCCAAATTTACAAAAGCTATCCCATCAGGACTTGTAGCAATTGTACTAATTACAATAGTTGTATATATAACAGGAGTAGATACAAAACTTGTAGGAGATTTAGCAGATTTATCTAATGTTTCAATGCCAACTTTTGTGATGCCAGATACCTCTTTGTTTACATTTGACTCATTATATATCATAATCCCATCAGCTATTTTAGTAGCACTTGTAGGACTTATTGAATCACTTCTTACTCTATCAGTCTTAGATGAGATGAGTGGTACAAGAGGGAGTGGTAATAGAGAGTGTATTGCTCAAGGGAGTGGAAATATATGTTCAGGTCTCTTTGGAGGAATGGCAGGGTGTGCTATGATAGGGCAGAGTATTATCAACTTCTCTTCAGGTGGATTAGGTAGATTATCATCATTTACAGCCTCAGTCTTACTTATTATATTAGTAGTAAGTTTCTCTAATGTTATTGCTATTATTCCAGTTGCTGTTTTAGTTGGGATTATGTTTATGGTAAGTATTGGTACATTTGAGTTCTCTTCGCTTAAAAGAGTTAAATATATGCCTCGTTCTGATGCTTTTGTATTAATAGCAGTTACTATTATTACAGTATTTGCAGATTTAGCTATTGCTGTAATAGCAGGTATTATAATCTCTGCTCTTGTATTTGCGTGGAAACATGCTAAAATATATGCAAAAGTATCTTATGATGAAAATGGTAAAAAGATATATAAGCTAGATGGCCCTCTATTCTTTGCATCAGTTACATCATTTCAAGAACAATTTGATATAGAAAATGACCCAGATGAGGTAATTTTAGATTTTCAAAATGCAAGAGTTATGGATAGTTCAGGAGTAGAGGCAATAGATGCAATTACAGAGAAGTATAAGCAGATGAATAAAAATTTAAGTATTAGACATCTATCAACAGATTGTAGAAATATGCTCAAAAGTGCAGGACCATTTTGTGTTTATGAAGAGAATGACCCTACTTATAAGGTGTCGGCGAATGTTTAAGATATTATTATTAATTAAATTTGTAAAAAATATCTTTTAAAACTAGCTAAAAAGGAATAAAAATGAAATTATATGAAATTATAGCCGTCGTGAATAGATTAAAAGAGTTTAAATTTATTAATCGTGCAAGACGGGTAGATAATAATACTATTGAACTCAATTTTGATAGAGATAATAGTTATTTTTTTAATATGACACGAGGAGATAGTTTTATATATAAAAAAGAGAGTAAGCGACCATTAGAGAGTTATCAAGCTCCTTTTGATAATATTATCTACTCTTTAGTATCATCTGCTAAAATTTTAGATATTGAGGTACTAAATGGTGATAGAGTTATTAGGTTTAAATTAGCTCCTAAGAGTCAATATAAAAGTAGAGTTATATATCTTCAGTTTGAATTTACTGGCAAAAATACAAATGCAATACTTATTGATAGTGATGGATTTGTGATTGAGGCACTTCGTCATATTGATAGTGATAGTTCATTTAGGGTGATACGACCCAATATTAAATTGCAAGATATTCCTGCTCATAAGGGTAGGGTAGAAGAGGATAAATATATAGATAATATTGATAAGTTTTTAGAAAACTCTTATAAAACCTATCACACTTCTAAATTAAATGGATTAAAAAAGCAAAAAATTTTAGAGGTTACTAAAAAAATTAATAAATTATCTAAAGAGTTAAATTCTCTTGCTAGTGAAGATGAATTAGAGTTGGAGTATAAAAAAAATCAAGATTATGCTAATTTAATTTTGGCTAATCTATATCAAATTAAACCTTATGATAGAACTCTAAAAACTTATGATTTTGATGGTAATGAAGTTACTATTAAACTACCTAAAAATATTATCAAAAATAGATTGAGTGATTATTTTTTTAATCTATCTAAAAGAGCTAAAAATAGAGCAAAAAAGATATATATAGAAAAAGATAATTTAATATCTAAAAAAGATTTTTATGAGAATATAAGATACTCCATAGAGAGTAGTAGTGATATTAGAGATATAGAGATATTAGTACCTAAACGAGCAAAATCCAAAAAGAAAAAAGCAAAATTAAAAGAGTGTGAGCTATTTTGGATAGAGGATTATAAGGTATTAGTAGGTAGAAATAGTAGAGAAAATCAAAAGCTTTTAGAGATAGCAAAGGCAAATGATATATGGATGCATATTAGAAATGTACCATCATCTCATGTAATAATCAAAACAGATAAGCAAAATCTACCACAACATATTATAGAGTTATCTGCAAAATTATGTGTTGATTTTTCGGTAAAGGCTTATGGTGATTATGAGGTAGATTATACCAAACGAAAATTTGTAAAAGTACAAGATGGTTCTAATGTATTATATAATAAATATGATACTATATCGGTTACTAAAGAGGGTGTGGAGATTAGGGAGTAAGTGAAAAATATAAAATTTATAGATTTTTGTGCTGGAATTGGTGGTGGCAGAATTGGACTTGAAAATTTAGGTATGTCATGTCTTGGTTTTAGTGAAATTGATAAAGATGCAGAGATAACATATAGATATTTTTTTGGTGAAAATGAAAAAAATTATGGGGATTTAATGAAAATCAATCCTAATGATTTACCAAATTTTGATTTTATGATTGCTGGTTTTCCTTGTCAAACATTTTCTATCCTTGGAAATAGATGTGGATTAGAAGATGAAGAACGGGGACAAGTTATTTATGGATTAGTAAAAATATTAAAAGCCAAAAATGTAAAATATTTTATATTAGAAAATGTCAAAGGTTTAATCAATCATGATAAAGGTAAAACTCTAAAAACTGTTTTAGAACTCTTAGATAATGCAGGGTATAAAGTATTTTATGAAAATTTAAATAGTTTAGATTTTGGTGTACCACAAATGAGAGAAAGAGTTTATTTTATAGGAGTTAGAAAAGATATAATTGATGATAATTTTGAATATGAATTTCCAAAAAAATATAGTGGAGATAATAAAATTTTAGAAGATTGTTTAATTGATGATGAAGAATTAATATTTGATAATAGCTTATCATCATATCAAACTTTTTTAAAATATCTAAATAATAAGTATAATAAAGATAAATATAAGATAGATGAACTTTTAGCAAAAGATTATAGAGTTATAGATACAAGACAATCTGATTTAAGAATTTATCATGAAAAAACTCCAACATTAAGAAGAGGACGGCATGGTATTTTATATGTTAAAAATGGAAAATTTAAAAAATTATCAGGATATGAAGCACTATTATTACAAAATTTTCCAAAGAAATATGCAAATAAGGTAAAAGGTAAAATATCAAATAGCAAACTATTGCAACAATCAGGTAATGCAATGACATCAAGTGTAATTGAAGAGATTGCTAAAAATTTAATAAATATATTAGGTAAAAAAATAACAAAAAAAGAGATATTGATAAATAGAGGTTCACAAACTGCTAAAAATGGTTTTAAAAATGAAGATTTTACAGTATCAGAATTTAATAACTGGAAAGATAGCAAATTAGCACAACTTTGGCTTAAAGCTATGGAATATGATTTGAGTGATATTCAAAGTGTAAAGGCTATAAAAGTGAAAGGCTCATTCAAAGCTGATATTCAAGTAGAGATAAAAATTGAAATCAAATTGAAAAATTTAACAGATATTCAAAATTTACAAGTAAAGCTTGTATCAAATACAAAAGGATTTAATCAAATAGATAAAAGATGGTTAAAAAGTTATAATGAACTTTGGGATATACCAAATGATGTTTATGAGTTACTTCAATATTTTACAGGTGAGAAATCTCCAAAAATTGAAAGAAGAATGTTTGCTAATGAGTTTTCCCAAATAGAACAGCAAAAATTATTAAAGTTTTTTAATGATAATAAAATATTAATTGTGAATGATATTTTAAAGGGTAGAGGTAAGTTTTCAGCCCAATGGATGTTAGTAATTTTAAGATTAAAAGATAGATATAATATTGATTGGGCATTAGAACCAATTAATAAAGTATTAAATCACTTTGGAAATGGAGAGATAAGAATAACACCAAGAGGTAGTTTTAAAATTGGGAATATAACTATTCAAAGAAAAGGTGGAGATAATGGAAGAGCAACAGCAAATATGCTACAATTTAAAATAAATCCAGCTGAATTGATAGATAAAACATCAAAGGAATAGACCTCATTGAATAAAACAACAAACAACTCAAAAAAACTCTTAGCACTCAATAAACCCAAAGGTTATTTAGTTACTCGTTCTGATGACCTTGGGCGAAAAACAGTTTATAATCTTTTGCCAAATTGGGCTTTTGATGATGGGTGGATGCCTATTGGACGACTTGATTTGGACTCTAAGGGGCTTTTATTATTTACAACTAATGGGCAAATTAATAATTTTTTGACTAAGCCTAAAAGTTGCATTAAGATATATGAAGTTTGGGTGAGAGGGTATGTTAATAGTGAGCATATTTCTATGGCTAAAAGAGGAGTAGAGAGTAAATATGGTTTGCTCAAAGCTAAGGTGGAGAAAATAGGTATGGGTGGAGCAAAAACTAAACTTATAGTAGAGATTGATGAGGGGAAGAATAGGCATATTCGTAGGCTTTTTGGAGCATTAAAAGACCCAAAATTTGGGACATCTTTAAAAGTATTAGAGTTAAAACGAATTAAAATTGGTAGCTTTGAACTTGATATTCAAAGTAGTCAGTGGCGTTATCTTTCAGTAGAAGAGGAAAAAAAGTTAATTGATAGATAGAGATATAAACTCTATCTATAATACTTTCTATACTTTTGGTTTTTTGATAAATTCAGCAGGAAATCCCACAGGTACTGGTGGATATAGTTTTGCAAATATATCACTAGAGGTTGTAGTTTTACAAAGCTCATATGGAACATATATATATCTAGCTGATACTTGCTTATTCTCTTGACTCTTCTCCTCTAAATGTAATCTTATTCCCGTAGGTACATCTTTTGCAAATCTCTCGGGAATTAATGTATCAATTACTAAGGCAATCACATCTACACTATCTTCTCTAGCACGAATTTCCATACTATTACGAAGTAGTTCATAACTCTCTTCTATATCTTCTACCCTATTTTCAATACTTTTAATTTTGCCATCATCATGTAATATCATCGCAAAAGGTCTAAAATTTTGATTAACTTCCAACTCTTTTTTAGCTCTAAATACTGCTTTTTCTAATATCATCATTGCTCTATCATCATCACTCATATTATTTTAATTCTCCTATTAATAATCTATTTTGCATCTGCAAGTGTAACTGCAAATAGTACGCTTACATTATGCTTTTGTAATACAAGATATGCCTCTTGTAATGTAATTCCAGTTGTTATAGTATCATCTACTAATATTGCTTCTATATTCTCTTTTCCAATATATTTAAAATTTCTACTATTATTAACTCTAAATTCTAATGATTTTCCTGCATAACTTACTCTATTTTGAGCTATAAGCTTACTATGTAATGGAGTTGAGAGTTTAGTTTTCATACTATGAGTAAGAATTGCCACATTAGAATATCCATAATCAATATGTTCATCTACTCCAATAATATATATACTCTTATCAATATTTTCTATAAATTTATTAATAAAAGGTTTAGTTGTTATAGTTGCCAACTCTTTATATACTCTATATCCAATAATAGTATATTTAGAGGTTATAAATTCTGAAATATCTTGATATTTATAAAAGCTATAAACCTCTAAATTTCCAATATATCTTTTAATAATATTTGGTTTAAATATATCTTTTTTACACTTTTTACAAATTGCCACCAATGATAATTGATGACAACTTAAACATCTCATAAATCTATGATAATGCTTTTATTTCTGCGATTGTAGCCTCTAATGATGCCATATCAGATACCACAAAATGAGGTTTTTTAGTAGCTCTTTTATTTAATCCTTTTAAGACTGCACCATGTCCAAACTCTATATAACAATCTACTTCATCATCAAATTTTGCAATTGATTGTTTATACATTACAGGAGATACAAGTTGTTTAACTAATAAATCTACTGCTTCCTCTTTACTACTATATTTATCAGCAGTTACATTTGATATTACAGGGGCTATAAAATTATCTTTAATCACCTCTTCTAGTTTTGCTTTTAGAGGAGCTTTTGCATCATCTAATAGTGGGCAATGACTAGCAACAGACATATTAAGTAACATAGCTCTTTTTGCTTTTGCCTCTTTTAATATTGGTGCTAATTTTTCTAAATCTGATTTGACTCCTGCTATTACAATTTGCCCTTTAGCATTATAATTTACAGCCCAAACTTTTAATCCATTATCTCTTTCTATTTGTGTAATCTCTTCTATTACCTCATCATCTAATCCAAGAGATACCATCATTCCCACATCAGCCCCCTCACAAGCTTTTGCCATCAATTCACCTCTAAGATTTACCAATGATACAGCATCAAGATAATCCAAAGCACCTACACTCACAAGAGCAGAAAACTCACCCAAAGAGTGTCCAAGTGCATAATATGGTGTAATATTCATAGCATCTTGAAACAATCTATTAGCCACAGAAGATACTAATAAAATAGCAGGTTGTGTATATTGAGTCTTCTCTAAATTATCATTTTTAGAAAATAGTAACTCTTTGAAATCTATACCACTACTCTTACTAGCTTCATCTATCATCTCTTTGGCTATATTAGAGTTGTTATAAAAATCCTCTCCCATACCCATAGCTTGTGAACCTTGTCCAGCGAATAAAAATGCACATTTAATTGACATATTGATAATCCTTAAATTTTTTATACATTTTATCTAAATAGTTGTTAATCTTATCTTTTGTTTATATTTAAGTCTATCTAAAAGTTTTAAATATTATAATATAAAATAACAAGTTTATATATTACTAATAGGAGTCTGTTTATTATGAAATATAAAATTACAATAACTCTATCTCTATTTACATTTTTACTCAATAGTTGTGGTAATAATGCTTATGTCTATCCAAATTATGATATTATTAAACCATCTGTATCTTATAAGCCGAAAAGAGAGAATATCAAAAAGCTTCTAAAAAAATATATTAATAAACCTTATGTTTGGGCAGAAGAGGGACCTTATGCTTTTGATTGTTCAGGACTTACATATAATATTTATGGGAAAATGGGTGTAACACTACCTCGTGTAGCGAAAGACCAAGCTAAAGTTGGTAAAGAGATTGATCCAAGTCAATTAGCCTATGGAGACCTTATCTTTTTTGGGAATCAAAATAAACGAAGTAAAAATATAAATCATGTAGGAATTTATATTGCTAATGGTTTATTTGCTCATGCAAGTAGTGCTAATAAAAAGGTTATTTATAGTAATCTTAATACCTCTAAAAGTTATACTAAACGAATGAAAGTCTGTAAGCGATATCTTAGTATAGATGAAAAGAGACTTTATCTAAACAAGAGTGGTGAAATTCCAGAATATAAAACTACTAGATTTACCACTCCATGGAAACCATATATGAAAATACCTACAAAGATACCAAGTTAGATTAAATTTTTAATCTCTTTAATCACATTTTGAACTATCCAATCAGGAGTAGATGCTCCTGCACTAATACCACATAATTTTTTGTTATCAAACCAACTCTTATTAAGTTCATTCTCATTCTCTATCAAGTAGCTATCATCACAAAACTCTTTTGCTATATTATGAAGTTGTTTTGTATTTGATGAGTGCTTACCACCTATTACTATCATTACATCTGCCTCTTTTGCAAGGTGTGAAGTAGCATCTTGATTTTCAAAAGTGGCATTACATATTGTATTAAATACTCTTACCTCTTTTATTCTACCAATTAATACCTCTACTATCTCCATAAAATCTTCAGGTTTTCGTGTAGTTTGTGCTACTACGGCTACTTTTGGTTTTAACTTATCAAACTCTATATCTTGTGGAGTATTTACAATAAAAGTGTTCTCTCTATCACCATAACTATATACACCTTTTATCTCTGGATGATTTTTATCTCCAAAAATTATTATAGAGTAATCCTCTTTGCTCATAGATTCTACAATTTGTTGAGGTTTAGTCACATAAGGACAAGTAGCATTTATCATTTTATGATTATTTTGCTTGAGAGTCTTTAACTCATCTTTAGGAATACCATGAGTCCTTATCACAATAGTCTCTGTATCCTCTGCCTCTTTTAAATTCTCTGCTAAACCTATATTATAATTCTCTTTTAATCTATTTATCTCATCTTTATTATGAATTAATGGACCATAAGTCTTACTACCTGAATGTTTCTCTGCAATCTCAATAGCCCGTTTAACTCCATAGCAAAATCCATAACTATCTGCTAATTTTATTTTCATTTTATCTCCTTAATTTATATTTTATCTTACCCTCACACTCTCACTCTCTTTAGCATAATCATTTATTCTACTATCATACATAGCCTCTATTAATAGAGATGGTAAGATACACTCCCCTCTACTTGTTGCTATTAATGGTAGATATATAATAGCTTCATTAATTCCACTCTTTGCTTTTGGTAGATTTACAAAGTATAATACTCTATCATCTCTAATATCTCTATTTCTTATCTCTATATTTTCTGATTTTTTATTTATATCTCCACTTAGTCTGCTATTTACTATTTCAAAACAGGCAGGTATTCTATGGTTAATTACTATATTATTATATTTAGTTTTGTTATTTATAATAATCTTAGAGTAGAACTTTTCACCCTGTTTAATGTTATTTAAATCTACTTTTTCATCATTATCATATACAAACTCTCTTTTGATAGATATATCTTTATCTACTGATAGAGAGTTTTTAATATCTTTTGGCAGATGTTTATATACCTCTAATGAGTAGTTAGCTACACCTTTTATGGGATTAATATCTATTATTGGACTACTAATATTATCTATTTCAATAGTTTGATTTTTACTATATCTTTTGAGTTCGCCGTTTATTCCTATCTCTATATCTATATCTTTACTACTTTTATCACCTATATAGGCATCTAATGCTTTGAGTGCTAATGCTTTTTCGTGGGTAGAGTATAGTTTGGATAGGTGCTTTTTAAATATATAAAAGTCATCTTTTGATTTAGAGAAATATTTAGAATTAATATAAAATACAATAGCCATATCTCGTGAGAGAGTTCCATATCCACCCTCTCTATTTTTAAAATTCTCCTCTTTAAAGTCTGATAATTTTATATTTGCTACGCTTTGATAGATCTCTTCTGATAAATTATTCATATTAAGATTTTTAAATATCACACTCATATAATAGTTTAATAGATAATAGTTACTATATAGTTTTTTATCATATAGCATATTAGCAAGTGAGAGTTCTAATCTGTTATAGTTTGATAAAATATATCCTGCATATACTCTATATTTACTCTCTATACTATTTGATTTTACGATATTTGTAAGTGCTAAGAATATTTTACTCTTCATATTTTCATCAATCTTAAATCCATTTTTATCAAGCTCTAAAAGTGTTTGTGAAGCATAAATTGAGGCATAAATATCTACTTTGCCACCCTCATACCAATATGCAAAGTTACCATCACTATTTTGCATAGATGAGAGTTTTTTAATTCCTTTATATATAAACTTCTCTCTATCTCTTAAAAGTTTGCTATTTTTAATATATTTACTAGCATAAAGCATTGCATTGAGTTTTGATGAAGTCTGTTCGGCACAGCCATAAGGATAACCTATTAGATATTTCAAATCTCCCATCATCATACCAATTGGATTATTAGAGAGAGTTATTGAAGCTTTTGCACCTATAAATCTATTATCTATTCTAATATTAGTAGGAGTTGTTGTACTATCTTGAAAACTTTTACTCTCTAATGTATAAGGGGTAAAAATCCCTATCTCTAAATCACTATAATAGCTACTATTTTTATCTTTTGCTATTAGTTTAATTTTCCCAATACCCTCATTTTTAGATAATAGTTTAGCATTGATAATAGTTGAGCTTTTTGGTGCTACTAAAACATTATTCTCTTTTAGTAGTAAGATTAAATTATCACTCTTTGTAAATGATATAGATATATTTTTTTCACTATTTGTAGTATTAAAGACTCTTATTGGTACTTCTATCATATCTCCACTAAGTATAAATCTTGGATATGATGGCTTGATAATCACATCATCTCTAATAATTAAATCTTTTGATTTTACACCAATAGAACTATTATTAATAGCTACTACAACTACTCTAGCTTTGCCATTAAATTGAGGTATTTTTATATCATAGCTTATTGAACCATTACAATCCATTATTTTAGACCATAATTTAAATGGTTTTACTCTATCCACTTTTGGAGGTAGATGTTTTTTCTTTTTATCTAGCATATCACCATCACTACCAAAATCTATAAGTTTGCCCTCACTCAAAAAGTTCATTACTTTATCATAAATATCAAAATATGAGATTTGTTCTAGTGCCATATCATTAAAAAACTCAAATATCTTTGGTACTTCTTGATATACCATATTTAATATCCCCTCATCTACTACACTTATTAATACTTTAGCACTCTTAGATGTGTGAATAGTTAGCTTTTGAGTTTGGTTTGATTTGCTTATATCTACTAAATCTAAATCAATATCTATCTTATGCTCATCTCTATTAAATTTGATAAAATCATAGCTAGATGCTCTAAATGGAGTAATGCCTATATCACTTTTACGAATTACTACACTATGGAGATATGCACCACGATTGAGATTTGAATTAATTGGTATATCTATATGTGCTATACCTTTTGATATTGCTATGCTTTTATGCCATAATACTCTATCTTTCTCAAGAGTTACTATTAATTGCCCCTCTAAAATTGGAGATTTGATTGTAGCATTTATAGTATCACCATTTTTATACTCTCTATCTTCAAACGATACATCAAGAGATTTGAGATTATTTTGAGGAGATGGATTTGAGTATCCCCACCACCAAACTTCCAACTCTTGTGATGCACTATGCCCACCTAAAATATCAGATACTTCAATAATATAATCACCATAATCCAAAGACTTTTTAATAGTGCTATTAGATTTGATACTCATACTCTCTACAACTTCAACCTCTTTTTCCCACTTATATAAATTATCTACATAACTATAATGCCAAGTAACTTTTTTGATATTCATTATTAGATTTTGATTGATTTTTTTATTGGTAATTGGATTGATTAAAACTGTACTAATCTCTACCTCTTTACCTTTTTCTATCCTATTACTACTTACTGCTACACCTACCATATTTTTATATGGATAGATTGTAATATCTTTGTAAGTTGATACAGGTTGAGTATCGTCCATTACCTTAATTCCAATTCTACCATTTAGGATTGATGGGACTTTTTGATTGGGGATTGTAGAGATTAATATATTAGATTTACCACTCTTATCTAATTTAAAATTATCTTTTTGAGATATATAGGATAGTTCGTTACTCTTCTCTAATTCACTATTACTAAAACTAAAGTTTTTATATTTAGAATTTTTATACTCTTTATGAGTAGCGCTAAAGCTTAGAGTCCCTTCAAGATTAGAAGAGGGCATACCAAAGAGATAATTAGAGCTAATTTTTGCATTAATAAATTCAGGAGTAGAGTATATATCTTTTTTAGTATCAATCTTATTTGCAATTTTTGGAGGAATAAATGACTCTACGGCTATAACTTCAGAACCAATTATCTTATTACCTAAATAGATAGCTAACTTATAAGAACCCGTAGAGTACTCTCTATCAAATTTAAGATTAAAATCAATTAATCCTGCTTTAGTAGTTGTATATACCTTTGATAATACCTTTTTACCACTATTAATAGAGGTAAGTTTTAACTTAATAGGTAGATTACTAGCAGATATAAAATCTCTATCTTTTACTACTATAAGTGCATTTATCTCCCCATCTGGTCGTATTATCTCACTCTGAAAATATATAAAAGCTTTATATCTATCCTCTAACTCTTCAATATTTTTAAATGATATATCATTGAGTGATTTATCCAAATATAAAAAGTTTTTATCATCACCACTACTCACAATTACCATAGATGGCTTCATTGATAATAGTCCAATTTTATCAATCTTTACAATACCATCACTATCACTAATACCTGATGCGATAGATATGTTATTTTTGGAATATATATCAACTCTTGCCCCCTCAATAGGTTTAGCAGTAGATAGAGATATGAGAGTAATAAAGGCTTGATTTTGTGCAATATTTGCTCCCACTCCAATATCTGAAACAAATACCACCTTAGAGGTACTCTTATCAATTATCTTTTTACCCTCTCTATCTTCATAATCAATAGTTATACGATAAATCCCACTCTTAAGCTCTCCTACTAAATCTTTGACTAGAAATTTATGTTTAGTTACCATATTTTTAGGATTATCTAATATCAACTCTTTTGCAAAAATCTCTTCTGTATATTTAGTAGTCTCATCGGTATTGGCACTATTATAGTTGATATAATATCTATAATTATCTCTTGTTACTCGTTGTAAAATTAGAGTAGCTCTATCTATATTAATACTACTAAATCCAATCTCACCTACACTTGAGAGATAAGGCTCTTTTTTATTAAATGATATATTTCTCTTCATATCTCCAGATTTAAGATTATATATTTTATCCTCTTTGAGTTCTTTATAATTTTTAAGTCCAGCTTTTAGAGTTATTTTATAGTTACTATTAGGTTTAAACTCATCACTTTTAATATCAATATAGTAACTAGAGTCTATATTTTTATCTTCATCTTCATAATTATAATATATATAGTTCCACTCACCAAAAGAGTAGTTTTTTACTCCATCTATCTTAATAAACTTTTTAAAATCATCTACACTATCATCAAGATAGACTCTAATTACAAACTTACCATTATCTAGTGCTATTATCTTAGGCTCATCTAAAATATCCATCTCTTTAATAGATTTATCCAATTTAGCTTTTTTAAATCCATCAGTAGATAATCTTTTTATAATATTATTAGCCAATTTCACACCATCTCTATTAGTAAGCTTATCCAAGATTTTAACCTCTAATATATCTCCTAGAGGTTCATTAATTTTAAGTAAAATAGAGTTATCTTTTATATCTAAAATGGAGTAGTTTAATTGACTATATGAGAGATTATCTACTTTAAAGAGTAAAATATTAGATTTGATACTATCAAGATTAATCTTATCATTAAAATCAACTCTCAAACTATTACTATTTTTAAAATATTTCAAATCCAACATATTAAAAGTATCAGTAGTAAAATCTAATGATAAAATATCTTTAAAAAACTCACCATTTAACTCACAATGATAATTAGTAGATGATTTAAGAGGAATATTTGGTATTATCTTAATTTTATCAGCACTTAATATTTTATAAATTACATCAATATTAGGAGAACATTTCAAAAGTTTTTTATGAGTATATGTAGTATCTTTATCAAAAATATCAAAATTAGATTTTATAGAGTTATCCAAACTACTATAAACTAAATCAGTAGAAAAACCAAACGAAACGATAAACATTAATAATAGATACCTTAAAAACATTATATACTCCTAAATATTTAATAATACTATTATAGCATATTTATCTAATTATATCTTGACAAAATAACCTTTTTCTTATATTATCTATTTTAATAAATTAGATTAATAAGGAAAAATATGCACAATAGACTAGAGTCCCTTATGGGCAAAATGGGAGGATTTATACATGATAATCCAATAAAAGTTATCATTATGATTATCTTACTTTTAGCATTCCCAATATCACATCTACCACAAATCAAAATGGACACCTCAACAGAGGGATTTATGCACGAAAATGACCCTGTTTTGCTTAAATATAATGCCTTTAGAGCAGAGTTTGGACGAGATGAACGAATTGCTATTGCCCTAAAGAGTGATAATATTTTTACCGTAGAGTTTCTAAATAATCTAAAAGCTTTGCATGAAGAGATAGAGAAAAAAGTACCATATTTAGAAGATGTTACCTCTTTATATAATGTTCGTAATACTAGAGGTGATGGTGATTTGCTTATTACAGATGATTTATTAGAGCCTATGCCAACTACACAAGCCCAAGTAGATGATATTAAAAAACGAGCTTTAGAGTCCCATTTTTACAAAGATTTACTACTTAGTGCTGATGGTAAAATGACCGTTATTATGCTAGAGACTGATGCCTATTCTCATCAAGGAGAGAAAAAAGTATCCCTAGAAGATGAATTTAGTGATGGATTTGAAGAGAGTAATACCAAAGAGAATAAGGAGAAACTTTTTTTAACTGATGCTGAAAATAAAGAGATTTTAGATGTTTTAAATGGTATTGTCCAAAAATATAAAAAAGATGGTATAGAGATTTATATAGCTGGTTCTCCTGCTGTTAATAATGCCTTAAAGTCTCAAATGCAATCAGATATGCAAAAATTTACAAAAATTACATTTTTAATTATTATTGTATTCTTATTTGTGATGTTTAGACGATTTAGTGCTGTATTCTACCCTCTACTTGTGATTATATTCTCACTTCTTACAACTATTGGGACTATGGCATGGGCAGGAGTAGCATTTAAACTCCCTACTCAAATCGTTCCATCTCTATTATTAGCAGTTTCTGTTGGTGCTACGGTGCATATTTTATCTATATTTTTTGATAGATTTAATAAAATAGGAAGTAGAAGAGATGCAATTGTTTATACAATGAAACATTCAGGATTAGCTATTGCTATGACATCTCTTACGACAGCTATTGGAGTTGGTTCATTTGCTGGTAGCCTTGTAGCACCTATATCTGATTTGGGTACATTTGCCTCTTTGGGTGTGATGGTATCTCTATTTTTGACTCTTACACTTCTCCCTGCTTTATTATCAATTACAAAATTAAAAGTACATCAAAAAGAGACACATAAAGATAGCAAACTAGATAATATGATGAAACAGTTAGCAGTAATACCTGTAAAACATTACAAAGCTATTCTTATAGGTAGTGCATTATTAGTCTCATTAGCCTTATATTCAGCATCTAAAATAGAACTCTCTCATAACCCTTTATTATGGTTTCAAAAAGATGATTTTCATAGAGTATCTACCCAAACGATAGATAAAAATATGAATGGAACTGTAACCATAGAGGTAACAATAGATACCAAAAAAACTAATGGTTGGAATGACCCAGATAGATTAAAAAAATTAAATACTCTTAGTGCTAAACTAGAGACTTACAGAGATGAATATACCCATATAGGTAAAGTTGTATCATTAGCTACAATTGTAAAAGAGACCAATAGAGCATTACATAGCAATCAAGAGAGCTATTACACTATCCCAAATAATGCAGACTTAGTATCTCAAGAACTACTACTATTTGAAAATTCTGGAAGCGATGATTTGGAAGATGTAGTAGATAGCCAATTTAGCAAAGTTAGAGTAACAATTAAACTACCATGGACAGATGCAGTCAAAGCCGTTAAAGTCTTAAATTATGTCAAAAGTGAAGTATCATCTACATTCAAAGATGAAGAGGTGATAATGACAGGAATGATACCACTACTCATCAACACATTCGCACAATCTGTTAGTTCATCAGTAGATAGCTATATAATGGCATTTATAGGAATAACTTTTATGATGATGATAATATTAGGTTCTATAAGAATAGGATTAATTAGTATGATACCAAATCTTACCCCAATTATATTAGGATTATTGATAATGTATGCTATGAATATCCCATTAGATATGTTTACCCTACTAATTGGCTCAATAGCCATTGGATTAGCCGTTGATGATACAATCCACTTTATGCACAACTTTAAACGATACTATTTAGAGACAGGAGATAGTGCTAAAGCGATAGAAAATACATTCTTTACCACAGGAAAAGCGATGGTAATTACCACAATAGTTTTAGCCCTTGGCTTCTACTCATACTTAATGGGTGATATGATTTCAGTTCAAAACTTTGGATTACTTACAGGTTCGGTTATAATATTAGCATTAATTGCAGATTTGCTACTTGCTCCTGCTTTGATGATTGTGGTGGCAAAATGGGGTTGGATAAAGTAAAAAATAAGTTTATAAGGAATATATTCCATATAAATGATATAATTTAGGAATATATTCTATAAAAAGGAAAATAAATTGGATTCAACTCTTCTTGAAGATAATCCTCACTGGATTAAAGATGCTAATGAAGTTTATAATGAGTATGCTCATCGTGAGAAACTAGATAAAGCACTCTCTTACTTGAATGCTAGAGAGATAATTGCAATTATTGGTGCTAGACGAGTAGGTAAAAGTTCTTTGGCTAAATTAATTATAAAATCTTTGTTAAAAGAGGTTAATCCTAAAAATATCTTTTTTATAAATTTAGAAAAAATAGCATTTATACCATATAAAAATGAGCCTAGTTATCTTAATAAAATTTATGATGCTTATTTGAAATTAGCAAATCCAAATAAAAATGAGAAGATATATTTTTTTATAGATGAAATTCAAATATTTAACTCTTGGGAGGTTTTTATTAAGTCTAAGTATGAGAGTTCTAATATAAAATTTATAATTACAGGTTCTAATACTTCACTTTTAGCTAGTTCGTATGCTACATTACTTACAGGAAGAGTCTTGAAACTTGAACTTAGCTCTTTTAATTTTAGAGAATTTTTAGCTTATAAAAAGATAGAATATAATACTCCTTTAGAGATAGCTCAAAATAGAATTGAAATTCAACGAGCAGTAGATGAATATTTAAAATGGGGTGGTTACTACTCCATATTCTCAAATAGTGATGAGCAGTTAAAAAGGGATATTTTAAAGAATATTGCAGAAGATATAATACTCAAAGATATTGTCCCTAGATATAGCATTAAAAATTCAGAGGCTATTCGTGATTTGTTTTTTTATGTTGTTTCAAATGCAACAACATCTCTTAATATATCTAAATTAGCAAAAAAAATAGGCATTGATGCAAAGAGTGTCAAAGAATATATAGGCTATTTTCAAGATAATTTTCTTATAAAAACTATTCCTAACTATCACAACAAACTAACCCAACAGATAAAATCAACTAAAAAACTCTATATTACAGATAATGGCTTTTTAAACTTAGGAGTAAAGCGAACTAAAAATAGTGGTACAATGCTAGAAAATATGGTTTTTACAGCCCTAAACCAAGAGGGATTAACTTATCTACTTGATAGTAAAGATTGCGATTTTTATTTAGATGGTAAATTGTTTCAGGTATCTTATGATATTGAAGATGAGAGTACTAAAAAACGAGAGTTTGAAGGATTAAGATATTTTGCTAAAAAATTAGGAAAGCATAATGGTCTGCTTATAACTTATGATACTTCTCAAATAATTGATTATAAAGATATAGAAGTAGAAATTATGAGATTAGATGAGTTTTTGATAGGTAAAGGAGATTAGAAAATGCCAAATATCCAAACAGTAGAATATCAAAAAAGGAAACAACTTGTTTCGCAATTAGTTCAGATACCTTGGGGAGATAATATTGTAATTATACAAAAGAATAAAGATTTAAAAAAAGTAATACTCTTAGCACAAAATACAATCCGTAGGGTGGGTGAAACCCACGCTGATAAAGGTGGATTATGGAATTAGTTTATTTATGGATTGAAGATTATAAAAATATTCATAATCAAGGGTTTAATTTTTCTCCTAGATTTAATTGTCATTATAATAATGAAATAAAAGAATTGACCATTAATAAAAATGATAATTATATAGAAAACTTTTTTGGCGAAAATATTAATGTTACGGCTATTGTTGGTAAGAATGGGAGTGGGAAGAGTAGTGTATTATATAATATTGAAGATAAATTAAAATTTATTATATTAGATAATGATATTTTAAAGTCTGAAGATGGTTTTGAATTTGGAAATATAATATATGAGTTATTATCTGATGATCCTATTCCTGTAGGTAATGAGATTGAACAGATAGAAAAACAATTATCTAATAAAATAATGTTAAATTTATCAAAGTATAAACAACAACTTCTTACAATTATTCTT
>FRYL01000007.1_pt1 | contig 33095 bp, 28 predicted proteins | sample 1057401 | NCBI WGS metagenome assembly FRYL01 (sample SAMEA4473313, study PRJEB15554) | hydrothermal vent metagenome | biome: marine basaltic hydrothermal vent biome; feature: marine hydrothermal vent; material: water | place: Pacific Ocean | collected 2011-06-14/2011-07-23 | depth 1199 m
GTGGGTAAGATGGTTGGAAATATCTCAAATAATCAAGGGGATATAGCCGAAGAGTTTTTTTGGAACTCTATATCTTCTAATCCGACTCTCAATGGTATAAAATATGATTATGCAGATAAAAATCGTCATAAGAAGATTGGGAATATAGAAGATGAATATGATATTTTATTGGTAAATGGTAAAGATGTAGCGATAATAGAGACAAAATATAAAGCACATACCTCTGATGTGGAGAAATTAATAACTAAAAAATATGAGAATTTTAGAAAATTATACCCTGAATATAGCAATTATAAACATCATTTAGGATTAGCTAGTTTTAATATAAATGAAGATGTAAAAGAGTTGGCTTTGAAAAATGGTGTAATGATTTTGCAGAGAAAGGGTGATATTATAGAGACTATTTTGCCCTAATATTGGGTACTCACAAGGAGATACCCCTACTATAAAACAGGAATATTTATTTCAATAGAATTTGATTTTATAAGAGTCATTATATAATTTTTTTGAGATAATTTTTTGATATTAGAGTTCAAACTCTTATCTATATTTTCTGATTTAATCTCAATTTGAAGTACTTTATATCTCTTATTTTCTATTACAATATACTCCCCTACTAATATATGAAGAGATATAAATATAGATTGATTATTTTTAAAGGCATTAAGAGAGTCTCTAATTAATTTAGATAATTGATTTTGTTCCATTTTGAATTTTGGCATACCAATATCTGTGAAGAGTTCTATCTTTACATCGCTATTATATATTTTAAATAGAGATAAATTTGCCTCTAATATTACATTAATATCACTCTCTCTTAATGAACCTTTAGATATATTTTGAGTAATAATAGGTTTATTATATAATCTTATAGCAATATTCTCTTCATCTTGATATGCAATATTAATAGAATGAAATACAAATGAGCCATATTTGAGTTCTATGGTTGTAGTTTTAGAGCCATAAGTTGATGGAGCATATGATGTTGCGATATGATATAACTCTTTTGTATTTACATATCCTAATAAAATTTGAGCAATAGAGTTTAGATATACTACTTTAGCACTATTATTAAATATAATAAATGGATTACTATCACAATCTATAAAATATTCAAAGTTAATTGAGTTTGAGTTCATTAATTTTTTTCCTTAAAGTATTTCTATTTATACCTAGTTTTTGAGATAATTGAAGTGGAGAACCAAATTTAGCTAATCCTGACTCTATTAAAGGTTTTTCATATATAGGCAAAAACTTTTTATATATATCTCTATCATCATCACTATAATTTTTATATAAAAAGTTAAAAATACTATTCATAATATCTTGCTCATTCATAGATGAGAGTAGAACCTCTTGATATATATATTTTTTTAGGCTTTTAATATTATTACTAATATCAACTTTTTTATAATCAATCTCTATATTACTATCTATCATCAAATTCTGCTTTGCCTCTTCTATAAATATATTAGATAGAAGCTTAATATCCTCTTCTCTCTTATCAAGTGAGGGCATATAATATATAAATGCAAATTTATCATTGATAATATTCTCATTTCCTATATAACTACTCAATGCTATTACTCGTTTATTATCTATATCTAATATATCAATATTTTTGACTTTATCAAAATTTTTAATTATTACCTCATCTAAATCTTCTATAGAACTTTTAATATCATCAATAGAGGCATCTAATACCGTAGCATTAGGAAAAATATGTTTAGCCAATTTACTTTTACCTATATGTTTTTCTCCAACAATTAAAGATGAGAGATATAACTCTCTAGTATTGTTTATATTATAAATAATATTTTTTAAAGTCTTACTATTAGTAATAAATTTGTTCATATAATATTATCCCTTATAATTGATTAAAATTTAATCAATTTAAAATATTTTTTTATGTTATAATTATAACATATATTCAGAAAATAAGGATTAGAATGAGAAAATTAGGATTAAGTTTAGTAGTAGCTACTTCAATAGCATTTGCAGGTGGAATTGTAGAAGAAGAACCAAAAGTGGTTTATACACCACCTCCAGTAGAAAAATCTGATATAGAGATTAGTGCAAATATGACTTTAGCTAGTAAGTATATTTGGAGAGGTCAAGACCAAAACAATAAAGGTATTGCTATTCAAGGTGGAATTGATTTATCATATAAAGGTTTTTATATTGGTACTTGGGCTTCAAATGTTGATTTTGATACAGCTACAAAAACTTCAAGTATAGAAATAGATATTTATGGTGGATATAAAGGTGAAGTAGCAGGTATAGGTTTTGATATTGGTGCTATTGCATATTTCTTCCCAAATACTTATGTAGATATGGATAATACCATGACAGAGATTTATTTAGGAGTTAGCAAAGAGATTGGTAACTTTAGTGTAGGTGCTACATACTCTTATGCTATGATGAGTGCTAACCCTGCGATAGATGAAACTTATAATCTTCAATTTGATGCTTCTGTAAAAACAGTTGGAGATATTACACTTGCAGGTAGTTATGGTATGATTGATGGTGCTGATGATTACTATTATGCTATTAGTGCAAGTAAAACAGTTGGTAAATTTGATCTAGCTCTTACTTATACAGGTGTTGAGTGGGATAATCCTCTTGCAACAGATGAAGACCATATTGTAGCTTCAATCTCTACAAGTTTTTAATCTTAAATGGTGGGTTTTACCCCATCATAATTTAATGAATACTCAAAATAAAATCCTAAAAGCAAAAACAAAACTAATGTTAGATTATCCATACTTTGGAACTATTGCATCATCTATTGATATAGAAGCCAAAGATAATATAGCCTCTTATCAAAATATTGGGAATAAATTATATTATAATAGAGAATATGTAGAGAGTGTAGATGAACAAGATATAGAATTTATGTTGGCTTCTGCAAGTATGCACAAGGTGTTATCGCATCAAAGTAGAGCTACTAATAACAGTAAACTATGGAGATTGGCTAGTGATTATGTTGTGAATTCTATGCTTATTGCCAATGGAATGGAAGCTCCAATTATGATAAACTATAATGAGAGATTTAATAATATGTATATAGAAGAGGTTTATACAATATTAGAGAGTGAAATGGATTATGACTATCAAGAAGAGGAAGAGAAAAATCAAGAAAAAATTATAGAAGATGATGCCTTAGACGAAGAGTTTATGCAACAACTCCTAAAAAAACTAGAAAAAACTAACTCTTTGCCAAAAGAGTTAGAGTATATCCTACCATCTAAAAAAGATACTATCAACTGGAGAGATGAACTATATAGATATATAGCATCTTATGATAAGAGTCTATATCAATTTTTTCCACCAAATATGAAATATCTATATCAAGGAATTTACCTACCATCTCTTAAAAGTGATTTATTAAATATCACAATTGCCATTGATACATCAGCCTCTATTGATGAGGATTTATTATCTATATTTTTATCTCAAATAGAGTTTATTATGGAACAATACCCAAACTATAAAATAGATTTAATCCAAGCTGATGACAAAGTACAATCTCATAATATATTTTCAAATGGAGAGACCCTAAATTATGAAATAAAAGGAAGAGGTGCAACAGACTTTAGAGCAGTATTTGATTATATAGAAAAGTATATTGACACCCCTACCCTATTAATATATTTTAGCGATGGAGATGGAATATTCCCAAAAGTCATTCCTAATTATGATGTATTATGGGTATCAAACAATAGTATTGAGAATTTGGCTTTTGGGGATAATATTGTTATCTCATAGCCTTAGCAATATCACTCTTCTCAGCCTTTGCATAAATCATAGTAGTTTTAATATCACTATGTCTTAACTTCTCTTTCGTTACTAATATATCTTTAGATTTTCTATACAATTGCATCGCACAGGTATGTCTATATATATGTAATCCCTTTTTATCTACTCCTGCTTTTTTCATTATATTTTTTGCTCCAATATAGTAATTACTCCTATCAATTCTATTCCCATTTTTTTTACTTATAAATATATCTTCATCTTTCTCTCGTATATTTTTAAAAAATATTATCTCATCTTCTATATCAATAATCTTAATTAATGCTGTCTGTTCTTCTCCTGATTTTGTCTCTTTGAGTTCTATCTCATACATATCTTGCACTCCATTCTCATCTTCTAATTGTGATAATGAGATATTCTCTAACTTCAATTGCAATACTTCAGAAATTCTAAGTCCTCCAAAAAGCATTAGTTTAATCCCAAGAGAGTATATATAATCATAATATAACCCTTTGGATTTAACTCTATCTTGTAGATAATTTACTATTTTTTCTACCTCTTTATCTGAAAGATATTTTACTTTTTTACTTTTAGTAGCTCCCTTAATTGGCATCTTAAACTCATTTTCAAAAGTATAAAACTCATCATTATTATCAGAGATATATACAAAAAAAGATTTCAGAACTGATACATAGAGTTGTTTTGTCTTTTTTGCAAAAGAGCCATTCTTTGAATTTTCCTCTTGAGTCTCAATAAAATCCAAAAAAAACTCTTTATCAATTTCACTAAGTTTTGTAATTTCATTTTGATTTTTTATAAACTCCTCAAGAGCATTTAAAATCCTATTATATAAAATAAGAGTATTTTTGGATACATCTTTATATCTTAAATCTCTCTTATATGATTTTAACCATCTTGCATAATCACTATTAATATCTGATTTCTCTAATTTCATAATATCCTCCTAAAACAGTATTATAACATTTATTTACATAATATCACATTATGTTATGAAATTCTACCTCTCAAATTATAGTTTTAGGTGTGCAATCTATTGCTTGTAGTTAAAAAATGCTTTGTAGCGATAGAGTGTTATGTTATGAATTTATTCTATCTTCATAAATAATTATATCTACTCATCAAAATATCGCACCCTATCCTCTTTTGCACTTTTCTTTTTAGATTTAACTACTAAAGAGTCATCTACTATATAAGTCAAATCATCATCTTGAGGTTCTATTCGTAATGTTGTATCTATCTCTATTCCATTTACAGTTAATAAGTTTGTTAATTTATCATAACTACTACACCACTTTTTACCTGCTTGAATATCTTTTTCTCTTTGATATGAATTCACATTATCTTTCTCTTCTTGAGTAGCTACTACTCTTACTACTCTTGTAATCATACTATTCTTATTTAATTTTAACATAATCTTATAATCATCTTCGTCAGTATCAAGATATACAATCTCTCCATTCTCTAGCTTTGTAATATTCTCCTCTTCATTTACTACACTATATCCCATACTATTTAAATTATCTCTTAGTGTCTCAATTAATATCTCTCGCTCTTGTTTTGCGATAATGATTTGGTTAATCTCATCGGCAATAGATTTAAATTCATCTTTGGATATTTTATCTTGGTTTTTGAGTAAGGTAATTCTATTTTGTACCTCATCATTTAATTCTAAATGGCTAAGTTTTTCTAAATCTTCTCTATATATATTGCTCCATATAAATATCTCTTTTGCTTTTCCATAATCAAGTTTAATAGATTCAAATACCATTTTGAGTTTATCTCTACTAAAAGATGAAATGTCATTAAATTTATTATATTGAGTATCATATTTTTGAATCTTCTCTTTAAACTCATTAATACCAATAATAAGCTTCTCAATAGGAGAGATAATCTCAATATCCTGCTCTTCTACTCCATCTATAATCTCCTCTATACCTTTTTTTAGATATATTGCTTTGATAGACTTTTGATATTTATCTAATTCTCTTTGGTATCTACTTACCATAGAATACTTATCTTCCCACGAAGCAAACTCCCCTTTTAACTCCTCTTTAATCGCACTCATCTCTTCTATTTGATTTATTAGTAGTTCATTTTTCTCTATGGAATTAAATTCATTTGTAATTTTCTCTATTTTTTTATCTAACTCTTCTAATCTCTCACTCTCTAACTCTTTTAATTTATAAATAGTCTCTTTGGCACTTTTGGCAAAATCTTCTACAATCTTTTGATACTTTTTATTATGGTCTTTATCTTTGATAAGTGATTTATCATACATTTTTAATCCAAACTCTGCCTCTTTTGAGAGTTCTTTTAAAAAATCTACTTTTACATTAAACTTCTCAAAGATACTATCTTGAAGTTTTTTCACCTCACCCAACATAAAATCAAACTCATCTTTGAGTATCTTTTGATTATATTCAAATGCCTCTTCATCTTTTCTCTTATTATATACCCATACACCAACTGCTACTATACCAATGATACCTACACCTGTTAATGCTCCTACGCCAATTGTAGAACCTGTTGTTGCTTGTACTCCAATAGTTGTAACTTCTCCTGCACTCATTTTTATATCTCCAATGTATTTATTTTTAACCCTCAATTACCACATCAAACTCATAAGATTTGGAAAAAGATACTCTCAACCCATCTTTTAATTTAATCTTTTTAAACCTCTTCCCATTTAGATAAGAACCATTAGTTGAGTCTAAATCTTCTACTACCCACTCACCATCATCTAAAGAAAATTGTGCATGTCTGCGAGATATAGTCTCTAACTCCCTCAACTCCTCTTCTTGAAAATCTCTTCCCAAAATATCCCCATCTTTGAGAGTGATAGATATATCATACTCTCTATTTAAAAGCTTTACTGATTTCTCCTCTTTAGCTTTATACTCTTCCACCATTGTTAAATCTGCCAAACAGTTATCACATAAATAATTAGAGATACTATTTTTAGTTTGACAAGTGGGACATATTTTATATCTTTGCACCTATTATCTCCTTGCTATCATCTATTTTAGGAATACCCAAAACATAGAGTTGTCCATTTTTATCCAATATTTGAAGCTCTCTTTTAGTAGAACTCTTATACTCTTGATATAAATCTTTTAACTCATTATTTAAAATATAGAGTTGTTGATTAGCTGAACCTCTATATACCTCCTGACTCTCTTGAGTATTATCAAATACTCCATCTATAACTACATCAACAAGTTCTAAAATATCTCCAAAATTCTCTTTGAGATAATTAAACTTATATCCACTATAAATTAATATATCATCTACTCCCCTATTTCGTAACTCTTGCAAAAGGCTCAAAAGTTCTTGAGGTTGTTCAAATGGCTCACCTCCTGAAATAGTAACTCTTTTAGTATTAAACTCACAAATCTCATCTACTACATCTAAAATATATCTTCTATTTTTATTTTTCTGTACCCAAGTATGCTTTGATATACACCCATCGCACCCAAAACTACACCCCTCAAACCATATACCAACTCTCTTTTTAGGTCCTAATACATATAGAGGACAGTGAATTAAATTTATATAGATAGTTTTTTGGCTACTAATTTGCATATTCCCTCTTCACACGAAACATCATAAATCCCAATCTCATCACCTTTTTGTAAGTTCATTTCAAAAATCAAAGAAGATAGAGGATTAACCAAAATCTCTTCAAGCTCATTTCCTACACCTCTACCACCCATAGATAAATCTTGAGTTGCTAAATTAGTAAGCTTCTCTTTTGCCTTTTTGCTCATCTTGATACCAATATCATAATTCTCTTTAATATTTTCAACTAAAGTAATAACCATTTTATCAAAAATCTCTTTTGCACTCTCTTCTCTAATAAAATCAAATACAATAATATTTTTACCAATCCTATTAAGAATTTCAGCTCGTTGAAGACGATACTTAAAAAAATCCTCAATAGACTCCATAATAGTTTTACTCATCTGCTCATAACTCATATTGAAATTTACTTTTTGTACCCGTTCGCCATTAGGAGTAACATCATAAATCCCAAGATTACTTGTAAAGATTATCAAAGCTTCACTAAAATATACAGTCTCTCCTCTACCAGAAGTTAGCCGTCCATCATCAAGAATTTGCAAAAATATATCAAGTATCTTTGGGTCTGCTTTCTCTATCTCATCAAATAGAATTACAGAAAATGGATTTTGTTTGATAGCATTAGTTAGCTCTCCACCCATCTCATACCCCACATACCCAGGGGGAGCTCCCAATAATCGTTGGTCTGAATGAGAAGCAGAAAACTCACTCATATCAAATCTAATATAGTTAGTCTCACTTCCAAAAATAAGTTTTGTAATTGATTTAGCAAGTTCAGTTTTACCCACACCAGTAGCCCCTGCAAAAAATAACACCCCTTTTGGACGGCTAGAGTGTTTGGAGTATTGAGCCCCTGAAAGGTTGAAGTAGGCTCGTTTTAAAATCTCACTAACCTTATTAATCGCCCTCTCCTGCCCTTTGACTCTTTTAGAAAGCTCACTAGAGGCATTTAAAATCTTTTGAGTAGAAATTTTTGCCCACTCATTCTCCACAATCCCCAACTTATACATCTTAATAGCTTCACTAATCTTACTAAACTCAATCTTCTCACGAATAGCTAAAGTAATAATAGATAAAATCTCATTAGCAAAAAGCTCATTAGTCTCATCTACAAATGAAGATATAATATCATCTTGTTTTTGTTGAGGTATATTATTAAACCCAATAATTTTAGATGATAGTTTAGAGATAATTGCCTTACGAATTAAAAAATCAGGCTTAGGGAGTGGCAAAACTTTGATTTTAGGATTATCAATACTATACCAAGGTGGCATATCATTCTCTTTATCTATAAACCAAAATAGCAAATTAAACTTAGGCACAGAACTATCACCAATAATCTTAGCAGTAGCATTTTGTAAAAGTCTAAACGCTCTATAATAAAGTTCATTAATATCATCACCTGCAATATCATGAAGCCTTGAAGAGAAGTTTAAAATCACCGTAGCATAAACATCACTATTATTAACCAACTTCTCAATAATATCAATACTCTTAATCATAGAAGTTTGATAATACCCATTTTTAAGCCCACAAGAAGTTACCTTTTTGAAACTCTCTCCATCTCCCTTGAGCAGTGAAAACCCCACAAGTGGTTCATACTGCACAATCAATTCATACTCACTCAATAAATTAGATAAATAATTAGTAAGAGTTAATGGAATAATCGCACTATCTCTTTGATAAGGATAAATATCATAAATATTACCCCATAGTATAAATTGAGATTTTACCGATATAAATCGTTCTATCTCTCTTGCCCATTTTGGTTTTTGCATTGGTTCTCCTTTTTCATTTTATCACCCTATTTACTCTTCGTATAAACTCATCATTTCGTTCAATATTATTAAGTACAATTTGAAATGGATTAGTATATATTTGTATAAATTTTATATCTTTATCATTAAAAAGTGTTATAGTTATAATGGGTATATATATAGCTAATATCGTAAAATATAAAATAATGTTATGCTCCCTAGAACTCCAAATCAAAAATATAGTTATAGCTAATGAAATTTTACTTAATATGGTAAAAAAGTGTGAAAAGCTTTTGTAGTTTGTACTTTCATAGGTTGTTCTAATATTTATTTTATGGTTATATATGTAGTTGATAATTTTGGTATCAATATTGTTCCATCTGCTATTTAGTGATTTTAACTCTTTGAAATATTTTTTGATTTTATCTGATTTGGATTTCATCACCTCATCATATATCTCTATCATTTGTACATAAGCTTTTCTATCTATATTGGCATCTCTTATTTTTTTGATAAACTTTAAATCTTTCTCATCTAGCTTATTAATATCATCAAGGTTTAATTTTATGGTATCTAAAAAGGGTTTATCATTTTGTAGTTCTAATATATCCTCTTTTTGCATCTGTGTATCATTTATAAGTTTAGAGATGTTAATATAGTTTGTAAAACTTGAAGATAATAGAAGTTCATTGAGTCGTTTGGGGATAAAAACATTCTTATATAACTCTTTGGATAAAAAGTTTTCAAGATTATCTATCACTTTAGAGAAATTATTTTGAATTTGAATTGTAAAATTATCTGGTAGAATATATCTTTGCATATCAAACTCTTTTAATTTATTAATCTCTTTTGCTATACTCAAATCATATTTACCACTCTTAATACTCTTTTGAATATCTTGTGGGATAAAGTCTGATAAGCTATTAAATATCTCTTTTTCAATTAATAATCCATCTATCATCAAATCATTTACAAATCCAATTTGAGAAGCAAACTCTTCAAACTCTTGAATATCTCTATCTATTTTGGGCATATAGTAGGTGGCTTGTAGTTTTTGAAATTGGCTTTTATTTAGTCTCTCTAATCTTTTAAGTTTAGTTAGATACTCTAAATACTCATCAAAAGGTAGATCTCTAATTTTATCTCTAAAAGAGTTTGGCAAAAAGTTATCTTTTAACTCCTTATCTAATATATCTTTTTTGATAAACTGCTCTAATTTATCTATGGTATCTTCAAAATCACTATTAAGCCTCTCATTAAAATCAATTGGTAGATAGTAGGCTTGATAATCAAAATCTAATAGTTTTTTTAGATATTTAATACTCCTACGATTAAATTTAAGGGTATCTATCATATCTATAATATATTGTGGTAGAGTAAAACGATGATTTACCCTATCAAAATCCTCTCTATTAATAAGTAATTTCTCATCTGCCATTAAGATATTATAACTAAAATAGTATTTATCTTTATCTATGGCTACTTTTAGAAACTGCATAATATCGCTAATTTTCTCCATAGCATAGATATTATTATTTTTATAGTAATCTATAATAGTTTTTAAAATCTTCTCAAAATCATCATCTTTTTTTGTAGAGTCTTTAAATATACTATAATAATCCATAATTTTATTACTAAGAGTTAAATGAACTATACTCTCCTCTACATTACTACATTCCCCTTTGATATATTTTCCCATAAAAAGCATTAAATTTTGACTATTAATAAGCTTCCCAGCAATAATAAAATCTAAATTGTGATTATAAGTATAGATAAGTTTAAAAAGTGCAAAATCACTATCTTTTAATTTTTTAAGTTCATCAATCTTGATACTTCTATCAAAATCACCATTATTCTCACACCATTTTGTGATATAACCACGATTTAGATGAGCTTTACCCTCTTGCCACATTTTAGGATTTATAGCAAATAGAGTAACAAGTTCGCTCAAATCATAATACTTTTTACCATTAATTAAATAAGGTTTCTCATACTCCCCATCACTAGAGTAATACTCCAAAGCAATATCTCTATCCCCTTTGAGCCACCGTACTATCTCATTATACCCCCATCTATTATCAGGATTACGAGTCAAAAGCCCTTTAATTAGATAGCTAAAATCACTATCTATATCTTTTGGAATTGGAATATTTTTGGTACTAATAGTATAAGCTATATAATTCTCATCTAACTCTTTAAAAATATTATCCCCAGATGCAAGTTCTAATAAAATCATACCCAAAGCCCAATAATCCACCTCTCTACCAATCACCCCCGAAAATGATTCAGGAGCAAAATAGATTTTAGTCCCACTCTTAGAGGTCATTCGTTTAGATAATTCACTATCAAGAAGCGAAGATATTCCAAAATCAGTAATTACAAGATTGAGTGGGCTCTTTTTTCTAATAAGAATATTTTGAGGTTTTAAATCTCTATGGATAATATTTTGAGAGTGAATAGAGTGTAACATTTGTGATATCTCAACTAAAATATCTTTAAGTTCATCTTGAGTTAATTTAGACTCTTTAAACTCTTCTAACGAGCCAAACTCAATATACTCTTGAATTTCATACCATCTCTTAGTAGATGTATCAAGTGCTATATCATAGATTTTAATAATATCTTTTGGATAGTTTAGACTTAAGAATTTAAGTTTCTCCACTATTTCACTCTTAGGTTCTATCCCAAAACGATAGAGTTTGAGGATATATTTTTGATTATCTTTTTCAATTAGATATATATCAGCTTCACCTCCCGTTGTAGGAAACTGTTTTATTATAGAGTAGTCTTGAAAGGTAGAGATATGTAAATTACTATTTTTATCTGGTGTTGTACCTTCAATAATAGTTTTAGAGTTTTGTTCTATTATAGTTTTGCTATTCATACTCTACCTTTATAAATGGTGGGTTTCACCCACCCTATGTATTGTTTATGGTTAATTTTTTATTTTATCTATATATAACTTTATCTTTAATTAATATCATTTATGGATAAAAGTCTATACTCTATTTTATAACTATCATATTTTTTAATTATATTTATAGATTTTTTTACAAGTTCATTATAGTTTAATCTTTTAGGTGATAGTTTGACTTCACATAGTAGTAGTCGTTTTTCAATCTCATCAACTGCTACAATATCAATCTCATTCTTATTTCCTCTCTCCCAATAATTTCCAATAGTTGTATATTCTCCACTCTCCCTCAAAATCTCAATAAAAAGTTTTTCTAAAAATCTACCCTTAAATGTAGATATATCTCGCTTGATAATACTCTTTAATCTATCAAAACTTTGAGTCTCTATTATAGAGTTATATTTATAAATAAATCTAAACCAAAAAGATAAAAAGTTATCAACTATCTCATATTTTTGTACTTTAGAATTTGGTTTTGCCCCAATTGGTTTGATGCTTTTGATGATATTATAATCATATTCAAGCCTACTTAGATGCCCTGAAATATTTTTTTCTAGTATTGATTCTATCTCTGTTTTTGAAGTTTTAGAAGATGATATAAGGCTTAAAATAGAGAAATATATTCCATACTCTTTGCCAAACTCTTCTATTAATCTATTTTTACCCTCATCTAAAAATAGTGAATTTGGTGCTAGAATTTCATCTATCATACTATCAATATCTAAACTTCTATATAAAACAAATAGTTCAATATACTTTGCAATACCACCAGTTAATAGATAAAAATCTAATAAGTTTTTAGATGAATATTGATTATAATCTTGAAGTATCTCTTTTAAAACTGATACTTTAAATGGCTTTAAATCAATTTTAAACTCACATCTTCCAAACAGAGGTTCACTATTATCTTCATATATTTTTTTCATTAGTGAATATACAGAACCACAAGCAATAAAATGAATTTGAGAACTATTTTTATTTAAATCCCAAATTTTTTGAATTGATGAGTATATAGATGAATTGATTTTATAAAACTCTTGAAACTCATCTATTATAAGTGTAAATGGTTGAGTTTTGGCTAACTGCATCAGATATTCAAAGAGTTCTTCAAACCTCTTTATCTCTCCAAAAATTTTAACATTTAATTTAAGTTCTATCTCTTGTGAAAACTCTTGACATAATAAAATCTCACTTTTTTTGGATACAAATAGATACAACTTTATATCATTAGAAAAGTTTTGTAAAATCAATGCTGTCTTACCAACTCTTCTTCTACCAACAACCATTGTCATTATTGATTGTTGGATTTTTAGTTTATCTGCTTTTTGTAAGATTTTTAATTCATCTTCTCTATTATAAAATTTCATATAATAACTCCTGTTATGATAACCACGGTTATTATAACATAGTTAAATTAAAATTATGTTTTATGAAATCATATACAACTCTAACTCTTTTTCATAAAATTCTAATCTACTTTGCACTCTCTCAATCTCACTACTACTAATCATATCATCTCTATCTAAATCAATAATTGTAAAAGATAAATTTGCTTCATCTATATACTCTTTTGATATTTGTTTGATTGTATCAAGTGAGCCTTTTGCTTTTTGAATAAAAACAGTTTGAGGGACTACTCTTGCTTCATTTTCTTCTCTTATTTGAGTTAATTTCTTACAATCATTATAATTTCTATATATAAAATATATCTCTATCTTATAATCTCTTTTTAATGCTCTTTTGATATTTTTATCTGCTACGCTAAAATTTGCTAGGTTGGTATCTAATATAAATGAGTAGTTATGTTTAAAGGAGTTATCTAAGAGATATTCTACGGTTTTAATAGATGCTTTTTGAAATAGGTTTGCATTTGTACCACTGTAATATGGGAATAGTTTTCTTATCTCATCTGTATCGATTATATTAAGATTATATCTTCTATTTAGAGATTTTACAAATTCACTTTTACCTGCTCCACTTGCTCCTGCACTTAGGTATAGCTTTTTTTTATCATCTCTGTTTGATATAAATGTTTCAAAAATTCTTTTTTTGTTGGTTTTGAAATACTCTAATGCCTCTTTTTGAATTTCATTTGGTGTTAGGTTTAATGTTTTTTCTAGTTCTATTTTGGTATCAAATAGTATCTTTAATAGTTCATCATTTGGCATCTATTATCCTTTTATATTTTTTTGGTGGGTTTCACCCACCCTACTTCACTCCTACCATTTTTCTTCTCATATATGCTATTTTGCTTTGAAGTGGTAGTTCTTTTGGGCAGTGGTCTTCACAAGCCATCAAAGACATACATCCAAATATTCCATCATCATCACCTATTAACTCATAAAAATCCTCATCGCTTCTCTCATCATGTGGGTCTATTTGAAATCTTGCTACTCTATTTAATCCTACTGCACCTACAAAATCTTCTCTCATAATAGCAGTAGAACAACTTGCTACACATAATCCACACTCTATACAACGGTCTAGTTCAAATACATCATTGGCAGTTTTGGGTTCTATTGGTTTCTCTATTTTATCTATATCTACTTTCTCATTTGCTACTATCCAGCTATTTACTCTAATACTCATATTTTTCATCCATGAACCAGTATCTACGGATAAATCTTTGATTAGTTTGAATGTTGGGAGGGGGAGGAGTTCTATTTTTCCATCTTCAAAGCTACTTGTTAGGGTTCTACATGCGAGTTGAGGTTTTCCGTTGATTAGCATCCCACATGCACCACAAATTCCTGCTCTACATACAAAATCAGAACTCAAATCATAATCTATTGAAGATTTTATCTTGGTTAGGGCGATATATAATGTCATTCCAGGGGTTTCTGTGAGTCTGTACTCTTTAAATTCTGGTTTAGAGTTTTTATCAGATGGGTTATATTTAAGTGCTGTGATTGTGATTTCTCTACTCATTATTATCTCCTATTCTTTGATTTTTGGCTTTATATTCATCTTGAAGTTCATAAGGCATTAGTTTATTTTGTAGTTCATATCTATCGCCTTTGTGGTTGGCTACTATATTATCTACCTCATCTTGTCGCTTTTGGCTTAATGGGTTTTCAATGGTATTTCCTTTTCTTCCATATCCTCTAAAGGCAGGAGGCATTTCCATTTTCATAATATCTAACTCTTCATATTTAATAGTTGGTTCTATATCATCTTCATTTTCATAATAACTAATTGTTCTCTTAAGCCAATTTTTATCATCTCTTTTTAGATAATCTTCTCTAAAGTGTGCACCTCTACTCTCTTTTCTATCTCTTGCACCTTTAGCTACACAAAGTGCTACTTTTAACATCATTGGCACTTTATAAGCCTCTTCTAACTCTTGGTTTAAATATCTATTTTTAGTAGATACTTTAATATTTTTAGATTTTTGTAGTAGAGATTTTAGTTCATCAACAGCATCACTTAAATCTTTACCATTTCTAAATATACCTACTTTATTTTGCATAATATGTCTCATTCTATCTTTGATGTCATATATATTCTCATCTCCATCAAGGGTTAGAAGAGAGTCTAAATAGTTGTGTTGTTTATCCAGCTCTTTTTGAATATCTTGAGTGCTTATATCAATATTAGTCTCCAAGCAGTAGTCTGCGAAATAGTTACCTACTATCATACCTGATACTACTGTCTCACTTACAGAGTTTCCTCCTAAACGGTTAAATCCATGCAAATCCCAACAAGCAGACTCTCCACAAGAGAATAAACCTTTGATATTAACACTCTCTCCTTTTGGAGTAACTCTTATTCCACCCATTGAGTAGTGTTGCATTGGAAGAACAGGCATCCAACCCTCTTTGCCCTCTTTTGCAGGGTCAATCCCATTAAAAGTCATACTAATATCTCTTACATCTCTTAGGTTCTTTTTGATATGCTCTTCACCTAATATAGAGATATCTAGCCATAAATGTTCTCCATAGGGAGATGGAACACCTTTCCCTTTTTTGATATGCTCTAGCATTCTACGACTCACTACATCACGAGATGCTAAATCCTTTTTTTCTGGTTCGTAATCTGGCATGAATCTATAACCATCTTTATCTCTCAATACTCCACCATCACCTCTACAACCCTCTGTCAAAAGTATTCCTGATGGTACAATTGGAGTGGGGTGAAATTGAATAGCTTCCATATTTCCCATATATGCACCTGCATTTAAAGCAATGGCATGTCCTGTACCTTTACAGATTGTGGCATTTGTGGATTGTTTATATATTCTACCATATCCACCTGTAGCTATCATTGTCCCTTTTGCTACATAGGCTATAAGCTCACCATTTTTAAGGTCTCTTACAACTGCTCCATAACACTGCTTATCTTTCATTATTAGAGATATTGCCTCTTTTTTATCATCAATAGCTACACCTAATCGCATAGCTTCATTGGCTACGGCATAAAGCATTGTATGTCCTGTGGCATCTGCTGTATAGCAAGTCCTCCACTTTTTAGTCCCACCAAAATCTCTAGCATTTATTAGTCCGTGGGCTTCATCTCTCTCTTTAATAGTAGTTCTTTTGGTATTAATTACTACCTCTCTATCACCTTTTTCTATTCTAGTCCAAGGTACTCCCCAAGATGCTAACTCTCTAACTGCTTTTGGAGCAGTATTTACAAACATTCTAGCTACCTCTTGATCACAACCCCAATCACTCCCTTTTACAGTATCTGCAAAATGTACATCTTCATTATCACCCTCACCCATAATACTATTACCTAAACTCCCTTGCATTCCACCTTGAGCTGCTGCTGAGTGTGAGCGTTTGACAGGAACTAGAGATATTACAACTGTATCTAATCCTTTAGCACTAGATGCTATGGCACTTCTAAGTCCTGCTAATCCTCCACCTATAATAAGTGAATCACTATATCTTATTTTCATTTATCATCTCCTATACTATATCTCTCTCCATAATTAGCTCTATGTTCATATCCTATTGTTATATAAGTAGCTAGTGAAAAGAGTCCAATTAAAAGATAAAATATTATAGCACCTTTTATAATTTTTCTACTCTTAACTCTATTAGCTTTGGGATTATCACCATCAAACCAACCCCATTTTACAATTAAACGATATACTCCCACTCCAGCATGAAGTACAACAGATACTAAAAGTACAAGATATAAAACCCAAACATTATCACTATAAATTCTATCAGAAGAGGCATATACTCCAATATTTTCTGGTTGAGTCATCATAGTAAATAGATGAATTGAACCTAGAAAAAATAGCATAAAACCACTACTTATTTGAATAAACCATAAGTCTGTATCATTATGCTTCATAAGTTTTGAGTGAGTTCTAAATCTTTGATACTCTCTATATGAACTTGGAAATTTTCGCATAGCTAATAGAGCATGAAATACAAATATTATAGATATAAATATAGCTAATAAAACTACAAATAAACCTGTTCCCTCTTCTAAGATAAATCTACCTTCAAAAACTTTTGTAATAGTTTGCATACTATCTTTACCAAATAGTATAGATGATTCAAATAGTAGATGAAATATAATAAATATAGCCAAAATTAATCCCGTAGCACTCTGTAAAAAATCAAGTTTAGCAGGTATTCTACTCTTTTTTTTATTTTTATCTTTTTTTGTTAGACTCTCTATAATATTACTATACATAATAATTTCTCCTTACTCTTTTCTTATCTGAATATTTGTTATATTACTCTCATTACCCCATAAATCTTGAGCTGTAATATTAAACTCTTTTATGCCACTATCACCACTTGTATTAAGCTCTACAACTACCTCTAAAGACTCTTCTGTATTGGTTATAAAATTACCATTTACAAAGATAGATGTATTTTCTTCGCTAGATACAACTACTAAATTAGTGAAATCATTATAAGTAATAGGTTCATAATCAACTCTATCAATTGTAGGTGCCGTAGTATCAGAGACTATTATCTCTTTACTTAAAGTTAAATTTTCATCACCATATAATTCATTTATATTTATCTCAATTAAGTTGGTTCCTCCCATTAGAAGAACTTCTCTATTAGCATCTACTACTCTATTATTCAATAAGTTCTCAATTATAGGATAATCACCTCTAGCAGTAACTTTAGGATATATAAAATTAGTAGCTCTATTATCTTTACTCTCTATATGAATAGGTAAGTTATCAAAATTTATAGTATCAACTGTTAAATTCTTACTAATACCGCCAATATAAATAGTGATATAGTTTTCTATATTATTAGTTGTTTGAATATTTATTATATCTTCTACTCTACTTAATGATGTTAATCTTTTTACAATATCTAAATTCATATTTAGAGTATATCTCCACTCTCCATTAGCATCTAATTCAAATGAACCATATTGTGTAGATATATTTTGTGGTATAAAGGAGGAGTTATTATCATATAGGATAGATACTTTTCCATTGCTCATAATATTATTATACTCTGTTACTTCTGATATTAAATCACCTACTATAATCCCACTTTTACCCTCAATATTTATGATTATATGCTCTTCTACTCCATCTATACTTCTTATAGTAATAATATCGCCTTTTACTTGATTATCATTAAGTGCTTTAATGCTATTATTATCAATATTAAGTCGATATATCCAGTTTCCATCAGCTTTCAACTCAAATGAACCATATGTTGTAGAGATAGATTGAGGAATAAAAGTTATATCTTCTTTATTTAAAGATACTCTACCTTGAGTTTGATTATAATCTTCAAAGATATTACGATATAAATCACCACTTATTATAGTCTCTATTTCTGGTTCTATAATAGGAATAGAATTATTATTTTCAATTATAGTTCTACTAATAGTACCTAATAATATACCACTTTGAGTAGTACAGTTCATATCTATATTTTCATCTTTAAATATTCCATTAAAATTTATAATACCTTTAGATGTATCTAATATAAACTCTTTATCATCACAAAATATAGAACTCTCTTCTACTTTAGAATTGATTTTATAGGTTAAATAATCTAATGATAAATGAGGATTAATAATAGTAAATTGATTGAAAGAGTTTCTCAATTCATCTAAAAGAGATGATATTGTAGCTTCTTTATCTGTATTTATCGTATTAAGATTGACAAATCCAGTAGGAATAGATGATAAAATATATCTACTATTATCTTCTAAAAGATTACCTCTTAATACCAATTCACTATTTTTTTCAATTATATCAAAATCTTTAGGTGCATCAAGTGTAGCTAAAACTTTTTCTCCATTAACATTTGATATAACACATACAAAATTACCAAGTACGCTTATAGTATGATTACTATCTGATATATAAATATATTTTTCTAAATCTAAGCCTCTACTATTAGTAGAACTATTATTTTCATCTACTAATGAAACAATATTATACCCCTCATTTAATAGGGTATCTTTTATTATTTTAATAGATATTATAGAGTCCTTAAAAATAGTGGGAGATGTTTTATTATTTTCTATATTTTCTATATTTTCTGAAGTAGAAGTAGAAATAGAAGTAGCACTACTACTTCCACAACTTGTAACTATAAATGCTACAATAGCACTTAAAATAATATCTCTTTTCATATTTAACAATTCTTAGCATTTTTAAACTCTGCTACTTCACTCTCTACCATATTATCTATCATTGTAATATATAAATCATTAATTAAATTTGGTGAGAGTCCTAAAGAAATTGCTTGAGCTCTTGCATTAGATATAATATAATTTATCCGTTCATCAGATTTTATCTCGTCAATAGATGTTTTAAAGTGTGCTATCTGTTTAATATAACTATTTCGTTCTGCAATTAATTTTATAATATCTCTATCTAGCTTATCTATCTCCATTCTTGCCTCTTCTAAACTATTACATTTTTTCATATCTTCTCTCCTTTTATATTTATTTAATTATATCATAAATTTAACAATGATAAATGGCTAACCCCTCAACTAATCCAAAATCTACAACAACAGATTCCTCAAATCTTAATATCTCAAAAAGATATTTGTATATCTCTACTCCTGTATATATTACCTCATCTCTACCACTTCCAACAGCTTTAATCAAAGAAGCTTTATCAAGAAGAGATAACTCTTTGGAGTATCTATCTAACTCTATAATATTTAGAGTTGTCCCCTCTACAATTAATGGGTCATAAGAGAGATAATCTAATCCACACTTTAGAGAGGCGATAGTTGTAGGTGTCCCTGCTGTTGCTATAAATTTATCTACCATTCCATATTTAGAATATATATCATTAGTAAATTCTAGCATATCACTCATTAATTTTGGTAAGTTTTCTTTAACCTCATCAACATTTTTATAAGATTGTGAAATTGTAACTATACCAACTGAAAAACTTTTAGAGACTACTCTATCTTGATATTTAAAGATAATTTCAGTAGAACCACCTCCAATATCAATAAGTACAAAGCTTTTTGTATTAGGAGATATTATATTTATCCTACTCTCTACGGCTAAAAGTGTATATTTAGCCTCCAACTCTCCTGATATTATCTCAAATCTTACACCTGATTCACTCTCTATAAACTCTAATATCTCTTTAGAGTTACTAGCCTCTCTTAATGCTTGTGTAGTTACTGCATATATCTTATCATCAAAATCAATAATCTCTTTTGCATCATTAATAGTATCTATTACTCTTTGAGCAGACTCTATTTTAATTCTACCACTACTACTCAACCCATCAGCTATTTTTACAACTCTACTAAAATCTTTTATAACCTCATAATTTTGACAATTAAACTTTATAATACGCATAGAGTTTGAACCCAAATCAATAGAAATCATCTAATACTCCTCTCTAAACTTAAATCCATTAGATATTAAAATATCTCTAATCTCATCTTGATGTTTATCTCCCTTTGTCTCTAAAGAAACAGATACATTAGCATCTCCAAATTTTAAATCAGTTGAGGTTCTATCATATCCAATTTGCACAATATTAGCCCCAACCTCTTCTAAAAGTGTAGTAAATAGCTTTAGACTACCTGGTTTATCTATAAGTGTAACTTGAAGTTTCATCTTACGACTAGATTTTACAAGTCCTTTTTCAATAATAAGAGATAACATCGTAACATCAATATTACCACCACTCAAAACAATAGCTATCTTACTACCTTTTGGTAGCTTAATTTTATTATGCAACAATCCTGCCACACCCACAGAACCAGCACCCTCAACTAAAACTTTTTGCTTCTCCAATAAGAATAAAATAGCATAAGCTATCTCCTCCTCCTCTACAAGTTCTATACTATCTACACTACCCAAAATATACTCAAGTGTAATAGGAGATGTATCTCGTACTGCAATCCCATCTGCAATAGTCCTTACACTAAGAGAGTCAATTGGAGTCTTTTTATCATAAGAGTTTTTCATAGCACTAGCCCCTGCTGAAGCTACACCAATAATCTTAATATCAGGATTAATAGATTTTGCCACCGTAGCAATTCCACTAATTAACCCCCCTCCTCCAACAGGCACAACAATAGCATCAAGATTTTTAATATCTTCCATAATTTCAAGAGCAATAGTCCCCTGCCCTGCCATTACATTTATATCCTCAAAAGGGTGAACAAAATCATAATTTTTCTCTTTGGCATAATCCAAAGCATAAGCATAAGCCTCATCATAATTACTACCTTTGAGTATCACAGTAGCACCTAAATCCCTAACCCCTTGCACTTTGGTAAGAGGAGTAGAATCAGGCATCACAATAGTAGCATTAATACCAAAATACTTAGCACTATAAGCTACCCCTTGAGCATGATTACCAGCACTAGCAGCTACTACACCATCTATATTTTTACTCTCTAATAACGAAGCAATAGCATTAAAAGCTCCACGAAGCTTAAAAGCCCCAGTAATTTGTAAATTCTCTTTTTTGAGATATATCTCATATCCACTCTTTTGACTCAATATTGGAGCATAACTAAGAGGAGTATTATAAACTACATCTTTAATTCGTTTTTGTGCATCTTTTACACTGTTTATTTTTAACATTTCTTATCCTTTTATACTACTCAAAAACTTCACTCAAATCTATCTTACAATCTAAACAATCAACTCTCATTTTATCATCTACCCCATAAGCTCTATCATAAATATATTTTTTATTCTTTAATTTAAATCTATCAATAGTTTTAAACTCAATATTAACTAAAAAATACTCTTTTACTCCACTTGCTTCATATAAATCTTTTTTAACTGTTTTATCTTTGTATGCAGTTGATGGAGATAATACTTCAAATATAGCACATGGTAAATTTCTATTTTGACATAAAATCATTACATCAGGTTGTACTACACTTATATCTTGATTTACTTTTAGCTTAATATCAAAAGGTGCAACTCTTGGAATACATTTTTTATTATTTTTTGTAAATGATTTAAATATATATCCTAAATTTAATACAATATCTTGATGATAAGCACTTGCACCTACCATCATATAAATATCTCCAAAAATAAGTTCCACTCTCTCTTTACTGTTCATATCAATTTCTAAATAATCTTGAAAAGTATAATTCTCTAATTTAAGTGCTTCATTCATAATAATCCTTTTATTACAAAATTATACTACAATTCATTTAAATCTATACTAACACTACTCATTTTAGCCCCACTATCAAGACATCTTATATTATGCTTTCCCTCTTCTAAATATTTATATATTGCTATTTTTGATTTAGATTTTATTGGAAGTTGGTTATCAATTAGCCAATAGATTGTGCTATTTGTTTCAAAAGAGTAGCATTGTAGTTTTATCTTTTTTAGCTCTTTAGGGAGTAGTCTATTATTGGTATATTTAGAGTTGTTTATTGGGGAGGTGATTAGGGGTTTATAGTTTTTCCATTTATCATAACATCTATTATTTTTAAGCTCACTCATAGAAGATATTAATCCACTTTTTTGCATTTTGGCTAAGGTTTCTGCTCTTAAAATTTTACAGGGTTTTTGATAATTTATACCCTCTATTATTTCATCTTTTATATGATTTTTACACTCTCCTATTTTGATAATATCTTGACATATATTTTGGGTAATAATATGTTGGGGCTTTTTGAACCAACTTTTATCATTTAGATATTTAAATATTTTTAACATTGTAGGAGATGCTACTTTTATTCCTGTCGGTTTATCTTCTCTTTTTACTTTTTTGGAGCGATTGAAATTACCATACCATACTGCTACGGTATATTTAGGGGTGTAGCCAATACTCAATAAATCTTTGGCATAAGCTGAAGTACCTGTTTTAAAGGCTACTTTGGATAATCCATCAATAAATTCCCACGATGAAGATAGGTTTTCTCGTGGGACATTTGAGAGGATATTAGAGATTAAATATGTAGATTGTGGGGATAAAATCCTTGTTTTTTTAAATGGTTTGTGATTTTGATAATATGAAGCTTTTTGATATATTCCACCATTTGCTAGAGATGAGTATAGTTGGGCTAACTCTATTAATTTAATTCCTGAACCTCCTAATGCTATTGAACTTCCATAATAATTTTTTGGTTTATTGATAGATTTTATATCTGCTTTAATTAATAAATTATATAATGAGTTATCTCCTAAGAGTCTATCAAGTTCTACGGCTACGGTGTTGATTGAGTATTGAAGTGCTTGGCTTGTGTTGATTTTGCCAATAAATCTTTTGGAGAAGTTTTGAGGTGCATATCCATTAAGATTTATAGATATATCAAATAGATTTGAGAGTGGGGTTACTAATCCTCTCTCTAATGATAGAGCATAAATAAAGGGTTTTAATGTAGAACCTGAACTAATTATAGCCTCTATTCCATCATTCTCTCCCCCCTCTTTACTATAAAAATCATTTGAACCAACATAAGCTAATATCTCCATACTTTTATTATCAATTACAACGGCACAAGAGTTGGATATATTATATTTAGAGGCATTTTTTATATCATCTTTTAGATACTCTTCTATCTTTTTTTGGAGTTTTATATCTATTGTTAGATACTCCCTTTTTGAAGTTTTAATTTTAGATGATAGATGAGGTATAAGGTTTGGTAATTTATCTCTTTTAGGTTTGATTTGCTCTTTTAAGGCTCTTTGGATTATATCCTGATTATAAATATTCTCCACTCTTTTTAATACAATATCTTTGAGTCTATTTACTCTTTTGATATTTTTTGGTGAGTTTTTATTTGGATTTTTTGGAATAGAGATGAGGTATGAGATTTGAGCAATAGAGAGAGAGTTTAGAGGTAGATTAAAATATAGATAAGAAGCCCCCTCAACCCCCTCAATATTCCCACCAAATGGAGCATTATTAAGATATAATTTCAAAATCTCATCTTTAGAGTATCTAAACTCTATCTGAAATGCTCTAAAAATCTCTGAAATCTTACTAATTAGAGTTCGTGGTTTATGATACATCATTCTAGCTAACTGCATAGATATAGTAGATGCACCAATTACCCTTTGATTAGTAATATTAAATATAATAGCTCTTATAATAGCAAATGGATTTACTCCAAAATGATAATTAAAATATCTATCTTCATACTCAATTAATATTTTTTTTGTATCAATATTAAGATTTTCAAGTGGCATTCGCACAAACCCATCACTACTTAAATGTACTCTTAATATATTACCCTCTCTATCATATATAATAGTAGAACGAGGTTTATTGAGTTTATCTATATCTAATGGGAAAAGTAGATTTAAAATAGATAGAAGAGTGAATATAAATAGTATTGAATATAAACTTTTTTTAATTATATTTTATCCTTTTAAATTAAACTATATAAATGATAATAAAAATTGGAGCTAAAGCACCAATTCCAAGGTGGATTTTATCCACCCTACTTTAAATGTTTTTTAAGTTCATCAATAGATATATTAAGTTTAAGAGAAACCTCTTCAAGTGATAAATTAAACTCTTCTATCATTATAATAGCTGTATTAATTACCCCCTCTTTTAATCCTTCTGCTTTTCCCTCTGCTAATCCCTCTGCTTTTCCCTTTGCTAATCCTTCTGCTTTTCCCCTTGCTAATCCTTCTGCTTTCCCAGCCTCCATTGCCATCTCTTTTGCATAATCCATTACATTTTTATAATCCAATCGTGCTTTTAAATCTAGTTGATATTGAAATTGTTTGTCTTTATCAAGGGCTAAAAATTCTGCTACATTAAAGGCTTGATTTATAAGTTTATCCTCTTTGAATATTTTGGGAATTTTATTAAGATTGTTCATATTATTAAGGGTATATAGCCAATAATCTAAATGGTTTGATAGCTCCTCTTTTGCTTTTTTGAACTTTGGCATCTCAAGATATATATATGTTAATTTATCATAAAATACCTCTTTTGTTTTAGTATTACATAGTTGTACTTTAGTTATATAATTCTCATCATCTTTACTATCTTCATCCATTATAAACTCTAATATACCAATAAAATAGGTTTTTTTAAGTGAATAGTCCCAATCTCCTCTTTTACTCTGCCCTTGAATTGGAAATGATGTATAATATATACTTCTATCTTTGAAATATTTCTGTTTGCTTCGTTGAAGTTCTACAATAAATTGATTATTATTACTATCCTTGCAATATATATCAAATATCGCTTTTCTATCGCTAATATGAAGCCCTAATTTCTCTAAGTTTTTATATTCCACTTCAACAATTGAATACTCTAAATCCAATACATCATTCAAAAAGCTTATTAATAACTCTTTGTTCTCTTCTGTTCCAAATATCCATTTGAAACCAAAATCTGTAAATGGGTCTATATATCTCTCTTTTATCATCATACACATATTTTATCCTTTTTATATTTGAAATCCTCTATTTTTTATTATATCTAAAAAAATATAATTTAACTGATATTATCTATTTTTGTAATAGTAATCAATCTTATTAAAAATTAATTTCAAAACTCATCGGAAATGATGGCTTTAGCCTCATAAAGGTTGGAAGTTCAAGCACCAGTTCCAAGGTGGATTTTATCCCAATGCCAATGACTTTATATAAATTTAATGTTCCCGTAGGTCGGGGTCTCTGACTCCGACTTTGATATATAAAGGTAAGGTGAAATCAGTTTTAGAATTATAATCAAAGGTTGGTTAGGAAATCCCACTGCCTATAGTAATGATAATAAAAGTAGTGGGAGTAATATTGATAGTAGTGTCAATATATCAAATTGATAAGGCATTGGAGTATTATCAAAAATCTTATGATTATATGCAAAAGGCTATTAAAATATTAGAAAAGAGTCTGCCCTTTAATCATCCAGATTTAAAGAGTGCAAGAGAGGGTTTAGAGGTGATTAAGAGTAGATTATAAAGGGAGGAATTTTTATTATAATATTTTGGTGGATTTTATCCACCCTACCTTCCTCTATTTCTTCTTCTTTTTTCTACTCTTTTTTTATGAAAATCAAAACCACCCTTTTTTTCTATTAATGATTTCTTTTTGGGTTGGGTTTGTCGGGGCTGGGTGTCGGTGAGTTCAAAGCCTTTGTATATCTCTCTTTTGATACTTAGTTTCAAATCTCTTTCAATCTTACTAAAGGCTCTGTAATCTCTAGTTGTTAGGATAGATATTACCATACCTTTTTGATTTGCTCTGCCTGTTCGCCCTACTCTGTGGGTGAAGTCATCTGTACTTTGTGGTAAATCATAGTTTATTACTAGAGGGAGTTCTTTGATGTCTATTCCTCTTGATGCTATATCTGTGGCAACTAATACTTGGGTTTTACCATTTTTTAGGAGTTTTAATGATTTGGCTCTATCTCCTCTTTTAATATCTCCGTGAATTATAGATACTCTGATTTTTTTGTTTTGAAGATATTCATAGATACTATTTGCTGATATTTTAGAACTAGCAAAAAGTAGGACTTGATTTGCTCCAAAACTCTCTATAAGCTTTGTGGTTAGTTGGGCTTTTTTATCTTTATCTACTTTGTAGGCTTTATGATTTATCATATTTACTACATCTCTTCTACTACTTACCTCTATAATTGTAGGATTATTTAGAAACTCTTTTCCTAGTTTTTTGATATTTTGAGAGATGGTCGCAGAAAATAGCATTGTATGACGAGGTTGCTTACAGTGACTTAGGATTGCTTTTATCTCTCTTAGAAACCCAAGGTCTAGCATTGTATCTGCTTCATCTAATATTACTGTATTTACATTAGATAGATTGATTTTTCTGTTTTTGATAAAATCTTGTAATCTTCCTGGAGTGGCAACTACAATATCACAACCATAAGATAACTTTTCAATCTGTTCGCTTTTATGAGAACCACCTTGTACTTTCAGACTTCTAATATTTAGGTATTTCCCAAAAGAACTTATAGAACGAGATACTTGGTCGGCTAGTTCTATAGTAGGGACTATAATTAATGCTCTAATAACCTTATGCTCATCTTTTACAATTTTTTGTAATCTATTAAGTAGAGGTAATAAATATGCTGCTGTTTTGCCTGTACCTGATTTTGATGCACCTAGAATATCTACTCCTCTTAATGCTAAGGGGATAACTTTGTTTTGGATAGCTGTTGTCTGCTCATACTTCTCATATTTTATTGCTTTTATAATATTTGGATGAAGATTTAATTTTTCAAATGCTTTTATAATGTTTCCTTTAAAGTAAATTACTTTTAGTGATATTATATCTCTATTTTCTTACAACTGCAAACTTCTATTCATAGAATCTATAAATTTCTGATTTTTTGTTAGTTCGTTACTAAATCTTGTATCAAGTTGTAAAATATTTAAAAGTTCAATATCAAGTGATTTATTTGTAGCTAATCCTTTAGTTATTTGTAAATCATCTAAGGAGAATAACTCTTCTAAAATTTTATTTGGAGTGCTAGTATTAGCAGATAATGAGATATTAATATCATAATTATTTAGTTGATAAAGTGCTTCTAAAATCTCTATGGGTGTTGATGGATTAGATGCTATATTTGGATATAGGGTATCTATATTTTTATTATATATTTTACTAATAATATCAGTGGATATATTATCATTTAATAAGATATTCTCATCTATTTGAACTATATTTTTAGATACTAATATATCAATTACATCATTAGTTAATAGTCTGTTTAGTGATAATATATTATCATAATCTTTTTGAATTAATTTATATCTTTCTAAATTTATAGGCTGATAAGTAAGTAATATTTTAGGCTCTTTTTCTAATAATTTAATAAAAAGATTATCATCAATAGATATGTTAGAGGCTAATGCTTTGTTAATATCATCTATATTTTTTTGAGATAAAAGGTTTAATATATCTAATGGGACTTTAGAATTTGATGCCAAAAAGAAATCTATATTATTATCTTTGAAACTTAGAAGTTTTTTGATTATCTTTTTATCAATATAAGGAGTTTGGGCTATTAGCTCTTTGATAGTTACCTTACTCTTATCTTTTTGCAAAAATGAAACTTTGGGGAATGATATTAATGCTAATAATAAATCTCTATTTCTACTCTCTTTGACAAGCTTTAATAAGCTAAGAGGAGAGTATAATAAATCTCTCTCGTTTCGTTTGATACTCAAAAACCGTGTAAGTGTATGGATAAATACATCTCTATCTCTAGTGCTATCTCCAAACTCACTCTCTTCCCACTCATAAATATTCAAAAGTTTTATAAAAAGTTCATCAGTAATATACTCATTAGATAATAATCTATCTACTCTTTGCATATCACCACCTAACTTTATAGCCATAAGTATAGAGTTATCATCTAATAAACGACTCATATCCTCTTCTAATTTATGAAGTTTATAAATCTTAACCCCTCTATCATAAGCATCATTTGATATATCCTCTTCTACTGGATTAATATTGCGATGTTCTATAATAGCATCATAATATTCACTAAAATCTCTACTAAACTCTATATTATAATCTCTTAGAAAATTAGTTATCTCAATGTCATTAAATATAGTGCTTCTACCTAGAAATAGAACTTTTTTATTTTTTAACTCTTTTAGCATTACATAAATCCTTTAATAATTTCATTTATCCAAATAGATATAACTATAAATATACTTAAAGATACTATAAAATACAAACTATATTTAGAGTATATTATATCTATAAACCTATCAAATCCAACCTCTTTAATTGTTAGAATAAATAGAACCCAACCACCAATACTAGAAGCTAATGCTAATCCCATCGCTCCATAATATTGCATTAGAATAAGTGATGAAATTATAGCAGCTCGTCCTTGCTTGTGAGAGGCATATAGGAATAGTGAAAAAAGCTTTGCTAATCCAAAAGGGAGAAGCCCAACCATATAAGCCATTAGTACCTTTGCACTCTCTATTGTATTTGTATTTGTAAATTCACCTCTCTCAAACAGAAGCCATATTATATGCTCACTAAAAACCACCCCACCAATCAAAGAGAAACCAAGTGTAAAAGATAATATCCAAAATGCTTTTGATAGATTTTGATATGCTTTGGCTTCATCTCCATTTTTAATCGCTTTTGATATTGTAGGAAATAGTGCCGTAGCCGTAGCAATAGCAAAAAGTGCAAGAGGTAGCTGAAAAACTCTATTGGCATAATATAGATATGATATAGAACCCGTAATAAGAAATGATGCCATCATAGTATCTAAAAATGCCGATATTTGAGCAGTAGAACTACCAATAATCGCAGGGAAGAATTGAGAATTAAATCTTTTGGTATCATCACTAATATCTCTTTTATCTCTATATTTAAAACCACCCACTAATAGTTTATCTAATTTAAATCTTCTAATAGTAATCAAATGAGCAATAAGTTGTAAAACTCCACCAACTACAACAGATATACTAAGTGCATATACTATCATTTGAGGAGACTCTTTTGCATATAAGATTAAAGCTATTATCATAGATATATTAAGCAGTGCCGTAGAGAATGCAGTAGTGGCAAAATGCTCTTTGTATTGTAATAGTGTAGCCAAAAATGTAACTAAAAATATCAAATCTAAATACCAAAAATTAATAGCAACCAATGGAGAGGCTAAGGCAATAGTATCTTCATCAAACCCAATGGCAATACTTTTTGTAAGATATGGAGCAAAAAGATTGACAAGAACTGAAGCTAAAATAATAAATAGTAAAAATCTTAATAAAATAGTAGTAGCAAAGACTCCTTTATGTTTTGAAGCCACAAATGAAGGCATAAAACTCTGTACAAATGCACCCTCTCCAAAAATTCTACGAAATAAATTTGGAATTTTAAATGCAATAGCAAAAATATCAGAGAATATATTAACTCCCAAAATAGAAGCCATTAACATATCACGAATAAACCCTAATATCCTAGAGGATAAGATTCCCGTACCATTTGTAAAAATTGATTTTAATCTCATATTTTATTAATTTTCCTTTAGGGTAAATAAATTTTAAATTATTTTATCTTAATTAGATTAATAGATGTTTTTTTGTTTAATTTTTCTTAACATAACATTATTTCTATTATATTTAATAGGATTAAAAATATATTTTGGTGAGTTATTACCCACCAAAATAATTAATTACAAGCTATTTTTAAAATCTTGCCACTCATCACTTACTTTATTAGCAAAATTTTTATTGAACCATTTTAGCTCTTTTTTAAATCTTTTACTATCATCTTCTAATATTTCAATAATCTCTACAAGAGAGTAATTATCTATAATAGATTGTAGTTTTTTATTACCTAAACCTTTAACACTTAATAGAATATAAGAGATTGTATCTATTGTAACTTCTATACTCTGCTCTTCATAAATCTCTTGTGCTTCATCACTATCATTTTTTTGAGTTGCCTCTTTTGTACTAGGTACTTTATTGTTTAATTTATGATTATCTTGGTAATTCCACTTCTCACTTGGCCACTCTTCATAATCTCTATCTTCTGTAAGCAACATTGGGTATAAGCTATCTAATGTATGTATATGACTCTCTCTACCATTATCTAATCTTTTTCTATCCATAAAATAATCACCATCACTACTTGGAGTATATTTACCAAATGTAATATAACGAAGTGTTCTAAGAATTGAACTATCCATTTTACCTAACTCTTCCCAATTATAAAGAGGAATATTTGGCATTGGAAATCTTCCATCACTAAACTTATGCATTAGATACTGTCCAATCCAATCTCTAATATAAGGGAATGCAGCAAAAGCAGTAGCACACTCTAAAATTCTATATTTACCATCTTCTCCAACAGCAATATCACAAGCCCAATACTCTGCATTAGCCGATTTACTAACATATACTGCTAAATCAAGTAGCTCTTTTGGAACATCTTGATAATCCATTGAACCACCTTGAGATGTATTTGTAAGCCACTCACCCTCAGGTGGTCTTCTCCAAAATGCACAGACTGGCTTATGCCCAATTAACATTACACGAACATCTGCTGACATTGGTACAAAATCTTGCATATATATAGGATAATACTTTTTCTCTTCTAAAAGTGATTTAGCTTCTTTTTTAGAATCTACTTTATGCACAAAGTATCCACCATAATTTGATGGTCCATAACTCTTTTTGATAATTTTTGGATATTCTGTTTTTTTGATAAATTTATCTGCTTTTTTTCTATTATAAAAGATATAAGTTTGAGGAATTGGTATATCATATTTCCAAGCAAATCTTGTTACATTCTCTTTTGATTTATTAGAAAATTGAGTATCCATAGATGGAATAAATTGTACATTTGGTAACTCTCTAGCAATCTCTCTAAATGTTTCATATGCAGTAGCAGGAATATTTCCAATCAAAATATCAATCTTTTTTCTCTTTACCTCTTTGATAAATCTATCTTTATCATTTTTCCAATGATATACTACTGTCTCTATCTTATTTGGCCAACCTCTAAAGTTAGAGTGGTCAAAAAATCTTAATACATAATCAAGGTATAAAAAACCTAACTTTGGAAGTTTTTTATTATCTTTTTTCTTACTCATCTATAATCCTTTTTATTTTTTTGCTTTTTTTGTTTTTCTATCAATTAAATCTACAATTAAATCTATCTTTTTATCATTAAAATTTAATCCTTGTTTCTCTTGTTCTGGTGTAGCAAATGCTGGTATTCCATTTACCTCTAATACTATATACTCCTCTTTTTCCAAATCATATATAATATCAACTCCACCGATATCAACACCTGTTGCCTTACAAGCCTTAATAGCAATATCAATAATATCTTGATTTGCCTCTCTCATAAATACACTTCCACCACTTGTTACATTAGTTCGCCAATCTGTTCCACTAGCTTTTCTACCATAACACCCTACAAACTGCCCATCAACAATATCAACTCTAAAATCAGTATTATCATATTTAATAAATTTTTCTACATAAAAATATCTTAAATCCATCTGATTTAGAAATGGCATAAGCATATCAAGATTAGCTTCACTCTCAATTTTAGTAAGCCCTACTCCACCCCAACCATCAGTTGGTTTATATACCATTTTATCCCATTTTTTTATAATCTTTTTCAACTCTGCACCATTATCTCTATGACAAAGCTTATAATCAGCTGTCTCTATTCCCTCATTTCTTAAAACAAATGATGTATGAAACTTATCTTCAGTTAGAGCAAAAGAGTCATAAGAGTTAATCATAGGAATTACTCTATTTAATGCTTGATATAGATACATTTGATATTGAGTCTGTTGCCCTGCATTGTATGAAAAAAATAGATCTAGTTTATCTACTTTTAATTTATTATGTATAATATGTCCATTTTGTGCAATACAATCATGAAGCCTAATATTATTTAAAGTCTCTATATCCCTCTCTTTTAATTTTTTGATAATCTTCTTTTGAATTTTATCACCACCACCATTATCATATAACCACATACCTATTTTACGACTCACTATATCCTCCTACTTTTAATCTCATATTTTACTATTATTTTCCTATAAATAGATTGATAGATATTAAGAAAAATTATATAAAAATTTTATTTGCTATTTTGATACTTTTTTAGTGTAGTCATATTATATATATAAGGTTTTAATATCAAAAGTGTATTAAACATCTTTTTAATCTCTC
>FRYL01000015.1_pt1 | contig 26081 bp, 28 predicted proteins | sample 1057401 | NCBI WGS metagenome assembly FRYL01 (sample SAMEA4473313, study PRJEB15554) | hydrothermal vent metagenome | biome: marine basaltic hydrothermal vent biome; feature: marine hydrothermal vent; material: water | place: Pacific Ocean | collected 2011-06-14/2011-07-23 | depth 1199 m
TTTCTTGTGAAGCCTCTAATCTTAAATTTGATTGTTTTAATTCAAGTATTGCTTGTGCTAATTGTTCTTGTGTTACCATAATTTGCTCCTTAATTTTATTATAATATTATATCATAAAAATCTCTAAACACCCGTAGGTCGGGGTCTCCGACTCCGACAATTATTTTCAATAAAATAATATTTATCTTCATTTATATATATTGGTAGTATAATTTTAGTGTATATTCAACGCCTAACGCCTGACCCGTAAAGTGTAAAGTGTAAGATTTTTCTAACGCCGATATATATTCAATATAGAAAAAGGGTTTTAATATAATATAATTGTGGGTTTCACCCACCCTACGGTAAAAAATCACTGGTAGGGTGGATGAAATCCACCTCAGAGAGAGGTGGAACTAGAGGAATTTTGATGATGGGCAATAACCCACCAAATTTTATTAAAATCTATCTCTCAATAGCCACAACACCACCACGAACTACCTCAACAGGAGTAAATCTTTTAATCGCTTCAAGATAGTGTTTAATTCTCACTGGTTCATCTGCTACCATTGTGATAACAATATCAGGACCTACATTTACAATTCCACCATTATAAGCACTACAAAGGGCAGATATATCTGCTAATGATTCGTGGGCAGAGAATTTGACTAATACCATCTCTTTTTCTACCATCTCATCGTGTTCTGTTACTTTTAATATAGGAATAAGCTTGTGTAGTTGTTTTGTGATTTGCTCTATTGTTCTCTTATCGCCTTTGGTTGTTATTGTGATATGAGAGAAGTTGCTATCAGGGATAGGGGCTACTGTTAATGAGTTGATATTATAACCTCTACCTGCAAAAAGTGCTGTTACTCTAGCAAGGACGGAACTCTCGTTCATAACTATTACAGAAATTACTCTTCTTATATTTTCCATTATTTATCCTCCTTGTGTTCTAATATCATATTATATAATGCTCCACCAGCAGGAACCATTGGAAGTACATTTTCTAATCTATGAATAGAAACATTAATAAAAGCTACTCTATCTTGTTTGATTGCATCTTTGATAGCTTCATCAAACTCCTCTTTTGTAGTTACATCATATCCAATTCCACCACACGACTCTGCTAAGGCTTTGAAGTTTGGTTGATATGATAAATCGGTAGATGAGTATCTCTTCTCATAAAAGAATGTCTGCCACTGTCTTACCATACCCAAATAGTTATTATTCAAAATTAGATTTATTACAGGGATATTATACTCTGATGCTGTTACTAACTCTTGCATATTCATCAAGATTGAACCATCTCCTGTGATATTAATAACTGTTTTTTCAGGGCAACCCTTTTTTGCGCCTAATGCTGCGGGGAAACCAAAGCCCATTGTTCCAAGCCCACCAGAATTTATCCACTGTCTTGCTCTATCAAATGGGTAGTGTTGAGCAGCCCACATTTGATGCTGTCCAACATCAGAAGTGATAATTGCATCTTCTCCAACAAGCTCACCAATTCTCTCAATAGCCCATTGAGGTTTGATTATCTCATCGCTATCTTGATATGATTGAGGGTGAAGATTATCATAATTCTCTAAAATATCTCTCCAATTTTGATATTTAGTTGTATCAACTCTATCTTTTATCTCTGATATTAACTTATCTACCACAAGTTTAATATCACCAACAATAGGATAATCAACATCTACAAGCTTACCAATATTAGCAGGGTCTATATCTATATGGATAACTTTTGCATATTTTGCAAATTCAGATAATTTTCCTGTAACTCTATCATCAAATCTAGCACCTAAAGAGATAACTAAATCAGTCTCACTCATAGCCATATTTGATGAATAATTACCATGCATTCCAAGCATTCCAAGGAGTAGGGGGTTTGAGTCTCCCATAACTCCTCTTGCCATTAGTGTCTCAACTGCTGGAATTTGAGTAATAGAAGCCAACTCTTTTACCTCATCACTTGCATTACTAAGAACTGTACCACCACCTATATATAATAGAGGTTTTTTAGCCTCTAATATAGCTTCTACTGCCTTTTTTATCTGTCTTTTATTGCCTTTATAAGATGGTTTATATGTAGCAATCTCTACATCTTCAGGATAGATAAATTCACCAAACTCTGCTGTAATATCTTTTGGAATATCTACTAATACAGGTCCTGGTCTTCCACTTCTAGCAATATAAAATGCCTCTTTTAAAATTCGTGGTAAATCAGATAACTCTCGCACTAAATAGTTATGTTTTGTACAAGGACGACTAATACCCACTGCATCTATCTCTTGAAATCCATCTGTCCCAATAAAACCAAGAGGCACTTGCCCAGATATTACAACCAAAGGAATAGAATCCATATAAGCCGTAGCTAACCCTGTAACTGCATTTGTAAATCCAGGTCCACTTGTAACCATCGCTACACCAACTTCACCCGTAGCTCTTGCATATCCATCTGCTGCATGAACACTAGCTTGTTCATGTCGGTTTAAGATATGCTCAAACCCATCTTGTTTATAAATCTCATCATATACATTCATGATAGCACCACCAGGGTAACCAAATACAGTCTTAACACCCTCAGCAATTATCGCTTCACAAACCATCTGAGCACCATTCATTCTCATGGTTTCACTCCGTTATTAATAATTTTTATTGATTATAGCAAAAAAAGGTTATATTTTGATTAAGTTTTTTTGTTATAAATAGTTTCAAAGTGTGTCATTCTCAGATTATTTAGATAAAATATTATAAAAACATTGGAGTATTGATGCTTTTTTATCAACCAATTAATGGTTATTGTTATAATAGTGATTCAATTTTTTTATATCAGTTTATATCCTCTTTTAATATTAAAGGTAATCTTCTTGATATAGGTTGTGGTGTGGGAGTTATATCTGGATTATTAAAAAGAGATTTTAATGTTGAGGTAACTTTAATTGATAAACAATTATTTATGCTAAAATACGCTAAAAAGAATTTTGAGATAGCCTCTCAAGATGTTACTGCTCATTTAGGTGATTTTATTGATTATAAATTTGATAATAGTTTTGATTTTGTTATATCTAATCCACCATTTTATAGTAGTAGTGTTACACAAAGTAACAATGAAAATATTAATATAGCTAGATATTCTCATCATTTACCAATAGAGGAGTTTATAAATGGGGTAAAAAGGATATTAAAGCCTCGTGGTTGGTTTATATTCTGTTACGATGCAAAACAGATAGATTTATTGCTTTATCATTTAAAAAGGGCTAAAATTAATCCAGAGGTTATAGAGTTTGTATATTCTAAGATTGATAGAGACTCTAAGCTTGTGATGATAGCTTGTAGGAATGGTTCTAAATCTCAAACAAAAATAAATCCACCATTTATAGTATTTGATGGAGATAATAATTATCAAGAAAAGGCAAAAAGGGCATTTGAAATGGCAAATACACATAGTATAAAAGGTGAATTTATTGAATAATAGTATAATAACTCAAGATGGTTATGAGTTTGGATTTGATAGTAATGGGTGTCAAAATTGTAACGGTTTTTGTTGTAGAGGTGAGAGTGGTTATATTTGGATTAATTTTAATGAGATAGAGAGATTAGCAAAATATTTAAATATAAGTAGAGAAGAGTTATCTATAAAATATCTTAAAAAAGTGAAACATAGATACTCTTTAATAGAGAAAAAATTAGGAGTTAATGATTATGCTTGTATATTTTTTGATGAGAAGTTAAATAGATGTGGAATTTATGAAGCTAGACCCAATCAATGTAAGACATTTCCATTTTGGCAACAATTTAAAAATGATAAAGAGGGGGTATCTAAAGAGTGTCCAGCTATAAAATAATATTTTTTTGGTTATTGTCAGTTAATCTTTTTTCTATTGAGTTATCTAAATATGAGAGAGAGCATTTTAATAGAATGAGTGAAGATGGATTGATAGTTTCAGCAATTTTTTATGAGTATAATGAAGATTATGTATCATCTCAAAAATATTACTCTTATCTATATAATAAGACTTTAAATGATGAATATCTATATCATGAAGTTACAAATAGTATCTATACTCATATTGATTTAGATAAGAATATTATAGCTATGGAGAATATGAAGAATAAATATCCAAATAATTTAAAGCCAAAAAGATTACTAATATCACTTTATATGAGTAATAAGGAGTATTATAAATCAAAATCTATGAGTAATCAACTTTTGGAGTATTCTCAAAGTGTAAAAGATTTAGAATTTGTAGCTGATACATATTTATATTTAGAGGAGAAAGATTATGCGATTAAACTCCTTAATAAAGCATATAATAAAAATTTTGATGAAAATATTATACTTAGGATTGTCTCTATATTAGTTTCTCAAAATAAGATAAAAGAGGCAATTAAGAGATTAGAGACTCATAAAATAATGCATAATAATAATGTAAGTAGCGATCTAATAAAATCTCTTATTAATCTATATGCATCTATTGATGATGGTAAGAATTTAATAAAAGTCTATAAAGAGTTATATATAAATTATGAGCCTACTATTGAACATAGAGATAATATTGTAGAGATTTATCTTACACTTAATATGTTTAATGATGCCATAGATTTTTTGGAAACTTATGGAGATGATGAGGTAGATTTGTTAGAAACTCTATATGGATTATATAAAAAAGTAGATAATAACTCAAAAGCGTTGGATATAGCAAGAAAAATTTATAAAAAACAGAAAAGTCCTAAATGGTTAGCAGAGATGGGAATATTACTATTTGAAGAGTCCAAAAATGATAAAACAAAAATATCTAAAATGATAAATTACTTTGAAAAGGCATTAGCATTAGGTGTTAATGATGCTTTATATTTAAATTTTTATGGATATACACTAATAGATTTGGATTTAGATTTGGATAAAGGTATAAATTTAATTCAAGAAGCATTAAAAATAGAACCAAATAATATCTATTATTTGGATTCTCTTGCTTGGGGATATTATAAAAAGAGAGAGTGTCAAAAAGCAGACGATATAATTAAAAAGATTTTCTCCTTATATAGTAACTTAGAAGATGATATTAAAGAGCATTTTAAAGAGATTGAGAATTGTAATTAGATGGTTTCTTTATTAATCTTGCTATTTTAGCCTGAATTTTAAGCCATAATTTATGTTCAATAGCAGGAAATCCTGCATAAGTATTATTGCCTTTTAGGCTTTTAGTTACTCCACCTTTACCTGCAATTGTGGTAAAATCTCCTATATGAAGATGTCCTGCACTTGCACTCTGTCCTCCCATTACTATATTTCTTCCTGTTGTTGTGCTTCCTGCTAATCCTACTTGTCCTGCTAATAGTGAATTTTCTCCGATGATACAGTTATGTGCAATATGTATTAAATTATCTAATTTTGTACCATTTGATATAATAGTAGCATCAAAAATTCCTCTATCAATAGAACAATTTGCACCTATCTCTACATCATTTTCTATAATTACATTACCATTTTGATATATTTTGATATGTTTTGCATCTTTGGTATGAGCAAATCCATAACCATCAGAACCTATAACCGAACCACTATGAATAATTGTATTTTTACCAATAGTACAATTATGATATATACTTACATTAGAGTAGAGTAGGGTATTGCTACCTATTTTTACATTATCACCTATATAGCTATTTGCAAGTATTGTTACGCTATCTCCAATCTCTACATTTTTACCAAATACAACACTACTATCAATATCACAATTTTTACCAATTTTAGGAGGAGTTGATGCTGTGGATATTTTATGAGTAAATAGTTTAGATGCTAATGCCAACTTGAGATATGGCTCTTCTGTGATAAGTGCAATAGTTGAAGAGGGGAGGAGATGAGAATATTGAGATGATACTAATACAGCTCCTGCTTTTGTATTTTTAAGTTCATTTATATATTTTGGTGAATTAAAAAAACTTAGAGTAAATGATGAGGCTTTTGATAGAGTATGAATAGAGTTAATTATAATATCATCTCCTATAAATTTTATATCTAAGATTGAAGCTATTTCTGAAAGTTTATAGTTCATTGTTAATTACCTTAATTTTTATTTTATTATACCATTTTATAATAAATTACTCTTTATTTAACATAATATATATTCTCTTTAAAAAATATCTATTTGTTAATACCCTACTTTTATGCTATACTTCTATATGAATATAAAAAAATTTGACAATAATGTATATTACTATATATCTACTAAAGATATTAATGCTCCATATGAAAATAGTTTAGCACTTCATACTAATCAAGAAGCCATAAAAATAATTCAAAATAGAGAAAATTTAAATCTACCATCAGGATTAAAATTTATTGTAGCTAATCAAACCCACTCAGATAATGTTATAATAATTAAGAATAATCAATCACAAGGCTGGAATGATGAGATTAGTGCAATTAAAGATTGCGATAGTTTAATAACTAATTTGCCAAATATAGCTTTAACTATTCTTACTGCTGATTGTGTTCCAATTTTAATATATGATAGAGATAAAAAAGTTATATCTGCTGTTCATTCTGGTTGGAGAGGTACAAAAAAGAGAATCTTAAAAAAGACAATATCTAAGATGATAATGAATTTTAACTCTAATATAGAAGATATAGAAGTTTTTATAGCTCCTTCTATTAGAGGTTGTTGCTATGAAGTTAATTGGGAAGTTGCTAAAGAGTTTAATAAATATATCAAAATAGAGGATAAGTATATGTTAGATTTAGCTAAAATAAATCATTCTGAACTTATTGAAATGGGTATTAAAAATATTAAAATATCTCCCTATTGTACATCTTGTGATAATGATAAATTTTTTTCATATCGTAAAGAGAAAGGTTGTAATGGTAGATTTATGAGTATTATTTGGATAGCGAAATAAAGGGTGTTATAATTTCATCTATGTATACATAGATGAAATTATAATAGGCTCTATTTAATACCTTAAAAGCCCCCTATTCCACTCTATCTTTAATATTTTTTCTATGTTCAGAATAGGTTTTAGCAAAATTATGCCCTCCTTGGCTATTTTTCATAAAATATAAATATTTAGTTACAGTAGGATTAATAGCTGATTTTATCGCCTCTACTGATGCACTTGCTACGGGATAATTTGGAATACCTTTATGCTTATATGTATTAAATGTTGTATTATCCTCTTTTATTCTTTTAGGTGTTATTTTAATATGAGAATATTTACCATAATTTAATGTACCATCCATTTGAAGTGGCATACCTTTTGATATTCTATTATATATTACAGATGCGACAATTGGCATTTCAATATTATTTCCTGCCTCTTTTTGGATAATAGAGGCTATTGTAAGAATCACATTAAATGAGGTTGAATTAAATTCATTACTATTAGTATATTCAGCATATATTTTTTGATATTTTTTATTACTCTCTCTTATTAAAAACTCCATTAGTTTTTTCTCTTTGATTCCTTTTGGAATATGATAAGTATCAGGATATATTCCTGCTTCTTTATATGGTGATATTCTATTATATTCATTTAGAAGTTTTTTATTATCTAACTTTAACTGCTTTGATATATCTTCTAAAAATATATAGAGTGTCTCTCCAGGGATAAGTGTAATTTTATTAATAGTAAATTTAGCATCTGTAAGATATGTCAAAAATTTAATTCTATCCATTTCACCTTTTGGGATATTTATCCAACCACTTTTAGGAGTTCCTATTGCTACTAATATATATCTATCTATAATTGAGAGATTATATCCTTTATTAGTAAGATATGATATGATTTTACTTACTGAACCTTTGGGTATTTTTATATCACCTTGACTCTCTATGGGTATATTTAAATAAAAAGTTGCACTTAGTATAACTATAATAATAAGATTTATAACCCCTGTAATTATAAAGAGAAAAAACTTTTTAATCATATTTAAATCCAAATATTATCAATAAGTCTTGTAGTTCCAACAAAACAAGCTACTAAAATAATTGTATTATTCATCTCTATCTTATCAATAGTTTTAAACTCATAATCTACTATCTCTACATAATCTATTTTAGTTACACCTTGAAGTTCATTTATCATAATATTTTTAATATTATCTACTTTTAGCTCTCCTTTACCAATACTAAGTAAAGCTATTTTTAAAGAACTTGATAACTTTAATGCTGTTATTTTCTGAGATGGAGTTAAATATAAATTTCTACTACTAAGTGCTAATCCCTGTATATCTCTAACAATATCACAAGCTACTATCTCTACTCTCATAAAATAATCTTTTACCATTTTTTTAATTAATGAGAGTTGTTGAGCATCTTTTTTTCCGAAATATGCTTTTGATGGATTTATAAGATTTAATAGTTTCATAACTATCTGTAACATTCCATCAAAATGCCCTGCTCTTGAAGCACCCTCTAATATATATCCTGCTTTTAATGGAGCTAATATTTTGAGTTCATCATCACTATACATATCTATAATATCAGGCATAAAAAGTATATCTACCCCTGCCCTTTTACATATCTCAATATCACCCTGCTCTCTTCGTGGATAACTATCCAAGTCTTCGCCCTCTAAAAATTGAGTAGGATTAACAAATATAGATACTATTACAGTATCATTCTCTTCTCTAGCCTGTTTAATCAGAGATATATGTCCCTCGTGTAAAGCACCCATAGTAGGCACAAAACCAATACTACTAATAATATCTTTTCTTATATTATTAAACTCTTTTATGTTTTTTGTTATTATCATATATTCTCCTAAACCTTAGCTATAAAAGTAACAAAATTTCCCCATTGAAATAGGGTATTTACACTTTTAAATCCTCCATCTAAACACATTTTAATATTCTCTTTGATTGTAAATGGAATTAGTATATTCTCTAAAGCTTCTCGTTTTTGGGATATTTCATATTGACTATATCCCTGTGATGATTTATACTCATAATATATATCTATAATATCTTTATCAAGTACAACATCATCAAAAACAACTTTTTCTGAAAATATAAAAATACCATCATCATTAAGAGATTTTGCGATTTTTTCTATAAGTTTTATCCGTTGCATTGGGCGAATAAATTGTATTGTGTAGTTAGCTACTATAATATCTTCGTTTTGATATGGATATGTTAGAATATCTCCATAGCATAATTCTATATCTGCACCAAATGCTTCACATTTTGCTTTGGCACGATTTAACATAGCTTGTGAGTTATCAATCCCTTTTAGAATTAAGTTTACACTCTTTCTACTATTTAGTTCTAATAAAAATTTAGCCGTAGAACTTCCTAAATCTAATACTTTTACTCCATCTTTTTGCCGTTGGAGTATTATAGATATGATTAAATCACTATTTTGCTCATAAAAAGGAACAGAGCGACTAAGCATATCATCAAATACAGAAGCCACAGACTCATCAAACTCAAATTTTTTATCTTTTTTTGTTGTGAATATATTATCTTTTTGAACTTCTGTTTTCATATTTTACCTACTATCTAAAAGTAGTCCCACCATCAACAACTAGAGTTTGTCCAGTAATCCAACTTGCCTCATCTGTACATAAGAAATATACACTTCCTGCAATATCTTCTGGTTGTCCCATTCTATTTACTGCACTTCTTGCGATTGTTTCTGCTTTTACCTCTTCATAGTTTGTAAAGGCTTTTAGTGCATCTGTATCAATTGGACCACCACTTACTGCATTTACTCTAATATTCATTTCACCCAACTCTACTGCTGCATAACGACTCATCGCTTCAACTGCTGCTTTATTTGTTCCATGTCCTGCATAATTACCAATATAAATTCTATTTCCAGTAGAACTCATTGTTACAATCGCTCCACCTCCAACTTTTTGCATTCGTACTGCTGCCTCTTGAGAACCTCTCACAAATGCTCCAACTGTTGCTGTATAGATATTTTGTAACCCTTTAGCAGGACGAAGTTTCATAAATTTACCATATCCACCAACAACAGGACGACCATAAATCATAGCATTAGATATAAAGAAATCTACTCTATCAAAATCTTTATCAATTTCTAAAAATAGAGGTTTAAATTCATCAAGTTCTAAAATATTTAATGGATAAGCTTTAGCTTTGATACCATATTTCTCCATAAGCTCATTAGCTATCTCATTAGCTACATCTTTATTACTATTATATGTAAATGCTACATTTACACCCTCACTAGCAAATTTTGTAATAATTGCTTTTCCTATTCCTTTTGTTGCTCCAGTAACTACTGCTACTTTACCTTTCATATTGCTCATCTGTTTCCTTTTAGTTTAGTTTTATTTTTCAAATGTTTTTTAAGTTCAGTTATAGAGATATTTAATTTATTAGAAACTTGTTCAATGGATAAATTAAACTCTTCTATCATTGTAACTGCTGTTGTAATAATTCCTTGTGAGAGTCCTTGAGAAAGTCCTTGTGATAAGCCTACTTCTATTCCCTCATCTCTAATCTTTTTACTCTCTCTATATTTATCATAGCTTGGCATTTTAGTTATATCAATAGTTCTTAACATCTCTTCAATCTCCTTTACTATATTTTTTAGATTTCTATTTGTTGATAATGTTTCTAATATCACCATATATTTATCTTGTTGATGTTGATTATCTTTAGTTAATTCATTTAATCTTTGAATTATATATTTAATAGTTTCACTCTTATCTCTATCTTTAAAATCACAAAGAATTGCCAAAACTAATGCATCAGGTGTATCCATTTTCAAAAATTTTTGACAATCAATCTTATGCATATCTATTATACTATACTTGTAATTAATATTATCTTCTATAATACTATCTTGCATTGATAATTTAGCTCTTCCAATATAAATCATATATTGATGTATAGGAAGATTATTATATTTAAATTTTATATCTGTATAATATCGTAACATTCTATTATGCATAGTTTTATCATTATCATTTTGAATTTCAATATGTAATATTGCTTGAATATTATCAACTTTACACAAAGCTACAATATCAGCTTCTCTTTTTTCTATTCGTTGAAGCTCTTTATCTATAAATTTAATATCTTTTACATCAAGTCCCAAAATATATTTTGATATATCTTGGGTTATTGTTTTGATTGTATCTTTCGTAGTTATATCTTTTTGCATCTATTTAACTATATTATAATTTTTCATCTCTTCTTCTATCTTTTTCATATTCTGCATACTTGGTGCTAAGAGAGGTAATCTATATTCTAATTGAGGGATTAATCCTGCTATATACATAGCTGCTTTAACTGGTATTGGATTACTCTCACAAAACATAACTTTATTAATTGGATAAAGCATATCATTAATCTCTTTTGACTTTTTGAAATCTCCCTCTAATGCAGTATGAACAAGTTGAGATTTAAGGTCTGGTAGAAGATTGGCTGTAACAGAAGTAATACCTGCTCCACCATTTGCCAAAATTGTATAATCAATTGCATCATCACCTGAAAGTAATTTAAGTTCTGGTCTTCTTGATAAAATCTCTATTGTTCTCTCAATTGAACCTGTTGCCTCTTTGACTCCATAAATATTCTCTACATCATCAAAAAGTCTTATAAGTGTATCTGCACTAATATCTACTCCTGTTCTTCCTGGAACATTATATAACATTACAGGAATTTCAACAGAAGAGGCTATTGCTTTGTAGTGTTGGTATAATCCCTCTTGGCTTGGCTTGTTATAGTATGGACTTACAGAAAATATTGCATCTACTCCACATTTTTGAGCGTGAATAGCAATCTCTATTGCTTCGTGTGTAGCATTACTTCCTGCTCCTGCTAAGACTTTTGCATCTGTACCTTTTGCTACTTCTACGGCAATCTCTATACATCTCTTATGCTCATCGTGACTAAGAGTTGCACTCTCACCTGTTGTACCTACCGGACAAATTGCATCAATTCCGTTATCAATTTGTCTTTTAATCAATTTAGCATAAGTTGCTTCATCTAATTTATTATTTTTAAATGGTGTGATTAGTGCTGTTGTTGCACCTGTAACTTTAAAGCCCATTATTTACTACTCCTAAGTATTAGTGTTGTTGATACATTGTTATCAAAATATTTATTTGCGATAGCTGTTATATCTTTGGTTGTAATTTTATCAAATTTTTCTTCATATTCAAGTAAAGGTTTAATATTACCTTTGGCAAAATATGAACCAAATAATCCTGCTACACTATGAGAATGCTCAATAGAGTGTATAAAATCAGCTTTTGTATTAATTTTTACCTTATCTAGCTCCTCTTGTGAGATTGAACCTTTTTTGATTTTCTCTATCTCATCTAAAATCTCTTTCTCTACGGCTTCTGCTTTTACATCAGGGTTACAAACAGCAAAAAATAGGAATATTCCACTACTTTTCATATCCATATTATAACCATATACTTGATTTACCATACTCTTTTCATCTACAAGTTTTTTATATAATTTACTGCTTTTTCCATTACTTAAAATCTCTGTAATAGCACTTAATCCCACTTGATCTTCATTTTCAAAATTTGGGATAGGATAGGCAATGGCTAAAATATCAAGATTATTATTATCTTTGTGTAAAATAGCTCTTTTACTTCCATCTATTTTTAGCTCTTTAAAGTGTAATTTTCTTACTTCACTCTTTTTCTTATCTCCAAATTTAGCCTCTGCCTCTTTAAATACAGTATCTTTATCAATATCACCTGCTACTACTATAATAGCATTATTTGGTGAATAATAGCTTTTATAAAACTCTCTAATATCCTCTATTTTCCAATTTAAAATATCCTCCATAAATCCAATTGGTGTCCAGTGGTATGAGTGATATGTGTAGTGAATATTAAATAGTCTAAAGAATAGATAACCTGTTGGAGTATTATCAGTTCTCCATCTTCTCTCTTCTGCTACAACGGCTCTCTCTTTTTGAAACTCATCATCTTTAAGTAGTAGTCCGTCCATCATATCTGCAAAGAGTTCTAAACTTTTTGATAGATGTTTAGCTGTGGAGTTGATATAATATGTAGTATAATCAAATCCTGTTGAGGCATTATTATTTGCACCCATAGATTTAACTATCTCATCAAACTCTCCCTCTCTCATTTTTTTAGTTGATTTAAAACTCATATGCTCTAACATATGAGCAATTCCACTTTTACCCATTATCTCATTACCACTACCAACTTTATAATATACTTGTGTGGTAATTACTCCTGAATGATTATTCATAGGTATCGCTACCACCTCTAAGCCATTATCTAATGTTTTTGTATAGTGTTTTGGTAACGAACTAGCCATTAAAACTCCTGTTATTAAAAATAGTAATACTGTTTTTTTAATCATTTTCTCTATCTACACCAATTGCTTGAGAAATATTTTCATATCCATCTTCTTGAATTAACTTTACTAATCCATCATTAATATCTTTGATAAGTTGAGGTCCTCTATATATCAACATACTAAAAACTTGAATTAGAGATGCACCTGCTTTTATCCTACGATATGCCTCTTCTGGGCTATCAATTCCACCAACCGATATTAATATAGTTTTACCATAATACTCTTTTGCAATATCATTAAATAGTTCAAAACTCTTCTCTTTCAAAAGTTTTCCTGATATTCCACCAAAATCTTTGGCATTAGGTGTAAGTGAATAATCAATTGTTGTATTAGTAGCAATTATTCCACTAGCACCTGCTTTTATAGCTACTCCACATAAATTAATAGCATCTCTACTCGTCATATCAGGAGCAATTTTGAGAAATATTGGCTTAGTTGTAATATCTTTTGCCATAGTAAATAGAGAAGTTATAAACTCCTCATTTTGTAAATCTCTAAGCCCTGGGGTATTTGGAGATGAGATATTAATTACTATATAATCGCTATAACTCTCCAACTCTTTTAATAAAAACTCATAATCATCTAAAGCTTTATCTTCTGCTGTAAGTTTATTTTTACCAATATTAATACCTACGGGATACTCTTTGATATTTTGTTTCATATTTTCTATTAAATAGTCTGAACCCTTATTATTAAACCCCATAGCATTTTGGATAGATTCATCTTCTACTAATCTAAAAAGTCGTGGTTTATCATTCCCTTTTTGAGGTTTTGGTGTAACTGTACCAACCTCTATATATCCAAATCCCAAAGATATAATAGAGTCAATATAATCACCATTTTTATCAAACCCAGCACCAAGTCCAACAGGATTAGCAAACTCCATTCCTAAAATATTTTGTTTTAATATCGGGTTAGAGTTGAAATATTCATTTTTATAATACTCTTTGAGTGATTTTATTGTAGAGAGTGTTTTTAGTCCAAATCCAGCTATTGTATGAGCAGTCTCTGGTTCTAATTTAAATAGCATATTTTTTATAGTTTTATAAGATATAATTGACAATCAAATCTCCTTGTTTAAATTCTAATGTAATTATACCTAAAGATTACTAATTTATAATCTACTTTTTAACTTATTAATTCTATCATTTGCTATTTTTAATTGAGATAAGCTAATTTCTCCACTTTTATATAGAGAATATGTTGTATCTACTAATTTTTTAGTAGTTAATATTTTTTTAGGACTTAATTGATTACCAAAAAGCATAATATCTACCCCTGCATTTATAGATAATTTAATTGTATTTCTTAAATTATAATGTTTGCTAATAGCATACATCTGCAAATCATCACTAATAACTACTCCATCATATCCCATTTTCCCACGAAGAAGTTTATTAATAGTTTTATTTGATAATGAAGCAGGATATTTTTTATCAATTTGTCCATTTATAACATGTGCTACCATTATAGTATCCACCATTCCACTATTAATCAATTTTTTATATGGTATCAACTCTGATTTTTGCCAAGTATTGGTGATATCTACAAATCCTTTATGAGTATCGCCCAATGATGAACCATGCCCTGGGAAATGTTTAAGAGAGGTTAATACTCCTTGATTACTCATAGATTTTATAAATTTTGTTGCTGATGATACGACTTTTGATGGATTTTTACCATAAGAACGCCCTAATTTAACAATCACTCTATTTTTGGGATTAATTGCTAAATCAACAACAGGTGCAAGATTAAAATTTACACCTACACTATTTAACTCTTTTGCCATAATATTATATTCATCAAAATTGTTACTTTTTACTATTTTAGATGGACTAGAATATTTACGAGAAAATCCATTTTTAGGAGATAACCGTTGCACTCTTCCACCCTCTTGGTCAACGGCAATTAATAATCTTCCATTTGCATATTTTTGAAGTTTAGAAGATAGAGCTTTTACTTGCTTTGGTGAGCTAATATTTTTAGGTTTAGATTTATTTATTGGATTTCTATCAAATAAAATTACCCCACCTAAATTATATCTCTTAATATCTTTAGTAATTTGAGAATTAGCATTAATTTTAGTTCCAAAGAAACCAACCATAAACATATTACCAATTAGTTTCTCAACTTCCACCCTACTCTCTGAATAAACAAAAGATAGAGTTAATAATGTAGTTAAAAATATTTTTTTCATAAAATTAACCTTTGAATGGAGTTAATCTATAATGATATTTACTTATAAGATTCATAATTCCACCTTTTAAATTAATTAAATTATATCCTAATTTATTAGAGAAAAATTCAGCAATAACAGAAGTTCTACTTCCTGTTCTACATATTATAGCAAATTTTTCACCTTTTTTCACTATCTTATTTAATTTTGATACAAATTTATTTATATCATATTCACCTTTTTCATTAAAAAACATTATAGGATAAGAGCCTTTTATAATACCTGTTTCTCTCCATTCAGCAGGAGTTCTTATATCTATAACTTTAATATTTTTGATAGATGATGGTGAAGCTTCTATATTTTCTAATGAAGCAAACGCAATAGATGAAATTAATATTAATAATAATATTATTTTGTTAAACATTTATTTTCCTTAAATTAATTTAATAAAATTGAAGTTGATATTTTATCATTATATACTTAATTAATCTTTTTTTTAAATTTTCTTAACATAACATTATTTCTATTTGTATTAAGCTATTTTCTATCAATTTTGAGATATAGTACATTAAAAATTTAGGACAAAAAATATGGATAAAATTAAAATCGGTGTTATAACTACAAGTGATAGAGCAAGTAAAGGAATTTATGAAGATATTTCAGGTGTAGCGATAATTGATACAATGAAAGAGTATTTGCAAAATGAGTGTGAATATGAGTATAGATGTATCGCTGATGAGCAAACTTTAATAGAACAAACTTTAAAAGAGTTGAGTGCTTTAAATTGTGATTTGATTGTAACTACTGGTGGTACTGGACCTGCATTAAGAGATGTAACAACAGAGGCAACTTTGAGCGTATGTCAAAAGATTTTACCTGGATTTGGAGAAGAGATGAGAAGAGTAAGTCTTAAATATGTCCCAACTGCAATTTTATCAAGACAGACTGCTGGGATTTGTGATGGTTCACTTATTATAAATCTCCCAGGAAAACCAAAATCAATTAGAGAGTGTCTTGATGCTGTATTCCCTGCTGTACCATACTGTATTGATTTAATTGGTGGTAAATTTATGGTGGCAAATGATGATGTAATTAAAATATTTAGACCAAAGGCAAAATAATGGATATTAAGTTTATAGAGAGTAAAATAAATGAAATTATAGTAGAACTTGAAAAAGAGGTTATGGAAATTGTAAGTGATGAAACTATTGATAAACAAAATACAAATTTAAGATTAAAGCCTCTAGCTAGTACTAAAAAGATATTAACTAATGCCTTAGAGAGTATTAATATGGTTGATGAGTTATCGGATAAATAAATTATGAAAGCATCAGATATTACAAATACTGTTACAAAACTTATCAAAGAGAGATTACCTGTTTTTATATGGGGAGCACCAGGGATTGGGAAGTCTTCTATTGTTAAATCAATTGCAGAAGATATGAATATGGAGTTTATTGATTTACGACTTGCTCTACTTGACCCAACCGATTTGAAAGGTATTCCATTTTTTGATACTAAAACTAATCAAGGAGTTTGGGCGAAGCCTAGCTTTTTGCCTAATAGTGATACCTCAACAAAAGGAATTTTATTCTTAGATGAGATTAACTCTGCTCCTCCAGCTGTTCAAGCATCTGCTTATCAGTTGGTATTAGATAGGAAAGTGGGTGAATATACTCTTCCTAATGGTTGGAGTATTGTTTCTGCTGGAAATAGAGAGAGTGATAGAGGAGTAGTTTATCGTATGCCCCCTCCCCTTGCAAATCGGTTTGTACATTTTGAGATGGAGGTAGATTTTAATGATTGGAAAGTATGGGCTTATAATAATAGAATTGATAGTTCTATAATATCATTTTTGCAATATGATAACTCAATGCTATTTAATTTTGACCCTACAAGTAACCATAAAAGCTTTGCTACTCCACGAAGTTGGGAGTTTGCTAATACTATTATAAAGCAAGATATAGATAAAAGCTTACTTCTTGAGACTATTACTGGGGCTGTGGGTGAAAATGGTGCTGTTGGATATTTAAGTTTTAAAAAAGTAATGGATAAATTACCTAATATTGATGATATATTAGATGGTAAAATCAAAGAGATAGATGATAGTGAGATTAAATTGATGGTAGCTTTATCTATTGGAATTGTAAATGCCTTGAAGCTTTCAAATAATAATAAACATATTGATAATATTTTGGAATTCTCTTTTGCTTTGCCTAGTGAGTTTGCTATAATGCTTATCAAAGATTTACAACTCAATTCTATTAATGTAGAGGGAAGTAAAATATGGAGTAAATGGGTAGAGAAGTTTGCCTATTTGTTACTTTAGATGTTATTATATATTCATATTCCTTATTGTGATTCTAAATGTTATTATTGCAGTTTCAACTCATTTACAGATAAGTTTGATACAAGAGAGGATTATATGAAAGCTCTTTTTATTCAACTCAAATATCAATTAAAAAATATTAAATATAAGAGTATTGAAACTGTTTTTATAGGTGGTGGGACTCCCTCTACAATTAAACCATCTCTTTATAAAGAGATTTTTAATTTTCTAAAGCCCTATATTATAGCAAATTGTGAGATTACCACTGAAGCAAACCCCAATTCAGCATCTATTGAATGGTTAAAAGGAATGAAACAGTTAGGAGTTAATCGTGTGAGTTTTGGAGTACAAAGTTTTGATGAAAATAAATTAAAAAGACTTAATCGTTCTCACACTCCTAATATGGCAATAGATGCTATTAATAATGCCAATATTATAGGTATTAAAAATATATCACTTGATATTATATATTCATTTGAAAATGATACTAAAGAGTTATTATTAAATGATATAAATATAGCTTTTGAATTACCAATAAATCATATATCTGCTTATGAACTCACCATTGAAGATGGCACAAAATTTGCAAATACTCCAGAGGTAAAAGTAGATAATTTAGAGTTTTCATATTTCATAAGAGATGAGATAATCAAAAGAGGGTTTAGTCAATATGAAGTATCTAATTATGGTGCGTATCAATCTATTCATAATATAGGATATTGGCAACTAAAAAATTATATTGGAATTGGTGCTGGGGCAGTAGGATTTATGGATAATAAAAGATTTTATACACATACAGATATAGAAGAATATATATCTAATCCCACCTATAAGAGTATAGAAGAGTTGAGTAGTAATGATATTATATTAGAGAAGCTTTTATTAGGATTTAGAAGTAAGGTAGGGGTAGATAAAAATATATTAGATGAAGATATGATAAAAAGAGCTAATTATTTGGTAGAGAATGATAAGCTTTATATTGAAAATAATATATATTATAATAGAGATTTTTTACTTAGTGATGAAATTGCTTTGTATGTAGTTAGATAATATAAATTAAATAATTACTAATTTACACTTATTATAACACTCCTTTATCTTTTATATTCTATTTTTATAGTATATCATATAAACTATTTGATATACTTTTACCAATTAAACATAAGGTATCATATATATTGAAAAAAAAATTTTTAGAAATATTGTAGGTGTTCTCTTAGTAGGATTTACACTATTTAAATCTCCCCTTAATCAAATTGGTGGTAGATTTTGGCTACTCTTTTTTAGAGGTTTTATAGGATTTATTTCACTTCTAGCATATTTTTATATTATCGCTTTTATACCTTTGGGTGAAGCTGTAACCTATAATAAACTCTCACCAATATTTGTAGCTATTTTTGCATATATATTTATGAAAGAGAAACTATCAAAATATGCTATATTTGCCGTAATTTTAGGATTTATTGGAATTACACTTATCGCAAAGCCTGATGGATTTATCTTAGATAAATATTCAATATTAGGAATATTTTCAGGAATTGGTGCTGCATTAGCTTACACATCTATTAGAGAACTAAGAAAATATTATGATACTAGGGCTATTGTATTATCTTTTATGATAACAGGTAGTATATTTCCACTATTTATGATGATAACAGCTGAATTTATAACTATTGATGGTTTTGATATGGTTCTATCTATATTTAAAGTACCCTCAACTACTCAATGGATATATATAGTTGGAATGGGACTATTTGCAACAATCTCTCAAATACTTATGACAAAAGCTTATGAACTCTCAAAAGCAGGAATTGTTGGAACAATTAGTTACTCTAATATTATATTTGCTACTATTATTGGTGTACTTTTAGGTGATAATTTTCCTGACATATGGACAATTTTAGGGATAGGATTTGTAATTGGTTCGGGGATTTTAGTAGCTATCCCAAAAAATAGTAATTAAAGGATATTTTATGATAAAAATTTATATAAAAGAGATTGATAAAAAATGATTACACATCCAAAATTTGCCGTTGTAGGACACCCAAATAAGGGTAAAAGTACAATAGTATCATCTTTAGCACTTGATGACACTATTAATATATCTGATGTTTCAGGAACTACCAAAGAGAGTAGAAGTTTTCCATTAAAAGTAGATGGTAAAATTATATATGAACTTTTTGATACTCCTGGATTTCAACGAGCTAAATCTCTACTTAGATGGCTCAACTCTCATACTGTATCTGCTCATCAAAAAGATACGGTTGTAAAAGATTTTATATCAGCTAATAAATCTAATCCTAAATATAGAGATGAGATTGAACTACTTACTCCTATTATGAATGGTGCTTCTATAATATATGTTGTAGATGGTTCTAAACCTTACACAAGTGAATATGAAGCTCAAATGGAGATATTAAGATGGACAAGCCAACCATCTATGGCTCTTATTAATCTTATAGGAGAAGATAATTTTATAGATGAGTGGCAAAAAGCATTAGGGCAATATTTTAGACTTGTAAGAGTATATAATCCTATGAATGCTAACTTCAAAACTCATTTGAATATCTTAAAGAGTATATCCCACCTTAAAGAGGAGTGGATAGAACCTATGGAAAAATCCATAGAGATTTTTAAAAATCATCATCAACAAAAAAATGACTCTACTATAAATTTAATCACAGATACAATGGTAGATATATTAAGATTTAAAACAAGTTATAAAATTGAATCTAAAAAACCATCAAAAAATGAAATGGATAGATTTTTAAAAGATTATAAAAAGAGAATTATATTAAAAGAGAAAGAGTTTCAAAATCAAATCAATAGAATATGGAACCACTCTAATATTGAGAAAAATGAATTTTTAATAAACCTTAATAATATAAGTCTATTCTCTAAAAAAAGTAAATCTATATTTGGATTAAACCAAAAAGAGGTACTAGGTTCTGGTATGATGGGAGGCGTATTAGCAGGAGGTAGTATTGATATGCTATTTGGTGGTTCTACTCTATTAGTTGGTTCTGTTGTTGGTGCATTAGTTGGTGGAGTATCTGCTATGGTTGGATTTGGAAAATTAGTTGATGTAGAAGTACTAGGACAAAAGATTGGAAAAGTAGAAATTCTCTTAGGAAATATAAAAGATATAAACTTCTCATTTATCATATTATCAAGATTACTATACTACACATCTATTATATCATCACATTCACACGGTATGAGAAAAAGAATAGAATTTGTTGATAATGAGTTAAATATATTTGATAAAGATGATAAAAAAATAATTGAAAAGATACATAAAAAGTTACAAAATAGGCGATTTTTAAGAGATACTCTAATAGAAGAGTATAGAGAAATTATAGAGAAATTATATAATAAAAAATTATAAATTTCTCTTACTTCAAATATACTCTTAAAACCCTATATTAGGGTCAAATCCACCAAAACTCATATTAGAGAAACTTGGGTCGCTATATCCATATTGTGTGCTAATCCCACGAAGTTGCATAATATCCATTTTGGGATCAATACCTTGAGGACATACAGTCGTACACTCTCCACATAGAGTACAATCCCATACACCATTAATTTGAATAGCCTCTACTCCCTCTTCTATATTCCCCTCTCTCTCATCAGCTAAATATCTATATACTCTAGTGAGTCCAAAAGGTCCTAAAAAATCACTATTGACAGCCATTACAGGGCAAGAAGAGTAGCAAGAACTACATAATATACAATCACTTTGAACCTCTGTTAATTTCTCTTGTGCAATTGAGATTGATGTTTTTTTATAGCTTTTTAACCATGCTTTACTGCTTTTTAAAGTTTGCAATGAATGAGTTCGTTCTACTACTAAATCTCTTTTTATATTATGATAATTGAGTGGTTCTATAATATCTCCATCTTGGAGTTTATAACTACAAGCTAAAACCTCTTTGGAATTAACTCTCATACTACAACTACCACATACACCTGATTTACAACCTGATTTAAAGGTAAGAGAGTTATCTTTATTAGCTTTAATATCATATAGTGCATTCAAAAGTGTCATAGCTTTATCTATCTTTATACTCATTTCACTATTTTGTGGAGTTTTATTCTTATCAAATCGTTTAATTATTATATTCATTTAAAGCCTTTTTATCTATATTTTTTATTTTATCAAAAGAGTTTTATATTTAAGTTTAAATTAAATAGTTTAGAGTTTTTAAGGTAAGTTACCCATCTTGTATGTAGCATAAAAAATAATATCATAGCCAAAAATAGAGGGATTTGATATAACTCTAAGTATGAATATTGCATCTTTTTGGATTTTTGAGCCTTTTTATCAATACTTTTATATATCTTATTAGCTGTATCTTGAGGAGAGTTTGAAGCTGTAAAATAAGATGTCGTTAGAGATTTCAATAGTGGATTAATCCTACTTATCACAAGCTCCCCCTCCTCATTTTTGAGTACTCTATTATCCCTATTTTGAATAATTGAACCCTCTTTTGAACCCATAGCTAGAATAGTTAAAGATATATTGCTACTTTTTAGAATATCACTATTTATATCCTCTTCCTCTCCTCCATCTGTAATTAATATAAGATTTTGACTTCCAATATTGATAGATACTACTTTTTTAAATAAATTCTCAAGTGAAGTCCCTTTTGTCATTATAAATTCTCGCTTTAAAGAGTTTAATGCTATCTCTATGAGAGGGTGGTCGGTTGTAGCAGGTGATAATATAAGAGGATTTGATGTAAATACTATAAGCATTATATTATCATTTGGATTTAATTTAAGTAGAGATAATATTGTACTTTTGGCAAACTCATAACGATTTGGTTTAACATCTCTAGCATTCATAGAGTATGATACATCAAGAGCGATTATAATATTTTTGCCCTCAATCTCTATCTCTTTTGGACTCTCTTTAATCACAGGTCTTGATATTGATAATATTACTAAAAATAGAATTATAATATGAATTCTATTTTTAAATGAGTCTAAATTTTGAAAAAACAGAACTAATATAGGGATTAATAACCATAAAAAAGTTGGATATAAAATAGTCACTTTTCGCTCCTAAATATCCATAATAGTAGTAATATAATAATAGCTAATAGAGGATATATAATTTGTAGTTTTTGATTAAGGAAGCTTTCACTTCTAATTGGACTTGGTTCAAGAGAGTTTATATCTTCATATATTTTAGATAATTGAGTAGATGTAATTGCTGAATAACTCTTAGCATTTGTCTCTTTAGCTATTCTTTGAAGTAAAGCTACATCATAATCCATTTTTTTACCCACTCCTATTGTATATATCTTAATTCCCAACTCTTTGGCTTTTTCTACTGCTATTTGAGGTGAAGTCTTACCTGCATTATGATAGCCATCACTCAATAGAATAATTACCTTATTTTTAGCATTACCATAAGATAAAGTCCTAATTGATTGCATTATAGCATCTCCAATAGCCGTACTCTCCCCTGCAATTCCTACATTAGTAAGAGATAATAGATATGAGAGAGAAGCCAAATCATAAGTAAGAGGAGAAGTAGTATATGCAAATGTTCCAAATATCACAACACCCATATTATCATCAAATCTCTCTTTTATAAAGGCTTGAGACAACTCTAAAGTAATCTCAAATCTATTTTTAAATCTATCATTCTCATCAAATCCACTTTGCCCCATAGAACCACTCGCATCTAAAGCCAATATTAAATCTCTACCTTTTTTATCCTGATTTGTTGAAGTATCATAGATAAAAGGTTTTGATATTGCAAATATCATCAATGAAAATATCACTACCTTTAACCATACTTCCCAATCCCACATTGAACTCTCTTTGGAAATCCAAGAGAGTTTTGGAAAATAAAATATCTTTAATTGGGCTTTACACCAAAAAAAACAGGGTATTAATAATAGAAGTACCAATAGGTATGGCGAACCAAATGTAAAATTCATAAAATTATTTTAGCATAATTTGGCTTTTAATATATCTATTTATCTTTGATTATTAATTCAATGATATACTATTTATCTAAAATTTAATATGGAGTTCAAAGATGGAGATAAAAGAGAGTAGAACACTACAAGATAGAATAGAGAGAATACATAAAATGGCAAAAGAGCATTTTGGAGAAGTTAGATTTGTAGGAATTAAGTTTCACGATAAAATCGGTTGGGTAGCAAAAATACAGTTTGATGAGTTTGATTCATTGATAGCAGAGGGTGAAGATGCAACTAATGCACTTAAAAACCTAAGAAAAAGAGTCAAAAAGATTATAGAACGATATAATATGGTATAAGTAAGTGAAAAATAATATTATACTAATTGGTTTTATGGGAGTGGGTAAAGGTACGATGGCTAGAGCTTATAGTCGCCACTCTAATAGATATAATATAGATACAGATGATTTGATAGAGTCAAAAGAGAATAGAAGTATCAAAAAAATATTTAAAAAAGATGGTGAAGCTTTTTTTAGAGCATTAGAACAAGATACTGCTAACTGGATAGAAAATTGTGTAGATAATACTATTATTTCTTGTGGTGGTGGATTTTATAAAGTAAATAATATAGATAAACTAGGAACTATAATTCTATTAAATGCATCTTATGAATGGATATACAATCGCCTATTAACTGCTCCAAATGCTACAAATAAACTTGCAAAAAGACCTCTATTTGCTAATCCTAAAGAGGCTAAACAATTATATAAATCTCGTCAAGAAAGTTATAAAGAGATAGCTAATATTATCATAGATGTAGAAAATAAAACTATACAAGAGATTTTTGAAGAGATAGATAAAATCTAATTAAACGATAAATGGTGGATTCTATCCACCCTACCTACAACAAAACATATAATTTTTATTATAAATCCCCTATTTTATTTCATAATACTTTAAATAATTAATATTCTATATATCACTCTCTCTAATCCCCTTAAAATCGGGTCATAATGTAATTCTTCTAAGGTGGACATCAACATATCTACTTTGTCTCAATCCCCTTAAAATCGGGTCATAATGTAATGCTCAAAGAGCCTGGCAAGAGAAACAAGATCGTAGTCTCAATCCCCTTAAAATCGGGTCATAATGTAATAACGGTATAGATGAAATCATTAAATGGAATGGGTCTCAATCCCCTTAAAATCGGGTCATAATGTAATAATACTAAATTTAAACATATAATGCTATAAATAAATAGTCTCAATCCCCTTAAAATCGGGTCATAATGTAATAGCAACTCCCCCCGAATTTACGGAGGTTATTAACCTTATACGAAACTTAATACCAAAAAACAGTAAAATATTAAAAATCATACTCACTCTAAAGCCCTTAAATAGGGAGTTAGAATAAATTATTTAAAAATCTATTAACTTAATCTAAACTTAGCCATTAAATAATCTAAATTTCTATTATGAAACATATTATAACTAAATTTATCTTATAATAGCTTATTTAAATAAAAATATCTTGATAAAATTCTATTTTCTATCTCTCTTTAATAAATTACTTGGTGCTTTTAGTAATCTCTCTAATATAGTAAATGGTAACTCCACCATACTTTTAATTGCATGTGTTTCTACTTTTGGATTTTTAAGATTTCCTGATATACTCAATCCTATTGCCATACTTCTATTATCTCCTAAGAGTATATATCCTACAACAGGTATTTTACTAACTTTAGTTTTTAAATTAATAGTTCCTGCTCCAATTATTGTAGATGACTCTCCTACTATTTTAATTGATTTGAACCTTAGAATATTTTTATCTACACTATACTCAACTACACCCTCTTTTATCTTATATCCATTATCATTAAATCCAGGGCTACTAAATGTTATTAATGCAGGTATCGTATTAGCAAATGCTACAAGGTTATTATATGTTTGGAATTTATCTAATATTCCTCCTATAATTCTAATCTCTCCATCTATCTTTCCTCCTATCTCTCCATCTAAATATAGTGTATATTTACCACCTTTTAGAGAGTTAAAGTTGATAAGTGGATGAAGTATTTTATCATCTATATCTTTGGCATCAATAGATATATTTTTCTTATCTTTCTCCAAATATATAGTTTTATCTCCACTATATCCACTAAAAATAAGATTATCTTTATTAATAGATATTGTATATTTATCAGTTAATAATTTATACTTATCATACTTTATCTCACTATTTTTACCTACAATGCCAAACTTCTTAAATTGACTCTCTCTATTACTCTTTGTAGATGAGATTAATTTATTTAAATCTATATGTATA
>FRYL01000039.1_pt1 | contig 25563 bp, 27 predicted proteins | sample 1057401 | NCBI WGS metagenome assembly FRYL01 (sample SAMEA4473313, study PRJEB15554) | hydrothermal vent metagenome | biome: marine basaltic hydrothermal vent biome; feature: marine hydrothermal vent; material: water | place: Pacific Ocean | collected 2011-06-14/2011-07-23 | depth 1199 m
ATTTCTACTCTCATCTTTAAAAAACTTATCAATAAATGGATTATTCATCTCTAATAGAGTTTTTAAATCTCCTTGGGCTATCACTCTTTTATCTCCTAATATAGAAAATCTATCAACAATAGAGTATATTGTATCTAAATCATGAGTAATAATGATAACAGTAATGCCAAAAATATCACGAAGTTCTGCAATTAACCTATCAAACTCTCTAGCACCAATTGGGTCAAGTCCTGAAGTTGGCTCATCTAAAAATAGAATTTCAGGCTCCATAGCTAAAGCTCTAGCTAATGCTACTCTCTTTATCATTCCTCCACTAAGCTCTGATGGATATAAATCAGCTACATGAAAAGGTAATCCTACCATACCAATTTTAACTCTTGCAATATCATCAGACATTTTAGGAGTAATATTACTATACTCTTTGAGTTGAAGTTTAATATTATCTACTACACTCAATGATGAATATAATGCTCCAAACTGAAATAAAATACCCCACTTTTTCCGTAATGTTTGTGCATCTTTATAGCTAATATTCAATATATCATAACCCAAAATATTAATAGAGCCACTTGTTGGAGTCTGTAACATAATCATCTCTTTCATAAGTAATGACTTCCCACTACCACTACCACCTAAAATAGCATATATCTCACCTCTATTTATATGAAGATTAACACCATTATGTATTATATTCTCTCCAAATTTTGTAACAATATTTTTAATTCTTATTATAGTTGAATTTGATTTTTTTATTTTCATTATGTATTATATCATTTTTAAATTTTTTTTAAATTGATTTTTAATAATATTGAATATATATATTTATATTTAATTTTTCAAAAATATTAACATAACATTATTTCTATATATAACTAAGTCGTAAAATCAAAGTTGGAGTCTATGACTCCAACTTACTCCACCAATATTTTCAATTTAATATACTACTTTGAAGCCTCTTCAAATATCTGTGTAGCTTTTTGAACATGAAAATTAAGCCCTAATTCTTCCTCTGTTGAACCTAAAGCTAAGGCAACCATTTGTGGCATATGTAAAACTGGTAACTCTACATCTCTACCTATTACTTTACCTACATCATCTTGATATGTATCCATTTTAAGATGACATAATGGACATGGAGTTACTACCATATCGGCATTATTATCAATAGCATCTACAAGTGCATTTCCTGCTAATACTTCACTTGTATGATTTGCTTGAAGCTCTACATGAAATCCACAACATTTATTTTTATGTGAATAATCAACTGGGTTACCCTCTAGTGCATCAATTAAACTATCTAATGAAGTTGGTACATAAGGATTTTCTCCATTATTACTACCATGATGTAATTCACTTGGTCTAATATTATGACAACCATAAAATGGTGCGATATTAAACTTACTTAGTGGTGTAACAACTTTATCTTTGATATTATCAAGTCCATAATCATCAATTAGTGCATATAAAAAGTGTTTAATCTCACTTGTACCTTTATACTCTAAACCTACCTCTGCTAATTTCTCATTTACTCTAGCTTTTAATTCTGGGTTGGTATCAAGTGCATGTTTTGTCATAGCAGAATTTAATTGACATGTATTACAAATTGTAATCATAGTAAGTCCTAATTTCTCTGCATAACATATATTTCTAGCATTTAATACATGTGCTAAAAACTCATCAAAATCTTGTAAATGAGAAGCTCCACAACAAGAAGCCTCTTCTAAAATTGTAATCTCAATCCCTAACTTTTTAGCTACTGCAAGAGTAGATGAAAGTAGTTCTGGAGTCGATTGTTTGGCTGTACAACCTGTATATAGTGCATAGTGTAATTTGCTCATCATTTCTCCTTATAGCTTATTTGTCATAGAGATGTCAATTAATTTTTGCACCTCATCAAGATTTTTAATTTTTGGCATATTATCAATAAATGGTACTCCATCTTGCCAATGGATTTTACCAGCTTTCATCATTTTAACGGCAGTTTTAAGATGTTTATACATTCCTAAATACCCCTCTGAATATACTACAATATCAGCTTCATCTAAGAAACCATGCTTTCTAATACTTCGTACAAAACCTTCAGCATGTCTTGTAGCTACATTACTCTGTGCTACTTTTTGTTCAAACTGCATATTATGAAGTTTTCCAATTTTCTCTATTGGATTCACCTCTTTTGGACAAGCCTCTGCACACTCATAACATTTCACACAATCCCAAACACCAACTCCAGCTTGTGCTGTAAGTTCTAATCTCTCTTTTGCTGCTTCATCTCTTGTATCAATAGAAAATCTAAATGCTGCTGTAAGAGCAGCAGGTCCTAGATAATCTTCATTTACCTCTAAAGCTGGACAAGCATAATGACAAGCACCACACTGAATACACAAATCAGAATCTAACATTGCATTAAATTGTGCGATTGATTGTTTGGTTTCAGACTCTGGGTGTGGCTCTATATCTGCAACTATATATGGTTTAACTTGTGCATGTTTATCCCAAAAATCACTCTTATCAATAATCATATCTTTTACTGCTCTTTTTTTGCTTAAAGGCTCAAGAGTAATATCATTATTATACATATCAAGAAGTTCAATAGCATTTTGCTTACATGCAAGAACAGATTTACCATTCACTTTTATAGCACAAGCTCCACAAATACCATGACGACATGAACGACGATAAGAGAAACTTCCATCATGCTCCCACTTAATTCTATTCATAAGGTCAAGAACTAACTCATCTTTACCAACTTGCATCTTATACTCTTTAGTATATGGGAGATAATCAGTCTCTTTATTAAATCGCCACGCTTTAATCGTTACTTTTCTTGTATCTTTACTCATTTAACCCTCCTTAATATGTTCTTTCTTTAGGTTCAAACTTACCAAGTACAACTTCACCCCACTCATGAGTTATATTATAATCTTTATCCATATAAGCATAAGTGTGTTTCAAGAACTTCTCATCATCTCTTGTAGGGAAATCTTCTCTAAAGTGTCCTCCACGACTCTCTTCTCTATTTAATGCACCATCTACAATAAACTTAGAGAACTCTAACATATGTCCTAACTCTATTGCCTCTTGTAAATCTGTATTAAATGTATCAAACTTATCATCAATACGAATATTTTTAAATCTCTCCAAAAGTTCATCAATAAGTTTAAGTTGAGTCTCTAATGACTCTTTGGTTCTAAATACACCTGCATTTTTTGTCATACCATTTTGTAACTCTTCTCTAAGTGCTGGTACTCTCTCTGTTCCATTAGAAGTTTTAAGTCTATTCATCTCTTCTATAAAAGAATTAGCATCTTCAACTTTGGCAGGACGAAGCTCAATACCCTCATCAAGCTTTTTAACCATATTTTCTCCTGCATGTCTTCCAAATAGAAGAGCCTCTAATACCGAGTTTGCACCTAATCTATTTGCACCATGTACAGATACACAACTACACTCACCAGCAGCATAAAAGCCCTCTGTAAGTTCGGTTGGAGATTTTCTTACTTCACAATTGATATTTGTAGGAATACCACCCATAGAGTAGTGAGCCGTAGCAGATATATGAATAGGCTCTTTTAACATATCTTGCCCTTGAAATGCAATTGCCAACTCTCTAAGTTCTGGTAATCTAGTAAGAATAATCTCTGGGTCAAGATGAGTAAGGTCAATATTTACAGATTGTCCATCTTTACCAACTCCTCTTCCTTGTCTAACCTCTTCCATAATAGCACGACTTACAACATCACGAGATGCAAGTTCCATAGCATTTGGAGCATATTTACTCATAAATCTTTCACCCTTAGAGTTAAAGAGTCTTCCACCCTCTCCTCTTGCTGCTTCAGAAATCAATACTCCACTTCCACCTAATCCACTTGGGTGAAACTGTACAAACTCCATATCCTCTAATGGTAATCCATGACGAGCTACAATTGAGAGAGAATCACCTGTATTAGCATGAGCATTAGAGTTAAATCTATAAGCTCTACCATGCCCACCTGTTGCAAACATTGTAACTTTTGAATTAAAAATAGCTACACGAGAGTTTCTAATATCATAAGCTACAACTCCTGAAACCTTACCATCTTCATATATTAAATCACCTGCATACCACTCATCATAAACCTCAATCCCTGCACGGTGTGCTTGTTCATAAATAGCTTGTAATACAGCTAATCCTGTTCTATCTTTTGCATAACAAGCTCTAGGCTTTGACTGCCCACCAAAAGGACGAATAGCAATATTTCCCTCTTCATCTCTTGAAAAAGCAGCCCCCATTCTCTCTGCCCATCTAATAGTCTCTGGTGCTTTTGTACACATAAGCTCTACACAATCTTGGTCTGCTAAATAATCACTACCCTTAACTGTATCAAATTCGTGAAGTTCTGTACTATCATCTGCCCCAAGTGCTGCATTAATACCACCTTGAGCTGCCCCTGAATGACTTCTTAGTGGGTGAAGTTTTGTAATAACTGCCGTTTTTTTACCTGCTTCTGTAAGCTCTTTAGCTGCTGCTAAACCAGCCAAACCAGAACCAACAATTACAGCATCATATTCATAAATTTCAATATCCATCTCTATACTGTCCTTTTGCTATCATTTTGCCTTGATTATATCTTTTGTTTTATATAAGATAGATTAATAGCTAAAGTTCAATTTTAAATAGATTGTTTTTGTTACTTTTATCTACTTAAGCAAGTGGTAAGAGTAAAGAGAATATAGCACCATCTTCACTATTTCTTACTCTTAAATCTCCATGATTTTTATTAGCTATTTGCATACTCATATATAATCCTATCCCTGTACCCTTATCTGCTGATTTTGTAGTAACATTTGGCTTAAATATATCATCTATAATACTCTCTGGTATTCCACCTGCATTATCTTCAAACTCTATAAGTATCTGATTTTTATCAATATGTGTAGAGGTAATTTTAATAATTCGCTTTTTAATATCATTTTCATTAAAGGCATCTTTTGAGTTATTTACAATATTTAATATTAAATGTTTCAACTCATTCTCTTTTATATTTACTTCAATATCATTATCAACATTTACATCTATTGTAATATGATTTTTCAAAAAATCATCTTTTATTAATCGTTGAAGAGACTCTATACATCTTTTAATATTTACTTTTTCTATATTTTGATTATCCCTAAAGAATTTTCTAAATTCATCTAATGTATTTACCATATGATTTATCTGCATAGTAGTATTATCCAAAAAATTATTAATATACTCTTGATCAACTATACCATCTTGAAAATCACTTTTTAATAATGATTCATATAGCGTAATTGCATTTAATGGTTGCTTCCATTGATGTGCTACGGCATCCATCATCTCACCCATAGCAGCCATTTTTGCTTGTTGTTCCAATACTTTATCTTGCTCTTCTCGTCTTTTAAGTTCGTGATTAATTCTAAGCTCTAGTGTTTCATTAAGTGCTTTAAGTCTCTCTTTAGCTTGAAACTTCTCTTTTACCTCTTTTTTGAGTCTATAATTCATATAGAGTACTGCATTTGATATAGCTATGAGAATAGCTATTACAAATATACTCATATCTATATGAATATAGTAACTAATAGCTCCAATTAATATAAGTGTAAATATTAAAATTATTAATATTATATGCATTTAAAATCCTTTTATTATAAATAAGTAGTATAATATAAATATAAAGTTATTTAACTAATACTTTTATATATGTTGAGTATTATAATTATGATACCCAATATATTATTAAATATTAATAAAATCTTCAATAATAATCATTTTCCTAAACAAAATTCTCCGAACATCTTATCTAATATCTCACTACTATTATATGGTTTTGAAATAGAACTAATATACTCTATTGCATTTTGTAGATGATATGAGAAAAACTCCAACTCCTCATTTTGAAGTGGCATAATAGAAGAGTCTATCTCATCTTTAGCTTTTGTTACTGCCTCTATCTGTCTTGTAGAGATTAACATCAACTCTTCGCCCTCACCTATTGAGTTTAAAATCTCTAAAAGTTTATCTGTAATTACTCTATTTTCATCTTTTGCACTTATATTAATTGGATTAAATCTTGATAATATTTTGATATCAATTTTTTGTATCAAATCAGATTTATTAATAGCTATGATTATATGCTTATCTTCTGCCTTATCTAATAAATCTATAATTTTCATATCTTCATCATCTAATACTCTGCTACCATCAAATAGAGCTATTGTAATATCTGACTCTTGAAGTGATGCTAACGAACGCCCTACTCCAATTTTTTCAATATCATCTTGAGCTTCTCTAATACCTGCTGTATCTATAACTCTTATAAGATGAGTACCTACTCTAATTTGCTCCTCTATTGTATCTCTTGTAGTCCCTGCTATATTACTTACAATTGCCCTATCATAGCTTAAAAGTGAATTAAGTAGTGAGCTTTTACCAACATTTGGCTTACCTATAATAGAGACTTTAAATCCCTCTATTAATCCTTTTCTTCTATGACTTACCTCTACAATTTTTTTCATTTGATTTGATAGATTATTTAATTGGGATATAAGATTATTCATTATATCATCTGGAATATCCTCTTCTGCATAATCTATTAATACCTCGCTATAAGCTAAAGCTTTTAATAACATCTCTCTACTATTATCAACAAACTCTTTAAGTTCTCCTTTGAGTTGTTTAGCTAATATCTTAGTAGCATCTAAACTCTTTGCTTCTATAAGTTTAGCTGTTGCTTCTGCTTTGGTTAAATCCATCTTACCATTTAAAAATGCTCTCTTTGAAAACTCTCCTGCTTTTGCAAGAGTAGCACCATAATATAAGGCTGTCTCTAAAATCTCTTGAGCAATAACTAATCCACCATGACATTGAAACTCTATAATATCTTCACCTGTAAAGCTTTTAGGAGATACAAAGTATATAATAATAGCTTGGTCAATTAAAAAGTTATCTCTATTATAAAGAGATGAGAGAGTAGCATATCTTGGAGTAATTGTATCTTTTTTTGATATTTTTTTGGCGATAGTTAGTGCATTATCTCCACTAAGTCTAATAATAGAGATAGAAGATAATCCACTAGCAGTAGCAATTGCTACTATTGTACTAGCCATTTTTTTTAGGTGTAGAGAAGTCATTAATAACTATATATTTATCACCATCTCTTTGTGTTTTAACTGCTACATATTTATTTGGAAACTCTGCTCTTAACTCCTCTAATGCAAGTTGAATTAATATACCATCTAATGGTCTAGTTTTACCTCTACCATTCTTATTAATATGTTCAATTACAGGTTTTATATAACTTCTAATCATCTCTTTTTGTGATGCCAAGAATTGAGCAATTTCAAGTTTAACATATAAGTTATATTTAGATTGTAACCAATTAAATAACATATATGAGAGTGCATTATATCTATGCCCCTCTTTTCCGATAATAAGTGCAGCATCAATACCATCTAAGTATATTTGAGCTGTTGAGTTATCTATTGTAACTTCAACAGTATCAATATCATAACAACTATATGATAACAGCTTTTTTATATCTTTTGTGATTGAAACCTCTAACTCATTAATAGTTATACCATCATCTTCTCTATCAATTTCAAACTCATTTATTATAATATCATCTGATTTACTATCAAAGAAATTATCTATTATATTGTTATCATTTTTTATCAAAGCTTCATCTATATTATTAACTTTTTTCTCTTTAGGGGCTTCAGGTTTAATCTCTTTTGCAACTTCTGGCTTAATAGCTTCTACTTTAACTTTCTCTTCTACTTTAACTTTCTCTTCTAATTGAATTTCTATATTCTCTTGTTTTTCGCTACATACTGCTACTATAATTGCATTTTTTTTCATAAACCCAAGCAAACCATTACTTGGGTGTTGAATTACCTCATATTTGAGATTAGTAACCGAACAACCCAACTCAAAGGCTGCTTGCATATAAGCATCTTCAAGTGTTCTTGCTTCAATCTTTTTCATTAATATATTCCTTTAGTGTTTATGGTGTGCTTTAATCTCTTCTTGCTTATGTTTTTCATAAACTCCATTAATATAATACTGTTGAGCAATAGAGAGAATATTGTTTGTTAGCCAATATAAAACTAATCCTGCTGGGAATGATATAAAGAATATTGTCATTACTGCTGGAAGATACATAAATATTTTCTGTTGCATTGGGTCTGTAATTGTTGTTGGTGTAAGCTTTTGTTGTAGATACATAGAGGCACCCATTAATATAGGTAAAATAAATAATGGATCCATTTTTGATAAATCATCTATCCATAAAATCCATGGAGCACCTTGCAGTTCAACAGCATTTAAAAGTACACGATAGAGTGAAAAGAATATTGGAATTTGTAATAACATTGGCAGACATCCACCCATTGGATTAGCATCATGTTTTCTATAAAGCTCCATCATATGTTGATTCATCTTTTGAGGATCTTTACCATATCTCTCTTTAATATCCTTCATTTTAGGTGCTAAATCTTTTAATTTTTGCATAGACATCATACCTTTATATGAGAGAGGGAATAGAATTAACTTAACTAATAGAGTAAAGAATATAATAGCCCAACCCCAATTACCTACATAATCATGTATCCAAAGAGTTACGGCAAAAAATGGTTTAGATAAGAATGTAAACCAACCATACTCAATTACATTAGTAAGTTCTGGATTAATACTCTCTAATACTCTATAATCTTTTGAGCCAATATAACCACTAAGAGCCATATTTTGCTCACCTTGAATAAAGATTAAAGGATTATCTTCGCTATCTTTTAGAAGTGAAACCTGCATACCTTTTTCAAAATTATATAATACAGAACTATAATATCTATCAAAAGCAGAAGCTATTGTAGCATGACTAAATTGTTCATTACCTTCAGCATTACCATCTTCAATAACATTAATAATATTATTATTTCCTCTAATTAATGCACCTTTTACAATCATAAATTTACTCTTATCAGCAGTTGGTCTATAACCTGTTGTAATAAAATAATCTTGCTTAGATGATAACTTAATATCTAAATCATAATGTCCATCTTTATAAAATTTAATTGTTTTGGTAATAGTTGTTTTAGATAATTTTTGAGTAAGAATAAGTGTGGCACTATCTTTTAAATCTATTTTAGATATAGAGGCAGTATAATTATTACTGAATGCCTCTTTATTTAAAGTAGGCTCTGAAAATCTAACTTCAAGTGGCTTAGCTTTTGTATTATCAAAAATATTTAAACTATCACCATTATCACTCTTAAATTTATCTCCTAATAGAGTAAATTGTCCTATTCTACCTAAATTATCTATCTCAATTATAAACTTATCTGATTTAATTGTAGATATAATAGGAGATGTTTTAACTATGGGTGCATTAATAGTGCCATCACTATTTACTACTTTTGGTGTAGATATTATTGCTGGAGTTGAATTATCATTACTATTTACTACTACTGGTGTAGTTATTGTTGTAGTTGTACTCTTTGTTATTGTTGTAGTGTTATTCTCATTAGTAACTGGAGGATGAGCTTTCTCTATTAAATACTCTAATCCTACAAAAACCATAAATGATAAAAAAAATGCAAGCATTAATCTTTTGTTTAAATCTGTTTTATCCAATTTTATACCTTTGTTTTATAAAAGTAGTTAGAAGTATTGAAATCTTAAAACACCTAAACATTATTTAGAAACTATTGCAGTGGTTCTATGGAGTGCATGTAGATATGATTTATTAAGAGAGATAAAGTTCTCACTCAAAATTTGGGGTTTAGCAACTAGTACAAATTCTCCACTATCTAACTTTTCTATATTTTTTATAAAAATTGCCCTCAATAGCCGTTTAGCTCTATTTCGTTTAGTAGCATTACCAATTTTTTTACTTGCTACTACTCCTATTTTGTGCGTATCGCTTTTTTTATAAAAGAGTACAAAAAATGGTGAATGCCATACTTTTGTAGCTCCTTTATAGACTCTATCAAACTCTTTACTATTTTTTAAAGATGTAAAGTGCTTTAAACGGCTAATCTTTTTCTACCTTTAGCTCTTCTAGCAGATAATATTTTTCTACCATTTTTGCTTTTCATTCTAGTTCTAAAACCATGAGTTCTTTTTCTTGGTGTGTTGTGTGGTTGAAAAGTTCTTTTCATTTTATCAATTCCTTTGAAATATTTACATGTATTTGGATACACATATATTGAAACGAAATTTTACCCAAAGAAGACTTAAAAAGATATTATATTTTTATAATGAATGATATTTTATCTCACCTAAATTACTTTTATATCTAGCATTTATATATAACTCAAATGCTTTATATATTATATCTCTTACTTTATATCTTGTAGTCCTTACCTCTACGGCTACACAAGTAACATCTCTTACCTTTTTATCTTTGATTAATGTTTTTAGTATTCTTTTGGCAAACATATAACCACCATCTACTGTTGTATCTTGACAAATAATTGCATGAAGATTCATTTTTTCATTAATTGGTTGTAGAATATCACTATCTCTTTTTGTACCTACAATAAAATCATAAAGTTTATCATACTCCGCTTTTATAATTATAATAGTAAATTTAGTATCTGTTTTATCTAACATATAGATTAACATATCTACAATATTTTTTAATTTTACCTTCATATCTATGGCAATATTAATCTCTTTTTCGCTAAATGTTAATGATGCTTCTTTTTCTCTATTATTTTGTTTCATTATTTCTCACTTTTATATTGGGATTTAAATTGGAATTAGTTTATTATTATAACAAAAACTATTTTAAAATCATCTATAAAAATATATGTTATAATTTTTAAAAAATATTGAAAGTCAAATAATGTTTAAAAATATCAAAACTCCAGCATGGATAATAGAAGAAAAACTTCTAAAAAATAATCTTGAAACAATGAGATATATCAAAGAAGAAACCAATTGTAAAATACTATTAGCACTAAAAGGATATGCTATATACTCTACATTTGATATAATAAATCAATATTTAGATGGTTGTTGTGCTAGTGGATTAAATGAAGCTCTCTTATCCTCACAAGAGTTTGCCAAAGAGACTCATACATACTCTCCTGCATTTAAAGAAGAGGAGATAGAAGAGATAGCTAAAATATCAAATCATTTAGTATTTAACTCTATTTCACAATTTAAAAAATATTCACAAAAAGCAAAAGAGATAAATCCTAATATATCCATAGGAATTAGAGTCAATCCAGAGTATTCAAGTAGTCCTGTTGAGAAATATAACCCTTGTGGATTACACTCAAGACTTGGAGTAAAGATTGAAGATTTTGATATATCTATATTAGAGGGTTGTGATGGATTACATTTTCATGCTCTATGCGAACAGGGTGCAGAGGAGTTGGAAAATCTATTAATAGAGTTTGAAAAAAAATTTGGGAAATACCTTTATCAAATGAAATGGATAAATTTTGGTGGAGGACACCATATCACCAAAGATGGCTATAATATAAAACTTCTAATAAAACTTATTAATAAATTCAAAACTAAATATAGCGTAGATATATACCTAGAACCAGGAGAAGCGATTGGTTGGAGATGTGGAGTATTAGTAGCAACTGTTGTAGATATTGTACATAATGGTATGGATATTGCAATACTTGATATATCAGCAGAGGCTCATATGCCTGATACTATAATTATGCCTTATCGTGCAGAGATTAGAGGAGCTAGTGAAAATTATAAATTTCTATATAAAATCAGTGGTAATAGCTGTCTAGCAGGTGATATAATGGGTGATTATAGATTTAAAGAAAAACTTAATATTGGTGATAAAGTAGTATTTGAAGACCAAATACACTATACTATTGTTAAAGCAACTACATTTAATGGAGTAGCACTTCCATCTATATCTATATTAAAAGAGAATGGTGTTATCCATAAAATTAAAGAATTTGGATATAATGACTTTAAAAATAGATTATCATAAAAAAGGATTAATTATGTTTGATTTTTTATTTCCATCAAAAAATAAGCAATTGGTAAAAAAATGGATAAAAGAGCATCGTAAAATAGTATCTCTAGCTAATGCTATTATTGAAGCTTATAAAAAAGGTGATTTAAAAAAAGCTAAAAAGAGATTAAATCAATTAAATAATCTTACCATAGAACATTTAATGCAAGAGGATTTATCATTTTATAAACTTAAAAAAAATTCTAATAAATTAGAAGTAGAGACTATTGAAAAAATAACTGAATTTACAGATACATTTGGTGGTACTAAAGTGACTCTTATGAATTTTATCTCAAAATATGCAAAACCTAATGTAGAGTTAGATAAAGAGTTTATAAATACTTTTAAAATATTAGCAGGTATTCTTGTAGAGAGAATTCAATTTGAAGAGAGTAATTTATATCAGGCTTTAATTAAAGAGTAGTAATGGTGAATCAGATTCACCATTATTGAAATTTAATATATATACTGCTCTAAAGTATATTTCATATCCTCATCAAGTTCTAAATTTTGATACATCCATTTGATATATCCATTATCACTATTTGCAATATCTTCTATATTTTTATCTTTATATTTTCCAAATTTAAAAGTTTTCATTAATACAGGTGTATTTGTAAGATGAGCTAATGTTCCCATAATATTTTCATTTGGATACTGCTCTTTTGCAAGTTTTGAAAGCTTAGATAATAGTAGTTTCATTACTAAAACATCACCTATGGCATCGTGAGCTTTTATCCTAATTCCCAATTTATCTGCCTCTTCTTGTTCGTTTTTGAATAATCCAAGAGAGTAGCGTAAATATTGAAGTCTATGATAAGGGCTATCAGGTAATAAATGTTTAGCACATCTTAAAGTATCAATTAGAGTATAAGAGTTTTTAAATCCCTCTTTTTCTAACATTCCCAAATCAAAATTAATATTATGTGCTATTAAAAAATTTTCAGAAGAGTTAAATTCATTCACTGCTTTATAAAATTTAGTATCAATAAATTTAGGAGAGTTAGCAATGATATCAGGTGTAATATTATGTACCTCCATAGCCTCTATTTTAATATCTACTTCACTACTACAAAGCTCATCAAATTTATCAATATTATCTTTGCTATGGATTAATAAAGCACCCACTTGTATTATTCTATCATCATCTTGATTTCCCGTAGTCTCTGTATCAAAAAGTATATATTTAGCCATCTCTTATTTTCCTTATTTTATTTTAAATTATATTATTATAGCTTATTTCATATTATGTTATAATGCTATGAATAGAAAAGGATAATATAAAATGCAAGATTCAAAAGAGTATTTAGATAAAAAGAGTTTCTTTGATAAAATGCTTACTATTTATGGTAGAAATGCCGTACTAGAAGCATTAGAGGATAAGAATATATCAATATATAGACTTCATTTAAGTAGTAGTAATAAAGATGCAGAGGTTATATCAAAGATTAAAAATTTGGCAAATAGTAGAGATATAGAGATAAAATATCATACCAAAGAGTCTCTATCGCGAGTATCTAAAAATGCTAAACAAGACCAAGGTGTAGCTTTAGATATAGAGTTGCAATACTCCAATAGTGAGATTGAATTTATGAAAGATAATAGTAATTATAGATTAATAGCCTTAGATAGAGTTCAAAATCCTCAAAATCTAGGTATGATTATTCGTTCTATTACAGCAGGAAATATTGATGGATTAATATTAGAAGATAAAAACTCTGCTAAAATCTCTCCTTTAGTTATTAAAGCAAGTGCAGGGACTCTATTTAAAATTCCAATTATCAAGACAAAAAGTCTATATAAAACTCTAAAAGCTTTTCAAAATAGTAATGCAGATATTTATACATTATCCCCTAATGCTAAAATTAATTATAAAGAACAACAATATGGAGATAAAACTATATTTATACTAGGTAATGAGAGTGATGGAGTATCTAAAGAGATAGAGGGAATATCAGATAAATTAATTAAAATAGATATGAATAGAGGTGTAGAATCTTTAAATGTTGCCGTAACTGCATCTCTATTGGCATTTTTATGATATAATTTTGAAAAATTTTAATAAAAGGTAGAATGTGCAAGAGAAAATATTGGCATGTAATAATGAGAAATGTGTAAAAAATATTGAGTGTGAGAGATATAGACTTTTTAAGAGTGGAGAGAAAGAGTATAAAACTCATGGTGGTACGCCAGATAAAGGTTGTGGAAAATTTATCAAAAGAAGTAAATAATTTTGATAATAGTTAAGGTGGATTTTATCCACCCTACAAATTATTATTTTGATAATCCCTTAATATTATAACTTCTTCTATGAATTGGTGTATATCCATACTCTTTAATAGCTTGAATATGAGCTTTTGTACCATATCCTTTATGTTTTTGAAAACTATATTTTGGATATATTAGAGCATCTTGATTTATCTTTCTATCTCTTGTTACTTTAGCTAATATACTAGCAGCACTAACCTCTGCTATTTTACTATCTGCTTTTACCATAGTATCTATACCATCTACTCCAAAAGATGAATTTCCATCAAATATAATATCACAATTTGAAAAATACTCTTTTATCTCATTTAAAGCTTGTGAAATAGATTTAGATAACCCTTTACTATCTATATCTTGTGGCGTAAATGAGACAAGATGATAATTTGAATTTTCTATTATCTTATCATAAAGTTCTTCTCTTCGTTTCTCGCTAAGCTTTTTAGAGTCCATCAACCCATCTATCTTATTAGTCAAAACCACCCCTGCTACTACCATATCACCTGCAATACACCCTCGTCCTGCTTCATCTATACCACATAACATTTAACAAATCCTATTTTTAATAAATTGTATCATAAATTAGAATATAATAAAATAAATATTACTCTACCAAGGCTTCTTCTCATATATATATCCCTCATTAATCAACTCATAAACTTTAGAACTCAAAGGGTGCTTCTTCTCCTCTTTTTTACTACTTAATAGTTTTTTACTCTTCATATCCTCTTTTTTACTACTTTTACCATCTCCACTACTTCCTGCCGTTGGCTTATCTTCTTCTCTATTTTTCTTTTTATCATTTTGATTATTTTCTGATTTAGTAGATGATGAGTTTTGAGATTTTGGGTGTGCTATACCTAAGTTTGAATCTTTTTTATCTTTTAATAGTGCAATAATTTTTAAATTATTTTTAGCATCTTCATCGTCTCCTAGTTGTAATACTTTAGCATAATATATTTTTGCATTTTCATACTCTTTTATCTTAGCATAAGAGTTGCCTATATTATAATAGAGTAATTGCTTTATCTTTGGTAATTTAGATTTTATAGATTTATAGAGTTTTATTGCCTCTTTATAATTAGCCTCTTTATACTCTATATTTGCTAATGCTATTTGACTCTGTAAAGATATTTTTTTGATTTTCTTGATATATATTTTAGAAGAGTTATAATCTTTAAAATGATAACTCTCATAAGCTTTTGATAAATAGTTATCTTCTAATATAGAAGCATTAAGATATATTGGTAATAATATTAATAAATTAAAGTTCAAAATTATATTCAAAAGTAACTAAATATTTTTATAAATTAATTTAAATTATTATAGTTTAATCATCATTTGATGAATCTTCTACTACATCTGTATGATAGACTCCTGTAACTTTTTTCCATAAAATAGAAGCATTTAATCCTGCCCATATAATAAATGCCATACCCACAGTAGCCACCCAACCTAACTGTTTTATATCTTTTAAATCTATTAACCCATATTGACTTAATCCCCAAATAAATGCTAATATTGTAATTACAATAAAAGATACTCCCACCATACCAATACTCTGAAATATTGATTTAATAGCAAGAAACCATAACATTATCATTATCAAAATAGCAAATGGAGTAAATCCTGAAATAATATTAGTTTGTGTAATATAATATAAAAAATGAAAACCTGTTGGATTCCAAGTCCCTAATGATAATACTAATGATATTAATGCTGTTACCCACCATCTATAATTATTTTCACTCGTACCTCTATTTGTAATGCGTGTATTTCTTAATATATCTGACATTTTTTACATCTCCTAAACTTTTTTATTATTATATCTAATATTTTTGATATAATTATAAAAAAGCAGAGTATATAAGTGAAACAATTTAATATTAAATCATATTTTGAACTTGAAGTTCTTTTAAAGAACAAAAACATAGATAGAGAAAGCAATAGAGCAATTGGATTAAAATATCCTAATATCAAAAAGAAATCAAAACTTATCCAAATTTGGCTTGATAAAAATAGATATAGAGTGGATAGTTTTGATATTCAAAAAAGATTAAATAAAATTAATCATACAACTAAAATAGCTATGATTATAGCTTTTGTATTGGGAATAATAAGTGCAATTGGATTACTCTCATATAATGGAAATGAGCCCGTTAATGTATTATATTTTATATTTTTTACAACGATTCTACCAATATTAAGTATGATTTTTTCACTATATTCACTTCTATATTTTACTAAAGATATAAACCAATTTATAATCTTCCAACGATGGCAATATTTATCATTAATATTTTATATAGCTTTTCTTTTAGCTTTTTTAACACTAATAACGATAGAAGATATAGCATTTTTATGGAGTACAACACTTCATATCTCTTCTGCTCAATTTTATCATATTATATCTATAATATCACTTCCTTGGAGTTGGGCAATAGACTCTCTTGTATCTATTAATCTTATAGAGAGTTCTCAATATTATAGACTAGGAGGACTCAATAAGGAGATAATAGAAAATGCCTCTATTCTTGGAGAGTGGTGGAAATTCTTAGCTATGAATATACTCTTTTATTCAATTACTCTAAGAGTTATATTTATATTTATTACTAATAGGATATTAAATAAAAAACTTTCAAATATTATTAATATAAAAACTAAAAATATATTAAATCAGATAGAAACACCCATTATCACAACAATTTCTAATAATAGAGAAGAGAATATAAATATAGATAAAAAAGAGTATCAGGCACAAAAAGCTTCAGATAAATATAGATATATTTTAGGATACTCTATGAGTATAGATGAGATAAATAATATCAATCATTTTCTAAATATTGATAGTCAAAATATATTTGAAGTTGGAGGAAATCAATCCTTAGAAGATGATTTAGAAATTATATCTAAAATAGATAGTAAGGTGCTAATATATATACACTCTTGGGAACCTCCTACAATGGATTTTTTAGATTTTTTAGAAGATATTAACCAAGCTGTTGATATATATCCTATCGGTCTACATAATCAAAAAGCATCTATAAAAGAGATAAATATATGGAATAGATGGGTAGAAGAGATAGATAATAATAAATTAATGGTAGTATCTACTCTTAATGATTAAAATTTAATCACTAAATAGAATATATTTGACTTATATAATGATAAAATTCTTTAAATTAAAATATTTAAGGAGAATATATGAAGTTAAATCGTTTAGCCTTAATGGCACTACTATCGCCTCTTACACTATTTGCAGATGAAGTTGCAAAAATTAATACAGGTGATACAGCTTGGATGATTGTAGCTACTGCTTTTGTAATGTTGATGACACCAGCAGGACTTGCACTATTTTATGGAGGAATGACTAGAAATAAAAATGTATTAAATACAATATCTATGAGTTTAATTTCATTTGCAGTTGGAACTCTTGTATGGGTTGTAGCAGGATATAGTATAGCATTTGGAGATGGTGATTTATTTGGAACAGGTAAACTATTTTTATCAGGTATTACAGACCAAACATTAAGTGGTACTATTCCTGAATTACTATTTGTAGCATTTCAAGGAACTTTTGCAGCTATTGCTGTAGCAATTGCGAGTGGTTCTATGATTGAGAGAGTTAAATTTTCTACATTTGTAATCTTTGCAGGGTTATGGATATTAGTAGTTTATGCACCTGTAACTCACTGGGCATGGGGTGGAGGAGAGACTCTAAACTTTGGCGAAATGGATTTTGCAGGTGGTACTGTTGTTCATATTAATGCTGGAGTTGCTGGATTTGTAGTAGCTTTAATGCTTGGTGCTAGAAAAGATTATCAAAAGGTAGCTATTAAGCCATTCTCACCAATTCTTACAGCACTTGGTGCAGCCTTATTATGGTTTGGTTGGTTTGGATTTAATGCAGGTAGTGAATTAGCAGCAGATGGTGTTGCAGCTAATGCCTTTTTGGTAACTAATGTTGCAGCTTCTCTTGGTGTAATTGGTTGGTTAAGTGCAGAGTGGCTTATCTTCAAATCTCCTACTTTAGTAGGTGGAGCATCTGGAGCAATTGCAGGACTTGTAGCTATTACACCAGCTTCTGGTAGTGCAGGAGTAATTGATGCTATAATTATTGGTTTAATTGGTGGTATTCTTGGTTTCTTTGCAGTAGCTAAAATTAAAAAGATATTTAAAGTTGATGATAGTTTAGATGCTTTTTGGATACATGGTTTAGTAGGGATTTGGGGTTCAATAGCAACAGCTATCTTTATCGCACCATATCTAAAAGCAGATGATTATAATATGGCTACTCAATTAGTATCACAACTAGAAGCAATTGGTTTAACTGTTGTATATAGTGCTATTATGACTGCTGTTGTATTCTTTATATCATCTCTACTAACTAAAGGTGGAAGAGTAGATAGTGAGACTGAATTAATCGGATTAGATTCTAAAGTACATGGCGAACAAGCCCTTAATATATAGAGGAGAAGTATTATGATAAAAATTGAAGCAATCATTCAACCATATAAACTAGATGAAGTAAAAGAGGCATTAGTAGATGTTGATATTACAGGACTAACAATAAGTGAAGTAAAAGGTTATGGAAGACAACAAGGACACTCTGAGATATATAGAGGTGCTGAATATGTAGTTGATTTTGTACCAAAGATTAAAATAGAGATTGTAGTAAGTTCAGAAGAAACTGCTAATAAAGTAGTAGAGGCAATAGAAGAGAATGCTAAAACTGGTAAAATTGGTGATGGAAAAATATTCTTAAGTAAGATTGAAAGTTCTATCAGAATTAGAACAGGTGAAAAAGACGAAGATGCTCTATAAAAATAGGTTAGAAGTTATAAAACTTCTAACTTTAACTATTGGAGACTTCAAATCTCTCCAATAGTTTAAATGCTCCAGTAAGTAATCCAAATATAGCCATCGTACTTGCCATACAATACATCATCTGTTGATTAAAATCTCCACCTATCTGAGATATATTAACAATTACAAATAACCACATAGCAATAGTTATAACAGCTAAAACTCTTTTTATCCATATAATAATAGTTTCTCTATCCATTTTTTCTAAATCCTCCATTTATAAAACTTAATATTAAAATAGTAACATCAATTTTGATAATATATCTTCATCTGTGTAAACTTTTATATAAGGAATATTATAAGTTAAAAAATCTTCTTGAAGCTTATTATCATGCTTCTTTAACCTATTTATATACTTATTAATACTTTTTTGCCCAAAATATGTATCAAGAGTCATATTATATTTTGATGAACTCAAAATTACATCTCCTAAAATATTAGGATTCTCTTCTGCTCTATCTCGTACTATAATAGCTATAACTTCATGCTTTTGAGCCAAAATTGATAAATCAACCTCTTCCAAAAAATCACCAATTATAAATATAAGCGAAGGCTTATAAACTCTTTGAAATAGATTTTCAATTGATAAATTATAATTCAAACTCGTACCTAAAAGATTAGCCTCAAAAATATCTTTTGAAAACTCCTCTATATAATATATCTCTTTAGTAGGAGGAGTGCAATAAGTAGAATTAGGTTTATAATTAATACCCATAAACAGATCAGAATTGAGTTGAGTAGCATAAGCTAATATGGTAGCTACCTCTGTAACTATCTTTTGCTTATCATTCCCCTCACCAAAATAGAACCCACCATCACACAAACTACAAACTACAACAGACAACTCACGATTAGAGTGCAACTCCTTAATATAAGGCTTACCCAACTTAGCCGTAATAGTCCAATTTATCTTACGAATATCATCACCTATCTGATACTCCCTCAACTCTGCAAAATCATACCCCTCACCAAAAAGCTTTGAGAGATGATTACCTGATAAGTGAGTATAAACTTCTCGTTTGGCTTTTAATTGTAGGGTTTTTAGGGATATATTCATGGAATTGGCACACTCTCAATAATCTTAGAAATAATATCATCACTCTTAATCCCTCTCGCCCTCGCCTCATAAGATAATACAACTCTATGACGAAGTACAGAATGCACAACAAACCCAATATCAGCAGGAGTTACAAAATCATTACCTCTAATAAATGCCATAGCTTTTGATGCCCTATATAAATCAATAGAAGCCCTTGGACTCACTCCAAACATTATATCTTGATGCTCTTTTCGTGTCTCTAAAATAAGCGATACAATATATCTCTCTACCTTATCATCAATATGTACCTTTTGCACCTCATCTTGCAACTCAAACAGGTCATCTAAACTCATTATCGTCTCTATCTCTTCAAAACTCTTAGTTGATGCCTTTTTCATAATCTCCAACTCTTCATCTTCACTATTATATCCCACTACAACTTTCATCATAAATCTATCCAATTGAGCTTCAGGCAAAGCATAAACCCCCTCTTGTTCTATGGGATTTTGAGTAGCCATTACCAAAAATGGAGGAGAGAGTTTAAATGTCTCTTCTGCAATAGTAATTTGTCTCTCTTGCATCACCTCTAATAGTGCCGATTGTACCTTTGCAGGAGCTCTATTTATCTCATCTGCCAATAATAAATTAGTAAATAATGCCCCCTTTTTGATAGTAAATGTATGTGATTGAGGATTATAAATTTGAGCTCCTATAATATCTGATGGCAATAAATCAGGAGTAAATTGTATCCGTTTAGAGTCTAAATTAAGAGCCTTTGAGAGTGCATTAATTGTACTCGTCTTTGCCAACCCAGGTACTCCCTCAATCAATATATGCCCATCACAAAGCAACCCAATAATAAGAGTATCAATCATCTCCTCTTGTCCAATTATAGCTTTATTTAACTCTTGTTTTAAGTTTTCTATTTTTTTGTTCATCTGTTTTTAACTCCTATTATTTTGAGATGTCTTTAAGATAATTATAATTCTCTTGTGCAAACTCTTCTTCTATATCTTCAATACTAGGCAAAGATGATTTAAACTCTTTGGGTAAAACTTGAGTAAGTTGATACTCGCTTACACCCATTGGTTTATTTATATCTTTGAGAGAATACTCTACAATGGTATCATTTTTAGATTTACATATCAAAATACCAATTGTAGGGTTATCTCTCTCTCCTTTTAGTTTTCCATCAACAGCAGATATATAAAAGTTTAATTTTCCTGCAAATTCAGGCTTGAAATCTACTACTTTTAACTCTACAACTACATAACAGTATAATTTAATATGATAAAAAAGCAAATCTATCTTAAACTCTTTACCTCCAACATCAAGTCTGTATTGCCTACCTACAAATGAAAATCCTTGTCCTAACTCTAATAAAAATTTTGTCATATTCTCCATCAAAGCATCTTCAAGTTCTAACTCATCATATCTCTCTCTTAAAGTTAAGAAATCAAATTTATAAGGGTCTTTAAGTGTCTCTATTGCCAAATTAGAGTGAGGATTAGGGAGCTTTTGGGTAAAATTAGTTATCGCTTTTCCCTCTCTTAGATGTAGTTGATTATCTATCTGTTCTACAAGTGTAGCTCTGGAATAACTATTTTCTATCGTTTTTTGAATATAAAATCTTGCTATTTTAATATCTTTGATTTTTGTGATAATAGCAATATTATGCCCCCAAGGAATTTTAAATATATCATCTTCTAATTGTGCAACAGGTTGTTGCACTTTTGAAAAAAATATATACCATTGTTTCATATAAAAAATATTTCGTTTAGAAAATCCTTTTATATTTGGAAACTCTACTTTTAAATCTTTACTAATATTTGATATAATATCATCACCCCAAGATGACTCTTTTTGTTTCTCAACAATCATCTTAGCAATATCCCAATATAACCTCAATAACTCAATATTTACTTTAATAGAAGCTTTTATTTGAGTATTTTTAATTTTTTGTTTTATTGTTATTATAAACTCTTTATATTGTGATTTTTCTATATTTTGCATTATTTCCTCTTTTATATCTCTCCAATAATCAAACTTTTAAATTTATATAAATCTATTTTACCATTTTTATATAAAGCACTCTCCAATACTCTAATATTATCTTCAAACCTTTTACTATTAGTTGAAATAAGTAGTTGCATTAACTCTTTCTCACTCTTGCACTCTTCTATTTTAGCCTTTAATGGATTATCATTACTTTTAATAGTTTTCTTTTTCCATTTGATACTATAAGCTGTGATATATCCTGCAATAAAGACTACTATATAACTCAAAAAACTATATAACCACGAGTAATCTTCTTTTAAGATAGGGGGTGAATTGGTTTTATCTACTAGATTTGCAATATCTACTTTTTCTATCTTAAACTTTTGTTTTGGTATCGTTAGATTATAACTTTTTTGAGTTTTGGGATTAAATGCTTTGATGATAATTGGTTTTAATATAAAGCTTTGGGTGTTTGAGATTGCCATAGGGTATCTTATATTATGTTTTGTTCTATAAGATTTGATTATAGGTTTCTCTTTAAATATTGTAAGGTTTGTATCTTTAGGTAGGATAGAATTTAATATAGGAGGATATCCTACTCCATCTATCTTTACTTGAAATGCCAAAGGTTCGTAAGCTTTGGCTTGGTGCTTTTTGATATTATAGCTTATATTGAAATCTCCCACTAATAGAGTATTTTTAGGAAGTGGTTTGATATTTAATTCCAAAGGAGGTAAGGCTACCTTGCTATCTTTTGTAACTAATCCTTTAACATTATCTCTATCACCAGAAAAACTATATGCTACACTATCATCATTAGTTACTCTTTTGAGCAAATCAAACTCTATCTTAATTTTACCATCTTTTAAAGGATAGATAAGATAATTATATTTTACTCTTGCATTATGATAACTATCTTTTTCTACTGTATTTAATTGTTGGAAACTATAATCACTACTCTTTTTAATATCAAAATTAAAAAGCAGAACTATATCTTTATTAGTTTGATTAAGTTCCAAAGTTAAAAAAATAGGCTCTTTTAGGTAAGGATTACTCTTATCTACTTTAATATCATATATAAAATCTTCACTATTTACTATTGATATAAGTAATAAAAATATAACTATTTTGTACATATTTTGCCTTTTTATATATTAAAAACTATAACTTATATCCACAAACACCTTATCATTATCCTCAATCATATCAAACATCTTAGAACCACCAATATAATCAACTACTCCAAAAGAGGCGTTTATTCCATCACTAATCTCATACTCTCCCCACAACCGTTGAAAGCCACCTTTATTACCACTTTTACCATACAAAGATATAAGATAATTAGCTTTAAGTGAAGCATTAAAGAATTCAGAAGTTACTCTAAATGCGTGTTGATAAGTATCCTCTTCTAAAGGATTAAACTCCAAAAGAAGCCTATTATCATAATCACTAATAGTTCGTTTTACTATATCATAGCTAAGAACTGTATCTGTAATCCCATTATACTCTAATCCTAATAAAATATCTAATCTTTTAAACTCTTTATTTGCCGTAGAGATATATTTGAGTCCATCAAAATATGCCAATTCACCCTTAAATAACCACGAACCTTGCAAAATATTAATAGCTCCACCAAACATTTTAATCTTATCATGATTAATCTTTTGTGCATCATTACGAATATCTGCCCCATAAAAGCTAATATCCCAACCACTAAATTCACCCGTAACACTCATAGCATAAGTAATATCATCATAATCTTTATCAGCTGGTGCTTTTATAGAAGATGGATTAAAATCACTGCCAAAAGGTGGATTTTTGCTAAATCTCTGCTCTAAAATAGCCATAGCAGAGACTCTCCAATCACCCATAAAATAGTCAAACTTAGCCATATTCACAGGTAGTCTTAAATCTTTTATATCAGTAAAAGCAGGAGTACGATTATCAAGTGGATTAAGCACATCTGTAACACGAATAGTATCACTTCGCCCCCAAACCACCACTTGTCGCCCTATCTTATAATCAAAATTCTCACTAATCTTACCCTCAACAAAAGCATCATAAACTTCAACCTCATCTTGCAAAGCATCAATATAACTATTAAAATCATAATACCCCTTAGCATTAATCTTAAATCTTATACCATTATCAAACTTATGCTCATAATCCAAAAATAGAGAACTTTTAAAAGATGAAATATCATCGTGAGTAGTTTTATTATTTAATCTATAAACCACCCCTTGAGTAATCTCTCCCGTAAGCCCCTCTATCAAAGGCTTACTCTCCTCTTCGCTCGTTGTAATATTACTCTCTACAACCTCATCATCACCAAATCCACTCATATCATCATCTACTGCTCCTTGTAAAAATAGAGTAGTTAAAAGTAGAGTAGATAAACCAATTCGTATCATCTATAACCCTTTAGATAATCGTCTAGTAGTAAATAGGCTATCACTTAAATTCTTATTTACTTTAATATTCTTAAACTTCAAAACTGTTTTATGCAAAGTAGATTTACCCTTTTTTGTAATCATACTCATCTCATCAACCACCCAAACACCTGCTTGTTTATGAAGCTTTTTAATATCAAGATACTTCTTTTTCCCATTTGTCAAATAGTTTATAGCTCTTACTACTACAAAGTTATCTTTTCTCACTATTGCCACAGTCTTTTTATATCCTGACTCTTTAATCACCTTTCTATTAGTAGGAGTAGATTCTATCATCCAAGCATCTTTCCCACGAACCTTAGTCTCTTTAATAAGTTTAAACTTATAATCACTCAAATCTCTATCAGTCATATCAAAATAAGAGAAATCAGACCCCATAAAGCTCCCACTCTTATCAGATGAAGGTATTCTCTTAACCTTTTTAAGTGCAGGAAGATACAACCACTGGTCATCATCACGACTAGCATCATCATAATCAAAAGTCAAAAAAGATGTATTTTTAACATCAGCAGGAGATTTAAAGAACATAATCTTATGAGTATCTACTCCAAAATCTTTTGAATAAGACTTTATATCTCTAGTTCTTTTTTTTCCATTTTTATCAATCAGAATCATATACATATCTTCTTGAATACTCTTGCCATCATCTCTAGCATCTACTTTTACCATTATATCTCTAGCACTTTGTGCGTTTAAGCTTGTTAATAGACTAACTCCTAAAGCTAATCCTATTAGTAGTTTTTTTGTTTTCATTTTTTTCCTTTTTTTTGGTTTGGGTTTTTTTGGTGGGTTTCACCCACCCTACATAATTTTTTATTCTAAATTAATATCTTCATTAAAATCACTCCAATTCTCATCATAATATCCATTATCAACAAATTTCAAAAAAGATGAATATTCCCAATCTTTAACTTTTGATACCAAATTGTGTTTTAGAGGATTAAAATGTATATAA
>FRYL01000032.1_pt1 | contig 24598 bp, 27 predicted proteins | sample 1057401 | NCBI WGS metagenome assembly FRYL01 (sample SAMEA4473313, study PRJEB15554) | hydrothermal vent metagenome | biome: marine basaltic hydrothermal vent biome; feature: marine hydrothermal vent; material: water | place: Pacific Ocean | collected 2011-06-14/2011-07-23 | depth 1199 m
TAAGCTTTAGGTGTATTATTTTGTCATTTACTGTAAAAGTATAATCTCTAAAATACTCTCCACTTTTAATATAATATTGGTCACTATTTGCCCAGTGAAGTTTTACCTCTTCACCCTCGTAAGGTATGGCATAAGTATCTTTTTTATATCTTCTAAGGCTTACAAAATCGCCATCTTTGTAGTATCTTTTAAAGAAGTTAGCTAAGTGAGAAAATACTTCGTTTTCAAGGTTTGTACTTGTTGAGGTTGAAGATAATTTTTTTCTTAATTCTATTACTTTTGGAACTTTTTCTTGTTCTATTCCAAGTGCTTGTGCTTGCCCAATAGCTTCATCTAACTCTTTTTGTATTGAGTTGTTGTCATTTGAGCTAAAAGCACTTGCTACACTTGATAAGAGGTCGTTATCTAAAAACTCATTTATCTCTTTGCTTTTAGAGTTCATAATACGGTAAATTCCAAAGTCCAAATCACTCTGGTCAAGTTGGAATATCTCGTTTAGTATTTTTAGTAGTTTCTTTTTTGAAGAAACTTCGTTTTGATTTTCAGTTTGTGCCATCTATATAATCTCCTATTGGATTCTAAAGAGTTCATTAGTTTTAACTATTTTGAACTCTTAAAGCTACTACTTTTAATTATCTCTAACACAACGAACATATAACTCACTCATTTTAGTTGTCATATATTGATGTCCATCTAAAAAGTCTATATACCAACCATCTGTTTGAGAATAGGTTGATGAACTCCAAAATTCATTACTACTTTTCATATTAAATTCACTACCTATCGCAGGATTAGATAAATTTTCATTCATAATAGATGTGAGTTCATTAATATTTGGTAATCTCCAATCACTTTTATTATTAATATTTAACTCTTCACAATAATTAATAGCATTTTGCCAAGATGCAGTTTTAATTATGGAGTTATCATATTTATCTTGCCAATCTAATTTAGTCGTGCTATCACTAATAATACCATTATTATTACTTAGATTACTCTCTTTTATATTGCTTTCTCCTCTAACACAACGAACATTAAGGGTATATCCTTTTGTATAATGGTATTGATAACCATCTTGAAAATTTATAACCCATAAAGAATTATTATCATTTGCTAAGTTTGTACTACTCCAATAGTTATAAGCAGATATATTTTGAAATTTACTATCAATTGCTATACCATCTCTTCCATAATCTACAATTGAATTAAGTTCTACTCTTGTAGGTAATCTCCAATCATTATAATCACCTAAAGTAAGATTATCACAATATAGAGATGCTTCATTCCAATCTTTTTCTACATTCTCATTATCTTGCCAAATAAGTCCTGTAATATTATCTATAACTATTTTTATCTTATTATCTCTATGATAATTATTATCTATTCCTTTTTGGTAAAATCCATCATCTTTTAGGCTACTATCATTAATAATTGTACCATTCTCATCATAACTTATTGTTTGATTTGTCTTTTTAACTCTATATCCATCTCTTATAGCTACAACTTCTACAACTCTACTAATACTACTACTATTTAATGCTTTATCTATGGCTGTATAATTGATTGTATAGCTTCCTATTAGTGATGTATCTAATGAGGAGTCTATAGTTATTGAAATATTACTATCTTTACCATCAATTGCAGTGGCATTCTCCTCTATATACTCATCTCCAATCTCAATAGTAACAACAGTTTCACCATTTAGAGTAATAGTTGGTGCAATTGTATCTTCTACAATGACTCTTCTAGTAATAGAGGCTCTATTTCCACTACTATCTACTACAAAATACTCTATATTATAACTACCTATATTATCTATATCTAATGATGAATTTGTCTCTATGGTTAAATTATCCTCTCTCTCATTCTCCATAAAAGCCCCACTATCAATATACTCACTCTCTCTCTCTACAATAACAGGATTACTACCATTTAATCTAAGTATAGGTGCAGTTGTATCAATAACTCTTACTAATCTTGATGCATAACCTATATTACCTTTACTATCAGTTGCACTATATCTAATTATATAATCCCCTAATATAGATGTATCAAGAGTAGAAGTTGTCTCTACATCTACTACACCATCAATATTATCAGTAGCAGTAGCTCCTCTATCAATATAATTACTACCAACTTCAATAGTTATATTATCATCACCATTTATAATAACAATAGGTGCAGTAGTATCAGCAGTAGGGGGAGGTGCAGGAGTTCCTCTTTTAGAGATATTAACAATTAAATTATCACTACTACTATTATTAAGATTATCTCTAATAGTTAATAAAATATTATGTACTCCAATATTAAATCTATAACTTAAATTTATCCCTTTACCTATCTCATTACCATTCTCACTCCAGATATACTCTACAATATTATCACCAATACTATTAGAGGCATCAAGTGTTATATTAATATCATTAAAACCATCTATATTATCTCCTGCCTCTGCTACTATATTATTAATAGGTGGTGTTGGCTTTGAAATATTATCTTCTGTTTGATTTATATCTTCAATAATTGGTTCTGAAATATTATCTTCTGTTCTATTTATATCTTCTATAACTATATCATCATCTAAAGTTATATTCATAGAGCCTTTAAGATGTCTAATAGCACTATTTTCATCTACTAATACTTTATCAATAGAGTTTAATAATAACTCTATCTCACTTATATTCATATCTAATAAGTTTTGAGATATATCAAACTCATCTACAATATTTATATAGGCTTCAATATTTCCATCATCATCAAGAGATTGAAGAAATCTTACAACTTTAATTAAATTTTCATCACTAAAGTTATCTCTTGAAACTCCCACTAAATCTTGAGGATATATATTACTATTATTGGTAAATGAATTTAACTCACCAATCTTTAGATTACCAATAAAAAAGCTTACATTAGTATCTAAACACTCTATTAAACCTCTCTCATCACTCTTAAATTCTCTACCATCACATTTATAATCTAATCCTTTAACAGGTGAATCTATAAAATATGCTCTTGATTTAATAATAGGAGTAGGATTATCACTACAACATACTCCATCACCACACCCAACAAGAGAGATAAATATAGCACCAATAGAGAACCATTTTATATATCTATTTAACATAGTTTAATTCCTTTATACTTATTTTAATAATTTTATTACTTTAAAGAATTAATATTGAGTTCATTAAAAATAATATAAATAATTTTAACGAAAATATTCTATGATATAGATGATTTTATAAAAGAGTTTAAAATATTATATCTTTAAAAAATAATAAATTTAACCATATCTTCTATAACTTAAGAGTATAATTCTTTTATGAAAGAGATATTTTTATGTGCAATAAACAACATTTTAAGTGGTAACTGTAAAGAGGATTGTAAGTTTTGTACTCAAAGTGTGAGATATAAAGCTGATATAGAGAGATACAATTATAAAAAGATAGATGATATTATTAATGAGGCAAAAATAGCGAAAAGCCATGGAGCATTGGGGTATTGTCTTGTAACAGCAGGAAAAGGGTTAGATGATAAAAAAACCGAATTTGTAGCATCAGTAGCTTATGCTATTAAGCAGGAGGTTGATGGACTTAATTTGATTGCTTGTAATGGTACGGCAAATAGGGAGCAACTTCAATATCTAAAAGATAATGGGGTGGATAGTTATAATCATAATTTAGAGACATCTAAAAGATATTATAGTGATATATGTACTACTCATAGTTGGGAGGAGAGATATGAGACTTGTTTAAATGTTAAAGAGGTTGGACTTGATTTGTGTAGTGGTGGGATATTTGGAATGGGTGAGAGTGAAGATGATAGAATAGAGTTGATTAAATCAATTGCATCTCTAAATCCTGAATCTGTGCCATTAAACTTTTATCACCCAAATCCATCTTTACCAATTGTAGAGAATAATATAGAACTTAAAGAGGCTTTAGAGATTATATCTCTTACGAGAAAATCTATTGGAGAAGATAAGTTATTGATGGTTGCAGGTGGAAGAGAATTAATATTTGCTAATCATTATAAAGATATGTTTGAAAATGGTGCAAATGCGATTGTAATTGGTAATTATCTTACTACAAAGGGTGATGCTCCAAATAGGGATAGAGATATATTAGATGATTTAGGATATAAGGTAGCTAGTGGCTGTAAATGATAATAGTATATCTATAATTTTATCACTATCTCTACTGATATGGCTCTCACCATATCTATCTAAAATTTTAAGGATACCTACAACTCCCATAGAGATAATATTAGGTTCTATTATGGCATATTTTGGATTTCTAAGCTATCATGAATATTTTGAGATATTAGGTAAAGTAGGGTTTTTATATCTGATGTTTCTAGCAGGAATGGAGGTAAATCTCAAAGAGTTATTATCCTCTCCTAAAGATATTATTAATAGAGCATTACTATTTTTATTAATTATGACTATATCAGCTATATCTTTATCAATTTTTGCAGGACTTAGTGTCATTGTAATTGTATCTATGCCATTAATCTCTATTGGGATATTAGCTACTCTATCCAAAGAGTATGGGAAAGATGAAGAGTGGATAAAGTTAGCCTTTACTATTGGAATATTGGGAGAGATTATTAGTATAGCCTCTCTAACAATTATTGATGCTTATATAATGGTAGGACTTAGTGTAGAACTTATATGGAAGATAGCTTATCTATTTGGATTTCTTGGATTTATATATATAATATATAAGTTTTTACAAGTGATATTCTGGTGGTATCCTGAATTTAAAACTCTATTAATACCAAAAGATAACTCAAATGACCAAGATATAAGATTATCTATGGCACTATTTTTTATCTTAATTACAATAATGCTTAAATTACATTTAGAAGTAGCATTAGGTGCATTTATAGCAGGTGTTGCAATATCTACATTTTTTCACCACGCCTCATATCTTGAAGAGAAGATGTCAAGTTTAGGATTTGGATTTTTAATCCCTATATTTTTTATTAATGTAGGTGCATCATTTAATATTCAATCACTTTTTTTAGAGGGAATTGTAACAGGTGCATTATTAATAACATCTATTATGATAATATCAAGAATATTAGGAGGAGCTATATTAATATCTATTAGAGATACTAAAACTGCTCTACTATCAAGTATATCTCTATCTATGCCTCTTACTCTTATTATAGCAGTAGCTACAATTGGATATGAGGTAAAATTAATAGATATTTTAACATATTATCAACTAATTTTAGCATCACTTTTTGAGATTATTATATCAATGATTTCTATTAAACTTATTAAACAATTTATGATAGATTAATTTGTCTTAAAAACTTGCTCTCCCAATAAAAAATATATAGCAGGAATATTATAATAATCTGTATCATCTTCATAGCATAAATCTAACTCTATATTTCCTGCACATTTAATATTATATCCATCTAATTTAGCATCTATCATAAAAATCTCACTATCTCCAATTTTATATTGATGTGTAACTTTAATATCTGTAATACCTTTAGATTTTTTTATAGTCAAATAGTTATCTTTTTGAGAAATAGATTTAAAATCTTCTTTTATAAAACCATCTTTGAGTCCTGAAGATAAAAATAACCAACCACCATAAGCTACCAATAAATCTTCATCTTTAACTCCCTTAGTAGAACTATCTTCAAAAATTTTGATAAAAGGGCTATAAAAAGCCCTCCCTTTAATACCATTTGCTAAAACAAAAGTTATAAGCTCAATTCGTGATGCATTTGTTCTCATCATTAATCTTTTATATGTTCTCTTATGTTTTATTTTAGATACCTCTACTCCATACTCTTTTTTAAGATATTTTTTAACCTCTGCCATAAATGGTTTTGGTTTTTTTTTGAATATTTTTAACATCTATTTATCTTTTATCATCGCTTTTAATTTATCCACATACTCATTATGATTATAATTCTCAACTCTAGCTACTCCATCTTCAACAGCACTTTTTGCCACAGCAGATGCTACCCAAACAAGGACATCTCTATTAAATGGTGTTGGGATAATATGATTTTTTCCAAACTCCATATTAGGGTTATTATAAGCTTTTTTAACTTCATCTGATATTGGCTCTTTTGCAAGTTCTGCTAATGCTTTTGCTGCTGCCATTTTCATATTTTCTGTTACTTTTTTTGCTCTTACATCTAATGCACCTCTAAATATAAATGGAAAACCTAAAACATTATTAACTTGATTTGGATAATCGCTTCGTCCTGTTCCTATAATTGCATCATCTCTAACTTCTGCTACTTCATTAGGTAAGATTTCTGGAGTAGGGTTTGCAAGTGCAAATATAATTGGACTCTTTGCCATTTTTGCAACCATTGATTTTTTTAATGCTCCTGCACTACTTAAACCTAAAAACATATCAGCACCATCAATTGCATCATCTAAAGTTTTAGCATCTGTATCTACTGCAAACTCTTGTTTATATCTGTTTAAATCATCTCTGCTATTTGAAATTACACCTTTACTATCACACATTATAATATTTTTAACACCTAGCTTTTTATACATTTTAGCACAAGATATTCCCGCTGCCCCTGCACCATTTACAATAATTTTAATATTCTCTATATCTTTACCTGTAATCTCTAGGGCATTAATTAATCCTGCTGTTGTAATAATTGCTGTTCCATGTTGGTCATCATGAAATACTGGAATATCTAACATATCTTGAAGTTTTCTCTCTATTTCAAAACATTTTGGAGCTTTTATATCCTCTAAGTTTATTCCACCAAAAGTTGGAGCTATTGCTCTACAAATTTCTATAATTTTATCTTCATCTTTCTCATCTAATTCAATATCAAAAGCATCTACATTTGCAAATTTTTTAAATAAAACCGACTTACCCTCCATTACAGGCTTCCCTGCTAATGCACCAATATCACCCAATCCTAAAACTGCTGTACCATCTGAAATAACGGCTACAAGATTTCCCTTATTTGTATAATTATATGCTAAATTTTCATCTTTTTGAATCTCTAAACATGGGATTGCCACACCTGGTGTATAAGCTTTTGATAAATCCCCTTGTGTATCACAAGGTTTAGTTGTAGTTATACCAATCTTTCCACCATTATGATACTCTAATATACTCTCTTTACTATTTGCCATTATCTATTCCTAATTATTAATTTTTTGATATTTTATCTAATTTTCATTATAAATATTATGAAATTTAAGATTATCTTGGATATAATAACAATCTTTAAATAATGCCAGCATGATGGAATTGGTAGACTTAGGGGATTCAAAATCCCCCGCCTTCGGGCGTCCCGGTTCGAATCCGGGTGCTGGTACCACTCTAATTTTTATTTGAAAATTTATAAAAAAGTGATAATGAGATAATCATTAATGAAACTCCACCAATAAGATAAACAGCATATATAATATCTTGATACTCTTTTGTGAGACTAATTTTTAAAACTAACATTAATGCCTCTATGGATAGTGCTGTAATAATTGAGATTAAAAATTTTATAAACATATTCCTATCATTCTCTTTATGAGAACCACCATCTTTATATATAACTTCGTGTTCTAGTAGATTTTTACCTAAATCAAAGACAGCTAATCCTAGAGTTAATGAGATAATAGATTTAAATGATGTATTAATTAAAGATATATTATCTTTGAAATAGTCATAAAATGAGAAAAAGGCATAAAAAACTAATATTGATGATAAAAATGCTAATCCATAACCAATAAAACCATAAATTATCTTATTTGATTTATTAAAAAATATAGCATGAGTAACAAAACCTAACTCTTCAAGTAACTCAACAAGATTAAAATCCATTACTATATATTGATTCTCTATCTTTTTGATTACCGTTACAATTAATTCTCCCGATTTAGTACATAAGTATGGAGAACTGATATACTCATCATACTCATTTAAAATTCGTTTTTTAAAAAAATAGGTTCTACTTTTACTAATTTGAGAAATATCAGTAGATAATCTTGAGAAACTGGGACTACTCTGTTGATACTTATCATCTGTTACATAAAAAAGTTGCAAAGAATCAAATGTTTTAAAAAAATCCTCTAAATTATTACTTTGAAGTAATCCAACACTATTATTATAAATATTATTCATAATAAAGTCTTCAATATCTTTTTTATGTTCTTGATATATTTTGACTAAACTTATCACCTTTTAACTCCTAATCATTTTAATTTTATTATAACACTTATTATCTTTTTTAAATGCAACTTTTATAGCAATTATTATTAATTTTTCTCTAATAATAGATATTGGCTATCTTGAAGAAGTTTATTTATATCTTTTATATATATATTTTTTCTTCTATTTTCAATAATATCATCTCTCTCTAACTCTTTTAAATGTCTCTCAACTACATTACGCACCGTACCTAGAAGTTTTGCTATCTCTGTTTTTGATAAATTTTGTAATAATTTATAGTAGTAGTGATTATTTGAATCTATATTTTGAATAAGAAGTTTTGAAAGTCTTTGTGATGTATCATAAAGAGCTAAATCACTAGCTAAATTCTCTTTATTACGCATTTGTGATGCAATATATGGAAAAAAATGTCTATTAAACTGTTCATTATCCCTTAGCCACTCTCGTACTTTTTCTATGGGTAATTGGAGTAGTTCTACTCTCTCTAATACTTCATATAAAATATCGTGAGCTTTACCATCTAATAAAATTAATATATCAAACATATCACCTTGACGATATATAGATAATGTTATCTCTCTACTTGTATCTATATTCATTTGAGAAGTTTTAATTTTACCTTTTAGGACAATATAGAAGTAACGATGTAACTCATTACCCATAAATGGTGTCTCTTTTTTTTGAAAAGATACAACTTTTCCATACTTTAAAAACTGCTCTTCAAAATTTTGTTCTAATTTTTTAAATATCTCTATATTATTAAATTTCATAAATTATATTTTCCTCTCATATTCTTAATAGATTATAGCATAAATGCAACTTTAGTAGCATTTTAATTTCAAATTTTATCTTATAATTCCTCTATGATTTAACTAAAAGGGTTAAATTATTATGATATTTATAAGGAGATAGAATGTTAGTAAAAAGATATGAACCATTTAATGATATAAGAAAAAGTTTTGACCTTGTTAATGCTATTATGAATACAGTTACTCAAACTTCCTCAAGCGAACAAGATGTAGTTAGCTTTACTCCAAAGGTAAATACCAGAGAGGGAGAAGAGGCATACCATATTGAAGTTGAGCTTCCAGGTATTAAAAAAGAGGAGGTTGATGTTAAAGTAGATGGAAATCTATTAACTATTTCAGGAGAGAGAAAATTAAAAGATGAAGTTAAAGAGGATAATTATCATAAAATAGAGAGTTTTTATGGGAATTTCTCAAGAAGTTTCACTTTACCAGAGAGAGTTGATGTAGAGAATATTTATGCTAAATCAGAAAATGGACTCTTAGAGGTAGTTATTCCTAAACTTAATATTGATACATCAAGTAAAAAAATAGAGATTAAATAAGGAGATTATTATGAGTATTGCAGAAAAAAGTAAAGAGTTAATAGAGAGTGTTGAAGAGAAAGTAGAGAAGGGTGTAGAAGTTGTAAAAGAGACTTTTGATAATGTAGCAAGACATCTACCTTTAGCAAACTTTGCTAAACATAGCCGTAATACTTATGATATTGAGGTAGATTTAGCAGGTGTTAAAAAAGAGGATATTGAACTTAAAATAGAAGATGATTATTTAACTGTTAATGCTGTAAGAAGAGCTAAAAATGAGGTAAAAGAGGAGGATTATTATCTATATGAGAGTAGTATTGGTATGATTTCAAGAAGTTTCATTTTACCAAAAGATATAGATAGAGATAAGATTAATGCTAAATATGAAGATGGACGACTCTATATTACATTAGAGAAAGAGGAGTCAAGAAAAGCAAAATCTATTAATATAAAATAAGGAGTTGATATGTTTAAAAAATTAGTAATTACAACACTATTAGCATTTTTGCCAGTAGTTGTGGTCCAAGCAGAGAGTAATTTGACAAAGAGTGAGCCTTTTGGTTCAATTTTTCAAGATGATCCATTTTTCCAAGATTTTAAGAGATTAGAGGCTGATATGGATAAGGTTTTTAATAGTTTTCATCAAAGAGCTTTTAACCATATCTCACATAATTTAAATCGTGGTTTTAGTAGTATAAATTTAAAAACAGATGTTATAGATAAAGGTAATCATTATGAAGTGATAGCTGATTTGCCTAATGTAGATAAATCAAATATTAGTGTAAGTGCAAAAGATGGTATATTAATAATAAAAGCAGAGAGTAAAAAGAGTAATGAAGAGAAAAAAGGAGATAGAATAATTCGTCAAGAGAGATTTATAGGCTCATTTTATCGCTCAATGAGATTACCAAAAGATGTAAATGAAAAAGATATTACAAATGAGTATAAAGATGGTGTTTTAAGAGTAATTATTCCAAAGAAAAAGTAAGTAGTTTTTATAAATTTAAGATAGTTATTGTAAGTTTAACCACAAATAAGATAAAATGTTCATAATTAATTATAGGAATTTATTATGAAATTTTTTGATAAAAACAGTCATTTTAATATAGCTAATATTATCACTTTTGGAAATATCACTTGTGGAATATTAGGTATATATTTTATTGTTCAAGGTAACTTTTTTGTAGCAATTATATTTGCTTGGATTGGTGGGGCTTTTGATATAGCTGATGGTAAGGTGGCACGAAAATATAACCTATCCACAGAATTTGGAGTTCAGCTTGATAGTTTTGCAGACTTTTTATCATTTGTGATTATGCCCTCATTTTTAGTATTCTATGCCATAGAAAAAACATCTATGCTAGAAGAGATTATGATAGGGGCTATATTTATATTTTATATTATTAGTGGTCTTATAAGATTAGTTGATTTTAATCTTAAAAGTGATGCAGGAGGAGTGGCTAAATTCTTTGAAGGTGTGCCTACTCCTCTTGGTGCTATTTTATTATGGATTTTATATCTAATTTATAGTTATGATATTGTTACAAATATCTATATTATCTCTATTATTGTTTTAGCTATTGCTTTATCTATGAACAGTAAATTAAAAATCCCACACCCATAGAATTTAATATGAATAAAATTAGTAGTTATATAGATAAATTTACTCAACTTGTGATGTTTAAGCACTCTATATTTTCATTGCCATTTATATTTATAGCTATGTTTGTAGCAAGTGATGGTTGGTTTGGTTGGAAACTTTTTCTACTAGGAACTCTATCGGCCCTTAGTGCTAGAAATTTTGCTATGGGGGTAAATCGTTATCTTGATAGAGATGTAGATGCCCTAAACCCACGAACCAAAAATCGCCCATCAGTTGATGGAAGAGTATCAAACTTTGAGATGATAACTTTTATTATAATTAATGCTATAATATTTATTGCAGTAGCTTATCTTATTAATGATTTAGCATTTAAATTATCCATACCTATATTAATAATACTTGGTGCATATACACTATTTAAAAGATTTTCAGCACTTGCACATATAATTTTAGGAATTAGTCTAGGATTAGCACCAATTGCAGGAGTAGTTGCTGTACTTAATGATTTTACTCTATGGTCTCTATATTTAGCTTTAGGTGTTACATTTTGGGTAGCAGGATTTGATTTATTATACTCTCTTCAAGATATGGAGTTTGATAAAAAGCATAAATTACACTCTATTCCATCTAAATTTGGAGCTAAAAATACAATGATGATTGCCAAAATATTTCATATATTTACAATTATATTATGGACTATTTTTGTATTAGAGGCATCTTTGGGAATATTTGCTATGATTGCTATAATATTTAGTGCTATAATGTTAGGGTATGAACACTATTTAGTAAATAAAGATTTTACGAAGATAGATAAGGCATTCTTTACAGTCAATGGATATTTAGGATTTATCTTTTTGATATTGATTATTTTAGAAGTTACAATAAACTAAGGAGCAATAAAATGGCAAAAGAGCACTATTTTGATATATCAGCAAAACTTGATATGAGTGAGATGAAAAATGCAGTAATAATGGCACAAAAAGAGCTAAGTACAAGATTTGATTTCAAGGGAATTAAAGCAGAGATTGAACTCAATGAGAAGGCAAAAGTATTAAACTTAATAAGTTCTAGTGATGAAAAAATTGATGCACTTAAAGATATTTTAATCTCAAAGTTAATTAAGCGAGGAATTGCAAGTAAATCATTAGAAGAGGTTAAAAAAGAGGGTGTGAGTGGTGGAAATAGTAAAATAGTTTATAAGATTGTAGATACTATTGAAAAAGATGAAGCCAAAGAGATTGTAAAGGCTATTAAGGCTATGAAACTAAAAGTTACAGCATCAATTCAAGGCGATGAAGTACGAGTAAGTAGTAAAAAGATTGATGATTTACAATCTGTAATTACAGAGGTAAAATCTTTGAAATTAAAAGCTCCTTTAGTATTTGGAAACTTTAAATAAGATATATGAAAATCATAAAAAAAGAGTTTGATAATAGTGTAGAGGATATATGGAAATCTAAAGAAGTAAATTTTAATGGTGATCCATTTATGAGTATCAAAAAGAGTAGAGATTATTATATTTATGCAGAACGAGTTGGTATAGATAGTATAGCTTTTATTCTTTATGATAAAAATAAAAATCGATTTGCACTTATTCAAGAGAGTAAACCTCCATTAGATACCAATGAGTATTTGGTATCTTTAGTTACAGCTTTTGGTGGGAGTATGGATATAGATATAACTCCTCAAGAGATATGTAAAATAGAGGTAGAAGAGGAGGCAGGATATGAAGTGGAGTTAGAAAAAATTCACTTTGTAGGTGAGAGTTTAGTATCTACCCAAATGTCTCAAATATGTAAGCTTTTTCTAGTAGATGTTACAGATAATCAAAAAACTAAAAAAGCTGAATATGAAATAGAGAATAAACATCAAGATGACTCTATCATATGGTTAAATAGAGATGAAGTTATGGATAATGGAGATTGGAAGTCTATATATATTATCTCTAAAATGGATTATTTAGGTATAGAATAAGTAGAAGATGGAATATTATCCATCAACTAGCTTGTGCTATTAATACACCCTCTATTAATTTATCAATATCTCCATCTAAAATTCCATCTACATTTGAGAATGGTTGATTACTTCTAGTATCTTTTATCTGCTGATATGGTGCTAATACATAAGAACGAATTTGATGTCCCCAACCAATATCTGATTTACTTACACCATCAAGTTTTGCCTGTTTTAGCTCTTGTTGGTACTCATATAATCTTGATTTTAACATTTTCATTGCAGTAGCTTTATTTTTATGTTGGCTTCTATCATTTTGACACTGTACTACTATATTTGTCTCAATATGAGTTATTCTAATAGCACTCTCTGTCTTATTAACATGTTGCCCACCTGCACCACTTGCACGATATGTATCTATTCTAATATCTTTATCTTCTATTACAATATCAATATCATCTTCAATTTCAGGAGATACCATTACACTACTAAAAGATGTATGTCGTTTTGCATTGCTATCAAATGGAGAGATTCTTACAAGTCTATGAATACCATTCTCTACTTTTAGATAACCATAAGCATTTTCACCTTTGATGATAAAACTTACATCTTTAATTCCAGCCTCTTCACCTGATTGATAATCTAACTCTTCAACCTTAAATCCTCTTCGTTCTGCCCATCTTAAATACATACGATATAACATATTAGCCCAATCCTGACTCTCTGTACCACCAGCTCCTGGGTGAATAGATACAATTGCATTGTTAGTATCGTGTTCGCCCGAAAGCATTACCTCTATTTCAAGAGAATTTATAGTTTGAGAAATATCTTCTATATCATCATAAAGCATCTCAAGAGTCTCATTATCATTTTCACTATTAGCTAATTCAAAATACTCTTTAGCATCATTAATATCATTTTGAGCATTATTTAATTTATCAATAGCTATCTCTAATCTCTTTTTCTCTTGAGATACTTTTGACGCTTTTTTCCCATCACTCCAAAATGATGGTTCTTGTTGCATATCTTCTATCTCTTTAAGTCTAATATGAGCATCATCTGGCTTGATAATACCTCTAATATTCTCTAGTTTTGTTGAGAGTTGTTTGATTATCTCACCATATTCATAAGCGTCCATATCTATTTACCTCTTTTATTTTGAAAATATGTAGGTCGGTAGTCTCTGACTCCGACATAAGTTTAATCTCATTATAAATCTGTGTCGGAGTGAGGACACTCCGACCTACAATGCTCCTTTTATAATGGTGGGTTTTACCCACCCTACGAACTTCTACTCTCTTTTTCTACTATGCCACTTTGATTAAATCTTCTTGCTAACTCCTGTTTAATTCTATCAGGAGATACATCACGATATGCAACTCCTACAAGAGAGTGATATAATAAATCAGAGGCTTCGTAAATTACTTGTGCATCATCTTCTCTATCAATTGCTACTGCTAATTCATCTGCCTCTTCTCTAATCTTTGATAATAGTAAATCTTTGTCATTGAGTAGTTTCTTTGTCCAAGATTTTTGACTCTCATCACTTTTACGACTAAGAATTGTATGATATAGAGTATCAACTACACCATAAATAGCATCTGTATCAACCTCTTTATCTAAAACTACTCTATCCTCTATAATACTTGTAAAAAAACAGCTTTTTCTTCCTGTATGACAAGCTACACCATTCTGTTTTATTTTTAAAATAATAGTATCACCATCACAATCAACAAGCATATCTTTTATCTCTTGAGTATGATTAGAGCTTTCGCCCTTTTTCCAAATTCTCTGTTTGCTTCTGCTAAAATAGTGAGCAAATCCAGTTGTAACTGTTAATTGATATGCCTCTTCGTTCATATAAGCTAACATTAAAACCTCATTACTCTCATAATCTTGTGCAATGGCAGGAATAAGAGGAGTCTTATTCCAATTGATTTTTACTTTATTACTCATTATTTCCTACTGTACTTCTTTGAATAATATTTTTACCATTTGTTTTAGAATCAACCCAAATATTTGGAACAGCACCACCAGGGGTTAAGAATATTTGTGCATTTGTATTTACTTTTAGAGCTTCATTAAATTTCATTTGAGTCTCTATCTGTTTAAGTTGTAATAGTTCAGGAGTCAAAGATTGAGCAATAAGTTTATTTGCTTTTGCTTGTTCTTCTGCCTCTATTCTTACTTTGTCAGCCTCACCTTGTGCCTCAATTCTATTTCTTTGAGCCTCACCTTTTGCAATTTCTGCTTTTCTTTGAGCATCTTGTTTTGCTTTCTCTTTTTGTTGTTCAGCTACTGTTACCTCTTGTTTTGCAATTTGAACTCTCTCAATTTGTTCTCTAATTTTTTTAGGAAGTTCTATATTTCTAAGTTGAACAGATGATAATTTTACAGGTTCTCCATCTAATCCCTCTATTGAAGATTTCACTTTTGTCTGAATAGCTTTTGCAATCTCATTTCTCATTTCAGGGAGTTGTTCGGCAGTATATTGACCAATTACATCTCTTACTACCTCTCTTACTGTTGAGTTTATGATTTTCTCTTCCCAGCTATCACCCCATTTTTCAATAGTAGCAGGAGCAGATTCAGCTCTTAATCTATATTGTACAGCTAACTCTATTTGAACATTAAGTCCTCTTTTATCTAATACTAGAATAGATTCATTTCTTCTTAATCCACCTTCATATCTATTACCATCACCAATAGCAGTTCTTGCATTATTACTATAAGTTATCATTTTAATTTTTGTATTTACAATATAAATCTTTTGAAATATTGGAAAATATAGATGAAGTCCAGCTTTTAGAGGAGTTTCACTAAATTTACCAGTTGTTACTTTAATTCCCACTTCACCAGAATTTACAATAGTAAATGGTTTTAGAGTAATAGCTAAAAAACCTATAAATATGATTGTAATTATTGTTGTAGCAAATTTTCCCTTTGTATTTTCAAACTTATTTGGAAAGTTACTATTTGGTTTATTATTACCTCCACCATTTTCGCCACCACTTGATGGCTTTTTCTTTTTAAAGTAGTCATTCATATCAGCAGGCATTATTTTGCCTCCTTTACATAAGTATCTCTATCAATAAATGTTAAATCAGCTCTATATTTTTTATCTCTACCATAAACTACATCAAAATATGCACTCTGTAATTTTTTTGTCATCTCTCCTCTTGCTCCATTACCAATAACTCTATGGTCAAGTGAATTGATTGGAGTTACTTCAGCAGCAGTTCCTGTAAAGAATGCCTCATCACATATATAAATCTCATCTCTTGTAATATTTCTTCTCTCAATAGGAATTCCAAAATCTTTTGCAAGATTTAAAACAGTTGCTTGTGTAATCGATTCAAGTGAGTTATCATTTGGAGGAGATATTAATACACCATCTCTTACAATAAATAGACATTCCCCAGTCCCTTCTGCTGCAAAACCATTCTCATCAAGCATTAATGCCTCTTCAAATCCTGCTTCAATAGCCTCATATTTTGCCATTTGAGAGTTTAGATAATTTGCTACTGCTTTTGCTTTACCAAAAGTTGAGCGAACAGGATTTCTAGTAATTGAAGATGTACAGACTTTAATACCTTTTTCAAGCCCCTCATCTCCTAAATATGCACCCCATTCCCAAGCAGCTATCATTGTATGTACAGGTGCTTTTACATGATGTACTCCCATCTGTCCATAACCTAAATATATTAAAGGACGAAGATATACATTATTTTTAAAATCATTTACTTTTAAAAGTTCAATATGTGCTTTTTTAACCTCTTCTAATGATATATTTGGTTTAATTGCTGTAATTTTTGCTGAATTATATAATCTTTTACAATGCTCATCTAATTTAAAAATTGCTAAACCATCTTCTGTTTGATATGCTCTTGTTCCTTCAAATACACCATTTCCATAATGTAATGTATGGGTTAAAACATGGACTTTAGCATCTTTCCAATCTACAAGCTCACCATCCATCCATATTTTTTTTGCTTCATTCATCTAAATATCTCCCTAAATTATTATAGTTTTTTAAATAAGATATTATCTAAAAAATGATTAAACGGCTATAAAATTAGAATTTATTACTCACTATCAAACATATTTGATGAGGTTGCTTTTGTTTTTCTCTCACAACTCTCTAATATAGATATAAATTTCTTAGATATATTATCTAAATCATTAAAGAGTGCTTTTAACGCTTCCTCTTCTCTAGCAGAGAGTTTAATCTTTATTTTTGATAATTTTGCTATAAATTTCTCTTTCTCTTTATCATTTTTAGGATTTTCTATCTTTTCAATAATTTGTTGAAGTTTTTTAGAATCAAAAAATTTATTATATAAATCTTCATATACTTCGTGCCATTTTGTATGATTTTTTACTAATTCACTATAAAAAATAGAACCTAATATTACGGATAACTCTCTGTTTTCTAACCAATTTTCAATACTACACTCTTTTGCAAGTGTATGAGGTGGTTTATTTATAAAGTATTGATTTTTTATAATAGTATTAATTTTTCTCATATTAATAAGATGTGATGCCTTAGTATCTTGTATTTTTTCTAATAACTCTTCTCTTTTCATCTATATAATCCTTTTTTTAGTAATCTATTAATATTAATTTTGATATAATAAAAGATAATTAATTGAAATTATAGTATATTTTAAATTAAACCTTATTTTATACTGATATTATTATAAAAAGGAGTATAGTGTGGTACATAAAACAATTATAGATGAAGAGATACAATTAGACCCTAAAAAGTATATAGTGAGTAAAACAGATACTGATGGTATAATAGAGTATGCAAATGATTACTTTATAGAAATTTCAGGATATAGTATGGCAGAACTTATGGAGTCGCCTCATAATATTTTAAGACATCCTGATATGCCAAAAACTATTTTTAAAATGTTATGGGATAGATTAAATGATGGACAAGAGATTGTAGTTTTAATTAAAAATAGAGCAAAAGATGGTAGATATTATTGGGTTGTTACAGAGTTTGAATCAAATTTTGATAAAATTACAAATAAGCCAATTTCACATACTGCATATAGAAAAGGTGCTACTGCTAAGATGGTAGAAGAGATAGAGCCTCTATATAAAAAACTTTTAGAGATAGAAGAGTCTCTTAATATTGAAGATGCTCAAAAATATCTTGTTGGATATTTAGAAGAGAGAGGTAAAAGCTATGATGAGTATATTAAAAAAGTTACTAACAGCAAAGGGTTGATTAAAAAAGCATTTGGTGGTGTAGCAGGACTTTTTAAGAAAAAGAAATAAATATTGAGAGAAAGTATAAATCATTATCAAAGAAAAAAAGACTATAATTACAGAAAAGATTTAGAAAGGGATTATTTGTTAATTAGTGTACCTGCAACTAGTGCCAATTTAGGACCTGGTTTTGATTCATTAGGATTGGCTATTGATTTGAGAAATGAGATTATTATTACTCCATCTAAATTTTTGACTCTCTCTACTATTGGAGAGGGTTCAAATAATCCAAAGATTAAAAAAAATACACTTTTTTTAAATATCTTTAATGAAAATTATAAAAGATTAACTAATAGAAGTGATAATTTTAGATTTGAATTTATTAATAATATTCCGATTTCAAGAGGATTAGGTAGCTCTTCTGCTGTGATTGTAGCATCTATTACAGCAGCTTATGCCATGTCTAAAACTAAATATAATAAGAGAGAAATATTAAATTTAGCTTTGAAGTATGAGCATCACCCTGATAATATTACTCCTGCTGTTATGGGTGGGTTTAATGTGGCTTGTGTAGATAATGATAGAGTTTATAGTCAAAAAAGACGACTACCAGATTATCTTAAAGCAGTAGTAGTTGTCCCAAATAAGACAATATCAACTGCTCGTTCTCGTACAATCTTACCAAATCAGTATAAAGCAGAGGAGACAATATATTCATTATCTCGTAGTGCATTTATGACATCGGTATTTATGAGTGAGTCATGGGATTTATTAAGAGTGGCATCTCAAGATAAACTACATCAAACTAGAAGAATGAAGGCTATGCCAGAACTTTTTGAAGTACAAAAAACAGCACTTGCAAGTGGGGCATTGATGAGTACTTTATCTGGAAGTGGTTCTACATTTTTTAGTTTATGTTATGACAAAGATGCTAATAGAGTGGCAAAAGATTTACAAAATAAGTTTCCAAAATTTAGAGTTATGATAAAGTCTTTGGATAATTATGGTGTTACAACAAAGAGTTAAACTCTTTTAAGGTATAATTACATTGCAAAAATCCAAACCTATAAGAATGTGTATAGCTTGTCGTAGTAGAAATGAACAAGATAGTATGTTGAGACTACAATATATAGAAGATAAGGTTATCTCATATAGAGGTTATGGAAGAAGTTTTTATATCTGTGTTAGTTGTACCTGTAATCCAAAAAAAATTAAAGGTTTAACGAAGCGTTTTAAACAAGATGAAGAGCTTTTTGTTAAGTTTTTAAAGGAGCAAAAATAAATGGGTAAAGTAAAAATCCTAGAAATAGCTGCAGAGGCTGGAAAGTCAAATGCAATATTATTAGACAAAGCAAAAGAGTTAGGCTTTGATGTAAAAGTAGCAAATAGTACAGTAAGTGAAGAACAAGCAGAGATACTTGTAAATTATGTAATGGACGGGACTCTTCCTGATGGTTTTAAAAAACCTCTAAAAAAATCTAAAATTACTGTAACTAGAAAAATTACAGCAGTAAAAAAAGAGACTCCTAAAGTTGTTACGGAAGATAAAAAATCTACTGATACAAAAGAGGAAAGTCAAGAAGTTAAAGAGGAGATTATAGAAGAGCAGGAGAAGCCAAAGATAAAGCTTAGAACTAAAAAATCTCTATCTCGTGGTGGTATTACTGTTGTTAAAAGAGCTAGACCTCTAAAGAAAAAAGCACCAATTAAACCGATGGAAGCTAAATCTACTACTCCAAAAAAGAAAAAACCTAAGAAGAGTGGAGCTACTGCTAAAGATAGTGGTAAAAAGCTAGAAATTATGAATAATGGAAGTTTTGGTGGAGGTACTGAACTATTTGCAGAAGAAGAGGTTGTATTACTTGACTTTTCTGATAAAAATATCTATGAAGATATGAAGCGTCAAGAGCAGAAGAGAAAAGAGGGTAATAAACAAAGAGGTATGATTAATAATGGTTCTAATAATAAACATTTTAATAATAGACCAAAAACTATTAAACGCTCAAGTAAAAAGAGAAAAAATTATAGTAAAGTAGAAGAGAATGTTGTAGTAAGTTCTATTGAGATACCTGAAGATGTAAGAGTATATGAGTTTGCTGAAAAAGTTGGGAAAAGTGTAGGAGAGGTTATAACTGTACTTTTTACTCTTGGTACAATGGTTACAAAAAATGACTTTTTAGATAAAGATTCAATTGAGATATTGGCTGAAGAGTTTGAAGTAGAAGTAACTACTATTAATCCACTTGATGCACTTGATTACTCTAATGCTTATGATGATGAAGAGGTTGATGAAGCAGGACTTGAAGAGAGACCACCTGTAATTACAATTATGGGGCATGTTGATCATGGTAAGACTTCACTTCTTGATAAGATTAGATTATCAAAAGTAGTTGAAAAAGAGGCTGGTGGTATTACTCAACATGTAGGTGCTTATCAAGTAGAAAAAGATGGTAAGAAAATTACATTTATTGATACTCCCGGACATGCTGCATTTACAGAGATGAGAGCAAGAGGGACACAAGCTACCGATATAGTTCTTATTATTATTGCTGCTGATGATGGGATTAAACCACAAACAAAAGAGGCAATCTCTCATGCAAAAGATGCAAATGTACCAATCATTGTAGTAATTACAAAGATAGATAAAGAGTCTGCTAATGTGGATATGGTTAAATCACAACTTTCAGAACATAATCTTCTTACAGTTGATTGGGGTGGAGAGATAGAGTCTGTTAATGTTTCATCTCATTCAGGAGAGGGTATTGATGAGCTTCTTGATGTGATTTTAATTCAAGCAGAAGTTATGGAACTTAAAGCCTCACCAAAGAGAAAAGCTAAAGCTATTGTAGTAGAGAGTTCATTAGAAAAAGGATTTGGTCCTGTTGCTAATGTAATTATGAAAGATGGTACTTTAAGTGTAGGTGATACAATTGTAGTAGGTACTACTTATGGTAGAGTAAGAACTCTTATAAATGACCATGGACAAAATGTAAAATCAATTGGACCTAGTACTCCTGCATCTGTAATGGGATTAAATGAAGTTCCAACTGCTGGTGAAATTTTAATCTCTATGGAGAGTGAAAAAGAGACAAAAGAACTTGCACAAAAGAGATATGACCATCAAAGAGCAAAAGAACTCTCAAGAAGTACAAAAGCAACTCTTGATGATTTATCATCACTTATTGCAGAGGGACAACTTAAATCTCTTCCTGTTATTATTAAAACAGATGTTCAAGGTTCTCTTGAAGCTATTAAAGGTAGTTTAGAGAAGCTTAAAAATGAAGAGGTAAAAGTTAATATTATTCACGAGGGTGTTGGTGGAGTTACCGAGAGTGATGTATCATTAGCAAGTGCTAGTGAGCATACTGTAATTTTAGGATTTAATGTTCGTCCAACAGGAAGTGTTAAAAAGAGAGCAAAAGAGCTTGGTATTGAGATTAAATCATACTCTATTATTTATGAACTTATTGATGATGTAAAAGCATTCCTAGGTGGAATGATGTCTCCTGTATTGAGTGAAGAGGTTACAGGACAAGCAGAAGTAAGAGAGACATTTATTGTAGATAAAGTGGGAACTATTGCTGGATGTAAAGTTACAGATGGTAGCGTTATCCGTGGTGGTGGTGCTAGACTTATTCGTGATGGTGTTGTTGTTTATGAGAGTACAATTAGTTCATTGAAGAGATTTAATGATGATGCAAGAGAAGTAAAAAATGGTTATGAGTGTGGTATTATGTTAGCTAATTATAATGATATTAAAGTTGGCGATTTTATTGAGACATTTAAAGAAGTAGAAGAACAAGCATCACTATGACAAATGAAGAGATTAAAAGACATAGAGTAGAGTCTATTTTAAAAGAGATTATTCCAGAGGCATTAAGTACTCTTGATGATGATAGAATAAACTCTCTTTTAGTTACGGAGGTAGTATGTTCTAAGGGTAGAAGTAATGCAAAAGTCTATCTTGATAAGTCATTTCTGACTCCAAAAGAACAGAGTGAAGCATTAAAACAACTACGAAAAGTGGGTGGATTTATTCAAAATCACTGTAAGAGTAGTGAGGGGTGGTTTAAAGCACCCATCTTTACTTTTGAATTTGATGAGCAGTTAGAGCATATTACAAAAATAGAAAAGCTATTTGAACAGATTAGTACAAAATCATAGAGGATAGATTATGAATTTAGATATAGAGATAGAAAAAATTGTAAAGATGAATGGTGCTAATTTATATGATACAGAGATAGTTACAGAAAATGAGAATAGAATATTTAGAGTATTTGTAACGAAAGAGGGTGGAATAAGTTTAGATTTATGTGCCTCTATTTCACGAGAGTTATCTCCATTTTTAGATGTATATCCACCTATGAGTTCTAAATATACTCTTGAAGTTAGTTCTCCTGGAATTGAGAGAAAACTTACAAAGTTATCACACTTTAAATCATCTATTGGTGAGAAGATAAAAACAAAGATTTTTGGTGAGGGTAAAGTAAAAGGTATTTTAAAATCAGCAGATGAAGATGGATTTGAGATAGAGTATAAAGATGGTAGAATAGATAAGCTAAAGTATGATAATGTAGGTACAACAAAGACTTATTATGAGTGGATTTAATGATAAAATATTGATGAACCTTGCTATATATAAAGCGTGGAAATATCAAGGGCTTACATATCCAAATCCTGCTGTTGGTGCTTTAGTAGTAGATGGTAAAGGTGAAATTGTATCAATTGAGGCTCATCAAAAGGCAGGAACTTCTCATGCAGAAGTTTTAGCTCTTCTTAGTGCTTATGAAGAGATGACAAATCAAAAACTTCCCATAGATAAATTAAATCCTATATTAGCTCATAGGTTTTTGACTACTTATGCCAAAGATATATTTAAAGATTGTACAATTTATGTAACTCTTGAACCATGTTCTCATATTGGAAAAACTCCATCTTGTGCATCACTGCTTATTGAACTTGCTATTAAAAGAGTTGTAGTAGCTACAACTGACCCAATTTCATCTCATAGTGGTGGAGTTGATATAATGAAATATCAAGGTATTCAAGTAAAGGTAGGAGTAGAAGAGGAGAAAGCTAAAGAGTTAATTGAACCATTTTTAATATGGCAAAATAGAGCTTTTGTCTTATTTAAAATTGCTCAAACTTTTAATGGTAAGATAGGTGGGGGGTATTTGAGTTGTCAAAGCTCATTAACTCATACCCATAAATTAAGAGAAGTGGCTGATAAAATATTAATTGGTGGTAATACTGTAAGATTAGATAGACCTAAACTTGATTGTAGATTTATAGAAGAGGCAATATCTCCTGATATATATATATATTCAAAGTCTAATAATCTTGATAGAGATATACCACTATTTAATATTCCTCATAGAAATGTAGAAATAGGAGATGATTTAAGCTTTTTGGATAATCCATCATTTGTAATAGTAGAGGGTGGTGAAGGTATGCTAAATGCTATCAAAGATAAAATAGATTGGCTTTTAATCTATCAAACATCTACGGTATCTACTGATGAAACAGATTATAGACTAAGCCTTAGAACAAACTCTTTACATCAACGAAAAATTGGTGAAGATATGATGTTGTGGAGCAAAACCTTAAAATAGGAGGTTTAAAGTTATGAGAATAGAGTTAAAAAATATTGGAATGATTAAAGAGGCATCTGTGAAGATAGATGGGCTTACTGTTATTGCTGGGGAGAATGATACTGGGAAGAGTACTTTAGGGAAATCATTATATTTTTTAATGACTTTTCTTTTGGACATAAATAAAGTTATTAATAATAATTTTACTAAAAATGAGGAGAAGCGTTCATTAAGGTTATCAAAACTAATTTTTGATAATCAATTAAGTAATAAATCTTCTTTTGCTTTGAAAACAGAAGTAGAATTTTATCAATTTGGTATTGAAGACAATGATATATCACATGAAAATGATTTTAAAATTCAAATAGATAAAGATGATTTAAAATTACCTATTATGATAGAAACTCCATTAGTATGGAATTTGAGTAAGTTTTTCAATCAAATGGCAAATATTCAGAGATGAGCTTAGTATTGATTATCCATTTCTACTTAAAGATTTACATTTTAGGCTTATGGTTGGAAGTACTAAAGAGTCTTATCATATAGAAGATGAAATATGCACTTTAATAAATGGTAAATTTAAAAAAGATGAGTTAGGTAATTATTATTTTGAACGAGAGAATAAAAAAATATCATTGTTAAATACAGCCACAGGTATTAAATATTTTGGAATTTTTCAAGTTTTGTCTCAAAATAACTATCTAAACGAGAATACAGTTTTAGTTTT
>FRYL01000008.1_pt1 | contig 24387 bp, 25 predicted proteins | sample 1057401 | NCBI WGS metagenome assembly FRYL01 (sample SAMEA4473313, study PRJEB15554) | hydrothermal vent metagenome | biome: marine basaltic hydrothermal vent biome; feature: marine hydrothermal vent; material: water | place: Pacific Ocean | collected 2011-06-14/2011-07-23 | depth 1199 m
AAACTCTCCTCTACATTTGATATATCAATAGCACTAAAATCAAATCTAAGGACTAAATAACTACTTGCTTCTGGAGTTTTATTATCTAATATATAGGTATCTTTAAATATCTCATCAAACTCATCTTTATAAAACTTATCATAATATGCCTCTAGTATAGCGATAAAAAGAGATTTTCCAAACCTTCGTGGTCGTAAAAACATCAAGAAACTAGAGTTATAATTTTCTATTAATTCTATATATTTACTCTTATCTACAAAATAAAAATTTTCTCTTTTAAGTCGTATAAAATCACTTATTCCATAAGGTATTTTTTTCATAATAATCTTCTTTTTGATTCTATTATAACATAAAATTAAAAAAATATCTATTCATTTAACTTTAAATTAAGGGGTAATATAATAGCTATATTTTGAAATTTTACTATTTTTTACAAAAGGTTAATAAAAGAGTATGGAAGTAATATTCTACAAATCAAATATTTAACCCCTTTATGATATAATCCAATAAATAAAATAAGGAATATATAATGTATGATTGGGATGAAGCACCTGACCTTAATATAACACCTCTTGTAGATGTAATGTTAGTGCTTATGTCAATTCTTATGATAAGTGCTCCTACAATTCATTATGAAGAGAAAATTTCATTACCAGATGGTAGTCAATCCAATCAACTTTCAAAAATAAAAGAGCTAAATATAAAAATAGATGCTAAAGGTATGGTATATATTAATAAAACTAAATTTAGTACCCTTAATGAGTTTGCAGATGAGTTTGTACTCAAAAGTGTAGATTATAAAAAAGATAGTTTTATATCAATATATGCTGATAAAGATATACTTTATGGAGAAGTTATGAAGTTATTAGGAGAGATTAAAAAACAGGGATTTTTAAAAGTATCTCTAATCACACAATAATATGAAAAATAGATATTTTATAATAGGTGGTATATCTTCGGTTCTTATTTATATCTCAATTATTATTATAATTATGATATATATTCAACAAGAGAAACCAAAGAAAAAGTACATATCTCCTCCAAAAAATAGTGCCGTAGTTGTATCTTTGGCATCTAATAAATCTATTAAAAAAGTAGCTCCAAAAAAAACTCTAAAAAAGGTTATAAAAAAACATAAACCAAAAAATAAACCTAAACCAAAAAAGATTAAAAAACATAAACATAAACCTAAACATAAGGCAAAGCCAAAAAAAATTATTAAGCCAAAATCAAAACCTAAAAAAATAGTAAAATCTAAAAAGATAGAGAAGAAAAAAGTGGCAATAGATGATTTATTTAAAAATATAGATACAAATAGAGCAAAGAAAAAAAACCTTATAAAAACAACAGATAAACCAAAATCATCTAAGAGTGATTTAAAAAATAAGATGGATGCTTATAGTGCTAAAGTAACATCTATATTATATGATGGATTTCCAGAACAAGAACGATTTGCAGGTAATCAAATAGATATAAGACTTACGATATATCAAAGTGGTAGATTTAGATTTCAAGTTACTAAATACTCATCAAATACAGAATTTAATGAGATACTTATCCAATATTTAGAGCAGTTACAAAGTATAGGATTTGATAGACACTCAAATCCTAAACCATATAAATTTAATATAGAATTTATTGCAAAAGAGTAACTCTTAGCTAGATATTTGTTATAATATTAAAAATTTAAATAAAAGAGAGTTATTAAAAGATGAATATATTTCAAAAGGGTAATTATCAAAAAATAGAGAGTTCTTTTAGAATGAGAGGTATTATCGCATTAGAAGAGCTAACAAAATTTCAAATAGAGTTTGATAGTTATGATACAGATAACTACTATTAATGAAATTAGAGACTCTATTATATCTAACTATTTAAAAATAGAAGATATATTATTAATTAGTGATATTTAATATGAAATTATATAATAAATGCTCATATAAATTAGAAGATATAGAAGATAATTCAATTGATGCTTTAATTACAGACCCACCTTATGGAATATCATATCAAAATAATTATTGGGATAAAGATTTACCATCTAAGGAGATATGGGAAAATAGTTTTAAAAAATTAAAATATGGTAGTTTTGGATTACTCTTTAGTTCTGTACGACTAATGCATAGATTGATGGTAGATTTAGAAGATAGTGGATTTATTATCAAAGATGTTCTATTTTGGTCATATTTAAATGGTATGCCCAAAAGTCGTAATGTTGGATTATCGATAGATAAAGAGTTGGGAGTAGAGAGCCAAAAGATAGGTAAATATAAATATATACAAGGATATAAAGAGAAAAAAGATTATAAAGCAAAAGAGAAAGATAAATTATCTCCATCATCTCATATAGGTAAAATTTATGATGGTGCAGGATTGGGTATTAAACCAGCTTATGAACCTATTATATTAATACAAAAACCATTAGAGAAAGGTTTAAATGTAGCTCAAAATATCATTAAATATGGCACAGGAGCTTTGAATTTTGAAGATAGTAGAATACCATATCAAGATGGAGAGGGCAAAGTGGGACAAAACTTCTTTTATTAAAATTGTCCCTTAAATGGATATATATTCCCCTACAAACTTACTACTTCCTCTCTTCAGATAGCTCTTTAAAATCTTTGTTCCTTCCAGAAACTTCTCTCTATTCATATTATTATACTCATATAAAAGATTTTCTATATTTACATCTGATTGTATAAGTTCCTTATGTAAAACTCTGTTATTATGATGTCTTAATATAATATTAGCTAATCCTATCTCTTTAATCTTAAGTATATTCTTTGCAATAAAATAATCTAACTTCTTAGCTATATAGCTTAATATAAATGGTGTGCCAATAAGTGATGCTTCTAGCGTAGCAGTCCCTGAACAGATAAAGGCAAAATCAGATTTATATAGACTTTTATGCGTATCTCTTGAGATTATAAAAGATGAAGTATCTCCATATAACTCATCAATTTGTTCTAATGAAAAAGTAGCAGGTACAATTAGAATAGCCTCTTTTAAGTTTGGTAATATCTTAACTAACTCTCTATAAATTGGAAATAGATATTTAATCTCCCCTCTCCTACTCCCTGGCATAAATGATACAATACCACTATTAGTTACACTATTTTTGCGTAAAGTTATCTCATCTAATAGTGGATGTCCTACAAATTGAGCTTTGGAATATAGTTCTACTTCAAAAGGTAGTGTTGCGAATATTTTATCACAATATTTCTCTATCTTTTTGACTCTATACTCTCTACTTGCCCATACTTGAGGTAAAATATAATATATAATCTCAATATTAGGATAATGCTTTTTTATCTCCTTAGAAAGTGGTATATTAAACCCTGATGAATCCATCAATAAAACTCTATCAATATCACTACATAACTCTACCATCTCTTTTAATATTGATTTAAACCACTTATACTTTTTAATAGCATCTACAAAACCCATAATAGCTACATCACTTATATCATAAAGAGGATTACCTAACTCTTTACTAAAAATTCCATAGAGTTCAATATTACTACTATATTTTAACAACTCTTTGAGATGTATATTAGATGATGGTTCTAATGCTGAAACTAATATTTTCATTTTTTACTTCTTCTTTGGTTCGCCAAAATATGAACCTAAAAATCCAAATCCAAATAGAAATCCAATTACTGCTATTAAATAATTTGCAAAATGCCACTTAGAGGGAGGTGTATTTACAATATTATTCCATATGGCACCTCCAACTGATTTAATTTTTTCTAATGGAGTATTATAAAATTTATCTGTAATATGATTAGCAACATCTTGGTCTAAATTAAATATACCACTCTTATAAATTAATAAAAATAGAATAGTAGCAACAAGTACCATAATAATTACACCAATAATCAATTTCATACTTCGTCTTATAATAAAACCTCCACCAGCACCAATAGCAAAAATTATCATTCCTACCTTAGGAGTAAAATCAGCATTAAAATCTATCATCAACCACCACCAACAAAATCTAAAAACTCTACCTTATCACCATCTTTTAATATATAACTATCCCAATCATCTTTTTTGATAATCTTCATATTAACAGCCCCTGCCATCACCTTAACCTCAATACCCAAAGTGGATATCAACTCATTTATTGTTATATTATCTTTTATATCTTGTATTTCACCATTTACTTTTAATTTCATATTATTTTCCTATTATCTAGTACAATAATTATATCATAAAATGCACTAATTTAAACCTATCTCCCATAATAGTTGGAGCGATTAAAGTCTTAATCTTATCAGCCTCTCTAAGATAAATAGCTTGTGTAGTCTGCTTTGCAAATGCCTCTAATATATCAATAAGTCCAAATCTTATCAATGCTCTAGCCTGTGTCTCATAATCTACCTTTGTAAATCCCTCATCTTGAAAAGCCTTAATTAGATGTCCAAAATTTACATCAAAAGTTATATCACTCTTTTTAAACTCATCTGCTAATACCAACTCTTCATCAAAAAGAGGTAGAGTCTCATGTGATTTATAAATCCTAATAGAGAAATCATTTCTTACATACTCCTCTCCATAATCAAAGCTTAAAAAATCTATCTTTTTAGCACACTTTGAAATATCCCTTGCAAACTCCTCATAACCAACTGCAACTTCACCTTTGACTTGTCTAAAAGGTATAACTTTATTAGCTAACTCTTTATCAATATCTCTCCACTCAATCTTATTATCTTCTACAAAAGCTTGTTGATTATCTTTAATTAATTCACAAGGAAAGGCATCAAAAATCTCATTTGAGATAAAAAAGGCATAATCTACATCAATCTCACTAAGAGTACTAAAAAACTCTACCTTGACATCATCTCCAAATCTATCATAGATATATTTTCTTTGAGCCTCTTGGAGTTTTGGTTGCCGTTCAAAAATAGCAAACTTCATAGATGAAATTAAAGAGGCATCACAAGTATAAAGCCACTGTATCATATCACAAATCAAATACCCCTTATGAGCCCCAATCTCTATCAAATAGCCATCTCTAGGAATTTTATTATCTTCTATCATCTTATATAAATAATTAGCGATACTTGCTCCAAAAAAACTACTTGTACTAACTGCTGTATAAAAATCCCCACCTTTTCCTATATCTTTAAAGTTTTTATAATATCCATCTTCACCATAAAGCCATTCATTCATATAACTACTAAATTTCATTTTGTTCCTAATTTATATATTTAAACTTTTCAAACTTAATCTATTTATTATTTTTATAATAATCCTAATTATACTTTATTTTAATAAAATATAACTCTCTATATATATAATTTATTAATTTTAAATATTCATCGGAGCAAGAGACTCCGATATATAATATGATGATTTAAATATTATCTAACATACTCTATAATAGCAGAAGTTCTAAGTTTTTTGAAGTAGTCTTTTGTAGCTTTTTCTCTCTGTTTATATTTCCATGCTCTAATTACACCATTTTTTACTTTATCATATGGTAATATTTTAGAACCCTGTTTAGATTTAATTTTATATACGATATATCTATCACCTGCATTTATAGGTTTAGTATATGCACCAATTGGTGTTCGTACTACTCTATCAAATAACTCCCCATCTTTTGTTGTTTTAGTAACACTCCTTTGAGATATACCTTTTTTAAATCTTTTATCAGCTATAAAGTGTTTAAGTGTATCAATATCTTTTGCACTATACTCTATCATTGTTACACGAGTTGGCATTTTGAAGAGTTTTCTATTTTTTTTATAAAATAATTTTAATTGGTCATCACCAGGAATAGGAATAAGTGGTGCAATATTAGTTTGATAAAATTTTTGCTTTTTCATCTCTGTTTTTATTCGTTGTCTATAATCATACCATTTCATACCCTGCTTTTTGAGTATGCTTTGCATCTTTTTAATAGTTAGTTTATTTATAGATGCAATTTGTGCTATTTTAGCATTAATCTCATCTTCTCCAACATTTATATCTTTAGATACACTTTTCTGTAAGCTACTTTGAATTAAAATATCTATAGCTTTCTTTTTAGAAATTCTCATTCTATGCTGAACAGCTTGAATTTCTGCTGTTGTGATAGGTTCATCTTCTACAATAATACTAACACCATTTAAAACTTTTGCTTCACTAAATGAGAAAATTAATAAAAATGCTAGTGTAATATTCTTAAAATTAAACATTTTACCTCCAAGGTATATAAATATTCCAAATTATATCATAAGAAACTTAGTGTCCATATATACGAAGTTTTGCACTCTTAATATTTCCAATATCACCCGTAGAAGTATCATATAATTCTACTTTCCATACTCCCCTACTCTTCTCTTCTACCATAGAAGCTGTACTAAATCTAAATCCACCACTCATCCAATTAGTTGTTGTAGAGTATTTATTAGCATTACTTGATACATTATTTATATCTATCAAGTTACTTTTTGTACCACTTGGAGAGATTAAATCTATTTTAATTTCAGATGCATATTGATGCTCTATATCTATGGTAAGTTCTACCCATTCAATTGTAATATCTTGTGGAATTTGTATAGTAAAACTATTAAGAGTATTATCATCACTAATTTCTAAATTTAAATTTTTATTTACCTCTACTCTCTTCTCTTCTGGTAAATGTTGATAATTATCTTGACATTTTTCTATCATAGCATTTGGATTGATAAGTCCAAATCCATAATCATTACTATGGCTAATTCCTGCACTATTAGTTACCCAACTATCATTATATCTATCTACTTTTTTAGAAGTTAATGCTATTAAATATCTAATATCTCTATAAGTAAGTGATGGACAGGCCTCTAATACTAAACCAAGAGAACCTGATACCATAGGTACAGATGCACTTGTACCATCAAAATTATAGGTATAACTTCTACTATAATCATTACTCCAAGTTGTTCTATTTTCTCCAACATTAATAGATGTATCAGGTATTGTTGTCGTAGCAATTGTAGGTGTAGTATCTTTACTCTCTCCTGAATATGCACAGGTTAAAATATTAGAACCTTTAGAAGAGTATGAACTTACTCTATTATCATAATTAATTGATGATACAACAATAGCAAATCGGTTATTGAGCATATATTGAAGATTTGCATTCCCATGTTCCGCTCTTCTATTACCTGATGGAAATACATATAATCTACCTTTCCCATCTCGTAATTCATTTGAACCTTTTTGCATATACTCTTCAAGTATCGTATCAGTATTAAAATCAAAACTCCAACTATTATTAGATACAGATATTTCATTAGCTCCATATCCACTATACCAAACTTTATCTAATATATCATAAGTACCATATAAAAGCCAATTACTACTAGCAATTTTAGCAAAAGGAATAACTCCTCTTATACCTTTACCATTAAATGCTCTAGCCCCAATTACACCTGCTACTTTTGTACCATGTTGTTCATTAGATGATGGCATAGGAATTGCACCTGCTTCTAATCCATCATAAGAGCGATCCATATCTATATTATCGGTTAAATCTTCGTGTCTTGCATATATCCCTTGGTCAACAACTTGAATAATTATATTATTTCCACGATTTAATCCCATATATCTTCTATAAATATTTAACAAAGATAAATCATTTCGAGATATACTAGATACTCCACTAGGGTTATTAGAAGTAGATTGTGAATAGATATACCACTGTTTATCAAAGAATTTATCACCATTCTCCACATCACTCTCTAATCCATCTAAAATATTATTATTATTAGCATCACTATTATAAACATCTAATCCTAAATAGGATTCTATACTATCAGGAATAAAATCATCATCACTATCTATAACAGAAGAAGATGCAGTAGGATCAATTGTATCTTGAGGAAAACTTGTTTTACAACTTGGTAGTAATATAACTAAAATAAAACTATATAAAAAACTTTTATAAATATTCAAATTACAACCTTAACATTGATAATTTAGATAATATAAAATATTTTTATTTAAATACTTTATATTACCTATTCTGTAAGGTTACTAATAAAAGCAACCCTACTTTTAATCTATTTGATTAATTCAAATGGACTCTCTACTACATTTTTTCTATCTACAATATATGGAATTAATGCTGTTTGTCTAGCTCTTTTTATAGAGATAGTTACCATATCTTGATGTCTTTTACAGTTTCCTGTAAGTCTTCTTGGCATAATTTTAAATCTTTCACTCAAACTATGCTTAAGTTGTTGTAAATCTTTATAATCTATATAATCTACTTTTGTCTCACAATACTTACAAAATCTTTTTTTAAACTTTCTTTTTTCTGCCATAATTTACTCCTAAAATGGTATTTCATCTTCAGAGATGTCTATCTCTGGGATTTTTGGTGTCTCTTGAGGTTGATTATTTGTTACTGGTGCTTGTCTCTGTTGTTCATAATTACTATTTTGGTTATTAGAATAGCTGTTATTTTGACTTGGTTGAGCATAACTGCTATTTTGATTATTAGAATAGTTATTATTATTACTATTTTGACTTTGTTGGTTATATTGGTTATTATAACCAATATTACCACTAGCATTCATATTCTCATCTTTACTACCCAACATCTGCATACTTTCAACAATAACACTATGCTTATTTCTCTTAGTGCCATCTTGTGCAACCCACTGGTCAAACTTCAATCTTCCATCTACTAAAACTTTACTTCCACGCTTTAAATATTGATTAGCAACTTCTGCTGTGCGTCCAAAAAAAGTAATATCTATAAACATCACCTCCTCTTTTTGCTCACCTGATTGAGATTTAAATTTTCTACTTGTGGCAATTGCTGTATTTGCAATAGCTGAACCACTTTGAGTATATCGAACCTCAATATCTCTTGTAAGATTTCCTACTAATACGACTTTATTATACATGAATGCTCCTAAGTTTTAGTGATACTGATTTATGCTTCTTGATTTTCAGTAGCTACTACTGTCTCTTCTACACTCTCTGTTGTTTCTACTTTTGAAGCCTCTTCTTTAGCAACCTCTTCTACTGGTGAAAATTGTGCTACCATTTTATTAAATTGTGCTAATTCAACAGTATTACTATATCTAATAGTTAAAAATTTAATAACATCTTCATTAATTCTAAGATTTCTCTCTATCTCAAGAATAGTATCACCTTTAGCTTTGAATAGAACTACTGTATAGTGTCCTCTTTTGTGCTTTTTTACTTCATAAGCTAATCTTCTAATTCCCATATCTTTAGTAGCAACTATTTCTGAGCCTTGCTTTGTAATTACATCCATAATCTTTTGAACTTGAGCTTTACTCTCTTCTTCTGTAAGTGTTGGTTGTATTACAAACATTGTTTCATAACAATTCATTATTTTCCTTTTGGTTTAGTAGCCCGAAAATTAATCTAATCCTTAGATTATCCAAATCACGAGCAAGAATTTTGGAAATGTTATTTTAGTAGAATTTTACTTATATATATATTAAAGAGAACCTATTGTTTCTACACCTCTATATATTATAAAATTATTATCACTTTTTCTATCTCTATATTTAATTTTAGGAGTACCTATTTGTATAGGGATAATAAAACTTTTGTATCTAAAATTACCATTATAAGTCGTTGTTGTATATAGAGTAATATAAAATTTTCCCTCAACTAAACTTTGAGTTGTTATATTAATATCATATCTATCTCTATTCTCTAACTCTTTATATGATTTATTTATCGATATAATATTTAATTCCCTATCTTCTTTGATATTTATTGATACTATTTTTGTATCATTTTGACTTATAAAATTTATCTCTATATCTATATTACTATTTATTGAGTTGTTATCTTCCATTTTATAACTCATAGATAGATAGCTAGATGGTTTGGAACATCCCTCTATACTTTGATACTCTATCTCTTTAGCTACTATTAAGTTTAACATTATCATTATTAAAATAACTACTCTATTCATAAAATTCTCCTAAAATATATCATAAAAGGCTGCCTCTTTAATTTCTACTTCAAAACAAGATCTAGTTGCATTATCATAATCATATAAATCTAATATATATGCACCAGTTTCTAATTCAATTCTCTTACTCTGAGTATCACCCGAGCTATTAGCAGTAAGAATTTTACTTATAGGATTTGTTTGATATAGATTATATTGAGGATTTCCTGTTGTTGTATATACTCTTTTTACATTTACTCTATATCTATCTCTACTTGGAATATTAAATTTAATTAATACTCTATTTAATATCTTATTGAATATACCATAAGTAGTCTCTGTACAAAATACCTCTTTACTCTCAATATCAACATTTTTATATATCGGATTAACATTATCTAAACTATTTTCTCTATTATCTCCAAAATAATCTGAGATAGATGATATATTCTCATTAGCTACTAATTTATCAATTTTAGATACTAACTCTGGATACTCCATTTTTAATCCATATATAAATGTAAAAATAGATAAAAATGCTGGATACTCTGTTTCTACTTGAGTAGCTACATTAAAGAGAGGCTCAAATCCTAAAGATAACTCATCATCTTCATCACTGTTACTATCAAATAAATCATAAATAATTCGTTGAACTGACCCCTCACTAAACCAACCATTATTATTTCCTATATTTTCTTCTAAATTTGCAATTGAACTAAATTGTTGATTCTCTCCCATAGTATCTACAAAAATTGGTTTATTATGTACTATTCCAGCAAAAGCATTACACCAACCCTCTTCATAAGCTACACGAATATCAAGCTTTGTTGTCTCACTATGTTCTCCACCTATACTATCTTGACGAGATAATTTGGATTTGATAAAATGTCCAAATTCATGAGTGATTACATCTATATCATACTCATCTGTATCTCTATTAGCATCTCCTAATATCCATAAATTTCTATCTCTATCATAATAACTTGTACCAATCTCTCCAAGAGATTTATCTCCTACAATAGCTTTATTTAATATTGACCAATTAACTTGTAATCTTCCTAAATCTATATCTAAATTAATATCTATAATTTTTTGTAGAGTTTTATATATAGTATCTAATATAGCGTAAGGTGCTGATACTCTAGGATTTTTATAGCCATTATTCCAACCTGATGGTGCATAAAAATCTCTTCTTGCTGTATCTTGGCTTAATGCTACAAGAGAACCCTCCATCAAATATTTAGCATTATTTTGAGTATTATCAACAACCTCTATTTCATAATATCTAGATTTCATTTGAGCATATACTTTTACTTGAAATAGAGTATCTCTATCTAAATTATCAAATCTATAATATCCATTTGCATCTGTTGTAGCAGTAGCTACCTCTTGAGCATTATTATCAAATAGTTTAACTGTTATCCCTCTTGCAGGAGATGAAGTTATAGCATCATAATTTAATCCATGTATAGATACAGGTACTCTATCAAAAGATACTAATCCTTTAATAGATAGCTTATTAGGATTTAAAACAAAAATATCTACTCTTGTTAATCTCCCCTCATTATTAGCAGTATCTTTTGGAATATAACTAATTGTATCTTTACCCATATAATTAGAATTAGGAGTATATATTATCTTATTATCTTGAATTATTGCTGTACCATTAGATGGTGTAGTTATAGATAAAATTGAGAGATTATCATCATCTATATCATTTGCTAATACATCTATTGTAACATTTCTATCTTGTTCCATCTCTATATTATCTACTACACCTACTGGTATAGCATTAGTAGATACTACACTTACTCTTACTACTGTATCTTCTCCAATAGCCTCTCCATCACTTGGTATATATTTGAACTCATCACTACCTACAAAATCGTGATTTGGAGTATATTTTAATTCACCACTATCCAAGACCTCAACTTCTCCATTAAGTGGTTGATTAATATAAAATAGAGATAAGTTATCATCATCTATATCATTTTCAAATACATCTATATTTGCACTACTATTTTTAGATACTATCAAAGTATCATCTACTCCAATAGGTGCAACATTTTGTGGATTTATAGCTAACACATTAATCATTACAGATGTGATATTACCATCAATAGTTCCATCATTAGGAGTATAAGAGAAACTATCAGTACCTAAAAATCCTACATTAGATATATATTTTACTTTACCATTTTCAAGTAAAACTCTTCCATTTTGAGGTTGTGTTAAATTGGTAATAGAGAGATTATTATCATCAATATCATTAGATAATATATCCAAATAGGCTACTCTTTGAGTAACTACTGTAAAATTATCATCAACCCCCATAGGTACTTGATTTATATCTAAAACAGTTATATTTACCTCTCCACTCTCTCCTCTCTCTTTTCCATCATGTGGAGTATATTCAAAGCTATCTTCTCCAAAAAAATCCTTATTTGGAATATATTTTATTTTATTATCTTCAATATAAGTTAATCCATTTCTAGGTTGTGTTACACTATGAATAAATATATTATCTCCATTCAAATCATAATCATTATCCAAAACATCAATTATTATAAATTCATTCTCATTTATAGTTACACTATCATCTCTTGCTACTGGAACCTCATTAATAGCCTCTATACTAATATGTACAGATGTAATATTTCCATCTACTACTCCATTACTAGGAGTATAATAAAACTCATCATCTCCTATAAAATCTATATCTGGTTGATAAACAATAATATTTTGATTAATAGAGAGAGTTCCATGCACTGGAGAGGTTAAATTTTTAAAAATTAAATCATCTCCTACATCATTACTAAGTATATCTATATTTACTCTACTATTTTCATTAACTGTAAAATAATCAGGATTACCAATAGGAGCATTTCTTTCATCTATTATAGTGATAACTATTCTACTCATATTAGATTCCAATTTACCATCTGTTACACGATAATATATAGTTTCAGTACCTACAAAATTATGATTTGGTATATATCTTATATAGGTATCAAACTTTTCTAGTTTTCCATATAAAGGCTTACTAAGATTAATAAGTGTTAGGGAATCATTATTCTCATCACTATCATTTCTCAATGGATAGATATAACTTGAACTATTTTTAGTAAGAACCATAGTATCATCTAATGTAATAGGTGCAATATTAATATTAGTAGATACTATAACTTCTGAAGAAGTAGAATTTGTAGGAGTAGCACTACCACAACCTATAAGAAATATTGAAAAAATATATATAAAAAGTAGTCTATAAATCAATTAATTCCTTTATATTTTATTTATTAAAAGATATGTGGATATTAGCATTAGGAAAAACTATGGTAGAAAATTAACTCAAGTTCACAATTTGCACAAAATTCTCATTGCCCCCATTACTCCTTTTATCTAATACCACATTAACATTATAACTCTATTTTATTAAAATATCTTTATTTTAACTCAAAATTGTTTTACTACTATTTTTTTTATAGTTTAAAATATTTTAAAGCTTATATTTGATATAATTTGATTCTTCAAGATAAATAAAACTCCCTACTAGCTTAAATTTATAATTTGTTACATCTTTGTAGCATAATATTAGTTAGTATGAATTATAATACTTACAAAGGAAATCATTTTGGAAAAAATATTAGATATTGTTGAGGCAATAGCACATGAAAAAGGTATATCAACAGAGGAGGCTATTGATGGCTTTAGAGAGGCATTAATTAATACAGCAAAAAGAGTTACACAGACACCAAATGGTAACTTTGAGGTTATAATAGATAAAGATAAAAAAATATATAATATATATAAGATAATATCTGTTGTATCAGATGATGTAGAGATAGCACCAGAGAATATAGATAGTTTTTTAAATTTAACTCTAGCTAAAGAGTATGATAACTCCGTAGAGATTGGTGATAAACTAAAGTCTGAAATTGTATTAGAAGATTATGGACGAACAGCATCTTCAAGTCTATTTAGAGAGTTAGAGTATCATATTCAAAGACGCATAGAGAAGAGTATATTTGAGACATATAAAGCTAAAGTTGGAACTGTATTAATTGGTACTGTTAATCGTGTAGATGAACAAAACTCTACATTTGTAGAGATTGGCGAACTTAGAGGGGTTCTTACTCAAAGAAATAGAATTAAGGGTGAAAAGTTTAAAAGAGGTGATACAATAAAAGCACTACTTAGATATGTATCAATTGACCCAGAGTATGGATTAATTCTTGAACTTACAAGAACAGCACCTAAATTTTTGGAAAAACTTATGGCTAAAGAGGTACCTGAAATAGAAGATGGTACAGTTGAGATTATGAACTCATCAAGAATTCCAGGAGAGAGAGCAAAACTTTCTCTAAAAACTGAACATATGAATATTGATGCAATTGGTGCTGCTGTTGGAATAAAAGGGATTAGAATAAATGCTGTTAGTAGAGAACTTAATAATGAGAATATTGACTGTTTAGAGTATTCTGCTATTCCTGAAGTTTATGTTACAAGAGCATTAAGTCCTGCTATTGTAAAGAGTGTAAAAATTGATGGAGATAAGGCTATTGTAGATATTACAAGCGACCAAAAAGCAAAGGCTATTGGTAGAAATGGTATTAATATAAGACTCGCTTCAATGCTTACAGGATTTAATATAGAATTAAATGAGGTTGAGGGAATTATAGATAGATCAGCACAAACTAACCTAAAAGAGTTCCAAGAAAACCAAAAAACAACAGATACAACAGCTTTAGAAGATTTATTTAATTGAGATTAATTTTATTATAGTATTATTCATAAAATAAATTCAAGGATAAATATGACAAAAGAGTATATTTTTACAAGTGAATCTGTAACAGAGGGACACCCAGATAAAATGGCTGACCAAATTTCAGATGCTATACTTGATTATATTATTGCAAATGATAAAGATGCAAGAGTAGCTTGTGAAACACTTTTAAGTAATGGTTTTTGTGTAATTGCAGGGGAACTTAAAACTCACACTTATGTTCCAATGCAAGATATAGCAAGAGAGGTTATTAGAGAAATTGGTTATACAAATTCAACTTATGGATTTGATTATAGAAGTGCTGGAGTTCTTAATGGAATTGGAGAGCAAAGCCCTGATATTAATCAAGGAGTTGATCAAGAGTCTGGAGAGATTGGAGCAGGAGACCAAGGATTAATGTTTGGATATGCTTGTAATGAGACTCCTGAACTTATGCCTTTACCAATATCATTAGCACATAAAATTACAGCAAAACTTGCAGAGGTAAGAAAAGATGGAACTGTTCCATTTTTACGCCCTGATGGTAAAGCACAAGTGAGTGTAAAATATGTAGATGGCAAACCTGTATCAATTGATACAATAGTTGTATCTACTCAACACCATGATAATGTATCACTAGAGACTGTTCAAACGGCAGTTTTAGAAGAGGTAATTAAGGCAGTTATCCCTGACTATTTAATGAATGATGATATTATTTATCATATCAATCCAACAGGAAGATTTGTAATTGGTGGTCCTCAAGGTGATGCAGGATTGACTGGACGAAAAATTATTGTTGATACTTATGGTGGTAGTTGTCCTCATGGTGGTGGAGCATTTAGTGGTAAAGACCCAACCAAAGTAGATAGAAGTGCTGCTTATGCTACAAGACATATTGCTAAAAATTTAGTTGCTGCTGGTGCTTGTGATAAAGCTACTGTTCAAATTGCTTATGCGATTGGTGTGGCTAAACCTGTTTCAATTTTCGTAGATACTCATAATAGTGCTATTGTAGATGAAGAGAGAATATCTCAATGTGTTAGTGAATTATTTGACCTTACTCCAAAAGGAATTATGAAATCTCTTGATTTATTAAGACCAATTTATAGAAAAACAGCATCTTATGGACACTTTGGTAGAGAAGATGAAGATTTTAGTTGGGAAAAATTAGATAGAGTAGATGATATAAAGAGATATTTAGAGATATAACAGATATAACAGATATAAGATGGTGGGTTTTACCCACCCTATGGGAAAATAAAATGAAAATCAAAAACTTATATATATCCTCCACATCAAAAGAGAATGGTACTTTAATTGTAGCTATGGGAATTATGGAGATACTTAAATTAAACCTCCAAAAAATCGCCTTTTTTCGTCCTATTATCAAAAATAGAACAGTTGTAGATAATAATATTAATTTTATTATCAAACATTTTAATCTTAATATGGATTATGAAGATTCTTTTGTATATGATGTAGATGAGGTAGAAGAGCTTATTTTAAATGATATGAGTGATACTATTATGCAAAATATTATTGAAAAATATAATTATTTAGAGAGTAGATATGATTTTCTGTTAATAGAGGGTTTATCTAGTCCAAATTTTTCTCAACCATTAAATTTTCATATAAATTATAAAATAGCAAAAAATCTCAATAGTGGTTTTATTAATGTAATTAATCTAAAAGATAAAGATTTAACAACTATAAATCATATAATCAAATTAGAAAATAGTTCTATTAGTAGAAATAGATGTAATCACTTTGCTACTTTTTTAAACAGAGTATCTAATGAATATCTTGATATACTTAAAGATAGCAACTCATCTCCAAAAGTTTTTGTACTTCCTGAAAATTCAGAATTAAATTTACCTACTATAAATGATATACTAACTACAATAACAACAACTAAAGTATTAGGGAGAACAAATCAATTAAATAGAGTTGTAAGAGATATAAAAATAGCTACTATGCAGACAGAACATATATTAAGTTATATAAAAGAGGGTGATTTATTTATCTCAGCAGGTGATAGAATGGATGTCATATTAGCAATTATTAGTGCAAATTACTCTAATGATTTTCCCTCCGTTGCAGGAATAATTCTTACAGGTGGATTTGAGATAGATGATAATTTTATAACACTACTCAAGGGATTAAAACAATTTACAATTCCAATATATAAAGTATCTCTAAATACTTATGATACAGTTATGGCACTTCAAAATATACAACCAAAAATATCTATTAATAATCATCGTAAAATTGCCCTATCAATTGGTATGTTTCATGAGCATATTGACTCTACAAGTATAGAAAAGCTTATAGTAAATCAATCTAGTGATATTATGACTCCATTAATGTTTGAATACTCTATATTTAAAAAAGCGAGAGAGAATAGAGCTAAAATTTTACTCCCAGAGGCTTATGATGATAGAATTTTAAGAGCTTCAGAGATACTACTTCGTAGAGGAGTTGTAGATATAGTACTTTTAGGAAATATTGATGATATAACCAATAGATATAGAGCATTAGGTTTAGAGTTATCTAATATAGAGATTATTGACCCTAAAGATAAAAAGTTAATAAAGAGATATGGAAAAGAGTTATATAGGTTACGAAAAGATAAAGGAGTTGAACTAAAAGTAGCATTAGATATGATGAATAATATTCACTATTTTGCTACAATGATGGTAAAAATGGGTGTAGTAGATGGTATGGTTTCAGGTGCTATTCATACCACTGCAGAGACAATTCGCCCAGCCTTAGAGATAATCAAAACAAAACCTAGCGTATCAATTGTATCATCTCTATTTTTTATGTTATTACCCGAAAAAGTATTAATATATGCAGATTGTGCAATCAATCAAAATCCAAACCCACAAGAGTTGGCTCAAATAGCAATCTCCACAGCATCTACTGCCTCATCATTTGGAATTATTCCCAAAGTTGCTATGTTATCATACTCTACTGGAAATTCAGGAAGTGGTAAAGAGGTAGAGAAAGTAGTAGAGGCTACAAAAATAGTAAAAGAGAGAGAAAAAAATCTATTAATAGAAGGACCTCTACAATATGATAGTGCCATAGATAAATCCGTAGCTAATATCAAATTACCAAATAGTAAAATAGCAGGAGAAGCCACCGTATTAATATTTCCAGACCTTAACACTGGAAATAACACATATAAAGCAGTTCAAAGAAGTTCTAATACCATAGCAATTGGACCAATTTTACAGGGGTTAAATGCTCCTATAAATGACCTCTCACGAGGATGCAAAGTTATAGATATTGTCAATACTGTTGTAATTACAGCGATACAAGCAAAAGAGAATTAAATAGAGATTTATGCTATATTGATACTCATTTGCAACTTTAAATATTATTTTCCTATTATTACTATTTTCATTAAGAAAAATATGTTATAAATATAATTAATATATTAAATTAATTAAAGGAAAATAAAATATGAATAATGAACTATTAAAACCAAACAGAGAGTTTTCAAAAACGGCTAGAATTAAAAATATGTGTGAGTATCAAGCACTTCAAGATGAAGCAAAAGAGGATTATGAAGGTTTTTGGGGTAGATTTGCTAAAGAGAAATTAGATTGGATTGAACCATTTGATACTGTAATGGACGACTCTAATTTTCCATTTGTAAAGTGGTTTGATGGTGGTAAATTAAATGTATCTGCTCAATGTATAGATAGACATCTAAAAGATAAGAAAAATAGAGCTGCTATTATATTTGAGGGAGATAGAGGTGATAAACAAATCATTACATATCTTGAACTCTACTATAATGTAAATAGATTTGCAAATCTTTTAAAAGAGGATTTTGGAATTAAAAAGGGTGATAGAGTTGTAATTTATATGCCAATGATTCCAGAAGCTACCTATGCAATGTTAGCTTGTGCTAGAATTGGTGCAATTCACTCTATTGTATTTGGTGGATTTAGTGCCGAGGCATTGAGAGATAGAGTAATAGATGCAGAGGCATCTCTTGTAATTACAGCAGATGGAGCATATCGTAAAGGTAAACCTTATATGTTAAAGCCAGTAGTTGATAATGCTTTGGCAGATGAGAGTTGTGTAAAAAAAGTATTAGTAGTAGAGAGAAATAATGAAGATATTACTTGGGTAACAGGTAGAGATTACTCATATAATGAACTTATCAAAAATAAATCTGCAGTATGTGAGGCTGAAGTTATGGATAGTGAAGAGCCACTTTTCTTGCTTTATACATCTGGTTCAACTGGTAAACCTAAAGGTGTTCAACATAACTCTGCTGGTTATATACTTTGGGCTCAAATGACTATGGAGTGGGTGTTTGATGTAAAAGAGGATGATACTTATTGGTGTACTGCTGATATTGGTTGGATTACAGGGCATACATATATAGTTTATGGACCTCTTGCTATGGGTGCAACTACTGTAATGTTTGAGGGAGTTCCAACTTATCCTGATGCAGGGCGACCTTGGAAAATGGTAGAAGAGTATAAAATCAATCAATTCTATACAGCACCAACTGCTATTAGAGTATTACATAAAATGGGAGAGAATGAACCAGCTAAATATGATTTATCATCTCTAAAAGTTTTAGGAACAGTTGGTGAGCCAATTGACCCACCTGCGTGGAAATGGTATTATGAAGAGGTTGGTAACTCTAAATGTGCCATAGTTGATACATATTGGCAAACAGAGACAGGAGGACATATAGTATCACCACTACCTGGGGCTACACCAATCAAGCCTTCATGTGCAACAATGCCACTACCAGGAATTATGGCAGAGATTTTAGATGCTAATGGAGAAAAAGTAGCCGTAGGAGAAAAGGGACTTATGTGTGTAACTCGCCCTTGGCCATCAATGATAAGAGGTGTTTGGGGAGATGAAGAGAGATTTGTAAAATCATATTTTGGTGATGTAAAAAAAGATGGTAAATCTGTATATTTCACAGGTGATGGAGCAATTTATGATGAGTATGGATATATTACAATTACAGGAAGAACTGATGATGTAATTAATGTAAGTGGGCATAGAATGGGAACAGCAGAGGTAGAATCAGCTATCAAAAAACATAATAAAGTAGCAGAAGTAGCCGTAGTAGGACGCCCACACTCAATCAAAGGGGAATCAATATTTGCATATATCGTGATGAAAGGTGAAGATAACTTAGGTACAGAAGTAGAACTTATCAAAGAGATAAATGGATATATCAAAAGTGAAATTGGGAATATAGCTATTTGTGATGAGATGGCATTTGTAACAGGATTACCCAAAACTAGAAGTGGAAAAATTATGAGAAGAATATTAAGAGCTATTGCAAAAAATGAAGAGATAACTCAAGATATTTCAACACTAGAAGACCCAACTGTTGTTGAGAAGATTAATGATATTGTGAATGGCTAATAATATATTGATATTTTTCTAAACTATTATCATATAACTTTAAAATTACTTTACTATAATATAAGTCATAAATATATTATAGTTAAGGTAGGAATATGAGTGAGTATGTTAATTATGCTGATGTGGATAAAGAGGCTTTGAAAAAAGATATTGAAGATGCTAAAGCTTCTATTGGAAACCCTTCACAAGAGGATTTTGAACATCTTTTAAAGATGGAGAGATGGGGTAGATTATTCACATTTAGTGGATATGGACTTCTTCTTTTAATGAGTATTATTGAAGTTGTAATGGAGGGAGAGCTTAGTAATATTTTATTATGGAGTATGTTGATTATTTCTAGTATATTAATTGGAATAGGTAATGTTGGAAGATGGGCGAATGTTACTCACCCTATACTTCATGGTGCTTATGATAAAGTACCAAATATACCTCAAAAATATATGAAAAAATATTATGCAAATGGAAGTAGAAGATGGTTAGATTGGTTAGATTGGATTGCCCCTGATGCTTGGAGTTATGAACATAATATTATGCATCATTATCATTTAGGTGAAGCAGATGACCCTGATAATGTAGAGAGAAATATGCAGTGGTTAATTCAATCAAATACTCCTATGTGGCTTAGAAGAGTATTTGTATATATATTTGCAGGTACTTGGAAATTTACATATTATGCTCCAAATACACTTAGAATTTTACAAAATAAAAAGTTAAAAGAGGAGAATAAAAAAGAGATAAATGAGTATGAGTTTGACCCAAGAACTCCTTTTGGATTCGAGCTTTGGTGGAATTATTATCTACCTTATGGTGTAGTTCACTTCGTTGTAATACCTGCTCTATTTTTACCACTTGGTGTAGATGCTGTAATTAACGCTTTAGCCGTAGTAATAATGGCAGAATATTATGCAAATCTTCACTCATTTTTGGTAATTGTACCTAATCATTCTGCTGATGATATATATATGTTTAATGAACCTTATGAGGGTAAAGGTGAGTTTTATCTTCGTCAAATTATGGGAAGTGTAAATTATAATACAGGTTCAGACTGGAAAGATTTTTTACATGGATTTTTAAATTATCAAGTAGAGCATCATATATTCCCTGATATGCCTCTAAGCTTTTATCAAAAAACTCAACCTATTATCAAAGAGATATGTAAAAAACATAATTTAGAATATAGACAGGAGAGTGTTTGGAAAAGAATAGGTATGACAATTGACTTAATGGTAGGTAAAACTAAACTACTTAGGGTAAATGGAATTTAAATAAAAGTGTGTAAAAAAGGTACAAAAAAATTATTTGTACCTTTTTATTTTAAATTATATATACTTTTATAAAAAAAATGCTATAATCAAAATGATGAAAGATGAGGTTAGAGTTCATCTTTGGTGTGTTAGTAAAAATTTATTCTCCGCGAAAGACTCCCCCGATTTGGATTCCACTTCCTATGAAGTGCATATTATATACAAAAGGTATTACAGATGGCAGAATTGCTAAATGGAACTGTTAAATGGTTCAACGATGAAAAAGGTTATGGATTTATCCAACAAGATAATGGTGGTAAGGATGTATTCGTACACTTTAGACAAGTAAATCAAGAAACTCCAGGTCGTGTTTCTTTAGATGAAGGTCAAAAAGTAACATTTAATGTTGGAGAAGGTCAAAAAGGTCCTCAAGCAGAGAATGTAACACCTTTATAGGTTATACATAAATAAAGGTAAAGTCCTTCTTTACCTTTACTTCAAATTAGATTTTATCTACTCATATATTCTAAAAAATATAAATTTTTTCTAAATATATAATTAATATCCCCCCTATTTTAAATAATATAGTAAATATAAATTAATTGGACAAGTTTTGTCTAATAAATAATATATAATAATAATTAAAATATTTGGGAGAGATTAAGATGAAATATATAAAACAGACATACGATATAAAAGCTCCAAAGCCATACCTCTTTATTGGCTCTAAAATTCGTGGGATTTTGGGATATAGTCTCAAAAAAGAGGTATGTATCAACCCAACTACTATATGTACAAACTGTTTTGCAAGTAAAGATTGTATTTTTTATAAGTTTTACGAAGAACAAAACACAACTCATAATTACAGACTTGATTTTAAGCTAAGTAGTAATAAATATAAATTTTCACTCTTACTATTTGAAGATGCCATAAAGCATAAAGATGATATATCTAAAGCAATGATAAAAGCTTTAAAAGAGTATAAAGATATTAAATTTAAAGAAAAAAGCAAAGAGTTAAAAGTAAAAAAACATCATAAAATCATCAAATTAAGTTTTCTAACTCCCATTAGAATAAAAAAACAGAATAGATTTGCCAGAAAAGATATAGATTTATTAGATATTTTACTCTCTATTCATAAAAGAAATATAGAACTACAAAAACTTGAATATAGCAAAATATATATAAAACCCACTTACAAAATAGTATCTAAAAACCTAAAATATCAAGAGATAAGACGAAAAAGTAATAAACAAAATAGTAAAATGAACTTTGGAGGAGTTATGGGAGAAATGGTAATAAGTAATGTTTCGCAAGAGGTCTATAATTTATTAAAACTGGGTGAAGTTATTAGTGTAGGTAAATCAACAGTATTTGGATTAGGAAAAATCAAAGTGGAGGATATAAGATGAGTAGATATTTATATGGTGCAAGTGTGCAAGGGATACAAGATTTTATCTTTGCTACAAATAGGCTTCAAGAGATTGTGGGGGCTAGTGAGATTGTTAAGAGTATAGCTAATATATTTGAAGATAAATATAATCCTGATGAAATTTTAATTAATACAGCAGGTAATATTAAAGCCGTGTTTAGTAGTTATGATGAGTGTCAAAAAGTAGTTTTAGAGTTTCCTAAAATTATATCCCAAATGGCTTATGGAATTACTATATCTCAAGCAGTTGTAGAGTTTGATGGAGAGGCTAAAGATTATATTAATGAACTAGAGAAAAAATTAAAAATACAGAGAAATAAGCCCTCTATTCCTCTTGATATGAGTATAAATATTATGAAACTCAATCCAAAGACAGCAAGAGCTAAAATAAATCAAGATGAAGATATAGCAACCTCTCAAAAGTTAAAAGCAAACAGAGAGTTTTATAAAAAGAATCCTACTGTAACAGAGTTTAAAGATTTCTCTTATATGAAAAACTCTAAAGGTAAGATAGCAATTATCCACATAGATGGAAATGGATTAGGAAAAATTGTCAAAGATTTAGGAAAAAAGCTTAGTGCATTCTCAATAGCATTAGATAAAGCCACAAAAAATGCTGTAAAAGAGGCAAAAGAGGATTATATGCATATTAGAGAAGTGATTGTTGGTGGTGATGATGTTACAGTAATTTGTAATGCCAATGATGCTTTAGAATTTACAAAAAACTTTTTAACTAATTTTGAAGATGAGACTAAAAATATAAAAGAGTTAAAAGGTATTAAAGATAAACTAACAGCCTGTGCAGGTATAGCCTACTGTAACGAAAAATACCCATTCCATTATGCCGTAGATTTAGCAGAAGCTCTTTGTGGAGTAGCAAAAAACCACTCCAATAGAGAACACTCTTGTCTTATGTTTCATAATATTCAAGGCTCACACTATCAATCTTAGGATAAATTTGTAGAAGATGAACTTACAATTAAAAATGATACACAAACTATAAGATGTGATTTTGGAGCTTATTATCTAAAAAATCCATCGGAAATGACGGCTTTAGCCTCATCAAAAGGTGGAGCTAAAGCACCACTTCCTAAGAGAAAAGATGAAGCAAATATAAATGATTTTATAAATACTTTAGAAGCTTATAGATGTGATAACTCTCCAATATCTAGGCTAAGAGATTGGTTGAGTGAGCTTTATAAAAGTGATAAAAATGCCCAAAATCTACTTCATAGAATTAACACCATTACAAAACAAAATGATAACTGGAACTGTGAAATAATGGATAAAAATCTAAAGTTTTTTGATAAAAATTTATCTAATGATACACTTATTATAGAAAAATATACTCAAAAAGAGAGAGAAGAGATAAAAAAGAACCCTGATAAAGCTTTTAAAAGAACACCAATCTATGACATACTTCAAATTCTTTCAATCACGGAGGCAAAATAATGACTTTAAAATATGAGATACAATTTTTTGATTATTGGCATCTAAGTTCTGGACTTAGTGCTGGGGCAAAACTTGATAGTAGTGTAACAAAAGATAGTGATAATATACCTTATGTTCCTGCTAAAACTATAAAAGGTTTAGTAAGAGAGATGGCTGAAGA
>FRYL01000027.1_pt1 | contig 24080 bp, 25 predicted proteins | sample 1057401 | NCBI WGS metagenome assembly FRYL01 (sample SAMEA4473313, study PRJEB15554) | hydrothermal vent metagenome | biome: marine basaltic hydrothermal vent biome; feature: marine hydrothermal vent; material: water | place: Pacific Ocean | collected 2011-06-14/2011-07-23 | depth 1199 m
TTTTAAAAATATTATTTGCATTTTGAGAGATTGCAATGCTGTAACCATTCAAGTCTATACCGATAGAGTTAGTAATATCAATATTATTATTTGACACTACTAAATCTATCTCTTTTTTAAACTCAATTCCAAATGATACAAAGTAACCTGTGCTATCTTTTGAGATTGTAATTGATGATAGTTTATAGCCTTTTGGTAATTCTCTATGGTATCTTAGTTTTAAAAGTGTTTTCATAAGTTGTAAATAGAGATATTTACTATTGTTATGCTCTTTTAACTGATAACCTTGATTATTCCAATTAAATGATTGAAAAACATTTTTACTTGATTTAAAAGTTGGCATACCTAATCTATATGCTTTAGCTTTTTCTTTTGCTGTTTGAGCATTCTCCATCGCTTTTAATCTTTCTGCTATAACTTCTTTAGAAAATGCTTTTTTTACTGCTTTTAAAAAGTTTATCCTCGCTTGTTGAGTTACAACTGTTTTAAAATCTATTTTTCTTATTTTTAATGCTCTTTTTACTACTCTATCGTAACTTATAGCTTTTCTGTATATTTTATCTTTTTTATCTAAATTCTTATTTTTTTCTTGCTCTTTTTTCCAAAGATTTAAACAGATATTATAAGCTTGATTATATACAAACATTTGATGGTTTAAAAGTTGCTGTTGCTCTTGTGTTGGATAGAGTTTATACTTATATCCTAAATTAACAGTTTTTAAATAGGGTAAATTTAGTTTTTGAGTTATACTCATTTATTATTCCCTTGATTTTCAACATAGTGATATTGTAACAAATATACTAAATGTTTATTAGTATCATATATTGACTTCATAATAGTATTATACTATAATTGCAACTGAATGTAAAGAGTTACAAATTCATCCCCGCCTTAGAGGACGGGGTTTTCTTTGCAAAGGTTTGATAAAAAATGACGATAATAATTACGGGTGCTAGTTCTGGTATTGGTAGAGAATTAAGTAGATACTATGCACCCAATAATAATCTCTATCTTTTAGCAAGAAGAGAAGATAAATTAATATCTTTATCAAAAGAGTTAGAGAGTATTGGCGTAAATAGTGTAAAGATTTATCCAATTGATGTAAGCAATTTTGATAAACTTCAAAAGATAACTCAAGAGATAGCACAAAAAGAGAGTAAGATAGATATGATAATTGCAAATGCAGGTATATCATTGGGACACTCTCATAATGGATATAGCTCATTTCAAGATTTTAAGCAGGTAATAGATATTAATTTTATCTCTATATATGCACTTTTAGAATATCTTATTCCATCTCTAAAAAATGGTTCTAAAATTGTTTTAATATCATCTTTAGCATCAATTATTACAATGCCTACTTCAATAGCTTATAGTAGCTCTAAAAGGGCTTTAAATGGTTATGCAGAGGGATTAAGAACTCTACTTAAACCTAATGGGATAAAAGTAATAAATATTTTACCTGGGTTTATAAAATCACCAATGACAGATAAGAATAATTTCAATATGCCCTTTATTATGAGTAGTGAAGAGGGAATAAAAAGAATTGTTTATGCAATTACAAAAAATAAAGAGTGCTACAAATTCCCAAAGAGATTTTTTTATATTATCAAATTTTTATCTCTTCTACCAATATCATTGAGAGATAGAGTAATTGTATCACTCAAAAAGATAAAAAAATAGAATAAGAGTTAAGTTTGAGTAAATTTTCTATATTACATCCACTCAACTACTTTTGATACCTCATTTGCTACAAAACACTTAATAGTCGTATCTTCAATTGGTCTATTTGGGACTACGGCTGTTGTAAATCCTTGTGTCTCTAACTCTTTTAATCTCTGCATTAGTCCTGAAACTTCTATAATTTCACCTGTTAGGCTCACTTCACCCATAAATACTGATTTGCTACTAATCTCTCTATCTCTATAACTACTTAATATTGAGGCAATTATGGCTATATCTGCTGATGGTTCGGTGATTTTAATTCCACCTGAAACATTTATAAATACATCTACGGTGCTAAATGGGAGTTCTAATTTTTTCTCTAAGAGTGCTAATAACATCACTAATCTATTATTATCAAATCCTGTTGAACTTCGTTTTGGGTAGCCTTGTGCATCTGTAACTAATGCTTGAATTTCTATTACTATGGGGCGACTCCCCTCCATAATTACAGTAAGTGCTGAACCTGATAATAGTTTATCTTTATTAAAAAATCGTCCTGCGATACTTTTAGCATCATTTAAACCTCTTCTACTCATCTCAAAAATACCAACTTCATTGGTACTTCCAAATCTATTTTTAATTCCTCTTAGAAGTCTAAGTTCTGAATTACTATCACCCTCAAAATATAATACTACATCTACCATATGCTCTAATACTCTTGGACCTGCGATTGAGCCATCTTTGGTAATATGTCCAATAATAAATATTGCAATTCCCATAGATTTTGCTATTCTCATAAGTTCAAAAGTGATACTTCTTACCTGTGTAACAGAAGCTGGGGCTGATGGAATATCTTCATTATATAGAGTTTGAATAGAGTCTATAATTAAAAAATCATAATTACTATTATTTACCTCATTAATTACTGATGATAGATTAATTTCAGAGAGTAGATATAAATCTTTCTCATTTGCATTTAATCTATCTGCTCGTAATTTTATCTGTCCTTTAGACTCTTCTCCTGAAACATATAAGACTTTTTTATTATTAGAAGCTAAATTACCTGCTATTTTTAAAAGTAGAGTTGATTTACCAATCCCTGGACTTCCACCAATAAGAGTAAGCGAACCTGTTACAATTCCACCACCTAATACCAAATCAAGCTCACTACTATATGAACTAAATCTATTAATATTATCCTCTTTTATATCTATAATCGATTCTGCTTTAGAGATAATATTTTTAGAGATTTTTTTATTCTCTTCTAAAAATTTAACTTGCTCCGTAGTGAGTTCTATCATACTATCCCATGCACTACAACTTGTACATTTACCAATCCATTTAGATGATTGAAATCCACACGATTGACACTCAAATATAACTTTTTTCTTTGCCAAAAATTACCTTTTATTAGCTATACTTTTTGCTATCTTTTTCAAATTATTTGCCCAATCTATGGCTAATGGACTCACTTTAACTACTTTAATACCTAACTCTTTTGCTATTTGATTAGCTATTTTAGTTGAAAATTCAGGAGAGGTAAATATTGCTTTTATTTTCTCTTTTTTTGCTCTTTTAATAAGTTTTATCATCTCTTTTGGTTTTGGTGATTTACCATCTATCTCTATTGCTAATTGAACTAAATTATATTCTAACGCAAAATGTCCTAATGATGGGTGAAATACCATAAATGAGCTACCTTTTGGAACATCTTTTAAAATTGATTTGATACTTTTATCAACATCTTCCACTTTAGATATAAATCTATCAAAATTAGATTGAAAATATTTACTATTAGATGGCTCTATCTCTATAAGAGTATCTAATATATTTTTAGCTATTGTTTTTATATTATTAGGTGCTACCCAAATATGTGGGTCATTGCCTTTTGGAATATTTTTTGAAATATTAACTATTCTCATATTTTTATTTTGATTTGCAAATTTATCTAACCATACGGCTTCAAACTCTAATCCAATAGATAGATATAAATTAGCTTTTGAGATATTTTTCATTTGAGATGCTAAAGGTTCATAATGATGAGGAGAAGAGCCAACTGGTACCATTACTTCTATATCTACTTTATCTCCTCCTATTGCCTCTACAAATACTTTTTCTGGGATTATACTTACAATTATATCTATTTTAGCAAACATTGCCGTAGTTATCAAAACTAATAATATTAATATTTTTTTCATATATACTCTCTTTTTATAATTTTCTGAAGAGTATATTTTATCTAAAATATCTGTTTTATTCATTAAATATATATTTTAAACTTAAATTTGCTATAATTTCATAACTAAATTTTTAAAAGGTCTATTTTGAGTGAAAATCTTATAGGTTATATAGATAGCGATGGTAATATTATAGATACACAGAGTGTAACTGATGGATATGATGGAAAAGTTATAGAGTATGATGATAGTCAAGAGGCATTAGAACTTATTCGTCATTCAACGGCTCATTTAATGGCACAAGCTATAACAGAGTTATATCCAAACTCTAAATTTTTTGTAGGTCCTACTGTTGAAGAGGGATTCTATTATGATTTTAGATGTGATGAGAAGATAAGTGAAGATGATTTAAAAACAATTGAAAAAAAGATGAAAGCACTTATCAAAAAGAAGTATAAAATTGAGAAGTATGAGATAACAAAAGATGAAGCATTAAAGAAATTTGCTAATGATGATTTGAAACTTGCAGTTATCTCTCGTATTCCAGATGATACTCTTACTATATATAAACAGGGTGATTTTGAAGATTTATGTAGAGGTCCTCATGTTCCTGCATTAAGATTTTTACATAACTTTAAACTTACAAGAGTAGCAGGTGCTTATCTTGGTGGAGATGAAAATGCAGAGATGCTTACTCGTATTTATGGTGTAGCATTTGGAACAAAAGAGGCATTAAAAGAGCATCTTAAAATGATAGAAGAGGCAAAAAAAAGAGACCATAGAAAGCTTGGAAATGAGCTTGAACTCTTTATGTTTGATGAAGAGGCAGGAGCTGGGCTTCCATTTTGGATGCCAAAAGGTGCTAGGCTAAGAGCAAAACTAGAGAATATTTTATATAAAGCTCACCGTAAAAGAGGCTACGAACCAGTAAGAGGTCCAGAGATTTTAAAGTCAGATATGTGGCATACATCAGGGCATTATGCTTGTTATGGTGAGAATATGTATCTTACAGAGATTGATGGACAAGAGTATGGGATAAAGCCTATGAACTGTATTGGTCATATTGAGATATTCAAAAAAACAAGTAAAAGTTATAGAGATTTACCATATAAAATGTTTGAGTATGGTGTAGTTCATAGACATGAGAAATCAGGAGTTTTACATGGACTTCTTAGAGTAAGAGAATTTACTCAAGATGATGCTCATATATTCTGTACCCCTGCTCAAATTAAAAATGTAGTTTTAGAGGTTGTTGAGTTTGTAGATGCTCTTATGAAAAAATTTGACTTTAACTACACAATGGAGATAGCAACTAAACCAGAAAAAGCGATTGGTGAAGATACTGTTTGGGAACTTGCAACTCAAGGACTTAAAGATGCTATGATAGAGAATAACTTGCCATTTAAGATTGATGAGGGTGGTGGAGCATTTTATGGTCCGAAGATTGATGTTAAGATTACAGATGCACTTGGGCGAAAATGGCAATGTGGTACAATTCAGGTAGATTTTAACCTTCCACAACGATTTAATGTAGAATATGTTTCAGAAGAGAACACAAAAGAGCAACCTGTAATGATTCATCGTGCAATTTTAGGTTCATTTGAGAGATTTATTGCTATACTTATAGAACATTACGCAGGAGAGTTTCCATTCTTTATAGCTCCTACACAAGTTATCTTTGTACCAATTAGTGATAAAAATATAGCTTATGCAAAAAAGTTACAAAATATTCTAATAGATGAAGATATAGATAGTGAAGTCTTTAGTAAAAATGATAGTCTCAATAAAAGAGTGAGATTAGCAGAAAAACAGAGAGTTCCATATGTTGTAATTGTGGGTGATGAAGAAGAGGCAAATGATAGTGTAGCTATTAGAGATAGAAGAAACAAAGAGCAGTATAATCTAACTAAAGATGAATTTATAGATAAACTGTTACAACAATTAAAAGAAGGAAAAATTTGAGTAGACATAACAACAACGACAGAGGTAGAAAAGCAAAAGATGATGTAATCATGAATGATAGTATCAGAGCAACTGAATTAAGAGTATTAGTAGATGGTGAAGAGCCATTAGGAGTTATTTCCAGAGCTGATGCACTTCAAAAAGCAGAAGATTTAAATCTTGATTTAGTATTAATGTCGCCTAATGCAAAGCCACCTGTTGCCAAAATTATGGATTATGGAAAGCATAAATATCAAGTAGAAAAAAAGAAAAAAGAGGCTAGAAAAAATCAGAAAGTAATTGATGTTAAAGAGGTTAAATTCTCTTGTAAAATAGCTCAAAATGATATTGATTTTAAAGTAAAACATGCAAGAGAGTTTTTAGAAAAAGGTAAATATGTAAAACTTAGAGTATTTCTAAGAGGTAGAGAGATGTCAAGTCCTGAACTTGGTATTGATGTGCTTAGAAATAAAGTTTGGCCAAATCTAAAAGATATTGCTAATTTAGAACAAGATGCTTCAAGAGAGGGTCGTTATGTTAATATGTTAGTTACTCCTATTAAAAAATAATTCTTATTTTATAATAAAAGAGTAGGAAATATAATTAAAAAGTTAGTTATATTATCATTTTTATATACAAATCTATTCTCATATATGAGTAATATAGATATTACTCCATGGGGTAACTCTAAAAATTTTATGGGAATTGAGATATTAGACCAGAAAAGTTTGCATTATGATAATATTGATGGAGTAAAATTTTGTGAAATATCTGATTTAGCTTATAATCGTAAATCTCATAAATTATATATGGTGAGTGATGAGGGTAGGATTTTTGAGTTTAAAGCTATATTTAATGATAAAATTTCTAAACTTACTCCTATAAAAGCTGTTAATATTAGTAAAAAAAATGGTAAAAAATTTAGAAATTATAGAAGAGATAGTGAGGGTGCTACACTTGATTATAAGGGTAGATTGGTATTATCTTTTGAGGGGCGTCCAAAGGTAGCTAGATTTGGGAGTGATGGTAGAATGTTATATAAATATCATATTCCAAAAGCTATATCAAAAATTCGTTATTTACGAGGGAAGAATAAAGGAATAGAGGCATTAGCTTATCATTATAAGTATGGATTTTTGATGGCAACAGAGTATCCTATCAAAAAAAATCCAAAATCAATACAGAGTATATATTCATCAAAAGGTAAAAAATGGCATTTTAGTGCATCTTCTTATAAACATAGTGCTATTACTGCGATTGAAGTAATGAGTGATGGTAATATTTTAGTGCTTGAGAGAGCTTTTAATGGTCTATTTAATCCATTTATTATAACTCTTAAAAAGGTTTATATTAATAACTCTAAAAATAGTTTTTGTAGAAGTGAAGTTTTGGCTACAATGGATAACTCTAAGGGTTGGGATATAGATAACTTTGAGGGACTTACTAGAGTAGGTAAAGATAGATATATTATGATTAGTGATGATGGGGATAATTTTTATCAAAATACGCTTTTAATATATTTTAAAATAAAATAAGATTATCCTATAAAAAGGAATTAAAATGAAATATTTAGTGATAGCTGTAATGCTTCTTTTGAGTGGTTGTGTAAATAGCCATATAGATATGCCAAAATCTACGAAGGTAAATGGTAAGAATGGAAAGTATCCTATAACTGCTTGTAATAAGGAGCTTAGAGATTCATTAGAATTAGATAAAGCTAATCTTATTGACGAGATTAGAGTATATAAGGCTAGTAGGAGTATGGAGCTATATAAAGATGGTAAAGTAGTTTATCGCTTTAAAGTCTCACTTGGTAAAAATCCAAAAGGACATAAGCTAAAACAGGGTGATTTTAAGACACCAATTGGTAGATATAAAATTGTGGGTAAAAAGTGTGATTCTAAATATTTTCGTTCTATAAGTATCTCTTATCCTGATAAAGAGGATATTGATAGAGGAAGAAAGAATGGTGTTAATGTAGGTGCTGGGATTACAATTCATGCACAACCATTATGGAATTCTGATGGTCATGGTGATAGCTATACTCTTACACAAGATTGGACAAATGGTTGTATTGCACTTACAAATGGTGCAATGGAAATTTTATGGAGAGTTCTTAAAATCAAAACTCCAATAACAATTTACCCATAGAGATAATAAAATGGCATATACTCAATATAGTGATAAACAAATTGATAAATTTCATAGACAAAAGTATATATTACATCTTGAGAAGATTACTAAAAATCTTTATAAGATGTTGCGTGAGGAGAGTACATCTCAAGAGCAATTTATAAATAAATTTAATTCTCTTAAAATATCCTTAGAGAAGTTAAAAGCAGTAGAACTCTATACTACTCATCATAAAGAGATGGAAAATTATATTACACTTTTTCATCAAAAAATAGGATTAGAAGATTTTCTATTAGAGGATATAAGAGAGTTGGAATTAGCCAATCTTAATAGACTTCAAAAGCTTAAAAATAGTGGTAGATATAAAAAAGATAAGCATAAAAAAGAGTTTAAAAATTATTAGGGAAAATAAAGTATGAAAATAGAAAAAGTGATTAAAATATTAACTATGGGTGCAACTCTATTTAGATTAATGAAGAAATATCCAAAAATATCTTTATTATTAGTAATACCATTAATCTTTTTACCAATCTATGAGATATTTATTGGTAGAGCTAATATGGTATATATGGGAGTACCAACTACTAATAGTTTTAATCCAAAAAGATTTACAAGAGTATTTAGAAATAGTAGTTTTATGTTAGGATATAGTGATTATAGAGGAAATCCATTATGGGTAACTTATAAATTAACTAAAATTCCAAAAGATGCTAAAAAACTTAAGAGACCTGATAAGTTTGAGAGTGATTGGAGAACTTTTAGTAGAGTATCTAGCGATGATTATAGTAGAAGTGGTTACGATAGAGGACATATGGCACCAAATTTTGCAATTAGTAGATTATATGGTAGAGATGCTCAAATTAGTACATTTCTTATGAGTAATATCTCTCCTCAAAAAGCTAAATTAAATAGAGGAATTTGGAGAAAATTAGAAGGAATTGAAGTAAAATACTTTACAAAACTTTTTGATGAGGTATGGGTATTTACAGGTCCTATTTTTGATAAAAATATAGAGAAGTTATCAACTTCAAATAAAGTTGAAATTCCTGATGCCTTTTATAAAATATATGTTGGAGTTAAAAAAGATAAAACAGCTAAAGCATTAGCATTTATAATACCACAAACTGTAACAGGAAAAGAGCCATTAAGAAAATTTGTAACAACTATTGATGAGATAGAGAAGCAAACAGGTATAGATTTTTTATATAAATTAGAAGATAAGCTAGAGAATAAGTTAGAGAGCAGTAAAGATATAACTGCTTGGAGACTAAAATCATTTGAGTAGATAAGAAAAATTATTCATACAAAAGGAATAAATTTTGGAAACAACATTAGTATCAAGAAGAAAATTTTTACAAGGTAGTGTTGCACTTTCAATAGTTGGTGGTGCATCAATTAGTTCTCTATCTCTTATCTCAGATGATGATACTTCAAAAGAGAAGATAGATGATAAGGTTGCTACTTTATGTGAAATGTGTGTTAATAAATGTGCAGCTATTGCAAAAGTAGAAAATGGAATTGTAAAGAAATTAGACCCAAATCCACTATTTCCAAAATCAAGAAATATGCTTTGTGCAAGAGGTACAGCAGGTATTCACGCACTCTATGACCCTGATAGATTGAAATCACCAATGATTAGAATAGGTAAAAGAGGTGATGGAAAATTTAAAAGAGTTACTTGGAGTGAAGCTTATGAAGCAATTTTAAATGGTACAAAGGATTTTAAGGGGTTATCTCAAATTTTAGAAGAGGAGAGAGATAATCGTTCTACTATTGGATTTTGTGCTGGTGAGGGAATGGGAGAGCATACTTATAAAAAATTTATGTCAAATAAATTGGGTTCTCTAAATTTTGTAAATCACTCTTCTATATGTCTTAAAACAACTGTTGCTGGATATACTCTTACCATGGGAGCTTATGGAATTTCTGATTTGGAAAATGCAAAATATGTAATTATGGCAGGAGCAAATAGGGCAGAAGCGATAGTTACTCCTGATACTATGGATATTTTTAAAAGAACTAGAGGCAAAGGGGTAAAGCTTATCTGTATTGACCCTAGATTTTCAAATACAGCAGTCCATGCAGATGAGTGGTTGGGGATAAGAGTAGGAACTGATTTGGCATTGGTTTTGGCAATGACATATGTAGTTTTATCTCAAACTCTTTATAATAAAAAATTTGTAGAGGTCAATTTTAATGGATTTCAAGAGTATAAAAATCATATTTTATCAAATAATTATACTCCTCAATGGGCAGAAGAGATAACAGGTATTGATGCAAATACTATTATTAGAATTGCAAAAGATTTTATGGCAAATGCTCCACGGGCTATCTATTATCAAGGAAGACGCACAGCATGGAGTTTGCAAGATTTTCAGCTTCGTCGTGCTCAAGCACTTTTTACAGCATTAGGTGGAGGTATTGATGTAAAAGGAGGTATTGTTTTTGGGGAAAAACTACCATTGGGAGAATATGAGATAAATACTCCTATCTATGCAAATGTTAAGGGTAGAATAGAAAAAGATAGTGCAGCTATTATTGGTTCATCAGGGAGTTGGATAGCATGGAGAAATAAGATTATTGAAGATAAATCACCCTACCCTATACGAGCTATGTTTACTTATAAACAAAATCCACTACTTAGTGTTCCTAATGTGGCTAAAACTAGAAAACTCTTTGAGAAGATGGATTTAGTCGTTACTATTGATACAATGCCTAGCGATACAGTTGTGATGAGTGATGTTGTTTTACCTGAGTGTTCATACCTTGAGAGAGAAGACCCTGTAACATCTTTTGGAGGTATTGAGCCGTCAATTGCATTACGAAATAGAGTTATTGAACCACTTTATGAATCTAAACCTCTTTTTGATATATTAAAAGGTTTATCCAAAAAATTATCTAAACCACTTTGGAATATAAGTAAAAAATATGATAAAGATATTCAAGAGGAGATAGATGATAGAGGTGAAGAAGATGTATATATAGAAGATGGTTTTGACCTTACAGATATGTTTGTAGATTCACAAGAGAAGATAAATAGAGATAGAGTTGTATCTATTTATGGAGAAGAGGCTTATAAAAAGTTAAAAAAGAGTGGTGTCTATTATCCTAATATAGATAAATATTTTAAGAAAATATCTGATAATGAGTATAAATATTATCCTGAAGATAAAAAATATTATACTATAACAAAAGGTAAAGATTTCAAAAAGGAAGCTCATTATAACGAAATTTGTGTAGATGAAAAAGAGTTAGCTTCTATTCAATCAAATTTCCAAACACAATCTGGAAAAATTGAGTGTAATTTAGCTTATATGAGTAAAAAAGGTATAGATGCTATGCCTACATGGAATGATAATCAATATACTCCCGTCAAAAAGGGAAAATTTAAATTTATTACAGGAAGAAATGCACAATTTACACAAAATTCAACCTCTAATAATGCTATGTTATTAGATTTGGTAAGAGAAAATTATATTTGGATAAATAGAGTTCAAGCTGATGAGATGAATATAAATTATGGTGATATGCTTGAGATAAAAAGTAGTATTGGAAAAATACATATCAAAGCATATCCCACAAATAAAATTATAAAAGATACTCTATTCTTTGTACATGGTTTTGGTGCTACAAGTGAGGGATTGACATTGGGGTATAGAAATGGTGCTAGTGATAATATGATTATTGAAGATACAATAGAACCTGTATTTGGAAGTGCTTCTATGCACGAGACACAAGTAGAGATAAAAAAGGTAAATGTATGAATTTTGCAATGGCATTAGATTATCAAAACTGTATAAATTGTAAGGCTTGTGAAGTAGCTTGTAAAGAGGAGAATGGAGTACAATTAGGTGCTGATAAACAGAGAATTTGGGTAGGACAAAATGAGAGCTTTTTGTTTGGCAAACCATCTGTTAATTTTTATCCCTCACAATGTAATCACTGTCTTGATGCACCTTGTGTAGATGTTTGTCCTACTGGGGCTAGTCATTTTACTGATGGAGGATTGGTACTCACTGATAAAAATAAATGTATTTTATGTAAGGGTTGTATGGAGGCTTGTCCTTATGATGCTAGATTTGTAGATGATAAATTTGTAGCAGTAGATAAATGTACTTTTTGTTATGATAGTAGAATATCACAAGGAGAGACTACAACAGCATGTCAAGCAACTTGCCCTACAAAAGTTAGACTCTTTGGAGATTTAGATGATGAGAATGGTGATTTAATTAAACTCCTAAAGAGTAGAAAGTTTTTTGTATTAAAAGAGAAAGAGGGTACAGTACCTAAACTATTTTATATATTTCCAGAGGATTATAACTTCGCTATAAATTCAATAGGTGAAGATACTACAATACATACTTGGGATAGTTTCAAACCAATTATCCAAAAAGCAAAAGCAAAAAGGACTCCTCAATGGAAAAATTTAATATAGCAGGAGTTGAGATAAATAGAGTCCCTATTATTGATTTACTATTTAATAAAACAATGATTTTTGCATATATTTTATTAGCCTTTGGACTATATGGTATTTATGAAGTTATTAATGATAGATATTTTTTCTTGACTGCAAATGCTTTTGATGCTGGTGCAAATATAGGAAGCCATGAAGTTGCAATTGCTATGAGAGAGGCGATATTTGGAGATACTGCTGAAGTCCATAGAGAATCACCTTGGACACTATATATCTCAAACTATATGTATATGATATATACAGGTAGTGGAATTATATTTTTAGTAGCTCTTTGTGAAATTTTTAATGTAGAGATTATCAAAAAAACAGCTGCTGGATTTATGACATTTGGACTTGCTATGATATTTGGAGGACTCTTTACTATTATATTTGATTTAAATATTTTGCATATATTTTGGATGTTTAAGAGACCAAATTTTGGTTCGGGTATGTGGTTGATGTTACCTCTATATTTTATCTATATTCCATTTGTCTTTTTTGAAATTTATCTTTTGATTACAAATAGACGAGTTTGGGCAAAAAAAATAGCATTTATAATATTACTACTTAGTGTTTTAGTAGATATAGCAGAGTATTATATACAAGCAAAATTATTTGATATGAATACAGCAAGGCATTTATGGACAACCTATCCTGCACTGCCACTATATTTTATTGTATCATCATTTTTATCAGCTATTGGAGTAATGATATTATACTCATACATAGTTTATCAAAATAGTTTAGGAGATAGATTTAGAGAGTTGTTACTATTTCTCAAAAGAGTTACTCTACTCTCTATTATTGCATTAGCATCTTATGAAGTTGTCTCATTTTTATTTATTGATAAAAAATGGGCTATGACTATACTATTTGGTGGATTTGATTATGAATTTTATATATATGCTATTTTTGCTTTAGTGATACCATTTGGATTATTACTATATAGATTATTGAGCAAAGAGGTGAAACACTCCCTATTTATATTAGCCTCATTATCAATAATTATAGGTACATTTATAGGAAGATTTATATTTGTATATGGTGGTAATGCCTATCCTATGAGTGATAGATTTGGAACTGGATTTGAAAAATATGCTGAATATAGTATAGTTCAAGATTTTATATTTTTTATGCCACCTATCTCTGAAATATCTATTGTAATAGGTTCATTTGGTGTGGTATTTGCAGTATATAAAATTTTAGATAATCTTTTTAATGTATCTAAAATAAGAGAAGATTGATAATAATATTAAATAAACCTTAAATTAAGTCTATATTAAGATATATTAGATATAATTCCCATTATCAATCAAAAATCTATTTAAATTATAGAAAACAAAGAAGGAACATTTATGAAATTGACAAGTGTGCTTAAACCGAGTGAGGTTCAAAGAGATTGGATATTAATCGATGCAAAAGGGCAAACTTTTGGTCGTATTCTTACTCAAGCAGCAACATATCTAAGAGGAAAACATAAACCATCATTTACTCCAAATGTAGATTGTGGAGATTATGTAGTAATTATTAATGCAAAAGATGCTAAATTTTCTGGTACTAAACTAAATGATAAAGAGTATTTTACACATAGTGGTTACTTTGGTAGTACAAAGAGTAAAAAACTTGATGATATGTTAGAAAATCATACAGAAAAATTATATAGATTAGCAGTAAGAGGTATGTTACCAAAAACAACTCTTGCAAAATCTATGCTTAAAAAATTAAAAGTTTATGCTGGTAGTGAGCATCCTCATACAGCACAATTAAAAGAAGGAAATTAAAATATGGCTACAATATATGCAACTGGTAAAAGAAAAAGTGCAATTGCGAAAGTTTGGATAACACCAGGTAATGGTGAAATGCTTATTAATGGTAAGACTCTTGATGAGTGGTTAGGTGGACATGAAACACTTAAGATGAAAGTTAGACTTCCTTTAGAAGCTACAAAACAGTTAGATTCTATGAATATCAAAGCAACTACTTTAGGTGGTGGTTATTCAGCACAAGCTGATGCTCTAAAGCATGGTATTACAAAAGCATTAGTTCAATATGAAGAGTCATTTAGAACAATTCTTAAACCAATGGGATTACTTACAAGAGATTCAAGAGTAGTTGAGAGAAAGAAACCAGGAAAGAAAAAAGCAAGAAGAAGCCCACAATTTTCAAAAAGATAGTCTATACTATTTACTACAAAAGCCAAATGGCTTTTGTATTATTTAAAAAGAGATTCTATTATCTACAATTTCTACGACCTGCATACCAACCACTTCTATAATCTCTATAATTTCTAAATTTATATCTATTTTTTGTATAATAACCATTACCTGTACGACAACCATGTTTCATACCAAGTTTATAATTATAACTCTTATAACTTCTTGGAGCAGTATCACTATTATTAGCTACGGCATTTCCAACAACAGCACCAGCTATACCACCAGTAACTAAACCTCTCTCATATGATGTACAAGATGCTAAACTAAACATACTAACAATAGCAACAGCTACTACAAATAACTTTGTAAATTTCATATCAATTCCTTTAAATAATATAAGTATATAAAATTATACCTATTCATAGTATATCATATTTAGAATTAATTTTTTATAATAATTAACAATCTTTACTAGCATCACTCCAACCAGCCCTATAATTACTATTAGTTTTATAACGATACTCATCAATACTCTCTTTAGCACATCTATCTCTTAATGCATCTTCATAGTCTAATGTAGAGTTTGATTTATTAACTACGGTAACTATTTTAGTAGCAATTGAAGAGCTACAAGAGTTTAAAAGTATAATTATAACTGTCAAAACTATTTTCATATATTAGACTCTATTCGTAACAATCTCTTCTACCAGTTCTCCAACCCTCTCTATAACTTCTTATATTACGAAATTTATATCTATTTTTAGTATATCTATATCTCGCTGTTCTACAACCATCTTTATACCCTAAATTATAATTTCCTCTTTTATAACTTCTTATATCATAACTTTCTCTATTATATTGATATTGTTTTTTCTTGCTATAATGGTGTTTTTTAGTATAGTGAGGCTTACAATATCTCTTTCCTGCTCTCCAACCTCTTTTATATCTATAATTATGCTTATATAAATTATAGTTTCTCTTCCAATGCCCTTTTGCAGTAGAACAACCGTGAGAATAACCTAAATCATAACTTCTAGCTTGAGCAAACGATATAGTAAAGAGAAATAACCAAACAATAATAAATAGTCTTGAAAACTTCATAAATACTCCTTTTATATTTTGATTATTATAGCATAAACTAAAATAAAATATGATACTATTATCAAAAAAATATAAATAGGAATATAAAATGGAACTATATAATATGATAGGATTAGGTGTAGCAGGAAATTTTGCACATCATTTAGCACAAGCTGGAGAGTTAGAAGATTTCAAAAATGTAGTGACTAAAGAGGCTGATGCACCTAAAGGTATATTTCCATTTTACTTACCAAATAGTAATGGATTTCTAGGAGTTAAATCAATTGGGACTACTAGATTAACTCTTCCACCATATAAAGCTAATGCACAAGTAGAGCCTGAAATTGCTATTATATTTGATATAGAGTATAATAGTGATATGAGTGTAAAAGATATAATTGCTAAAAGATTTACAACATTTAATGATTGTACAATTCGTAAAGAGGGTGCTAAAAAGATTTCAGAAAAAAAGAGTTGGGGAGAAAACTCCAAAGGTATTGCAACAGAGTGGATAGATATTGATAAGTTTGAGAGTGGTGGGGTAATGGATAACTACTCTATATGTTCATTTCTTAAAAGAGATGGAGTCTTGTATCCTTATGGAGAAGATGCCCCACTCATTGGATATAGCTACTTTTATACAAAATTAAAAGATTGGATAATAGATAAGATGAATACTCAAAAAGATTTTGGACCATTAGAAGATATTGCCCAACATCTTAAAGATACAAACTATCCAAGAGAAGCTTTAATCTCAATCGGAGCAACTGCTTATGAAGAGTTTGGAGAGCATAATTATATTCAGAGTAAAGATGAGATATTTATAGTTACTTATGACAATAGATATTGTAAGGGTAATTTAGATGAGTGTGATAATAAGGTAATTTTGGCTCAAAAGGTAGATTAAGGTGAGAAATATATGAATATTATAATCGCTGGTGCAGGTAAAGTTGGATTTAATTTAGCTAAAACACTTTGTGTAAAACATAGTGTTACTGTAATAGACCAAAATAGAGATGCTATTGATAAGATTAGTGAGAGTTTAGATATTTTACCCATAGAGGGTGATGTGGAAGATAGTAATATCTATAAGCCTTTTGTAGATAAAAAGATTGATTTGTTTATTGCTGTTACAAATATTGATAATGTTAATCTTGTATCAACTATTATTGCAGATACTATTATTGATATTGATAAAAAATTTGTACGACTTAAACAACATTTTTTTGAAGCATCTTTAATTCAAAAAAAATTAGGTATTAATCATATTATTTTTCCCATAAAACTTGCTTCAGATGCCATAGCATCACTACTTGAATATCCAAAAGCAAATAATATTAAATTTTTTAAATATACCAATTATAGATTAGCTTCCGTACAGGTATCACAAGATATTGGGCCAATAAAAATTAATGAAATTGAAGCTAATATAATTGGGATAGAGAGAAAAAAAAGATTTTTTATACCCAATGAAGATGATTTGATAATTGATAATGATTTAGTCTATTTTTTTGCTACTGATGATGATGTTTATCGTATCTGTAATAGATTATCAAGTGCCCCTGATTTACCAATAGAAAAATGTGTTGTTTTTGGTGGAGAAGAGCTTGGAATATCAATCGCACAAGCTTTGATAGATAATAATAAAAATGTTAAACTTGTAGAAAAAGATTTAGAAATGTGTGAAATTGCAAATGAGAAGCTAAAGGGTAAAGCTACGGTTATTAACTCAAAATATGGAACAATGAATATTATTAAAGAGGAGGGGTTTAAAGAGGCAGATATTTTTATATCAGCAACCAAAAATGATGAATATAATATTATCAAGTGTCTTGAAGCAAAAAATATGGGAATTCCAAAAGTTATTGCTATGAATAATGAAATAGAGTATTATAATTTAATGCACTCTTTAGATATTATAGTTATGAGAGGTCCTAAAATGAGTGCATACAATACTATAATGGAAGAGATTAATTCATCAGATATTATTTTACAAAAAAATTTTTGTGGTGCTAAGGCGATTGTATATATGAGAAAAATATTTCCTAACTCTAAATTATTGGGTAAAAAAGTAAAATATTTAAATATGGAAAATATAAATCTATTCTATATAAGAGATAAAGAGATATATAAATTTAAGGAGAAGATTATTTTGCAAAAAAATGATTTAATTATAACATTTTGGAATTATATATAAAGAGAATTATTTTAATCTACTCCTCTTTTACTCCTCTTTTTTACTACTAAATATTATAATATTTTTTATCCTTAAAAAACATAAATTTAATTTAAGAATTAAAGATAGTATTCTTGTCGTAAATTTGCTTTGGATTTGTCTTGGTATATTTGGAGCAATTCCCCTTTATATATATACAGATATTTCATTTGCTTCATCATTTTTTGAAGCTATTAGTGGTTTTACAACTACTGGTGCTACAACTTATAATAATATTGAAGCTTTGCCAAATATAATCCTATTTCATAGAAGTTTAATGCACTGGTTAGGTGGGATAGGTGTGATAGTCTTAGGTGTTGGACTCCTATCTATGATAAATCCTGTTGGAAGTTTATCTCTATTTAAAGCAGAAGCTACTGGTGTCCAACTTGAAAAATATACTCCAAAAATTAAAGATACGGCTGGAAGTTTAATACTAATTTATATATTTCTTACTCTTATAGATACTATTTTTTTAAGACTTTTTAATATGAGTTGGTTTGATGCTATTAATCATGCCTTTTCAACCATCTCTACGGGTGGATTTTCTACTAAGAACAGCTCTCTTGGATATTTTAGTAATGATGGCATTATATGGACGACAACAATTTTTATGTTACTCTCTGGAATAAATTTTTTGGCACATTTAAAGCTTTTTTATAAAGATTTTAGTGGCTATAAAAGTGAAGAGGTAAAGTGGTATCTCTCAATATTTTTAATACTTACTCTTACTCTTACAATTATACATATAGATATTAGTGGAGATGGCTTTTATGATGCCCTTAAACACTCATCATTTACTATATCATCTGTGATGACAACAACAGGTTTTGCAACCATAGATTATGGTACTTGGTCACACTTTGCAATAGCTATAATATTTTTAGCAATGTTCATCGGTGGAAATGCTGGTTCTACTGCTGGGGGTATCAAGGTTATAAGATATGTAATTATTTGGAAAACTCTCTTGTTAGAGTTTAAAAGAATACTGCACCCCTCTGCACTTGCATCTGTATTTATAGATGGTATAAAACAAAAAGAGAGAGTAATATCTTCAACTTTTGGTTTTTTAATACTTTTTTTATTAACTGTAATTGTAGTATCTATCTATATCTATGCAAGAGGATATGATGCTATGACTGCTATATCTGGTGGCTTTGCAATAGTTGGAAATGTAGGACCTGGTTTCTCACTTCTAGGACCTGCTGATAACTTTTCATTTTTTAGTGATTTTGATAAAATATTTTTATCAATTGCTATGATAATAGGTAGATTAGAGTGTTATACAGTATTTATATTATTTAGTGGTTCATTTTGGAAAAAGTTTTAAGAATATGATGATAAAATTATATTAAAGGATAGATTAAAATGATAAACTATATTATAGAAGAGATTATGGGAAATATGCTAAATATTATTATTATAGGATTAATTCTATTTTTGGCATTGATAGATCTATTTTCCAAAAAAAACTTCAAAAGTCAAATTGTAAGTTTAGGAGTATTAGGGACATTTATTGGTATTTTTATAGGGCTTCAAAATTTTAACCCAGAAGATATGAAAAATAGTATTAACTCTATTTTATTAGGACTAAAAACAGCTTTTTTAACTTCAATTGCAGGTATGGTCGTAGCTATATTTTTGGCAATTATTGAAAAGTTTAAAGAAGATAAAAGTAATTCTACTTCAAAAAACGAATATCTATTATCAGCTATTCTAAAAAAGTTAGATTTATTAGAGCATTTAAATAGTACCGAAAGTAGAGATAAAATTATAGGTGAATTAGAACGATTAAGAACTGTTCAGAGAGATACAAGAGATGAAACAAAAAAAGTTTCAGACTCTATTGATATTTTAAAAGATACCTCTAATAAACAAAATGAAGAGTTAATCTCTATTCTAAACAGAAATTTTACAAAAATGAATATCTCTTTAGAGATAGCAATTGATAAACTCTCTAAAGGGGCAACAGAGGAGATTATAAAAGCTTTAGAAACAGTAATTCAAGAGTTTAACCAAGAGTTACAGAGTTCTTTTGGTGATAATTTTGTAAAACTAAATGAAGCTGTTATCAATTTATTAACATGGCAAGAGAATTATAAAACACATATTGAAACTTTAGATAAAAAACTAGATTTATCTACTACTTCCATAGAGAAATCTAAAGAGAGTTTAGAGATAATTTCTTCTAAAAATGAGGATATACTTGAAGTTTATAAATCTCTTGCCCAAATGATTAATACGAGTAAGAGACAGATTAATAGATTAAATGAAGAGTTAGAGACTTATGGAGATTTAAGTGATAATGCTAAAGATATGTTTACTACTATTGAAGAGAGTATCAAAAATACAGAAGAGACATTTAAAAGTTTGAGTCAGACAATTAGAGTATCAAACAATGAACAAAAAGAGAGTTCATTAAGAAATAACGAAGAGATTAAAGTATCATATCAAAATCTAACAAAAGATATAAAAGAGAATAATGATATACAAACTAAAAATAGTATTGAAACTTTTAATAGTATGATTAATAATGTCCAAGGTTCTTATGAAGATTTAATAAAGGTTGTTAAAGTATCAAACAATGAACACAAAGAGAGTTTATTAAGAAATAACGAAGAGATTAAAGTATCATATCAAAATCTAACAAAAGATATAAAAGAGGGAACTCTTAAACAAATTTCATATAATAAAGAAATCTTTGAAAATTTAAGAAATAACTTTGAAAAGAATAAAAAAGAGTTAGATATTATTAGTAATCATTTTAAGAATTTAGGAGAAGAGATACCTAAAGCACTACAAGTCTCTTTACAGGAATTAAATAGAGGTTTAACCTCTTTAACAATACAATTTCAAAAAGACTACAAAGAGACATTAGAAGAGTATAATAGAGGATTAAACAGTGCAAGAAGATAGTGAATGGATGAGTATATCTGATATGATGTCGGGGCTTATGCTTATTTTTATGTTTATTGCTATTAGTTTTATGATACAAGTAGAAGAGGATAAGAATAATATAGAGAAGCATAATGAAAAGTTGAAAACTTTAATAAAACAAGCAAAAAAAAACAAAAAAAAGATACAAAATATTGTAAATACCTACTATAAAGATAAGCAAGAGTTAAATAAAGCACTTAATAAAGAGTTCAAAAATGATTTATTAAAGTGGGAAGCTCAAATCACTAAAGATAATATTATTATTTTTAATTCTCCTACGGTACTATTTAGTTCTGGTCAATCTTCTGTTAAAAAAGGTTTCAAAAAGATATTAGATGATTTTTTTCCTCGTTATATCAAAATCTTATCTTCATTAAATTATAAAAATGAGATTGATGAAATTCGTATAGAGGGGCATACTTCTAATATTTGGAATGATAAGACAAGTAGGGATATGATTTATTTGAAAAATATGACACTCTCTCAAGCAAGGGCTAATAATGTTTTATCATATTGTTATTCAATTAAAAATCCTATTATTGATAAAAATAAAACTTGGTTAGAGAAACATTTTAGAGCAAATGGTATGGCATTTTCTAAGTTAAAATATTTGGATATAAAAAATAGTAGAGTAGATTTAATTAAATCTAAAAGGGTTGAATTTCGTGTGCAGATGAAAACTGAAGAGAAAATATATAAAATTCTTAAAGTATCAGAATAATGAATTTAAATTTTGAAAAATTTGAAAGCTTTTTAAAAGCAGTAGAAAATATTATAGGAAGTAAAGTAAAAGAGGCAAGAAAGTTATTAGAGAGTAAAGGTAAAGATATAGAGAATATATCTGATATATTTATAAGTGAAAATGATGAATTATTTGATTTACTTCCTGATGGTTCATTAGTCAAAGTTAATTTATATATTGCAACAAAAAATGTTGATGCCTATACAATGAATAGATTAACTAAAAAAGATTTATATAAATATCATATTTATAAATGCTCTACAATCACACAAATGTTTAATGCAGAGAGAAAACATAGATATAAGATAAATAAAAGAGATGATGGTAAATTTTTTTTTATATTTAATGATTATAGAGGTAATATTTTAAAAAAGAGTGAAAATCAAGAGTTAAATATTTGTAAAAATTGTTTAGCTAAATTTTTACATAAATATGTTTCGGATAATGATGTAGAGAATTTTAATCTTCAAGATTTTCATAATCAAAATAGTAATTTATTTGATTTTGATACCTCTTCTTTAGAAAAAGGTGAAGATGCTAAGCCTAATGTATATTCTCAAAGATGGAATAGAATATCTACGCAATTTAAAATTAAAAAAGATTATACTTGTGAAGCTTGTAATTGGAAAGCTCAAAATCAATATCAACAAAGATTTATACATACACATCACCAAAATGGAGATAAAACAAATAATAGAGATGAGAATTTAAAAGCTTTATGTATTAAATGTCATTCAGAGGTAGATGTTTTTCATTCAAGGATTAAAAAACAAGATAGTTATAAAGAATTTATGGAACTTCAATAAAAAATATAATAAAAGATTAGAGTATTTATACTATTTAGTGGTTCATTTTGGAAAAAGTTTTAAGAATATGATGATAAAATTATATAAAAAGGAGTAAATAATGAGTAGAGTTTTAGTACCACTTGCAAATGGATTTGAAGAGATAGAAGCAGTATCTATTATAGATATTTTAAGACGAGGTGAGATTGAAGTTTTAGTAGCATCATTAGATGAAAATATGCTTATCAAAGGTGCTAATGGTATTACTATACAAGCAGATTTGGAGGTAAAAAACATCACTTCTGATGAGATTAATATGATTATATTACCTGGAGGCTGGGAAGGGACTTATGCACTAGCCAAAGATAGTAATATTCAAAATATTTTAAAAGAGATGGATAAAAAAGGCAAAAATATTGGAGCTATATGTGCAGCACCTTTTGCACTAAATAAGGCAGGAGTTCTAAAAGAGAGATATACCTGTTATCCATCTGTGGAAAAAGATATAAAAGAGGAGGGATATATGGGTGATAAAGAGATGGTTGTAGAAGATGAAAATATAATCACTTCAAGAGGACCTGCTACTGCTATATGTTTTGCTTTGGAAATTGTGAGAAAATTAAAAGGAGAAGAGAGTTATAATAGACTTAAAGAGGGAGTTTTAGCAACTTATTGTTAAGAAAATTATTGGTATGGTGGGTAAAACCCACCAATATTGACCTAATCCTCAAAAGTATCAAACGCCATTTTAGCATTACCCATAACAGCACTACTATGTGCATGTTTAACAATCTTTACAAGATATGCTAGTTCTTCTTTTGTAATTCCCATTTTTTTAAGCATTTTTGTCTGCTCCATTACACACTCATCACTACCTAAAGTTATAGAAGTAGCGAGTGCTAACATCATAGATATTTTTGGGTCAAATGGATTTTTTTCATCTTGAACACTAAATTTAGAACTCATTGCTTGTTCTATTAAAAATCTAGGGTCTATTGCTTTTGCACTCTTTAGACTTTGTGGTAAAGCTCCCATTTTCTCTATCATCATTGCTTCTACTTGTTCTGGTGTTGGTGTCATTTTTTATCCGTTCATAAAATACTAACAAAACCTAAGAATAAGTCTTGTTGTAAGTGATTTATGTTAATATTATTAAAACTTCACTGAGTCGCTAATGCTAAACTCTCCATTTTCGTTTATAGTGTCGCTTAAACGGGTCGCCACTTAGCAAGATTTAAACTAGCATTCAAATCTCTATCTATTTTAAAATTACATTCTTTACAAATGTAAATTCTTTCACTCAATTTTAATTCTTTTTTTACATTACCACAGTTAGAGCAAGTTTTAGAAGATGGAAAAAATCTATCAGCTAAAACTAATTCTGAGCCATACATTGAACATTTATAAGCCATCTGTTCTTTAAATATACCAAAGCCAACATCAATTATGCTTTTAGCTAATCTTCTATTTTTTACCATATTAGATGGTGCCAAATCTTCAATAACTATTCTTTTATAGTTTTTACTTAACCAGCTAGTAAGTTCGTGCAATGCTTGTTTACGACTCTCTGAAACATAGTAATGCAATTTCTCTATTTTAGCTTTGGTTACTTTCCAGCCACTACTATCTTTTACTTGTCTAGCAAGTTTTTTATTTAGTTGTCTTAACTTTTTTTCTCTTTTAGCATAAGATTTATGAGCAGGAAACACTTTACCATCCGACAAAGTTGCCAATTCTTTAACACCTAAATCAACTCCAACATTTTCAAAACTTGGTTCTTGTTTTTTTATCTCTTC
>FRYL01000019.1_pt1 | contig 20617 bp, 23 predicted proteins | sample 1057401 | NCBI WGS metagenome assembly FRYL01 (sample SAMEA4473313, study PRJEB15554) | hydrothermal vent metagenome | biome: marine basaltic hydrothermal vent biome; feature: marine hydrothermal vent; material: water | place: Pacific Ocean | collected 2011-06-14/2011-07-23 | depth 1199 m
GTAAGTCGGAGTCAGGAGACTACCGACCTACGGTTCAATGGTATTAAGTTAAGCCAAAATAGTTAAACTATCGGAACTGTGGCTTCAGCCTCAGCCATTTAGGTGGAGCTGAAGCACCACTTCCGATAATCCTTAACTTAATACCATTGAGGGACAGATGAGTTTGTTTCAATGATAGATGAGATGAAAGATTTTAGTAAAGAGAATGTACAAAAGGCTCTTAATTCTCTTAGAAATCCTCAAAGATTAAAACAGATTGTTGCTACATTAAAAAAAGAGTCTCCTGCTAAATATCAGAGTTTTAGAAAAGCTGTGAGTTTTGACCCTCAAATTGCTATTATGCTTGATAGTTTAGAGAGTAAGGCTAGTGGTGTGCCTTGAAGTGCTATTGTTGGGATTGCTGCTGGGGTTAGTGGGGTGAAAGGGGAGGTTGAGGGGGATAGTGTGATGTTTCCTGATTGAGATGCTAGTGTGAAAAATGATGGGGGGAGGACTACTATATCCTTGAATGGGAGTAGTTATGAGATGGAGTCTAATCCTAAATATGCTAAGGAGAGTTTGGCAAAAGTTGCAGAGATACAAAAGAAAATGAATGAAAAAATGAAATAAAATTTGCAATTTAATATAGAAAAAGCTAGAGTCTGGTGTAGCCTGTCGAAAAGTAGCTATTTAGTTATGATTTTTCGATAGCCTACACCCTACGGCAAAAATAGATAGCCTATTTTATAATTTCTTCAAAAACTTAGTCAATATAAATATTTTTGTTCCATTTACCCGTCCTTGAATATGTGTTGGGTCATCTTGAACCATCTGTATTTTTTTGACAGTTGTTCCTTGTTTTGCTGTAAATCCTGCACCTTTTACTACTAAATCTTTGATAATAGTTACACTATCACCATCTTCTAATAGATTTCCATTAGCATCTCTTACAGGTTGAGCATTAGTATCTTTTATTCCCTCTTTAGCCCACTCTAATATATCATCTTCAAGATATAACATATCAAGTAAATCTTGATTATTTAGAAGAGAAAGTACTCTATAAGCTACAACTTTAACAGCATCTACTTCACTCCACATACTATCATTTAAACAGTGCCAGTGAGATTCATCAATTTTATCACTATTTTCTAACTGTTCTCTACATTTACTACATACTACAATTGATTCATCTCTTGGGATTACTATAAATTCACTAATATCTTCACTGCTACTACATAATTCACATTTAGATTGACTTCTCTCTTTTAACTCTTTACTTATACTCATTTTTTCCCTTTTAATTAAATTTTTTGATATGCTATTTTACCATCTATATATACTCTATTTGCTTCATTTGTATGAAGTATTGTCCATAAAGATATTTGTTTGGTTGATTTTACCTCATTTGGAAGAGTGATTACTACAATATCACTATCTCTTCCTTTTTCTAATACTCCACTATTTAATCCCAAAATATCATTTGCATTTTTGGTAATAGACTCTATTAACTTATCTGCTAAAATATTTATATCTATATTGTGATGTATCATCAAAGCTGATTTTAACTCATCTAAAATATTAAGAGAGTAGTTTGAACTCATTCCATCTGTTGCTGTAGTAAAAGCTATATTTTTATCTATTATCTTTTTGAGTGGTAGAGGTTTGCCTCCTAAATAACGATTAGAACGAGGGCAGTGGGCTATGGTATGAGAATTTTTGGATATTTTATCTATATCATCATCATCAATTTCCACGGCGTGAGTAAGATGTGTAGAGTATCCATTAAACAAATCCAAAAAATCATCTTTGTTTGTTGCAGGAGAACTCTGATTTAGAAACTCTTCAAAAAACTCTTTGAACTCTCCCTCTCCTTGTGATAACCACTCTTTCTCGCTACTACTCTCTAAAAAATGGGTAGATAGAGGGATATTTCTCTCTTTAGCAAGAGATATAGCTCGTTTGACTACTATTGGGTGGACTGAATATGGAGAGTGTATAGCAATAGCAGGGGTAATATTCTCTTTTTTATATTTGCTTGAGAGTTCTAATCTCTCTAAAAAATCGTTATAAAGCATATCCACAGTTTGAGGATTACTTCCTATTAACTCATTAAAAAAGACTACCTTTTGTTTGGCTTTGATAGACTCTTCTAACTCTCCACCATAGCTACTAATTGCTCCATAGGCAGTAATCCCTGATGCTAACATATCATAAATAGCTACTCGTATATTTTTATTATCACTATCATTTATAATATCTTCTCTATTACTTATTACACTTCTAAGCCAACCTATAAATGAGCCATACTCTAGTGTAGTTTTATTAGATGAGAACTCTAAATGTACATGTGTATTTATAAATCCAGGGAATATTACACTATTAGATGCCAATTTCTCTATCTCTATATTTGGATATTTTTCTATAATATTATCAACAGTATCAATATCTACTATTTTTTTATCAAATACAATAGCACTATTCTCTATATATTTGCCATCTTGATATATATAATTGGCTTTTAAAATTTTCAATATATACTCTCCATAATTTTATTATCTATTTTGCCATCTTTTCAAGCATTGCACTCATTATTCTCACACCTGCACCACTTGCTCCTGATGGGTTTTCTCCCCATGCTGATGATACAAATGCTGGTCCTGCTATATCTAAATGAACCCATTTTTTTCTATTTTTCTCTTCTATAAATTCTGATAAAAAGAGTCCTGCTGTAATAGCTCCACCATATCTAGTGCTTGAGATATTAGATATATCTGCTATATTACTTTTGAGAGTAGCTTTTAAATATGGATTGAAATCTAATTTTGTAGCCAACTCTCCTGATACTTTTTTAGATACATCTAAAACTCTATTTATAGCTTTATTACTATTTCCCATTACACTTGTAGTATATTCTCCTACTCCTACTACCGAAGCACCTGTAAGAGTAGCCATATCAAATATATAATCAGCTTCTATCTCTTGTTGTGCATAACATAATACATCTGCTAATACCAATCTTCCCTCTGCATCTGTATTTTTTACCTCAATAGTTTTACCATTTTTAGCTACTAATACATCATCTGGTTTATAGGCATCTCCACCTATCATATTCTCAACTGCACCAATAAATCCATGAACTTCTACATCTAAATTCATCTTAGCAACACTTTGCATAATTCCTAATACAGCACAACCACCACTTTTATCAGATTTCATAGATACCATAAAATCTGATGGTTTTAGACTAAGACCACCACTATCATAAGTAAGACCTTTCCCTACGATTGATATTACAGCTTTTGGATTTTTTGGTTTATGAGAAATATGAATTACTCTTGGTTCATGTCTACTTGCTCTTGCTACGGCTAAGAGTGTATTCATTTTCTCTTTTTTGAGAGCTTTTACATCTAATATATTACAATCTAAATTATGAGTAGATGCTAATTTAACTGCCTCTTCTTCCATAATAGCAGGATAAAAATCATCTGGTGATGTATTTACCATATCTCTTGTATAGTTTGTAGCCTCTGCTACTATTTTAGCCCTATTTATCTCATCTAATGCACTTTTAATATCTACATCTTTAGAACAAGATATAGTAATTGCTTCTATTTTTTGATTACTTTTTTTGCTTTTATATTTATCAAAACTATATAATCCTAATATAAAACCCTCTACAATAGCACGAAATTTTTTATCACTAGCTATTTTAATAGTAGAGTATTTTGTATTATTAATTGATTTTATAGCTTTGGCACAAGCAGTTCTGATATTGAAACTTTTGAAATTATCAATACCTACATATAATCTATCTTTTGATGCTACTAAATAGCTACTACCTTGAGATTTATTAAATCCTACTTTTTTTAATAGCTTCTTATCTTTTATATCTTTTGTTTTTTTATTTACTATAAATATTATCTCTAATGAAGCATCAACTTTATCTATACTTTTATTTACTATCTCTATTTTCATTTTTTTCCTTTAATTTTATTATGAATTGATATAATGGTGGGTTTCACCCACCCTACCAGTGGTTTGTTGGTGTAGGGTGGATGAAATCCACCAAATTTTTATATTTCCCAAAGAGTACCATTGGCACTATCCATAAGGCTCACACCCATTGCATTTAACTCATCTCGTATGCTATCACTAAGCTCAAAATTCTTATCTTTTTTAGCTTCGCTTCGCTTAGATATTAAATCTTCTATTCTTATCTTTGTATCTTCATCTACACCAATTTGAAAATATGAATAAGGCTCTTTGCTACCAAATCCTAAAAGAGTATTAATAAACTCTATATTAGATACTATCTCTTTTTTAAGCCCTTTATTTTTTGGTTCTTTATCAATCATATCATTAGCACTACTTACCATCTCATCAATGACACTTAACGCTTTTGAGATATTCAAATCATCACTCATAGCATCTAATAGATTATTTTTAAACTCTCTATTAACAGCACTCCCTTTAGTGGGCAATCTTTTTTTGAGACGATAGAGTTTATCAAGTCGTTTTTTGGATACTAATAAATCCTCTTCATTAAAATTAAAACTATTTCTATAATGAATTGATATAAGATAAAATCTTAAAATCTCTCCATCATAAGATTTTAGGGCATCTCTGATAAAAAAGCTATTTCCCAAAGATTTACTCATTTTTGTACCATCAATATTAACAAAACCATTATGCATCCAATATTTTGCCAACTCTTTTCCACTACTACATCTACTTTGAGTTGCTTCATTTTCATGATGAGGGAAGAGTAAATCAGCACCTCCTCCATGAATATCAATAGTATAATTTTTATCTCCTGTAAAATATTTATCAATCATAGCCGAACACTCAATATGCCACCCTGGGCGACCACTACTAAAACTACTATCATAACATATATCTTCATCTACTTGACAAGCTTTCCATAGTGCAAAATCTTTAATATTTTTTTTAGATAGAGTACTCTCTACTCTACTTTGTGTAACATCATTATCTACTACTTGCCCTGAAATTGAACCATAACTATCATCTTTAGATGTATCAAAATAGACATCACCATTCTCTACTCTATAAGCAAAACCTTTATCTATTAGATTTTCAATCATAGAGATTATTGCCTTTATAGACTCTGTGGCTTTTGGTTCTATATCAGGTGCTATTACACCTAAAGCATTCATATCTTCATTATATCTATTTATATAATACTCTGTAATCTCTTTTAGACTCTTACCACTCTCTTTAACTTTAGCTATAATTTTATCATCAATATCTGTAATATTCTTACAAAATGATACTTTATACTTCAACTCTCTCAAAGTCCGAACCAAAATATCAAAACTAAGGCTACTTCTAGCATGTCCTAAATGAGCATCATCATATACAGTTGCACCACAAACATATAGACTCACCTCTTTGGGTTTAATTGGCTCAAATTTAATTTTATCTTTTTTTACACTATCATAAATTAACATTCTAATCTAATCCTCTCTCAAATATCTCAATATTCATTAGTAATTTCTCCATCTCCATCTCATATTTATCTATATAATCTACCAATTTATCATTAAGATTATACATAAATAGTTGATGTATCTCTACAAGAAGTGCATTCATATCTTTTGCACCAATAGCACTTGTAATTAATTTCATATCAAGACATAAATTTTTAGCTTGAAGATATCGTTTCTCCATAATAAGTTTTTCAAATGTACTAGGACTATCTCCATATAAATCAATAAACTCTTTGAGTACCTCTGCATAAGTATCAGTAGAGTTATTAGCTCTTTTAAGTCCCTCATCAATATCTAAAATATGAGGTACGCTATTAAATGCTATCTCTTTTTTCTTCTCAAAATTATCAGCTATATCTTGGATATGACTTATATCTAAAAATCTCTTAAATGCTGTATATAATGCTCCAATATGAAGAGGTTTTAATATATAACCATTCATTCCACTTGAAATCATCTTTTTAATATCTTCTTGTTCTGTAAGTCCTGTTAAGGCAACAATTGGTAGTTCATCAAATTCTCTATTATCTCTAATTTTTTTAGTTGCATCATAACCATTCATAATTGGCATCTCTATATCCATTAAGATTAAATCAAATTTATTATAATATTTACTAAGTTCTTGTAGTGCCTCCATACCATTTATAGCAATTGTAAATCTTATTCCACTCCCCTCTAATACTCCAGCTAAAATTCTTTGATTTATCTTATTATCTTCTACAATTAAAATTTTAGCCTCGCTAAAATCTTTGAAACTTGCTCTTGTAATATTAACGCTTTTTGGCATCTCCTCTTTATATATCTTTAATTTTTTTCTAGGTTTTCTACCCTCTTTACTTACTTTTTCCAACTCATTAACATATATTGATTTTAATAAATCTTCTACTCTTGCAGGGGTGAGTGGTTTTGGTAAATATCTATCTATTACAATTGCTTTTTTCCCTTTTAGCTCTTCATCTTCACTCTCTTCTTGAATAAGTAGAGTATTTAAAGCTACAATTTTTACATCTCCTATTCTCTTTATCTCTTCTAAAATTAATATTATATCTAGTGTTAAAATTCTATCATCAACTAATAGAATATCCTGTTCTGCTATAACACCTCTATTATTTTGTATTGTACTAATTGATTGTATCATAACATTATTCATAAACATCTCAAACATATTACTAATTGCCATAGCTGCCGTAGAGTTACTCTCAATAATCATTATCTTATTATTTACTACTATATTATGAAGTTTATTATAATTTTTATCTACACCTATTTGCTCTAAGAACTCTTTATCAATTTTTTCATCACTTATTTTAGGAATAGTAAATTTAAATGTACTCCCTTTACCATAATTACTAACAACACTTATCTCGCCACCCATTTTGCTAATAAGCTCTTTTGTAATATATAATCCTAAAGAGCTACTAGAACCACCTCTATCAATATCATCATTTTCACCATCTAATGCTTTAAATAGCTTTTCTACTTTCTCCTTTTTGATACCTACACCAGTATCACTTATAATAAATTCAAATTTACTATTTTGGACTTTAGAAATCTCTAATATAATTTCACCTCTAGTTGTATATTTAAAGGCATTCTCTAATAGATTTACTACTATTTGATTAAGTCTTGCCTTATCTCCTACAATAAATTTATCTACATTTTTATTAATATTTATAATAAAATCTATATGAGTACGATTTTTATATTTAGAAGTCAAAAAGCTAGATACTCCATTAAGTAGAGTATTTATATCAAAAGGCTCCTCTTTGAGTTCAATTTTACCAGATTTTATTTTTAGGAACTCTACTAAATCATTTGTTGCATCTAATAATTTAATATCTGCTTTTCGTATAGTCTTTATTTTATCATCAATAGAACTCTTATTTATCTTCTCTAATGGTTCATCTAATATTTTATCTCTCTCACTCATAATATCTTTTGTTGTAGTATTAATTTTATCTCCAACAGATAATAATAGTTTCTTCTGCTCCTCTTCTAATAGAAACTGTTTTGCATACATCTTTTTTTGTAGTTTTTTCATATTTTGACTTTGATATAGCATCCAGATAAGTGTTAATATCGTAATAGTGATAAGTCCATATAAAATATTCCATATTCCACCACTATTTGGTGCAATAGTTATCATCTCTTTTCTAGCTTTTTCTATCTCTTCCTCTGTAGCTTTTTTAATATCATTTACTATCTTTTGCTCTAACTCTTTTTTAGTTAATTGATTTGGATTATTAATAATATGTCCATATCTAAGAATAAATGCTTTTGGATAATAGTCTCTAATTATTATATAGGTAAAAGCTAATACTTTATCCTCTTTAAATGGAGTTAATTCAACAATATAATGGCTATTTTTATTACTTTTTACTATTTTAAATTTAAATTTACTCTCAAGAGATTTTAAATCTTTTTCCAAAGATAAAATATTCTTAACACTCTTAGATGCTTCTATTGCTTTAGATTCATTATTAAAAACATCTATTACAATTGAACTATAATAATCATCAGATTTATTATATATAGCAAATAAACTTATTGTAAAAATTAATAATAGTAATAGAATTTTTTTCATATCTTACTCCGTTTTTTGATTAGATAGAGTTCTCTCTATATTTTTTTGTCTTGCTTGTAATCTTTTTTGTTCTTTAGTGATTTTATAGCTTTTTATAATCCATATAATAAATATAACTAAAATTATAAATGAAAATAGTAATAAAGATAACCATAATAATCTATCTTCTGGTGGAATAGCATCAATATAACGACTAATTATATTTTTACTACTTATACCATTTTTTCTTATTAAATCAAAAACATCAATATCATTAATATCATCATTATTATTTTCAACAAATATTCTAAATGAATTAGGATAATCCTGTTTAACTCTATTTATTAGAAGAAGTGATTTATCTATATCTTTAGGTAAATTTATTAAAATTAAATATTTACTATCTATTTTATCCAATTTAGTATCAAAACCTTTACTTTTTAATACTTTTATTAACTCTAATGCCTCTACTTTATTAGAAGTAGCCTCAGCTACAATACTACTTCTAAGTTCTGCATATAGACTAAATGTAAATAATATAACTATAAATAGTATATTTTTTAATTTCATTTTAATATATCATCTATATCATTATCATATAAATTTTGAAATTGTGTATTGATTACAGATTTGCTTTTAACTAAAGCCTCTTGAGCATCTTTAGACAATCTTCCTTTTTCTGCCATTGGAGTAGTTAATAAATTATTAATAGCATCTACTAATTTTTGAGTATTTTCAATATCAAATTGAGATTTATGATGATAAAAGTCAAATATTTGTCTCTCTTCTATAAAGAGTATTCTTCTTAACTTTGCATTTTGTTCAGATAAAAGAAGTTTAAAATAACCTATTGTTTTAATAATCTCATTAAGGTGAGCATCTATTTTATCCATCTCTTTTTTACACTCTTCTTTAGAACTACAATAAAACTCTGCTTTTTCATGAATCTCTTCTGCATCTTTTAGATTCTTTTTTGCTATTAATGATACTCTAATTGTATATATAGCACACATAATTATCAATACAAATATAACTAAAGCAATAGCACCTATATTTGCAGTAGCCCCTTCTGTAAATAACTCTCCTATTGGCTTTAATATAGAACCTAAATAGTTAAAATCAGTAAGTCTATTTAAATCAAATGTTACTCCAATAGATTTTGCAGATGTAAAAAGAGAAGCTATTGTAATAATAAAACCTATAACAGAAGATAAAAGAAATGATGTAAATTTACCAGAAGATGGAGTTCTAACTTCTATCTTCTCTTTATCATCTTCATATTCAAACTCTATTTCAGGTTCATCTTTAAGCATATAAGATTTAAATCCTAAATCTAAAAGTAATTTTTGAGACTCATCTAATGCTTCACTCTTAAGGGACTCTTTATGCTCCTTTAAATTTTTCAAATCTTTATCCAAAAGTAACATACACTCACCAACTTGAGCCTCTGCCTTTTGCATAATTTGACTTGCATCACTTGTAATATTTATAGCTAGTTCATGCTCTCCTAATTGGGGAGATGTACTCTTATTATCCTGTAACAACTCATTTTCTCTATGACTCATAAATTTTTCTCCTTTAAAATAATTTATAGATTATACCATATATCATTTAAATATAAAGTAATATAATATATAATGTTAATATGAAACATTTATTAGAAATTGATACGAAACTACTTAAAAACTTTAACTTTATATTGATAATCCAAATGATACCATTATGGGTTATATCAACTTTTTTAGTCAAAGAGATACAACCATCTCTTTATGATAAACAGATGCTTTATTATACAGTAGCATTAGTTGGGTTTATTATAGCATTTATTATACCTTGGCGTAAAATAATATGGTGGTTTGTTCCTATATTTTATGGTTTAAATCTTTTAATGCTTATAGCAGTTGAATTTGTAGGTAAAAGTATCCTTGGAGCTCAAAGATGGATAGAAATTCCAGGCATTGGTATTACAGTACAACCATCTGAATTTATAAAAGTTAGTGTATTAATGATGTTGGGACACCTTATTAGTCGTACTCCTCCTCCAAAAGGTGGTTATGGTTTATGGAGTTTTACTAAATTATCTGTTTTTATTATAGTTCCTTTTCTATTAATAGCAAAAGAACCAGATTTAGGTACTGCTTTGGTTCTCCTAATATCAGGTTATGGAATACTTTTTATAATAGGAGTTAAATGGCAAATTTGGGCAGTAATAGTAACCGTAGTTACTCTATCTATTCCTACTATAATATATCCAAATCTTCATGATTATCAAAAAAAGAGAATTAATGACTTTTTAGATAAGCCAAGCTACCATGTTCAACAAGCTCTAATTGCAATAGGTTCAGGAGGGTTAGATGGAAATGCAAAAGAGGATGCTACTCAAACTCAACTAAAATTTTTACCAATCTCTACAAGTGATTTTATTTTTGCATATTTGGGAGAGAGATTAGGATTTATTGGTATGGTAAGTGTTGTATTACTCTATATTTTTCTTATACTTCATTTAATGTTTATATCATGGTTACATCAAGATGATCAACTTATTCAAGTTTTTGCCACAGGAACTGCATTTCTATTTTTTATTTATATGTGTGTAAATATATATATGATTATAGGATTAGCTCCCGTAGTGGGACTTCCACTCCCAATGTTTAGCCATGGAGGCACATCTTTTATAATTTTTGCAATTATTTTTGGAATTTTGCAAAATTTACTTGCTTTTAAAGATTTTTTAAAGTATAATAGCGATCATAAAACATTTTTAATCTCAAAAGATAGATTAAAATAGATTTTATAAAGGGTCTTTAGCTCAGCTGGTTAGAGCACTCGGCTCATAACCGAGTGGTCCGCGGTTCGAGTCCGCGAAGACCCACCACTTCAAAATAACAATCAAACTTTTTATAAAATTTAGATAAAATAACACTAAAATTAATTTTAGGATTATAGCAATATGTTTGATAACTTTTTTCAAAAACTTCAAAGCAGGGATAGATTTATTACCGTAGAGATTACTCCAACTCATGGTGCATCAATAGATAGTATTATAGAGAATATATCTAAAATAGAACTAGATAAAAAGATAGATGGTTTCTCTGTTACTGATAATCCGTTGGCAAAACTTAAAATGTCTGCTATTTTATCTGCTATCAAAATTCAACAACAATTTAATAAGCCAGTTATTACAACTATGAGTATGAGAGATAAGAATAAGCTATCTCTTCAATCATCTCTTTTAGGTGCAAATGATTTTGATTTAAGATGTATTTTAGCTCTTACGGGAGACCCTGCAAAGTTTAGTGACCAGCCAGAGGTAAAGGGTGTCTTAGAGAGAGATTCTACACTGCTTTTGAGTATTATTCACCATTTAAATAGAGGTGTAGATTACTCTAATAAGATATTAAATCCTGCACCAAAACCTATATATCCATTTGCTGTTAGTAACTCTTATTCCAAAAATATGGCACGATTAGAGAAAAAAATCCTCAAAAAATTAAATTATGGTGCAAAGGCTATAATTACTCAACCTATTTATGATATTGATAATGCTAGAGAGCTTTTAGAGATTTTTGATAGTGCTAAGAGTCAAAGTATTAGAGAGAGTGCAAAAGATGCACAGCTTATTATTGGGCAGTTTCCTGTTGTACGTGCGAGGACTACTAATTTTATATCTGATAATGTCCCTGGGATTACTGTACCAAAAGAGATAATAGAGGAGATGAATTTGGCATCTATGGACTCAATAGAGAAAGAGCAAGAGGTAGGATTTGCAATATCTAAAAGTATTTTTGATGAGGTTATGAAGCTTCATGGAAAAGTGCATTTAATGACACATAATAGATTTGATTTGTGTAATGATTTGATAAGCTAATATTGGATTATATTTTGGTATAATGTTTCTCATTTTAAAAGTCCTTTTTGGTGAGGCACAATAAAGGATAATATAATGATAGATAATGTAATAGAAGCAGGAAGAGTTAATAGATTAGAGATATATAAAGATACAGATTTTGGTTTTTTCTTGCGAAGTGCAAATGAACAAGAGGTGTTACTTCCAAATGCTTATGTAACAAAAGATATGAATATATATGACGAGATAGATGTTTTTATATATCACGATTCAGAAGATAGATTAATTGCCACTACTAAACGCCCTTATGCTATGGAGGGTGAATACTTTTATGGTGAAGTTGTAGATTATCAAAGGTATGGAGCATTTATTGATTGGGGGCTACCAAAAGATTTATTTGTACCTCTATCTCAACAAAAGGCATATTTTAATGTAGGTAAAAAGTTTATTTTAAGAGTTTGTCTTGATAGAGAGACAGGGAGATTATATGGTACTCATAAAATAGGTAAGCATATTATTAGAGATATGAAAGGCTTACATAATAATAAAGAGATGGAGATTATTGTAATTGCAAAGACTCCTCTTGGTTATAAAGTAATAGCAGACTCTAAATATGAGGGAATGTTGTTTGATAATGAGATATTTTCTGATATAAAAATTGGTGAGAAATATAGAGCTTATATCAAAAAAGTAAGAGTTGATTTCAAGCTTGATATGTCACTTCAACCACTATCTAATAATGATTATGCAGAAGATAAAATATTAGAGGTTTTAAGAGAGAATAATAATATATTAGAAGTAACATCTAAAAGTTCTCCAGAAGTGATTAAAGAGTTGTTTGGAGTTAGTAAAAAGAGTTTTAAAAAGGCTTTGAATACTCTTATAGAGTCTAAGAGTATAAAGTTAGAAGATGGATTTATTAAAATTTAAAAGGAGATATTATGAATATAGTAGAGGGTAATTTAAGCGTAGATAAGAGTAAAAAAGTAGCAATAATAAATGCAAGATTTAACCATTTTATCACAGATAGATTAGTTGAGGGTGCAAAAGATGCTTATGCAAGACATGGTGGGAATGTAGATGATTTGGATTTAATTTTAGTCCCTGGGGCATTTGAAGTTCCATTTGCATTAGACAAAGCATTAGCTAGTGGTAAATATGATGCAGTTTGTTGTTTGGGTGCAGTAATTCGTGGGGCTACTCCTCATTTTGATTATGTATCAGCAGAGGCTACAAAAGGTGTAGCAAATGTAACAATGAAATATGGTAAAGCAGTTACATTTGGAGTGCTTACAGTCAATAGCATAGAACAAGCAATAGAAAGAGCAGGTACAAAAGCAGGAAATAAAGGTGGGGAAGCTATGGTTAGTTTAATTGAGATGATAAATCTTTATAGTGAGTTAGATAATGGCAACTAGACATCAAGTAAGAAGTGCTGTTGTAGGATTATTATATGCTTTTGATTTAGGTAATGAGGGTATTGCTAAATTTATTGATGATATATTAGAAGAGGGAAAAATAAGAAATAAGCAGAGAGCTTTTTCTAAAGAACTTTTTGAAGGTACACTTGAAAATATAGAGATGATTGATATGGAAATTCAAAAACATCTCAAAGAGTGGGATTATAGTAATATTGGTAAAGTAGAAAAATCTATAATAAGATTGGGAGCTTATGAGATATTAGTAGCTAAAACGGATAGAGCTATTATTATTAATGAAGCAGTAGAACTATCTAAAGAACTTGCAGATGAAAAATCTCCAAAGTTTATTAATGGTGTATTAGATGCGATAGGAAGAGTAAAAGAGAAAGAGTAAAGAATTTATTCGTAGGGTGGGTGAAACCCACCATTTAACTTATTATCTTTTTATACTGTTGCTTGTAATTTAAGTAAAACTACACCAAAAATGATAGACAAAACACCTATTATCTTGTACAAATTCATATCTTCTTTAAAAATTATCCAACCAAGTATAACAATTAAAGCTGTTCCCATTCCAGCCCATATCGCATAAACAGTTCCAATTTCAATAGACTTTGTTGCATAGTAAACAAAACTAAACGAAATTATATAGAGAATAACAATAATACTACTCCACATATATGTGTTTCCAAGAGTTGCTTGTTTTATAGAGAGTGTTGCTGATACTTCAAAGATGATTGCCAATGCTAAATAAATCCAGTGCATATAATTTTTCCTTATTACTTCAAAGTGTTTCATTTGATTCAAATAACTTTTGTTTTAGGTTATTAAACATTTTTTCTTACTCTATGATATTATTATCATACTATAATAATTTAAGAGTTTTTTTTGGTGATTTGTTAGACATTACACTACTTGTAAATATCACCTCTACTATCAACTTTCAATATTTGTATCTCTTCTTTATTCATATGAAATAATATTCTATATTTTGATATTCTAATTCTATAAATTGGAGGTATATCATTGCCTGTTAATCTTTTAACATCTCCATTTGGTAAATTTTGAATTGCATTAAATATTTTTTCTTGAAGTTTTCTATTATATTTTGAAAATTTCTTCTCAAAAGTTTTAGAATATGATATCTTCATAAGTTAAATTTACTTTTAAAATCATCATTTGAAGTAAATTCTTCATTTGATAATATTGATAAAATTTCTTTTTCATCATCTGCTTCTAATATTAAATTTGCTTGTTGCTTTGTTTTAGTATTTCTTGAAAGATATTCTTTTAAACTTTCTCTAATCATTTGTGAAATTGATTTTTTTTCTATAAAACTTACTGCTCTTGCTTGTTCATATAATGTTTCATCTATTGTTAAATTTAGTCTATGCATAATAACTTTCCTTGTATAGTGATGTATAGATGTATTATATCATAAATTTGTTATCTTGAAATATATTTAATAAATCAATTACTTTATCTGTGTAAATATTAATCCTTTGTTTAACGGCTGAAGTGAGGAACAGGGTGATTTAACGGCGTGATAGTTTGCTATTTTAAGTATCTAAATGCGATACTCAAAAGCTCGAACTATGCCGTGGTAGCCTTTTTTCTCCTCCTCTGATTTGTTATCTATTCAAGCTACTTTTTTAAGTAAAACTTCTAGCATACTTTCTATATTTAAATGATAATCTATTGATTCCCATTCAATAGGTGTAGATATAATTCTATTATCTTCAAGTTTTACATGAAGATATTCTTCATCACCTTTAATTAAACCATTCATTCCAAATCCTTTCAAACTCATTTCTATTTTCTTTTAGTATTTCAAGTGCTAACTTTAAATCTTTAAGTAGTTTTGAACTACTTTTAAATTTTCTAATTCAATTTTAGCAAAACCATCACTCCTCATAATATAAATATGCTTTGGTTCATGTTCATTTGCATAAAAGAAAAATTTAAATTTTTAATAATTGGTTGAATTTAAAGTGAGATATAACGGTTAACTTGAGAAACAAGTGGATTTAGCAACTTGAAACTTTTATCTTTATATTGTATTTAATCGACACTTTAAAGCTTGAAAAACCGCACTTTCCGCTTGTTTCTCTCCAAGGATTTGTTATGTATGAACTATACTATAAAAGTTGATATTTGTTTTATATCTGTTTTTGTTAAATTTGCCTGTGCATTTAAAGATCTCGGAACATTTTCATTTAATAAAATTAGTTGTTCTGCTTTTTCTCTATCGAGTTTTATGTATTCAATAAGCTTATTTGTTGTTACACAAATTATTTCTTCAATTTTATCTTTTGTTTTATTTGGTATAAAAAATAATGTAATAGTATCCTTTGATGCATCTTCATTCAGCTTTAATATAATTTCACCATATCTTACTAAATCAATCCAAATACTATTACCTTTTTTAAATTCAATATATTGACTATTCCAAATAGCATCCCAATATCTTCCTGTATCTTCTTGCATATTTAATATTTCACAAATATTCCCATCATATTAACTGTTATTTTTAATCCATTCACCGATTAAATTATTTTTATTCTTTTTTAAATGTTGTTTTAGTTGGCTTATCATTTTTTCTCCATAAAGCTAATACATAACTATTTATTTAACTCCATCATAACAAAATAATACTTAATATAGCAATTATATAGATATAGATAATATCTATTAATATAAAACTATTTCAAAAAATATTACAGGTAGAGTAAAAGCTACTCCTATTATAAATGCTAATATAATAGGAATATATATAATTTTGGAGGAGAATAGATGAGCTATACTACTATATTTTGGAGTAGTATTAGTAAACTTAGAGTAAAAGAACTCTACCTTTGATACCCCCCCAATCCTCTAAAATCTTCATCTATATAGGCAATACTCTAATATTCTCATCAATTTTTTGTTTTAGTGTTGATTCAATTGCATATAGTGTCCCCGTAGTCCCACTTGCACAACTTCCACAAGCACCAAGGTATTTGATAAATATATCAAAATGTGGTAGATTTTCTCTAATATCTATTATCTCCATATCTCCACCGTCCATTACAAGCATAGGTCTAATATACTCATCAATTACAGCATCAACAGCTTTTATTCTTTGGACAATTGTCATATCAGCAAAACTATTATTACCACTATTATTAGCAGCATTTTCCATTCTCTCTTGGTTCATCTGTTTTTTTACTTGGTCTAATATATCTACTAAATATATATCTTTTGGTTCGTGTCCTCCAGGGCGAATACATGATTTACAGTAGCTTCCTGCTTTTGTAATCTCAATAATCTCCTCTACCTCTTGGATATTATGTTCTCTAATTGCATCTACAATATCTTTGTGTGTTTTTCTAGCACATTCACAAACTATATCACTATTCTCAATCTCACTTCTATCTACACCTTTATATTGAGCAGCTGCTTCTAATATCACATCATAAGCCATTACTGAACAGTGCATTTTTTGAGGTGGTACTGCAGGAGTATCAGCATCATCTCTTAGGAATGCTTCAACTTCTGTATTTGTTATATGAATAGCATCATCTACCTTTTTACCAATACAAAGTTCTGCCATAGCATCACTACTTGCAATAGCAGTTCCACAACCAAAACTTTTAAATTTACTATCTAATATAGTATCTGTCTTTTCATCAACCAACCAAAAAAGTCTTACAGCATCTCCACAACTCTCTGCTCCAAAATCGGCAACAATTAATCTTGCACCTCTTGCATCTGCATCAGCTTGAGTAAATTCACCCATAGCTTTTGGAGAGTTCATTCTCTCTTGAACTTTTTTACTATATTGTTCCCATACATTTCCTGTAACTAAATCGCCTCTTGCCATTTTAATTCCTTATATTTAATTCTTCTATTGTATTGATTATTTTTTTAGTGTAAATGTACACTAAATGCCTCTTGTTTTGCATAAGTCATAGAGATTTCTCTAAGTCTAACAACAGTTGATTTTACCTTATCTAATACAAAATCTATATCCTCTTTTGTAGTAAATTTACTAAGTGCAAACATAACAGTAGCATTTGCTATTTCTGTTTTTTCTCCTAATGCTTCAACAACAGCACTACTCTCTAAATCTTCACTACTACAACTACTCCCTGTTGAGAGATAAATATTATGAGTGTTCATATCCCACAACATCGCTTCACCCTCTATACCTTTAAATGAGATTGCTACAAGATTTTTAAGTCTATTTTTTCGTGGTACATAACTTTTAGTATCAGGAATTTTTAGAAGCTCATCTTCAAGATAGTTTCTAAGTTCTTGAACTGTTTTTGTAATAAGAGGTAAGTTGATATTAGCTATCTCCATAGCTGTTGCCATAGCAGCTACACCATTATTATATAAACTTCCTGCTCTTTTTCCACCCATAATATTTTTAGAACCATGGATTAATGGAGTATAAGGTACACCACCTTTTACAAATAATCCTCCAATTCCTTTTGGACCATGAAATTTATGAGCAGACCAACTAAAATAATCAACTCCAAGCTCTTGAACATCTACCTCTAATTTACCAATAGCTTGAGCTCCATCACTATGAAAATATACGCCTCTCTCTTTTGCTATTTTTGAGATTGCTTTAATATCTTGAATAGCACCTGTCTCATTTGATGCCATTAATACAGTAATTAGTGCTGTTTTATCTGTAATAGCATCTCTAATCTCATCTATTTTTACGATACCATTACTATCAGTTCCAACATAAGTAACATCCATACCCATTGTTTTACAATATTTAAGAGGAGATTTGATAGAGGCATGTTCTGCAACGGTTGAGATTATATGATTTTTTTCGCTACCATTTAAAAACTTATCCAAAAATGTTTTGATTACTATATTATTACCCTCTGTTGTAGAAGATGTAATAATAATATCATCATCATCACTTGCATTAATTCCATCATAAAGCTTATCATAAGCATCATTTAATAATGCTCTTGTCTCTATTCCTTTATTATAAATTACATTTATATTACCAAATTTTTCAATACTTTCTATATATACTTCTTGGACTCTTGCATCCATTTGTGTTGTAGAATTATTATCTAAATATACTTCATTCATAAATCACACCTTTTTACTCTTTTATTCAAAATATACATTTATTATCTTTAGTTGTAGCTTAATATTTATAAAATAAGTTAGTTTATTTTCTATGTGAAGTAATATTATGATAAAATATCTCAATATATTAAATTAAGGTAGATTAAAAATGTCAAAAAAAGAAGTTAAAAAAGTAGTTTTAGCATATTCAGGTGGGTTAGATACAAGTATTATTTTAAAATGGTTACAAGATGAGTATAACTGTGAAGTTGTTACATTTACAGCAGATTTAGGACAAGGTGAAGAGGTAGAACCAGCTCGTGCAAAAGCTTTGGCTATGGGTATAAAAGAGGAGAATATCTTCATTTTAGACTTACAAGAGGAGTTTGTAAAAGATTTTGTATTTCCTATGTTTAGAGCAAATACAATTTATGAGGGTGAGTATCTATTAGGTACATCAATTGCTAGACCATTAATTGCCAAAAAGCAGATAGAGATTGCTAAAATTACAGGTGCAGATGGAGTAAGTCATGGGGCAACAGGTAAAGGAAATGACCAAGTAAGATTTGAATTAGGATATTTAGGACTTGATGGTGATATTACAGTAATTGCTCCATGGAGAGAGTGGGATTTAAATTCAAGAGAGAAGTTATTAAAATATGCTTCTGAACATGGTATTAATATAGAGAAGAAAGCAGATGGTGGTTCGCCATACTCTATGGATGCAAACTTACTTCATATCTCTTATGAGGGATTACTATTAGAAGACCCAAACAAAGAGCCAGATGAGAATATGTGGTTATGGAGTGTAAGTCCAGAAAATGCTCCAGATAAAGCAGAGTATATTACAATTGATTATAAAAAAGGTGACCCCATAGCTATTAATGGTGAGGAGATGACTCCTGCAACGATTTTAAGAACTCTAAATGAGTATGGAAATAAGCATGGTATTGGTAGAATTGATATTGTAGAAAATCGTTTTGTAGGTATGAAAGCTAGAGGATGTTATGAGACACCAGGTGGAACAATTATGCTAAAAGCACATAGAGCAATAGAATCAATTACATTAGATAGAGAGGCTATGCACTTAAAAGATGAGCTTATGCCAAGATATGCAAAGCTTATTTATAATGGTTTTTGGTGGTCTCACGAGAGAGAGATGTTACAATCTGCTATTGATGATACACAAAAATTTGTAGAGGGAAGAGTAAGACTTAAACTATATAAAGGTAGCGTTATGGTAGTTGGAAGAGAGTCTGATATGTCTCTATTTAGCCAAGAGCATTCAACTTTTGAAGAGGATGAGGTATATAATCAAAGTGATGCAGAGGGGTTTATTAAATTAAATGCTTTAAGATTAATTATAGAGTCTCAAAAACAACCATCACGAATGGAGAGTTAGAAATATGGTGGGTAAAACCCACCACTTTGATAATAAAGCTTTTGATAAAAGATTCAAACTACAAACTACAACTATTAGTATAACTTATTTTAGATATTAAAGTTAATAATGAAACTTTTATGAGAGGTATATAATATAATTTGGAATTTTATGATTTTGGAGAAGTTGGGTAAAGATGAGTACCGATACTTTGTGAGTGAGAATTTTGACTCTTCTAAGATATGGGATTTAGAGGGGATTTATAGAAATTTGATTTTTATTAAGGAGGATATTATTGAGAGGGTTAAAAGTGATGATGTTAGATATAATAAATAGTTGAATGGAAGAGTATAAAATGACCCTAAAAAAACTACCAATAGGCATACAGACATTTAGTCATATAAGAGAAGATAACTATATCTATATAGATAAAACCAAAGAGGCATTAGAGCTTATAGAAAATTATAAATATACTTTTCTCTCTCGCCCACGAAGATTTGGTAAATCACTCTTTTTAGATACTCTTCATAATATATTTGAGGGTAAAAAAGAGAGATTTGAGGGCTTATATATCTATGATAAGTGGGATTGGGATATTACTTATCCTCTTGAAAGAGTAGCATATGATATGTTTCAAACTAATCAAAGAAGATTAGAGATAGAGTGTGAAGATAATGAAAATCTATCTATATGTTTCTTGCAACTGATTCGTGAGAGTTATAAAAAATATAATCAAAAAGTAGTTATTTTAATAGATGAGTATGATAGAGCTATTTTAGATACGATTGATAATCTTGAACAATCAAAGCTAAATCGTGAGTTTATTAAGGGAATGTACTC
>FRYL01000049.1_pt1 | contig 19598 bp, 25 predicted proteins | sample 1057401 | NCBI WGS metagenome assembly FRYL01 (sample SAMEA4473313, study PRJEB15554) | hydrothermal vent metagenome | biome: marine basaltic hydrothermal vent biome; feature: marine hydrothermal vent; material: water | place: Pacific Ocean | collected 2011-06-14/2011-07-23 | depth 1199 m
CATTATATAGTTTTTATCAAAAAATATTGGTTTATTGATAAAAACCATACAGGAACTAAGGAATATAATTTTGTTAAACAAAGCAAGAATGATAAACGAGATTTTACATGTTGGTCTATATGATTTAGTACTTCAAGATGTACAAAAGATAACAGGCAAAGAGAAGCCAACCAAAGAGGAGCTTGAAAAGGCTATTAAAGATGAACCTCAAATTTTGCATGACTATATGCAGACAAATGTAGAGTATAATTTAAGCAATATCCACCTAAAAAATATAGATATAGACTCTATTGATACTTCAGCTAAAGCAAAAGCTCAAAAAATAAATAACAACTTAGATACTATGAGAAAGATTGAGAAATATACTCTTGATTTTGAACACAGTTCTACACTTGTACTTATCTTTTCATTAGAATTTTTTATACTATTTTCTGTGCAGTATTTTATAGTTCTACTCTCTTTAAAAGAGTGGCAGTGGTGGATTTATGCCTTTTTCTCGCTCTCTATTGTTGGAGCATGGTGGTATGCAAAAAAGCAGAAGAAAAAATATGAAATAAATAGTGCAAAATATAATGAACTCTATGAGGAGACTTTGAAATTGATAGATGAGTTAGAGAAAGAGGGGCATATAAAGAAAAATGAGCTTTATATAGATGAGTCAGATGAGCATATTTAAACCAATAGAGATTAGCTATATTTGGGATAGAGCAAACTTTGAAAAGGCATTTGAGAAATCATACACCCATGAGTATAAAAACTCTGCAAGAAGATATATAGGTTGGTTTTTTGTAGCTATGGCTCAATTTGGTGTTGTTGGTGCATTAAAGGGTGGAACTGTTGGGTTATTGATGCTCTCTACCATTTTAATACTCTATTGGTATGTAATAAAAAAGTGGTTAATTAAAAGAAGAGCAGTTAATGCTTATGAAAAATCTCCATTAAAAGATAATAAAATCAATTTAGAAATAGGAGATGATAGTATAAAACAAGATAATATTTCAATCTCTTGGGAAAAGTTAAAAGGAGTTGTCCCCATAGAAGATGATATACTTCTTTATTATAATGATAAAGATTTTTATATCCCTTTAAATGCTTTTAAAACTATTGAAGAGAAAAGCAGATTAAAAACTTTAGCCAAAGAGAAAGGAAAACTATTTTATGTTTAGATTAAAAAATATCCCTATGTTTCTTTTAGCATTTTTGATACTTATACTTATATTTCTACAAAGTTGGACATTTTATCTTGGTACAACAGATGTTACTTTTGAGCGACTACTTGGGTCTAAACCATATAAAGAGATAGAAGATATATCTTTAAGACGCTATAAAGAGGGGGTAATCTCTCCACATCTTTTTACTATTACAACTAATAACGAAAAAGATACAATATCAAATCTCTCTAAAGATTGTAAGCTAGAGAAGATAACTATTGAGAAGTTACCCAAAGAGGCAGAAGAGACAGATAAAGAGATGGTAGCCGTGATAAAAAAATCACCATATATCTACCTAAGCAAAGAGTATGATTTACAAAAACCAAAAGATGGGCGAATGTGTTTAATATTCAGAGACAAAGAGCATCTTTACCTTTTTATAAACGGGAATTTATAAAATGATTGATTATATCTATGCAGGGATTATTATCTTCTTTTTGATTATAATATTAGTAATTGCAAAAGTAGAAGATGGAGATTAAATTTCATATATTATAGATTATATATCCATAGTTATATCTATCCAACTCTTTTAAATTAGGGGTAGAGCTATCTTTTATCGTTTTGTTACTATCTATAATTTCTAAAAGCTTTTGGGGTAACTTCTCAATGGATTTAACTCTTAACTCATCTACTCTTCCAAGATTTGCTATAACTTTTTATTTGACTTTTTTTCCATCTCTATATGTCTTTATAATATTTAAATACTCATTTCCTTTTGATTTAATTATTCTTGCAAACATATCTCAAATCTACCTTTATATAGCTTTTTAGTTTTCAATATCTAATTATAATATATAGGCTGTTAAATAAGAGAATAAATTTAAAAAGTTTTCACTACATTTTTTTTACTATAATTCCCCTAAAATAGTGGCTTTGAGGGAATTAAAACTTTTTAAAGTGATGAAGATGGGAAAAGTAGATAATATATCTACTTATCTCTCTTTTATACTATTCTCAAAAATATATTGATGCTCCTCAGGCAACGCTTCATAAAGTTTATGAGCCAACTCTCTAATCTCCCAAAGTGCAGATTTATCACTCCTAAGAGATAAAAAGTTTTGCAGACTTCTAGCATTCACACTCCAAGTAAGCTCTGTTTTATAGCTTTCAGGTAGACAATATTTAGCCTTATCATTAGATACTCCACTTTTTAAAATTTCTCTTAAATTATTAAGTGCTTTAATAGATGCCTTATCTACTAATTTATTATCTGTAAGGACTATAAATTTTGAAGCACCCTCATAATCATCTTCTTGAAATACTTCTATATTTTTGAGTTCTTTTAGTGTATATCTAGTAGATTTTACACTTAAAGATGCCATTCTATGTCTAGCAAGTTCTTGAAGTAAAGCTCTACTAACTCCTGCTATATAAAAGTTATAACTCAAATGCTCCAAAGTAGAAGAGTGCTTAAACTTATTACCCACTCTATCAATTAACTCTTTATCTTTCTCTCCCCCATTATCACTATTATCAAAACTTTGCCAACAAGTCCTAATCGCATTAGAACAGATTGTAAGTGGTGTATGGTGTAGTAACTCTATATTCATATATTCTCCTCTATTTAATACTCTCTAAAATCTCTCTAAAATCTTTGAGATAAATCATATTAGGACCATCACTCAAAGCCTCCTCTGGATTTTGATGCACTTCAAAAAAGAACCCATCAACCCCAACAGCATTTGCAAGTTTTGCCATATATGGAGCATATTTTCTATCTCCTCCACTTGTCCCACCTAATGCTGAAGGTTTTTGAGTAGAGTGAGTAACATCCATAACCACAGGATAACCAAACTCTTTCATATCAATAATTTGCCTAAAATCCACTACCAAATTACCAAGCCCAAACATACTACCTCGTTCAGTAAGCATAATCTTATCATTTCCACTATCTCTTACTTTAATAAGAGGATGTATCATATCTTTACCATCAAGAAATTGAGCCTTTTTAATATTTACTATCTTATCAGTTTTAGCAGTTGCCACCAACAAATCAGTCTGCCTACACAAAAAAGCAGGAATTTGAATAATATCAATCACCTCACCCAAAGCCGATGCTTGAGAACTCTCGTGAATATCAGTAGTAAGAGGTAAATCAAACTCATCTTTTACTTTTTGCAATATCCTAAGCCCCTCATCAATCCCAACACCACGATAACTATTAAGTGATGTCCTATTTGCCTTATCAAATGATGCTTTAAATATATATGTAAAGTCTAACTCATCTGTCATCTTTTTGATATTTTGAGCCAAATACATTATCATATCTTCATTCTCAATTACACAAGGACCACTTAGTATAAACTTTTTTTCTTTTAGTTTTTGGTATAGTTCGTTGTTGTTCATTATATTTTTTCTCCTATTGTTTTAAAGCTAATAAAAATGATTTATTAGATTCATTATTATAAAATGGTAACTCTTCATTACTTAAATCATTATCATTTATATTTATAATTTCTTCTCTAATATTTTTTAATCTTTGTAAATTTTCTAAAATATCAAATAAATCATTAACTAAATCTTTTTTTGGATTTTTTGGATTAGTATTATTTTTTTTCTCAAATTGAATATTAGTTTCAAGTTTTCTATTATTCTTATAACGATTTTTATTATTAGTATCTATATTTTTAATCTTAACTTTTTTAATAAAAGAAAATAAGTCAATAAAAGAATCAAATCTTCTATCATATTTAATGAACTTTTCAATATCTTGAATATCGTAATCTTCTTTAACTATATATTTCATATATAAAGAGTCACTAATATTAGGGATTATCGTAACTTTATTATCTTTATCTGAACATACAAGTACTTGCTCATAAAGATTTAAAATTTTATTTTCAATTGTTTCAATTTTTTTAATTATGATGGTATCATTTAAAGCTTTTTCTTTATACTTCCAGAAGGTACTAAGCATATATACAAACAACAAGTTAATATAAGTTTGAAGCATATTTATAAATTGATTATAGTCACTAATCTTATCTATATCATTAATAAGTTCTTTATCGTTGCTATCTATAAAATCTAAAATACGCTTTTCAAAAATACTTGCTCCTTCTAAACAGTTTTGATTTAACTCTGAAATATAATCTCCATGTGTTTTATAATGCTCTAAATACTCTAAAATTATTTTATATTTTTCATCTAATTCATCAAAAATTTCATTATTTTTTATTTTAATAATAGTTTCAATAATTGGCTTAATATCAATTTGGTAAATATAATTTGTATTATATGTATTATTTAATTGAACTAAGGTTGAAGGAATAGATGATTTTTCAAGATAGTCTTCCTTTAATATTTTTACTATTTGTCCATTTTTAACATTTCTAATAAGAGTTCCATCTCTTTTTAAACTTTCATCTTCAATTCCTTTTTGAATTTCAAGTTCTCCAATTATATATTTATCTTGATTCATTTTTCTTCTTTCTTATATTTTATTATAATATTATTATTTCAACTTCCAATAACTTTTTATCATTTATCACCATCAATTATATTTTGATTATTTATCATTCAAAAAATAGCAATATCTACTAAGAACATCATTTAAAATATTACTTTTTAGCATTCCTATATTTTTATCTAATAAATTAGGTTGAATAGTACAAGTTTTATCTATTATAAGATAACTCTCTTTTCTAAAATTACCATTTTCTAAATCATTATTATTGATTTTCATACTATTTTGATTATTTGAATTTGTTGTAAATGGAATATAGATATAATCACCAAATGAATTTTTTTTGACTATTAATATTGGTCTTAATTTATAATTTTGAGCATTTGTAAAATATATTTTTGCCAAATAAATATCTCCTACCATTTACTATAATCCTCATCATCTTCTAATGGTGTAGATAAATCAATTTTAGATATATATTCTAACTCTTTATCACTCCAAAATTCATATTTTTCTTTATTTGTTAGAGTAATAGTAGACAACTCTTTTATTTTAACCACATTTTTAGGCAATAGTTTTAAAAAGTTTAAAATATTATCTAAATAATCCTCTTTAATCTCTAATTGTATAATTGCCATCTATTTATCTCCTTTTACTATCATCTTAATTTTTTCTAGTTTTATCCTCATTTTCTATGCCATCTAAGATTTTTAAAGCTATCTGTTTATTTAATTTTCCTAACTGTTTTATAGCTTTTGGGTCATATTCTATATTATAAACCAAGTGAAGCTCTAACATCTTTATGTGATACAGTTTTTAATTTACCCATTTTGTAATCATGTACAGTTTTGGTAATATCATTAACATCTAAATAATCTTGTAAAGCTTCTCTTATAACTTGTGTTTTCTTTTTTCCACTATCTAATGCCATCAAAGCTAACTCTTCTATTAAGTTCTCTTCTAAAGTTATAGTAATTTTTTTAGTCATTATAATCCTTTTAATTATCATACTTTACCATATAAAATTTTAAAACTCATTATCATTTAGCCTAATAAACGCTTCAATAGTATAAAAAGAGCCATAAACCAGATACTCCTCATCTCTTTTTATCTGACTAAATTTACTATTTTCAATCCCCATACTTTCAAGATAATCTATTAATATTTCACTTTTTAATGCCCTTGGTGTATCTATATCTATAATATCTACTCTAATAATATTATCTTTTAGAATATTTATAATCTCTTTGAAGTTTTTATCTTCTAAAGTGTTATATACAAGGACTACTTTTTTATCTTTTAAATTATCTTTAATTGCTTTTGCAGATAAGGGATTATGTCCTACATCTATTATAATATTATCTTGAAGTTTATAATATCTTCCAAAAAGTTCTAATGATTTTAAATCATCTATATTATATTTTAACTCTAAAATCTCAATAGAGGATATAGCTGTTTGGATATTATCTTTTAAGTAGCTATCAAAGCCTTTTATATTACTTTTTGAAGATAAATATACTTTGGCATTTTTTTGCTCTGCTATATCTATTGCTATTTTCTCTACCTCATTAGTTGTACCAATTGATAATAAAACTTTTTTATCTATGGAGTTTATTTTGGTAGTTGCAATATCTTTTATATTATCTCCCAAAAACTCTTGATGGTCTAATCCTATTGGGGTAATGACACTCAAATCTTTTGGTGCAATATTTGTAGCATCAAACTCTCCACCTAATCCTGCTTCTAGTATTAAAACATCACAAGATGAAGCTATAACTAAGGCTAATAGTGTAGTATATTCAAAATATGTCAAGCTATCACTTACTTTAGATGATAATATTTTATAAAGTTTTTGATGTGCATCTTCTAGGGTATTATTATCTATATTTTTACCATCTATCCATATTCTCTCATTAAACTCTATAATATGAGGTGAGCTATAATGTACTACACTATAATTTTGTTTATATAAGAGATGGGCAATTGTTCTTCCTGTTGAGCCTTTACCGTTTGTCCCTACTAAATGAATAGTTATTGGGTGATTAATATATGGTTCTAAAATATCATAGGCATTATAAACTCTACGATAATCTATCTCTTTATAAAAGAGTGGTTTGGAATTAATATACTCAATAAAATTCATCTAAATACCTTTTGTTGCAATATAGGCTACAAACTCATCAACAGCACTACTAAGCCCTTTTTCTATCGCCTCTGCTCTAAGTGTGGATTGATTTTTACCACTCTCTTCTATATCTGATTCATAAGTGGTATGAATAGTTTTAGTAAAATTGCCTTTTGTTTTACTATTTACTCTAAATTTAATTTTCAAATTAATACGATATTTAGTAACAAACCCATTAGTGTCAAAACTAAGAGGAGTAATATTTGCACCACCATAAGATATTAAAATCTTACTATCTGCCTTCTCTTTAGATACTACTCTACTATGAAAACGACTATATATAACTTTTCTCATCTCATCTTTAATATGGACAGCACTTTGTGGCTCTATTTTATCGACAATAACATCTATAAATATATTTTTACCCATTACGCTATTGATATAAGTAGCAGTTGGTTTATATCCACAACTTCCTAGAATTAAAGATATTAATAATATTATAATTTTGATAATAAGCTCCTATTTTTTACTAATTATATCTAAAACCATCTCTAATTCTTCATTAGCTTTGATAACTTTTATATCTATATCTTTTATAATATGTTCTAATCCATCTAAAATTTTATCTCTAATTAATGCAGAATTTTCTCCTATTCCTCCTGTAAATATAATCATATCAACCCCTCCAATAATTGCAATATAAGCACCAATATACTTTTTTATTCTATAACAAAATATATCAACTGCTAATTTACTCTCTACTCTATCATCATCTAAAATATCTCGCATATCTTGTAACCCAGATAATCCTTTTAATCCACTCTCTTTATTTAATATATTCTCTATCTCATTTATAGTTAAATTATATTTTTTCATAATATAAGTAACTATCATAGGGTCTAAATCTCCACTTCTACTCCCCATTATAAGCCCATCTAAAGGAGTAAAACCCATACTTGTATCTATACTTTTACCATCTCTTATAGCTGTAATACTCGCTCCATTTCCTAAATGAATAGATATTATATTTGGACTCTTATTATCTAATAATTTTGATACCTCTCTTGTAATATAACTAGCAGATATTCCATGAAATCCATATTTTCTAATCTTATCATCTATATAATATCTATTATCAATAGCATATCTATAAGCATAATCTGGAATAGTTGTATGAAATGCTGTATCAAATATAGCAAAATGAGGAATATTTGGATAGATTTTAAGTGCTAATCTTATACCTATTAAATTTAAAGGATTATGTAGTGGTGCTAAATCTGATAAAGATTCTATTTGAGATAATACTTTGGGAGTAATAATCGTTGAGTTATAAAATATATCTCCACCATGGACTACTCTATGTCCTACTCTATCTATATTTTTTATTTTACTATCTATTATCTGATTTTTCATATCATCAAAAGCATCTTCAAATGAGTCTATATTCTCTATCAATCCTGAATATAACTCATCTATATTATCAAATATTTTGAATTTAATTGAAGAACTACCAACATTAATTATAATGATTTTCATAGAAAACCTCCATTTTTTATCATAATTATAGCCAAAAAATAGATTTAATTTATATTATATATAAGCTGAAAATATACTACTGGTTAATTTGATAAATTTAAATTATATTTAATCTATTTTAGACTAAAATACATATATAATTTAAGATTTTTAACTTTTAATAAAGGAATTATATGGCACGATTAGTAATAATGGGTGGTGGTGTTTCAGGTCATACTGCAGCAACATTTGCCAAAAAATATTTAGGTAAAAAACATGAGGTAGTTGTTGTAACTCCAAATAGTAAATGGAATTGGATTCCATCTAATATCTGGGTTGGTGTTGGTGAAATGACAAGTGATGATGTTACATTTCCTCTAGCTCCTGTTTATAAAAAAGCTGGTATTGATTATAGACAAGCAAAAGCAGTATCTATTCACCCTGAGGGTAAAGAAAATAGTAATGAGCCATTTATTACTATTGAATATACTTCAGAAGATAGAGCAGGAGAGAGTGAAGAGTTAACTTATGATTATTTAATTAATGCAACTGGACCAAAACTTAATTTTGGTGCAACAGAGGGATTAGGTGAGGGTACAAATCTTGGTAGTCATACTGTTTCTGTTTGTACAGCAGACCATGCAACTCATGCAAATCTTGAACTTAAAGCTTGTATTGAGAAGATGAAAAATGGTGAAAGACAAAAATTCTTAATTGGTACTGGACATGGTATGTGTACTTGTCAAGGTGCTGCATTTGAGTATATCTTTAACATTGAAAAAATATTAAATGATGCTGGTGTGAGAGATATGGCAGATATCAAATGGATATCTAATGAATCATTCTTGGGTGATTTTGGTATGGGTGGTATTCACTTTTCTATGGGTGGATATGCAACTTCAAGTAAAATCTTCTCAGAGTCTCTATATGCAGAGAGAGGATTAAATTGGATTACTGGTGCTCATGTTAATAAAGTAGAAGCAGGTATTGCACACTATGAACTTTTAGATGGTAGTACAGGACATGAAGAGTTTGACTTTGCTATGCTTATTCCTCCATTTGCTGGAGTTGGACTTAAAGCTTATGCAAAAGATGGTTCTGATATTACAGATACTATTTTTGCTCCAAATGGATTTATGAAAGTTGATGCAAATTATGGTGCCGGTGCTTATGAGAATTGGAAAGCGAGTGATTGGCCAAGTACTCTTCAAAACCCAACTTATAGTAATATGTTTGCCGTAGGTATTGCATTTGCTCCTCCACATCCAATATCTAAACCTATGACAACACCAAATGGTACAATGATTGTTCCTACTCCTCCACGAACTGGTATGCCTTCTGCAATGATGGGTAAAGCAGTAGCTTTAAGTATTTCTGATATGATTTTAAGAGGTGCAACAGAACCAACTCATACAGCAAATATGTCTGAAATGGGTGCAGCATGTGTAGCATCTGCTGGTAAAGGTCTATTTACAGGAACAGCAGCAGCAATGACTGTTTATCCAGTAGTACCTGATTTTGAAAAATATCCAGGTGTTGGTAGAGATATGAATGGAACAACAGGAGAGCTTGGACTAGCTGCTCACTGGGTTAAACATATTCTTCACCATATCTTTATATGGAAAGCAAAACTTAGACCAGGTTGGACTCTTATACCTGAATAATAGATAGAATAGTATAATAGTTGGTGGGTTTTACCCACCCCATAAAAAATAAAAATATAAAAGGAATTAAAATGGCAGAGAAACATTTAGGACATATAGAACCATATAGTGCTCAATTTGGAACAATGATACCAATGGGTGGGCAAAAATTTTTTAGAACATGTGTATTATGGCAATTAGTTAGATTTGTAGCTATTAATATTAGAATGACTATGTTGATTTTAAAGAGTCATCACTAAAAAAAGATGGGGCTAAAGCCTCATCTTTTTTTCTATCTTTTACTTTTCTTAACTCCTTATTGGAAATAATCTTAATTCCATAAGTATTATATTACTCTTATCTACTGAGATTTTCTAAAAAATTTAGAGACTACAATAATATATTTCTAAATTTAACATCTATTAGTTTCATTTATTCTAAAAGCTAATGATTTTGGATACTCTCTATCTTTAGTTATCTTTTGAGCCATTTTACTTATCTCTTTATCATCAATATCAATATTATATAGAAATTCTCTAGCTTTATAATATTTTTTATCTATAAATCCAATTTTAATAAGATTTTGAACTATTAAATCACTCATATTAAGTACCGAACTAGCCTTTACTATTTCACATCTTGCATATCTAAATCCATCAAATGTTACATCTGCTGTTCTTAAATTGGCATTATTCCCAGGAATTTGTTGTGCTCCATAGAGTGGTTTTGAGGCTACTTGTACATTTTGAAATGATGGGATATACTGTTTTATATGATTTATTGCTTTTTGGGTTCTTTTATCTATATCCTCTTTATTCCACTTTTTTTCAATCTTTGTTATAAATTTTTTATCTAAGATTGGTTGAGAACTATTATTACTATTTTTAACTAAACCATTATCAAATAGTGTAATATCTTTAGTCATTCCGTGTATTTGAAAATATCCATTAGGATAAGGTGTAAATTGCCCCATTCCCTCTGGTGTCCCTCTCTTGCCAAAAAATATAACCTCTGGCCATATATCAGTAGAGTCTTGCCATTTTGTAACATATGCTGATTTAAACTCTACAAGGCTATCTCTTTTTACTCCTATCATATCATCAATAGTACCTGTTTTAAATCCTGCACTATTTATAACATAGTCAAACTCTTCTCTATTATTATTATATTCTAATATATATTTATCATTTGATTTTATAATATTTCTAACTTCTGTATTAGTCTTGATAGTAGCATTTTTAATATTATTGAGTAGTAGTGTCAAAGTAGCACTTAACCTAAAAATATTTAAACCATACTCTTGTACAATAATTATTGGGAATTTAAATTTATCCAAATCTATATTTTTTGCAAATGGAATTATCCAATCATCAAAACCATTTGGACTTTTTTTAATATCTTTCTTTTTAATAGCTAATATTTCATCTTTATTATAGATTTTATAATAATTTTCTTTATCACACAAAACAGAATTTGTAATATCTTCATCTATTAATTTTTGATACTCTTTTTTAAGTAGTTTTAATCTAGGTAACAAGCTAATAGGTTCAATATCATCACTCTTTGGAGTAGCTAATATAGTAGGTCTGTAATCAATAGAGTTTGGATATAGCTTTAATAAGTCAATAGACTCTCTTAGCAGTCTTATACAAGCATTATCATCTATTTCACGATATAAGTTACCTCCACTATGAAGATGACAAATAGGAGGTCCACTAACAAGGCTAGAGTTTTTTTCAAAAAGTGTAATATTAATACCTAATTTACTAAGATATAGAGAGATTGTAGAACCTGCTACTCCTCCACCAATTATAGCTATTCTAACTTTTTTATCCATTACTATCCTCTAAACTCAAAAGTATCTCTTCAAAATTATCTACTACTATTGTTGGATTATAATATGATATATTTTCATTATAATTATATCCATAAGTTACTCCGATTGTATCTATATTAGCACTAATTCCAGCTAATATATCATTTTTAGAATCTCCTATCATAACACTATTATCTATATCTATATTAAACTTATTACAAACATATAAGAGTGGTTTAGGGTGAGGTTTTTTAACATCAAGAGTATCAGCACCAATATAATATTCAAATAGATACTCTATATCTAAACTCTCTAAAATTGGTTTTATAAATTTATATGGTTTATTTGTAACAATTGTAAGTATATATCCTCTTTTTTTCAACTCCTCTAACGAAGATTTGACATTTGGATAGATTTTTGTATCATTACAAAGATTATTAGCATAATTTTCTAAAAATATATTTATAGCTTTTTGAAATAACTCATTATCCAAATTATCTACTATATCTACACTTCCACTTAATGCTCTTTTAACTAAAGTAATAGCTCCATTTCCGACCCATTTTCGTATAATATCTTCATCAAAACTATCTCTATTAAGTTTTTTTAATGTAAAATTTATAGCATTTGCTAAATCAGGAACACTATCTATTAAAGTACCATCTAAATCAAATATTAATAGCTTTTTATTTTTAAGCTTCATTATTATCACCTCTATAATCCCAACTATTTGAAACTGATACTATACAATTATCTATAATATTTGGTTTAATAATCTCTATTTTGATATTAGTTATAAGATTACTATATTTAGAGTATATATCATTATTAATATCATTTAAAGCATCTTCAATTAATTGATATTGATTTTCTAGCATCATCTCTTCTACTCTTAATGCTATAATAGAGTAATCAATAAAATTATCTTTATCAAACTTATACTCTATATCCATATTTACTATAACTTGTTGATTATGCATTCTTTCAAACTCTAAAATACCAATAATTACTTCAAATGATAACTCTTTTATATGAATCCTCATTATTCTATATCTCCTTGATACTCATAATAGTTTTTTGCATTAGAATCCCATATTTTCAGAGAGGGTTTATCATTAAGTAGAGCTAATAGTCTATCTTTATATTTTTGAATACCTTTTATTTTAACAACTTTAGTTTTGAATATATCTATCTCTTTATATTTTTTTGTAGCTATTCTAATATATTTTGCAGGATTCACAGCTTTGCCTCTTTTATATAGTCCAAAGTGTAGATGAGGACCTGTACTTCGTCCTGTACTTCCTACATAACCAATTACTTGCCCTTTTCTGACATAACTGCCTCTTTTTGCTCGTAATCTACTTTGATGGGCATATAGTGAGACAAATCCTCCACCATGAGATATTTTAATAACCTTACCATATCCCCCCATCCAACCAGAGTATATCACTTTACCATCTGATGCAGCCATAATTGGAGTACCTCTTCTTGCTCCAAAATCTATTCCTAAATGTGGTCTATATCTTCTAAGAATTGGATGATATCTTTTATATGTAAATCTTGATGTAATTCTAATATGTCTTAAAGGCATTCTCATTTTATCATAAATTGGTATTTTTTTGATACCTACTTTATATCTAATTACTTTACCAGTATCACTAAACTTCTCTCCATCTTTATTGACAAATACAAAATGTTTTTTACCATTAGTCTCTAACATTGCACTTGTAATTATAGGGTCAGAAATAGGTTTTCCTAATCTACTTCGTTGAGTATAAAAGAATGCCATCATATCACCCTTTTGAAGCTTTTTAAAGTTTATATTTTTTCTATTTTTAAAAAGTTTTCCATAATATAGAGCAAGAGAGGCATATTTTAACTCTCTATTAATATCTTGTGAAGGACTTTTGGTAATTGGTAATACTACTTTATACTCAGCTTCTATAAATATAGTAGGAATAATATCAAATTTATACTCTCCACTTTTATAATTTTTTCTAATTTGTATCTGCATCTCATCACCAATAGGAATAAGTGCTTGAAGTAATTTATCTTGAGCATCTCTAAGCTCAAAAAAACTCTCACCACTCTGTATCTCAAGCAGAAGAGTCTTATCTGATTGAGATATATCATTTAATAAAGAGTGTGGAATATTATTTCGTTCTATATATTGGGCAAAAAGTTCACCCTTTTTCCAATTTGTCTCTACTACTCTAGCACTATATAAAGAAGAAATTACTAAAATAGCAATAATTAGGCTTCTCATAAAACCTCCAGATTATTTTGCATTTATTAAAAAAATTATAACTTAATTAGATTAACAGAAGATTTTTGTTAATATTTTAGTATGAATAGTGATAAAAAAGAGAGAGGTATAACTATTATGATGATAATATCTATCATATCGGTAATGTTTGCAATTATCTCAATGGCATTGATACAGACATATATAAATAAACAGATATATTATAAAAGTTTAGAACTTAGTCGTATTCAAAAAGAGTATGATATACTCAAAGTAGAAGAGAGAGCATTAACTCATACTATTAATCAACTTAGATATAAAAATCTTGTATTAGATATGATTAGACACTAAATAATATCCAATTTTAATATTTAAGTAGGGTGGGTGATAATGGTGTTGTTCTTTACTCCAATAGATATTTAATATATAAAAATTTTTTATAAATTTATGCTATAATCAAATTAAAAAGAGGATAAAAATATGAGATTTTTAGATATGAAAACAGATTATGCCTTTAAAAAAGTATTTGGAAGTGAAAACTCTAAAGATATACTATTAAGCTTCCTAAACTCCACACTAGAATTGGGTAGAGAGATAGTAGATTTAACCATAGAAGACCCATATAATGTCCCAAAACTCCAAGGAATGAAAGATACAAGTGTAGATGTAAAAGCTACTCTTGATGATAAAACAAAAGTAATAATAGAGATGCAAATTCTAAACCATGATGGATTAGAGAGTAGAATATTATATAATACAGCCAAAAACTACTCAAACCAATTAGATAGCAATAATAAATATACTCTATTAAATCCTGTAATAGCTTTAACTATATTAAATTTTCAAATGTTTGATTTTAGAAAAGATGAAGAGAAAAAAGAGAGAGATAAGAAATATAAATCAAGCTTCAAGCTATTTGAAAAAGAGAAATTTATTAAATATAAAGATGATATAGAGTTGATATTTATAGAGTTACCAAAATTTAAAAAAGATTTAGAAGAGTGTAAAAATATAGAAGATAAATGGATATACTTTATCAAAAATGCAAGAAGCTTAGATGTAATTCCAAAAGATACAGATAGTACAATTAAAAAAGCTTATGAGATAGCAAATAGAGCAAACCTAACCAAAGAGGAGCTAGAGCTTCAAGAGAAGAGAGAGGATTTTCTCTTTATTCAAAAGAGTTCTATTGAAAAGGCTAAGAGAGAGGCTAGAGAAGATGGAATAAAAGAGGGATTAAAAAAAGGTAAAGAAGAGGGGATAGAGCAAGGTAAAAATAAAAAAGCGATAGAGATTGCCAAAAATCTATTAGATGTTTTAGATAATCAAACTATATCTCAAAAGACAGGTTTATCAATCCAAGATATAGAAAATTTAAGAGAGTCTTAAAATATAAATAGTATATAATTTTTGGGAATAAAAGTTAGCTTTATTTTGATGATTTTTTTACTTAAAGTTGAGTTAAACTGCAAATCCCAATGAGTTAAGTAATATATTAGTTTTAATTTACTTCTACTCCTAATCTTTTGTATGATAGAGTCTCTCAATCTCATATATCTCATAACGAAGCAGTTTGAAATCTTGTGATAATTCTATATCTACAATTTTAAATGCCTCTTCTAATACTCTAGCTGATTCACTTACTCTACAAAAATTAGCAATTATTATATCATCTATTGAGGTGCGATTTAGTTCGCTTTTAGTAGTTTTAGTAGCCACATCACCCAAAATATCTCTATTTTTAATTCTATCTTTAGAGTATGCTTTTTGAAGTGAGTGTCGCAGAGTTTTTAGACGAGAGGTTATATCCTTATCATCGTAGATATATCTATTAATATCCTCTACGACTCTAAGACCCTCTCTAAGACGATTTAAGTTAGCATCGATTAAACGCCAAACTTTAGTCATCTCCCATTATTCCTAATAGTTGAAGAAGAGATATAAACATATTAAGAAAATCAAGGTACAAAGAAACTGCTGCATCCACAGGAGAATCATAAGCACCATTTGCAATATTTTGTGTATCATAGATTGTAAATAGAGCAAATACCAATAGTACAACTGCACTTATAATCACATGTAAAATTGGACTATTAAAAATTAGTACATTTAATACAGAAAGAATAATTACAGTAATTGCTGTAATAAATAGAGGCTTACCCCAACTTGAGAAATCTTGCTTTGAATTAATAGCAAAGATACTAAGAGTTCCAAATAGGACAGAAGTCATTAAAAAAGCATTACCAATTAAAGCACCTTTACCTGCACCAATAAGCATTGCAAAAAGTGGCACTAAAGATACACCTGTGATAAATGTAAATAGAAATAACATTGTCATATGAGCAGTTTTATTATCTCTTGTCATATTAAATCCAAAAAACAAAATTGCTAATTCTGCGCCAAATATTACCCATTTCATACCCTGAACAGCTTCTGCAAAAGGCATAGTAAGATAAGCACCCAATGCTGCTGTTATCATACTTAATGCCAATAGTTGATAAGTCTGCTTCATAAATGCAACAGAAGCACTCTCCTCTCTTAGAAAACTATTCTCATTCATAGCTACCGTATTATCTCTTTTTTTGTTAAAATCAATCATTTTTTTTCCTTTTTTGATTTATAATTATTTTGGGATTATATCATTTAAAGTTTAACTATATCCCACTTTTTACCCTTTAATATATATACTTCTCTTCTATGTAACTTATCTATCCCACCTTGCCAAAACTCAATTAAATTAGGCTTGATAATATAGCCACCCCAAAGAGATGGAAAGGCTACCTTATTACTACTAAAATCACTTATCATATTATCAAATTTACTCTCTAATATAGAACGAGCTGTAACAACTTGACTCTCCAAAGAAATCCACTCTAAAATATTTGAACCTTTTGGACGAGAAAATAGATATTTTATCATATCTATATTTTTAATCCTCTCTACTCTTCCCTGAATTTTAATCTGTCTATCCAAATTTAACCAAGCAAAATGAATAGCCACATTTGGATTTTGAGATATTTGAGTAACCTTTTTACTATCAATATCAGAAAAAAAGATAAACCCATTATAATCATAACTCTTTAATAAAACTGTACGAATAGATGGTTTATTATCTTCCCCAACAGTTGCTAAAGTAAAAGCATTAGGTTCTATTATATTAGAGTTTATCGCTTCATTGAACCATTTTTGAAATTTATCTATGGGATTTATCTTAACACCTTTATATTTGAATTGTACAATTATAACAAATATTATGCCATAATGTCATTACTAACAAATAAACAAGGAACGCTTATTATGTGTGGAATAGTTGGATATTATGGTAATAGTGAAAAGAAAGAGATATTAATTGATGGTTTAAAAGAACTAGAGTATAGAGGGTATGATTCAGCAGGGATTGCATTGATAAATAATAATGAATTAAATCACTTTAAGGCTATTGGGAAACTTGATAATTTGAGTCATAGAATGCAGAATTTTAGTAGTGATGGTTTTGGTGTAGCTATTGGACATACACGATGGGCTACTCATGGAAAACCTACGGAGCTTAATGCTCACCCACATTTAGGGGATTATAGTTTTGTTGTGCATAATGGGATTATAGAGAATTATAAAGAGTTAAAAGAGTCTTTGCAGAGTGATGGAGTGGAGTTTTTGAGTCAGACAGATACAGAGACTATTGTACATCTTTTTGAAAATATAAATAGTAAAATAGATAATCCTTTTAAAGCATTTACTCAAACAGTTGATAGATTAAAGGGTGCTTATGCTACTCTTATTATTAGTGAAGCTATGCCTAACACAATATTTTTTGCCAAATATGGCTCACCTATGCTTATTGGATTTAATGATGAAGAGGTATTTTTTGCTTCAAGTGATACTCCCATTATTGGTAAGGCTAGAGAGGTATATTATTTAGAAGATGGTGAGTATGGATATATTTTAGATGGTAAGGTTAAACTATTTGATAAGAATGGAGAGAAGAGTTTCAAAAAGGTAGCATTAACACCAGATAAAGTATTAGCTCAAAAAGATGGATATAGATTTTTTATGGAGAAAGAGATATATGAACAATCTAATATTATGAGTGATACTATTATGGGTAGAGTTAGTGATAATGAGATTAATTTTGATGAGATTGATGATGCTTTATTAGAGGGGATTGATGAGATTAAGATTTGTGCATGTGGGACAAGTTATCACTCGGCATTAACAGGGGCATATCTATTAGAGAGAGTAGCAAAAATTAGAACAACCGTAGAGATAGCTAGTGAATTTAGATATAAAGAGCCACTACTTTTGGAAAATACTCTATTTATTACCATCTCACAAAGTGGAGAGACAGCAGATACCCTTGAAGCACTTAAAATGGCAAAAAGAGCAGGATTGAAATCACTATCTATTTGTAATGTAGATAACTCATCAATTGTAAGAGAGAGTGATATAACTATCCTTACTCGTGCAGGGATAGAAAAAGGAGTAGCAAGTACAAAAGCATTTGCTACACAAGCTATGGTATTATGGATGTTTTCTCTCTATCTTGCCCAAAAAAGAGATACCATATCAAAAGAGAAATTATTAGAAGATATAAAAGCAATACTCCACACCCCAATAGCATTAAAAGTAGATGATATTTTACACTCAAAAGTCCATAGATTATCAAAAAGATACCTACATGGTCATGGATTTTTCTTCATAGGTAGAGATATATTCTATCCCCTTGCATTAGAGGGTGCATTAAAACTCAAAGAGATTAGTTACCTCCATGCAGAGGGATACCCAGCAGGAGAGATGAAGCATGGTCCAATAGCATTAGCAGATAGCGAACTCTTTACAATCGCACTAATGCCTCAAACTATGCAATATGAGAAGATTAAATCAAATGTAGAGGAGTTGAGTGCAAGAGACTCTACAATATTAGCAATATCACCACTTGATTTTGAATTAGCAGATGATTTTATCAAGACGAAAGAGTATAATCACCCAATGTTAGAGTTTTTTGAGATGATGGTTGTAACACAAATTTTGGCATTAGAGATTTCTATACGATTGGGTAATGATGTGGATATGCCTAGAAATTTGGCTAAGAGTGTAACGGTGGAGTAGCGAGTAAATATTCCATTTTTATTAAAATTTGCTATAATATTTAAAATATTAAATTAAAGAGTAAATTATGATAACACAAGAACAATTAGCAGAAGCGATTTTAAGATTATAAATTTCACAAGAGACTTTAAAAAGAGTTACTAAACTTGTTGGAAATATCTCAAATAATCAAGGAGATATAGCAGAGGAGTTTTTTTATAATTCATTAGCAGATAAACCAACTCTTGCAGGTATTAATTATGATTTTATTGATAAAAATGTAACAAGAAGAAAAGATAAAGTAGAAGATGAGTATGATATATTATTAGTAAATGGAAAAGATATAGCGATAATAGAGACTAAATATAAAGCTCATACTGCTGATATTGAGAAGCTAATAAATAAAAAGTATGAGAATTTTAAAAAGTTATATCCTGAGTATAAAGATTATAATCACCATTTAGGATTAGCAAGTTTCAATATAAATGAAGATGTAAAAGAGTTGGCATCTCAAAATAAGGTTATGTTACTTCAGAGGAAAGGTGATAT
>FRYL01000006.1_pt1 | contig 14530 bp, 12 predicted proteins | sample 1057401 | NCBI WGS metagenome assembly FRYL01 (sample SAMEA4473313, study PRJEB15554) | hydrothermal vent metagenome | biome: marine basaltic hydrothermal vent biome; feature: marine hydrothermal vent; material: water | place: Pacific Ocean | collected 2011-06-14/2011-07-23 | depth 1199 m
CTCTATAATTGATTTAAAATCACTTTTTCCTATTGGTAGTTTTTGCACTCTTACTCCTTTATAAACCTACTAATAATAGCAAAATAATCTTCAAAATTTTCAAATTGATGGTTTCCACCTGATTCTATAATATATTTTGAATTTGGTAAAAATCTTAATGCTTCTCTATAATCAATAGTTTTGTCTCCCATTTGTAGGAGTAGAAGTATTTTAGAGTTATCTATATTTTTTACTCTATAATTTTTTAGTTGAGTGAGATACTTCTTTTTAAATTTAGATATTTTACCACTTGAATAGTTTGTGATATTTTGATTTTTATATACTTTTAATGTTTTATATGGATAGATTGATGGGTTTATTAATACTGCTTTGAGATTATATTTTTGAGATAGATATAGGGCATAAAATCCTCCTAATGATGAGCCTATTAGAGTAATATTATTATCTTTTATATTATCTTCTATAAATTCTTCTAATTGAGTGATAGCAACTTTGGGTTGGATATTCAAATCAATAGATTTAATATTATCAAAACTATTTCTCATTAGAGTTACTTTATTAGATTTACTACTACTTGCAAATCCGTGGATATATAAAATCATATAAACTCTTTGATATTATTAACAACTCCTGCTAATAATTTCTCTCTTGCTTCTATACTTGTCCAAGCTATATGAGGAGTGATAATTAATCGTTCTGGATTTTTAATATGAAGTAGAGGGTTACTCTCTTCTATTGGTTCAACCTCTAATACATCAACTCCTGCATAAATTTCTCTACGATTTAGTTCATTTGCCAAATCATTTTCATTAATAATTCCACCTCTTCCAAGGTTTAATATAATAGATTTATCTTTTAATAGAGGTAGATTTGATTTATTAATTAAATATTGAGTATCACTATTGAGTGGAGAATGAATAGATATAATATCACAAGATATTAACAACTCATTGAGTTCTACTCTATTATAATTCTCTTGAACATTATTTCCACTTGTAGAGTAATATACTACTTCTGCTCCAAAAGATGATGCTATTTTTGCCACCTCTTGTCCAATACTCCCCATACCAATAATTCCCCATCTCATATTAGAAATTTCACCAAATGGAGAAGAGACATCAGTAAAAAGTTTTGATTTACTCCACTCTCCACTCTTTACTACCTCATTATAATATGCAAGTTTCTCTAATAGATAAAATAGAATTGAGAATGTATGTTGGACTACACTTTTAGTAGAGTATCCTGCTACATTTTTTACCTCTATATTATTATCTTTTGCATACTCTAAATCTACATTATTCATTCCCGTTGCAGAGATAACAATAAGTTTTAAATTTTTAGCTTTTGCCATAATATCAGATGAAATTACCACTTTATTAGTGATAATAATATCAGCACTCTCTACTCTCTCTAATGTTTGAGATGGTAAAGTTGTTTGATATGTTACAACCTCACCAAAATTATCAATTGGAGTTAAATCTAAATCATCGCCTAAAGTTTTGGCATCTAGTATTACTATTTTCATAAATTTCTCATTTTTCACGAATTATATGATAAATTATCTTAAAGTTGTAGTTGTTATTCTATGTTATAATTATCACTATTAAATTAAATAGATGGATAGAGTATGAATATAAGATTAGATACAGGAATATTAGATATAGCAGTCAATCCTAGATTAAATGAGTTAGTTGGATTTGGTTCTAGGATAAATAAAAAAAGAGGTTTTCTATTTGTAAGTAAAGTATTAGGTAAGCATATACCTACTAAACCATCAAGTATGAAAAAGATTTATATAGATTTAGCCTCTAAGATTAAACCTAGAATTATTAAAAACAGACCAACTCTTGTAATAGGCTTTGCAGAGACAGCAACAGCATTGGGAAATGGTGTATTTGATGCATTAAGAGATGAGTGTGGGATTAAAGATATTATATATATTCACTCTACAAGATTTCAGACAAGTAATGAAGTATTTTTAAATTTTTATGAAGAGCATTGTCATGCACCAAGTCATATTATATACAAACCAAAAGATAATAGATTACAAGATTTACTATATGATGTACAGAGTGTTGTATTAGTAGATGATGAAGCCTCTACGGGAAATACTGCTAATAATCTTGTAAATGAGATTAAAAAATTACTTCCAAAAGTAGATAACTATATAGTAGCTACAATTCTAAATTGGAGTACCAAAAAATATGACAACTTCTCTTTTATCTCACTTTATAAAGGTAAATTTACTTTTGAATGGAGTGATAATCATTTAACTAATAGTAAAAGTTCTGTCATATCAGAGGCTAAAGAAAAAGTAGATTTAGATGAGATAATTCCATATAACTTTGGAAGATATGCTATTGAAAAAGCTCATTATATAATAGAGACTCCTATTGATTTAGATGATATTAGAGATAAAAAAGTATTAATATTAGGAACTGCTGAATTTATGTATCCACCATATCTATTAGCATTATATTTAGAAGAGAATGGAATTGATGTATATAATCAAGCGACAACAAGAAGCCCTGTAAATGTAGATGGAGAGATTACCTCTAAGATAGGTTTTATAGATAACTATTTTGAGAATATTGATAATTTCTTATATAATGTAACAGATAGAGAGTATGGAAAAATTTATATATGTTACGAAACAACTCAAATTCCAAAACAGTTTAAACTAAAAGAGATATTAGAAAAAGATGGTTTTGATGTGGAGAATATTTTTTTTAGAGATAATTAATTTGAATAATCTCAAATTGAGTTGATTTTAGTTATTATAGTATAATTTTATTAAAAGGATAAAAAATGGATTTTATGGATATACTAAAACAAGCTTCATCAATGATAGAACAAGATGATGATAGAGAGACAACTGGATTAGATGTAGGGGATATTACAAATGCCTTGTCTTCTATTTTAGGTAGTAATAATAGTTCTTCAATAGATTTGGGTTCAATTGTATCAAATCTTCAAAGTGATACTCCTGTGACTAATATTATAAAGTCGTGGATTGGAGATGGAGATAATGAGTCTATTGATGAGAGTTCGCTTTTAGAGATGTTTGGAGAGAGTAAGATTAATGAGTTTGCTACAACTTTAGGTATTGGTAAATCTAGTGCTATTGGTGCATTAGCTACTGCAGTGCCTGAAATTATAGATAGTGTAACAAATAAAGATAGTTCAATAGCTGATGATATGTTTACTATTATCAAGAAGTTATTTTAATAATTTAAGGGGCGAAATATGGCAATATCAATAGTAGATGCGTTAGATAAGATATATCAAGAGGTTGGAGTATTAGATACTCAAGTAGTACCGTTAGAGGACTCTTTAGGTAGAGTAATAGCCAAAGATTATAAGGCATCTTTTAATCTACCACGATTTGATAATTCTGCTATGGACGGATATGCTATAAAGCTTAATGATAGTGCTAAAAGAGTCAATATGATTGATGTAATATATGCAGGAGATACTCCTAAAACTACTCTAAGAGAGAGTACTACAATTAAAATAATGACTGGTGCTCCTATTCCTAAGGGGTGTGAGGCTATTGTACCAAGAGAGAATGTAATTGTAGATGATAATATTATCAAATTGCCATCAGGTGTAAAAGAGAATGCTCATATTAGAAGAGAGGGAGAGGATATAAAAGCAGGTAAAGTTTTTATATCTAAGGGAGAGAGGATTACTCCATACTCTACGGCACTTCTATCTAGTCAAGGTATTACACATATTGAGGTTTATCGTAAGGTTAGAGTAGCTATTTTTAGTACAGGAGATGAGCTTCGTCCATATTATGAGAAGATAGAAGCACATCAATTATATAACTCAAATGCTCCTACATTTATATCTCGTGCTAAGAGTTTGGGGTGTGAGACTATATATATAAATGCTTCAGGTGATAAAATAGAAGATATTCAAATTGCTATAACTCAAGCATTAAAGTCTGATATTATTATCACAAGTGGAGGGGTAAGTGTAGGGGATAAAGATTTTACAAAAGAGGCATTTACTCAAATGGGTATGGAGATATTTTTTGAGAAGATAGATATAAAACCTGGTAAGCCTACAACTTTTGGTAAGATTAATGACTCTTTTGTAGTAAATCTCCCCGGTAATCCACTTGCTAGTATGGTAAATTTTGAGATGTTTATCAAACCTATTATACTCAAACTTCAAGGTGATAATAGCCATTATCATGGTGTAATTGAGACAAGATTAGATAAAGAGTATAATATAAAATCTGGTAAGTTTAGTGTAATTTTAGGTAAATTTGATGGTATTAATTTCTACCCTCTACTAAAACAAGCCCCAGGAATGGTATCTCCACTACAAGACAGTGATGCTATGATGGTAGTATCTCCAAAAATATCAAGATTAACATCATCTAAAGCTATTAAGATAATTCCTATTAAAATGTTATTTAATTCTAATGTAAATAGTAATTTTATAGTAGAGGAATAGAGATGAATAGCATAAGTGGATTTGAATTATCTCAAATACTCAAAAAAGATATAAAAGAGTATTTTACAACTCTAAAAGATACATTTCAAGAGACATCAGGAAAAGCATTTTTAGTGAAACATACTAGAAAGATAGACACTATTATTATTAGGGTCTATAATGCCGTTTTACAAGAGGTTTTTGGAGAGTATCAGCCAGATAAAAACTCTATTCCTATTACTTTGGTTGCATTAGGAAGTTATGGTAGAGAGGAGATGAATAGTCGTTCTGATATTGATATTATGATAGCTTACAAAGATGTTATAGGATTTAATAGCAAAGAGATTATAGAGAAGATTTTGTATATTTTATGGGATGTTGGATTAAAACTAGGACATCGTGTGCATGAAGTAGATGAGTTAAGAGATATTGCAAAGAGTGATATTACTATCAAAACGGCTATTATGGAATCAAGATTTATTGATGGTTCTAATATTTTATGGGGTAAGATAGAGGATAAGATAAGAGATATTATATCTGATAATCAAGAGGAGTATATCACTGCTAAAATTGATGCAAGAGAGAAATCTCATCAAAAATCTCCAATTATGATGGAGCCAAATCTCAAAGATGGGGTAGGGGGGTTTAGAGATGCTAATACTGTTTTTTGGATAGGTAAAGTGCTATATGGTATATCTCACAATAAAGAACTCCCATCATATATTATGCAAGAGAGTGATTATAGAGAGTTTAGATTAGCATTAGATTTTCTATTTCGTGTTCGTTCAGCCCTACATCTTGTAACTAATAAAAAAGAGGACAAACTTAGACTTCATCTTATCCCTGATGTATCTAAGATGTTGGGTTATGAAGATAATAAAAAAGAGCAGATGAGGTTTGCAAGTAGAGTAATTAGTAATCTTAAAATTGTTAATTTATATAGTAATATATGGATTGATAAGATGATAAGAGATATAGGTATATATAATGAACCAAAAACATATTTAGATGAGTGGGAACCCTCAACTCTCAAACAAGCCCTTAGAATATTAAATAGTAACGAAGATGATAATCTAAAAGTATCTACAAAATTTATTAAATATATGATAGATGCTAAGAGACCTGAAGTGATAGATAAGAGATATTATAGTGATATTAAAAATATATTTTATCAAAAGAAGAGTCATATAGTAATAGATGCCATCGCCTCCTCTATGCTTTTAGGATATTTAATACCTCCTCTTAAAAAGGTTATAAATTTGCCTCAATTTGATGGTTATCATAAATACTCTGTGGGTATTCACTCTATGAAATCTCTATATCATTTAGAGCATATTGAAGATGAGTTTTTATTAGAGTTATATAACTCTTTAAAAAAAGATGAAAAAGCTATGCTAAAGATGGTAGTTTTACTTCATGATTGTGGAAAAGGAAGAGAGAGAGAACATGCCGTAGTAGGTGCATCACTATTCAAAGATTTTGCAAAGCTTATTGGAGTAAAAGATGATTTAATAGAGATAGGTAATAAGCTTATACTACAACACTCTACTATGAGTATCGTTGCTCAAAAAGAGAATTTATACTCACATACAACAATATATAAATTTGTAAATATATTTAACTCTAAATCTCTATTAAATATGATATACCTTTTGACTTATGCAGATATGAAAGGGGTAGGTAAAGATATTTATAATAGTTTTAATTCAGGACTTATTAGGACTCTATATGACTACTCCATAGAGGCATTAGCATATAATGATACAATTAGTGATATGTCTAAAAGAGTACGAAAAGAGAACTCTCTAAAGAGGAGTAAAAGATTTAATAATCTATCTCCTAAAATACAGAAAAAGATTTTAGCTCTTGAATCTGATCTATTTTTTATTAAATATAAGAGAGATGAGATATTAGATATTATAGAGAAAACAAGTCAAAATAGTGATGATTGGTATAATATAGCTAATAGTAAGTTTTTATCAATTGAGATTATGAGAAGAGATAATCTTAATCTCAATTTTTTACTAAATCAACTCTCATATCTAGAACTTAAAAATATGGATATATTTAGATTATATGATAATAATAAATACTTTAGATTAGATTTTTCTAACAAAATAGATGATAGTTTGCTTTTTAATTTAGAAAGAATTATTCAAAAAGCTTTGATTGTAAAAGATATTAAACAACCTAAAAATATAAAGCTTAAAAAAAGTAATATTACTATTGATTGTGATTATTCAAAAAGTTGTGCTACTATGCAGATAGTATCTCCTGATGAGAGGGGTTTAATGGCATTTTTAATGGGTATATTTGATAGATTAGGTATAAGTATAATATCGGCTAAAGTCCATACTCATAAGCATAAAATTCAAGACCTATTTTTGATAGAGAAAAATAATAAATTTTGTGTCAATCAAGAGTTAATAATGGAAGAACTTACAAAAGATATTATAAGTTAATAGATATTTATTATAGAGTATAGAAATATACTCTACTTAATTCTTTTAATCTCATCTAACGATAGTGAAGTTTTATCACTAAATTGTGATTGATTAAATGTAACTTGTCTTTTGGCTAATTTTGATGTATTTATAATAATTTTTTCTATCATCTCATCTTTAGAGTAGTTTCCATCTAAATACTCTATTACCTCTTTTACTCCAATAGATTTCATAGGGTTAGGTTCTCTTAGATATTTTTTTTCTAAATATGCAACTTCATCTATTAAACCATTATCTATCATTTGATAAGTTCTCTCTCTTATTCTCTCTCTTAATATCTCTCTTTGAGTTTGAATTTCATAGATAGGGATAGAGTTTTTTATAATAGGTGTGGGTGGATTATCTCTAAAGTATTGTGTAGGTGTAGTATTAGTTTGATAATATATATTTAGAGCTTTCTCAATTCTATATCTATCATTTGATTTTATATCTTTCATATAATTGCTATCTATATTATATAACATCTTATAACTTTTGGATAAATCTTTTAGTGCTTCTTGAGTCTGCTTAATGGTGTTATTAGAAATTTTAGGTAAATAGCTTAATCCATCAATTAACATCTTTAGATAAAAGCTACTTCCCCCTACAATAATTAAAGCTTTATTATCTTTAGTAGCCTCACTATAAGCTTTTTTATAAATATCTATAAATGAATTGACACTAAAAGGTTGATTTGGATATATCTCATCTATTCCAAAATGTTTTATCCCCTCTCTCTCTTCTATAGTTGGTTTAGCAGATGCTATATCTATCTCTTTATAAATTGAGAGAGAGTCTAATGAGAGGATATATCCATCAAATTTTTTTGCTAGTTTAATAGAAGCCCCACTCTTTCCAGAGGCAGTTGCTCCAATTATGGCTATTTGTTTTATCATTTTTATTAATCTTTACTCTTATATATTTTATCTAACATCAGTTTATGATAGTATAATAACAAAAAAGAGTATAATTACTCTTTAAAGGAGTTACATTATGAAACTAACTATACTATTATTTTTGATTTTATCAAATCTTATATATTCAAAGAATTGCTCAATACCTCAAGAGTTATCATCTATTAACTCAATTGAAGTTACAAATATCTATAAATATAGTGATTTAAAGCGAAATAGGAGTAATCTATCCTCTTTATGTATTAGAGAAGTGTTACTAAAAGAACATATTTATAATTGGAGATTTCTTTTGGTATGGAATAGTAATGCTCCAAAGGGTGCTTTTTGGTATCTCCCTCATGATAATGAAAATAGTGCTTTTGATAGTGCAATATATTCATCTATTAAATATGGGGGAGGGTTCTTATCTGTATTAGCTAATGATAAGAGATATTTTAAAAGACAAGACCCAAATCGTAACTTTGGAATAGATAGAAAAAGTGCCAAAATATGTAAAGGGCAAAAGTATCCTGCACCCAAATATAGTAGAACTATATTTAAAATTATAGATTATTTCAAGAGTTCTAATATGCCATATCTTGCTCTTCATAATAATAGTGAGGGACATAGAAGTAGTGGAGGAAGTGGGGGAGTTTCAATGCTTCATTGTAGTAATACTACTAAATGTTTTAAAGCTAATGATATTATTAGAGGTAATAAAATGGGACTTAGAGATGAAGATAGTTTAATCTATTTAGCATCTAAAAGGGGAGTTGATTATAATAAGGTAAAGAGATTTAATAATTTGGGACTTAATATCAAATATGAACTTATAAATCCTCGCCGTAATGATTGTTCTATGTCTAATTTTGTAGTATTAAATAAAAATAGTAGTAATTATATTAATATAGAGACAGAGCATGGAGATAGTAAAACTCAAAAGTTGATGATAGATAAAATTATACAATTATATAGATAAGTGTGTAGAAAAGTAACATATACTCTATGAGTATAAATGAAACATATCTTTAAAAAGAGTTATAAAAGTTATAACTACAATGATTTATTTTTACTCTTATGTGTTACTATTGTAATATATTAAAAAAAAATTTCTAGGAGATAGATAAATATGTCAAAAATTATATGGTCAAAAATTGATGAAGCTCCAGCTTTAGCAACTTATTCGTTATTACCAATTGTAAATGCTTTTACAAAAGCAGCAGGTGTTGAAGTGGTTACTTCTGATATATCTTTAGCAACTAGAGTATTAGCAAGTCAAGGTTTGGCAGATGATAATCTTGCTGAACTTGGAAAAGTAGTACATGAAGCAGATGGAAATATTATTAAACTTCCAAATATTTCTGCTTCTGTTGGTCAATTAAAAGATTGTATTGCAGAACTTCAAGGTCAAGGGTTTGATATTCCTAATTATCCTGAAAATCCAGCAAATAAAGAAGAAGAAGCAATTCAAGCTAAATATAGTACTTGTCTAGGTTCTGCTGTTAATCCAGTTCTTAGAGAGGGAAATTCAGATAGAAGAGCAGCAAAAGCTGTTAAAAGATTTGCACAAAATCATCCTCATAGATTAAAAGCATTTAGTGAAAATTCAAAAGCTTATGTTGCACATATGAATGGCGATGGAGATTTTTATGGAAATGAAAAATCAGTAACTATTGATAAAGCACAAAAAGTAACAATTGCTTTAAATGGTAATGAGTTAAAAACAATTGATGCACTTGATGGAGAGGTACTAGATGGTACTTATATGTCAGTAGCTAAACTTAGAACATTTATTGCTAAAACTATTGAAGATGCAAAAGTGAATGGTGTTTTATGGTCAATCCACCTAAAAGCAACTATGATGAAAGTATCTGACCCTATTATGTTTGGTCATGCATTTACTGTATTCTTCCAAGATGTATTTGATAAGTATGCAGATATATTTGCAGAATTAGGTGTAAATGCTAAACTTGGTATGAGTGATTTAGAGAAAAAGATAGCAGGTCATGAAAAAGAGGCTGAAATTAAAGCAGCGTTCCAAGCAGTTGTAGAGGCAGATAGTCCAGAAATTGCAATGGTAGATTCAGATAAAGGTCAAACGAACTTTAATGCATCAAACGATGTAATTATTGATGCTTCTATGCCTGTGGTTGTAAGAGAAGGTGGAAAACAGTGGAACAGAAATGGAGATGCAGTTGAGTGTGTAGCTGTAATTCCTGATGCCTCTTATGGTCTTTTCTATGAAGAGATGGTAAATGATTGTGTTAAAAATGGTCAATATAATGTATCAACTATGGGTTCTGTGGCTAATGTAGGACTTATGGCACAAAAAGCAGAAGAGTATGGTTCTCACCCAACTACATTTGAATTAGCAGAGGCTGGAACAGTTACAGTAACTGCCCAAGATGGTACAGTTCTTATGAGTTTTGAGTGTGAAAAAGGTGATATTTGGAGAATGTCAAGAGCAAAAGATATTCCTATCAAAGATTGGGTAAGATTAGCCGTAGAGAGAGCAGATATTGAAAAAGTACCAACTATCTTTTGGTTAGATTCAAATAGAGCTCATGATACTCAAATGATTAAAAAAGTAGAAAAATATCTTGCAGAATTAGATACAGATGGTTTAGATATTCAAATTATGAATGTAGCTGATGCAACAAGATTTACAAATGCTAGAGTAAGAGAGGGTAAAAACACTATCGCAGTAACTGGAAATGTTCTTAGAGATTACCTTACAGACATGTATCCAATCTTAGAGCTTGGAACAAGTGCTAAAATGTTATCAATAGTTCCATTACTTGCAGGTGGTGGATTATATGAAACTGGTGCTGGTGGTTCTGCTCCTAAACATGTTGAGCAATTCTTAAAAGAGGGTCATTTAAGATGGGACTCTTTAGGTGAAATTCTTGCACTTGCTGAATCACTTAGATTTTTAGGTAAAAAACATTCAGATGATAAATTAACTGCTCTTACAGAGGCACTTGATGTGGCAAATGATGGTTACTTAGATAATAATAAAGCACCATCAAGAAAAGTTGGAGAGCCAGATAATAAAGCATCTCACTTCTTTGTAGCTCAATATTGGGCTGATGCACTTGCAAATGGAAGTAATGCAGAGTTGGCTGAAAAATTTGCTCCTGTTGCAAAAGCTTTAAAAGATAATGAAGCTAAAATTATTGAAGAGCTTTTATCTGTTGAGGGTAAAGCACAAGATATTGGTGGTTACTTCCACCCAAATGATGAGTTAGCTAGTAAAGCTATGAGACCATCTGCTACACTTAATAATATTATTGATAATATATAAGTTTAGTTTTTTCTACCCCTTTTGGGGTGGAAGTTTTAGATTTATAAAACCAAAATTAAAAATATATACTTCTTTATATTCCAAATTATAATTACTTTTTTCTCTTATTTATCTTATTATTTTATTTATTTGTAGTATAATTATCAAAAAGGATAGGTATGATTTATAGATTATTAGCAGTTGTATTATTATTAGCATTTAATGGATGTACAGGTTTAAATGTAGATTCTAATGGTTGGAGGGAATCTCAACGGAGTGAATTTAAAAAGATATTAGCAGAGGATAAATATTTATCAATCTGTAATCAACGCTCACTTTATAAGCAGGTTTTAGGTAGTAACGATAGCAAACTTATGAGTAAATTACTTGTAGCTTATAGTAATAATTTGGCTAATGGTTGTATTGATATGAAATCATTTAATGCTTCTCAAAGAGCTAAAAAAGCTAAAAATATAGATACTTATTATAAAATTGATTATCAAAAGGTTGATGCAAATCTTATATTGACTCAACTCAAAGAGGGGAAATCAATAGAAGAGATTTTAGCTCCTTATGTTCCTACCTATCCTCAATTTAAAATATTAAGTGATAAATATAAATCACTATTAAAAGATAGAGATGTTAATAAAAAACTTTTACGAAAAATGAGAATTAATATTGAACGAATTAAAATGATGACACATAATTTAGGGAAAAATTATCTTATTGTAAATGTACCTGATTTTAATGTTAGATTTATAGAAGATGGTAAAACTTCTCTTATGTTTGGTGTAGTAGTTGGTAAATATGTAAAACAGACTCCAATATTTAGCTCATTAATGAAGTATATAGTAATTAATCCTACTTGGAATATTCCAGACTCTATTGCTAGAAAATCTATTATTCCTAGAATGGTTAGAGATAGTGGATATTTAGCAAGAAGAGGTATTGTAATTAGAAAAGCACATAGTTTAGAGTCTGCTAAAGTTAATCGTAATTCTGTAAATTGGAAACCTTATATTGGAGGTAAAGGTTATGTACCATATAAATTTATTCAAAAACCTTCAACTTCAAATGCACTTGGAAGAGTAAAATTTATATTTCCAAATAAATACTCTGTATATATGCATGATACTACGGGTAAATATAGATTTAAATCACGAACAAAAAATATGAGAGTAAATAGTTCTGGTTGTATAAGATTAGAAAAACCAATAACACTATTAAATCATATTACAACTAAATATACAGATAAATCGATTGATTTTGTAACAGCTAAATATCGTTCAAGAAAGAGATATAATTTGAATTTAGTTAATAAGATACCGATTCATACAACATATCTTACAACATTCATAGATGAGAATAATAGACTTATAGTAAGTGATGATATTTATGGATTTGATAAATCACAAAGATTAAATTTTTAGAAAATGAGAAGTGAAGAGTTTATAGAAATCTTGGATATTTTATCTCAAAATATTCAAGATGATACTCCTAGTAATATACTTAAAAATAGTTTTCATCGTACTCCTTACACTATATTAATAGCTACACTTTTAAGTCTAAGGAGTAAAGATGAAAATACAGCAAGAGTAGTAAAAGAGCTTTTTGCAGTTGCTAATACTCCTCAACTTATGTTAGAAATTCCAATAGAGAAGCTTCAAGAGATAGTTAAACCTATTGGAATGTATCGTAAAAAAGCTCAAATACTCTATGATGTTTCGCAAACTCTTATAGATAGATTTAATTCTAAAGTCCCAAACACTCAAAAGGAGTTATTATCTATCAAAAATATTGGGGAAAAGACTGCAAATATTCTACTTAATAATGCTTTTAATATCCCAATAATTGCTGTTGATACTCATGTTCATCGCATAGCAAATCTGCTTAATTTTATAGATACTAAAAATGAAAAAGATACACAAAAAGAGTTAAGTAAAAAGATACCAAAAGAGTATTGGAATATTGTAAATTTTAATATAGTTAGCTTTGGACAGACTATATGTAAGCCTAGAAATCCTAAATGTGATATATGTCCAATAAGTAAATTTTGTCCAATTTATTATAGAAGAGATAAAAGATGAAATATTTTAGTGGGTTTTTATTAAATAACGAACAAGAGATTTTTAATGAGTATTTAATTCATAATGATATGTCTGTAGCAGGATTTAGTTATGGAGCTATTAAAGCTTTTGAGTATGTTTATAATTCAAAGCAAAGAGTAGATAGATTAATTCTATTATCTCCATCATTTTTTCAAGATAAGCCAAAAAGTTATGCAAGAAGGCAGTTAAAGTTTTTTAATCATACTACTTATGTCAAAAGTTTTTTAGAAAATATCTCATATCCATCAAATCAAGATATGAGTAGATATTATAAAGCAGATGGTATTGAGAGCTTAGAAGAGTTGTTAAGATATAATTGGGATAAGAGTAAATTAAAAGAGCTTCAAAAAAGAGGTGTAGAGATAGAGGTATTTTTGGGTAGTGAGGATAGGATAATAGATAGTAGAAAAGCTTTTGAATTTTTTGAAGATGTGGCTACTATATATTTTATTAAGGGTGTAGGGCATATATTAAATTGATATTTAAAACTCTTTTGCTATAATCTATTTAATTAAATAGAACTAAGGCAATAAAAAATGGATTATAAAGATACACTACTACTTCCAAAGACAAAATTTCCAATGAGAGGTAATTTACCAAATCTTGAACCAAAGAGATATAAAAAATGGGCTGATGAGAATGTTTATGAGCAGATGAAAGCAAATAGAAAAGATGCAGAATCTTTTACACTTCATGATGGTCCTCCTTATGCAAATGGTGATATTCATATTGGTCATGCACTTAATAAAATTCTAAAAGATATAATTGTTAAATATAACTATTTTCAAGGAAAGTCTGTAAGATTTACTCCAGGTTGGGATTGTCATGGATTACCAATTGAACAAGAGGTGGAGAAAAAGCTAGGAAAAAGCAAAAAAGAGGCGATGGCAAAGGGTAAATTAAGAGAGATTTGTCGTAATCACGCATCTAAATTTGTAGATATTCAAAGAGAGGGATTTAAATCTTTAGGGATTATTGCAGATTGGGAAAATCCTTATGTAACAATGGATTTTAAATTTGAAGCAAATATTTATAGAACTCTTTGTGAAGTAGCTCAAAAAGGGCTTTTAGTTGAGAGACATAAACCAATTTTTTGGAGTTGGGCAGCAAGAACGGCATTAGCAGATGCAGAGGTGGAGTATCAAGATAAAGAGGATTACTCTATTTTCGTACATTTTGAACTAAATGATGATGCAAAAGCAAAATTGGGAATTGAGGGTAAAGCTGGGCTTGTAATTTGGACTACAACTCCTTGGACTCTTCCATCAAACACAGGAATATCTATCAATCCAGATGAGACTTATCTGTTGAGTGAAG
>FRYL01000010.1_pt1 | contig 13692 bp, 13 predicted proteins | sample 1057401 | NCBI WGS metagenome assembly FRYL01 (sample SAMEA4473313, study PRJEB15554) | hydrothermal vent metagenome | biome: marine basaltic hydrothermal vent biome; feature: marine hydrothermal vent; material: water | place: Pacific Ocean | collected 2011-06-14/2011-07-23 | depth 1199 m
TTTATTCAAAAGAGTTCTATTGAAAAGGCTAAGAGAGAGGCTAGAGAAGATGGGGTTGAAGAGGGGATAAAAAAAGGAATAGAAAAAGGAATAGAAAAAGGAATAGAGCAAGGTGAAAATAAAAAAGCGATAGAGATTGCCAAAAATCTATTAGATGTTTTAGATAATCAAACTATATCTCAAAAGACAGGTTTATCAATTCAAGATATAGAAAATTTAAGAGATTCTTAAAATAGAATAAAACTCTATAAAAAAGTTTTAAATTAGTTAATAAAGAAGATCTATTATTGTGTGATTTTTTAAGGTAGTAGATGAGATGGTACTATTCTCTTGATATAGTTCGTAATTTAGGCTATATACCCCATAACATTATGGGGTGGTTATTTTAAGACCTTTGTTGTGGATTTCAATTCTTGGGTTAGTTCCAATGGTCTTAACTGAATCCAAATATTACACCAAAAGAGGTTAGAGATATACTTATTAAAAGTACTGATAAGGCAGTATTAGAGGCATAAAAAATACTTTATAATAGTTTAATTTAATTAGTTCTTAATATTTTTTTAGATAAAATGCCCTAACTAAAATTCACTCTATTAGAGAAATGAATAATTACATTTAAGGAAAGTTGAAAATGGCAAATAATAAGTCGGCAAAGAAAAGAATTTTACAAACTGCAGTAAAAACAGAGAGAAATAAATACTACAGAACTAGAATTAAAAACATTACAAAGGCAGTAAGAGAAGCAGCAGAAGCTGGAGATAAAACAAAAGCTAATGAAGCATTTAAAGTAGCAAATAGAGAACTTCATAAATTTGTAAGCAAAGGTATTATGAAAAAAAGTACAGTTGCTAGAAAAGTTAGTCGTTTACATAAATTAGTAAATGCAATAGAAGCTGCGTAAGCAGTTCTCTATTATCTCAAATAAAACTCCAATTTAAAGAACCTTCATGTTCAAAGAAAAACTACAACCATTTATAGATAGATATAATGAAATTAATAGATTATTAAGTTCTCCTGATATAAGTTCTGATATTAAAAGAATGACAGATTTAGGAAAAGAGCAATCGGGACTCTCTTTATTAGTAGAAAAAGCACAAGAGTATATTGAGTGTGATGATGCTATTATAGAGAATAAAGAGCTTCTAAAAGACCCAGAACTTGGAGAACTTGCAAAAGAGGAACTTCCTGAGCTTGAAGCTAGAGTTAAAGTTCTTGAAGAAGAGATAAAGCTTTTAATGATACCAAAAGATAAAAATGATAATAAAAATATCTTTTTGGAGCTTCGTGCTGGTGCAGGTGGTGATGAAGCTGCTCTTTTTGTTGCAGATTTATTTAAGATGTATGTTAGATATGCAGAGATGGTTGGTTGGAAAGTTGAAATAGTAAGTTCATCTGATGGAACAGCTGGTGGATACAAAGAGATGATTGCGATGCTAAAAGGTGAAGATGTATATTCTAAGCTTAAATATGAAGCAGGAGTCCATAGAGTCCAAAGAGTTCCTGATACAGAGACACAAGGAAGAGTTCACACCTCTGCTATTACTGTTGCAGTTATTCCAGAAGTAGATGATGTAGAAGTAGATATTAAGCCAAATGAAATAAAAATGGATGTTTATCGTTCTAGTGGTTGTGGTGGGCAATCTGTAAATACAACAGATTCAGCTGTAAGACTCACTCATATTCCAACAGGTATTGTAGTAGCTATTCAAGATGAGAAGTCTCAACATAAAAATAGAGATAAGGCTATGAAGGTATTAAAAGCTAGAGTATATGAAGCAGAGTTACAATCTCAACTAGATGAGACATCAGCAGAGAGAAAATTACAAGTTGGTTCAGGTGGTCGTTCTGAGAAGATTAGAACTTATAACTATCCTCAAAATCGTCTAACAGACCATAGAATAGGGCTTACTCTATACTCTCTTGATAGTGTTATGAATGATGGGAATTTAAAATTAGTAATAGAACCATTAATAGCTCATGCTCAAATGGAAGCTATTAAAGAGGCTGGTTTATAATTAAGAAAAAATAAAAGATGGAAAATATAAGGCTTAGTTCCATCTTTTATAATGATAATTTTTCATATTTCCTCCTAAAAAGTACTATACTATATTATTGAGTTATCATAATCCTAATTTCTTCATCTTATATTTCAAAACACTTCCCTCATCATCTGCAAAATATATATTACCTTTACCATCAAAAGTTACACCCTCTCCAGCAAATTTATCAAGCTTTATTTTTTTGATAGCTTTATCTTTTTTTATATCATATTTAATTAATAAATTCTTTTTATCACTAAGCATATATAAGAAATTTTTATAATAACTCAGTCCTGCAATATCTACAAAATTATGAGCTATAATATCTTCTATTTTACTCTTCTTTTTTCTCCTTAATTTACTAATTTTAAATACAATTGAGGCATCTCTATTTGGATATTTTTTATATGATTGATTTGATATATAAATATCTCCATTTACTATGGTAATAGCCTCTATTCCATGCTCTTTATCCTTTTTGAGAACTAATTTATTTTTATAAGTTCTTTTTATTTTTATCTCTTTTTCTACTTTTAGACTCTTTCTATCTACAACCAAAACAGACTCATCTACCTCTACCACAAAGAGCAAATTTGAGTTTTTTTCATCACAAGCAACCCCCTCTAAATCATATTTTCCTATCTTCTTTTTTCGTAATATTTTACCATCTAATGAGAGTTCAAAAACACTCCCCTCATCATTAGCAACAAATAGAGTATCACTACTTTTACTATAACAAATTCCAGATGCTTCTGGAACTTTTGCAATAATATTATTTGCATTTATTATAGTAATAGCTAATATTAATAGTATTGATTTTTTCATTCTATACTATCTTCTTCTATTATAATCTCTTCTTTAATAGGTTTAGATACCTCTTTTGCCAATATTTCTACATAGCACTCTTCCCAATTCTCTTCAAGTATAATATCCAAAGATTTAATTAAATCCTTTACCTCTACTACTTTTGAACTCTCTTTATCTTTCCCAAATTTACAATCAAAATCCCAAAACATTGTTGAAGTATCTGATAACTTTTTCTTTCTCTCTCTTTTGAGATATTTTCTAATCTCATTTTTCATAGCCTCTATAATTCGTTCAGGCTTTTTTTTCTCATCTTGTAGTTTAAAGACTTTTCTCATCTATATTCCTTTTGTTAAATTTTCTATTTTTTATAGGTTCTATTAATGCTTTAGCATCTCTAAAATCCTCTTTGCTATATAGTATATACTTATTATCCTTATATACAAATCTAAGGCTATTAGCATGTAATAATAGCCTTTTTGCACCTGTATATATCTCTCTTTTTTCAAGAGTTAAATTCTCTTCAAGATATTGATTACTAATATCAAAATCAGTTCCATATATCGGATCTCCTATAATTGGGTGTTTCATATGAAACAGATGTACCCTAATTTGGTGTGTTCTTCCTGTGTGAGGATAACAGGCTAAAAGCGTACTATCTAAATCCCTATTATAATGTAAGGGTTTAAAAAATGTTTGTGCATTTTTACCCTTTGGAGATATTACTACTTTATGTTTACTCTCTTCATATCCTACTGGTAGAGTTAAGATTGGCTCATCTACTAAACACTCATCTTTAAACTCTCCATCTACCCAAGCAAGATATGATTTTTTTATCTCTCTCTCTTGAAAAAGCATCTTAATATCTTTTTCAGATACTTTATTGCTAGAGGCTAAAAATAGTCCTGAAGTTTCCATATCAATTCTATGACAACCATTTGCATTTTGTCCAGCAAAACTTCTTACTTCATCTAACATTGAGTATGGAGTAGTCATCTTTTTAGGATGAACTAATACTCCTGATGGTTTATCAAATAGCATAAAATCAGAGGTACTAAATATCGGTTTTAATCCTCTTGAAGATGGCTTAAAATATACAATTTCCACCTCTCCTTGAATTCTTTTATTACTCAAAACCATAGACTCACCATCTATTATTAATCTTCCTCTTGCAATTAATCTTTGAGACTCTCCTTGAGTTAAATTAAACTCTCTCATTAGATAAACGAATGCCAAAGACTCCTCTTCTATAAAAAACTTCTCTTTTACAAATGGCATACGATAATCTTTTCAACTAGAAGTTGTATTGTAGTCTCACCTCTAAAGTGATTTTCGTTTATAGTGTAGATTATATCTATCTTATCTCCCACCGATACCTCATCTTCACATCTAAACTTAATCGCACTAAGATAACTATTCTTTTGATTTACTATCATTTTCAAATGCTCCCTATTTTTACCCATTTTATCACTATGTAAAACCTCTACACCATAAGATATAAACTTTGGTCTTATGTTCTCATTTCCATAAGGTTCAAATTCATTTAATATATTAATAATATCCATATTTATTAAATCTAATTTCATCTCTCCAACAATTGACTTATCAATATTATCTTCTTTATAATTCTTAGATTTAAATCTTTTTTGTAAGTTTTGTTTAAAAATATTAAAATTATTAATATCCATACTCAACCCAACAGCCATTTTATGCCCACCAAAACCTAATAAAAACTCTTTGGATTCATTTACAATATCAAAAAGATTACACTCACCATAACTTCGTCCACTACCTTTTAAAATATCTCCATTTTTAGATAAAATAATTGCTGGTTTAGAAAAATGATTTGAGACTCTTGAGGCTACAATTCCAACTACTCCCTCGTGCCAATTTTCTCCATAAACTATAATTATATCATCTTTGCATTCTACATTAGCAATTACCTCTTTTGTGATATTTGACTCTACCTCTTTTCTATTTTCATTGAACTCTAATAGTTTTGATAAATTATCTTTAGCTTGATATATATTAGATGAGAGTAGAAAATCAAGAGAATAAGAGGCATCTTCCATTCGTCCTGCACTATTAATTAAAGGGGCAATATTAAATCCTATATCATCACCTCTTAAAGTATCTTTATTTAAATGCTCCTTTAAAGCTTTAATAGCTGGTAGAGATGAATTTTTGAGTATATTTAAGCCAGAGATAACCATAGCACGATTTATATGTAAAAGTGGCATTACATCTGCAATAATAGCAATAGCTACAACTCCTAAATACTCTTTTGTATCTACTTTAGATTTAAGTGCAATTTTAAGTGAAGATATTAAATACCATGCAATTTGAGCTCCACAAATCTCATCAAAGGGAAAATTACAATCACTTTGCTTCTGATTTATGATAGAGTGAGCCATAGGTGGCTTATTTGGAACAATATGATGGTCTGTAATGATAAGCTCTATATTTAGCTTTTTTGCAAGAATTGAGGCTTCTAGGGCTGATATTCCATTATCTACGGTAATTACTAAATCATAATCTCTAATTTTCTCAATTATTTTAGGACTTAATCCATATCCATCTCTAAATCTATTTGGAATTATAGTTTTAAGTTCTACTCCAATCTCATTAAAAAACATCTTCATAATTGTAGTTGATACTACACCATCTACATCATAATCACCTATCAAAACTATCTTTTCTCTATTTTTAATAGCCTCTACAATTCTATTAGTAGCTTTTGTCATATCTTTGAGAGTTTTTGGGTGTGGTAAATCTTTAAGAGAGAGAAATCCGTTATCTTTAAATCGGCTCTTTAGAGAAGTTTTTAACTCCTCTAGAGATATAGATTTATATATCATTTATCTTCTATTTTTCATAGCACTTTTAATAAATGCTAAAATTGTAGGGTTTGGATTTTGAAGTTTAGATGTAAATTCTGGGTGAAATTGAACACCTAAAAACCATGGGTGATTTGGTATCTCTACTGCTTCAATTAATCCGTGAGACTCTCCTGAAATTATCATACCATTACTCTCTAAAATATCTCTATATTTAGGATTTGCTTCATATCTATGTCTATGTCTCTCATAAATTGTAGAATCATTATAAGCATTTGCTAGATTTGAACCTTTTAGAGTATTACACTCATACTCTCCAAGTCTCATAGTCCCACCTAATGGTGATTTTGTAGTTCTTACTTGTTTATCACCATTTGCATCAATAAATTCATCAATTAAATAGATTATAGGCTCTTTTGTATCTTCATCAAACTCTACTGAATTTGCATCTTTTAATCCTATAACATTTCTAGCAAATTCTACCATAGCCAATTGCATTCCTAAACAGATTCCTAAAAATACGATATTATTCTCTCTTGCATATTTAATAGCCTCTATCTTACCCTCTACTCCACGATTTCCAAATCCACCTGCAACTAATATTGCATCACTATTATGAAGATATTTCTCACTTCCTTCTTCATATAATTTTTCACTATCTACCCAATTTAATCGTATTTTACAATCAAGATGAGCTCCAACATGAATAATCGCCTCTGTTAAAGATTTATATGACTCTTTTAAATCAAGATATTTTCCTACAAATGCTAATGTTATTTCATCTTTTGGATTTATAATTCTATGTACTAATAAATCCCATTTATTCATATCAGGTTTTAATTTACCTAGATTTAACTGTTTAGAGATTGGTTCTAATATATCTTGATATAAAAAGTTTAGAGGTACTTTATAAATACTCTCTGAATCCATAGCATCAATAACAGAAGTAATATCTACATCACAATTAAATGCTATCTTCTTTTTTACATCTTTTGGAATAAAATGTTCACTTCTTACAACTAACATATGTGGAGCTAAACCTAATTTTCTAAGTTCTTGAACTGAGTGTTGAGTAGGTTTAGTTTTTAATTCTCCTGCTGTTTTAATATAGGGTAAAAGTGTAACATGAACATTCATTACACTATCTCTTCCAAATTCATGTTTCATCTGTCTAATTGTTTCTAAAAATGGTAATCCCTCAATATCTCCAGTTGTTCCACCAAGTTCAACAATTAATAAATCTTTATTCTCTCCTGCATAAACTATTCTCTCTTTAATCTCATTTACGATATGAGGGACTACTTGAATAGTTTTACCAAGATATTTACCTTTTCTCTCATTTTCAATTACTCTTTTATAGACTTGACCTGTTGTAAAGTTATTTCTTTGAGTAAGAGATGTATCTAAAAATCTCTCATAATGTCCTAAGTCTAAATCAGTTTCTGCACCATCTTTAGTAACGAAAACTTCACCATGTTCTAAAGGACTCATAGTTCCTGGATCTACATTTATATATGGGTCTAGTTTTAAAACCCCAACTCTTACTCCTGAATGTTTTAAAAGCGTACCAATACTTGCAGCTGTTATACCTTTACCTAAAGAACTTAGAACTCCACCTGTTACAAATATATATTTTGTTTTGTTATTTTGCATTAATTGACCTTAATTTCTTATTGGCATAATTATAGTTATAAAGTCTTTATCTTTTACTAGAAATGGAAGTTTTTGACTATTAATTCCTAGAATAAAGCTATCATTCTCTATTTGTGATAAAAAATCTATTAAATATCTACTATTAAAATTGAGTTCTATATCTTCATTAATATTGAGTTTTAATTCTAATTGTGTTCTTGCTTCTACATTATGACTATTTTGCATTAATGAAGAGAAATATACAGTATCGGGAGTTAATTTAACTGTAATATCTTGAGATACAATAGAGATTTGTTTAATTGCTTCTAACATCTCTTTTTTAGGAAATTCAATACTGTATTTTATCTCTTTTGGAATTATTTTATTATAATCTGGAAATTTACCGTTTAAAAGTTTTGTAAATATAAAATATTTATCATTTTGAATTATAAGCTCTTTTGGATCATAAAATATATCAATTTTTTCTAAAAATATTTTTTCTATCTCTACAATAGCTTTTTTGGGTATAATAATTGAGAGTTTTTTCTCATTTTTATTATAAATTGATGCTACAGCTAATCTTTTAGTATCTGTACCAACTATATTTGTAACACTCTCTTTTATATCTATTAAAGCACCATTTAATTCATATTTTGGATTATTATTATCAATTGATGGTGTAATTTTTTTTAAATTTTTAATTAGATTAAGAGAATCTAATGTTATTTTACCTTTATTTTGAATTGTTGGAAATTTTGGAAATTCTGATGATTTAAATGTAGGTAGTTTAAATTTTGATTTATCTTGTTTAATAATTAAAACCTCTTCATTTAATTCTAAAGTTATATTATCATCTTTTAATATTTTAATTATATCTAATAATTTTTTACCATTTACAGTAAAATTTCCATTTTCATTTATATTTAAATCTTTAGTTATAATTTTTATACCTATCTCTAAATCTGTAGCTTTTACAATACATTTATTATTTTCTATATTAAAATATATATGAGATGTAATTTGAGTAGCATCTTTTTTATCTAAAAAAGGTTGTGTATTAATTACAATAGACTCTATTATCTGTTTTTGTATTTCAATCTTCATTTTAGCTCCTAATATTATATATATAAATAGTAGTAGTAGTAGAGGGGGTGTTAATATGTTAATAACTCACTCTTAACACGGCTACAAGGGAGTTTCATATGTTAATAACATGTTAATAACTCTTGAAGTTATTAACATTTATTAACATATAAAATCATAACTTTTTTTACTTACTATATATATTTTTTATTATTATATCGTTTTTTTAATCAATTTTAATCTTATTAGAACCGATTTTATTAGATAGCTCTTCTAATAGCACTCTAAAATTTTCATCTTTATTAATAATCTCATTTATTTTTTTTATTGAGTGACTAATTGCAGAGTGATTTTTCATTCCAAAATAGATAGCAATTTGAGGCATTGAGTTTGGAGTAAGGTGTCTTGCTAGATATATTACAATTCTTCTAGCCTCTACAACAACTTTATTTCGTTTTTTTGATTTTATATCAGATGGTTTTACATTTCTCTCTTTTGATATGAAATTTACAATATCATTGATAGTTACAGACTCTTTTTTCTCATCTAACTGGTCTTTTATAGCATTTTGAGTAAATTCAAGTGTAATCTCTTGATTTAATATAGAACTTAGTGCATTTAATTTAATAATAGTCCCCTCTATCTCTCTAATATGACTCCCCATATTACTAGCTAGATAATTAATCACTTCATTACTAATATTAATCCCATCTAATTCACACTTTTTTTTGATAATAGCAATTTTTGTCTCAAGTTTTGGAGGTTGAATATCTGCCATTAATCCCCATTCAAAGCGACTCTTAAGCCTATCTACAAGTCCAATAATTTTATTTGGTTGTCTATCTGCTGTCATAACAATTTGTTTATTATTTGAGTGAAGTTCATTAAATGTATGAAAAAACTCCTCTTGAACTTTATCTTTACCACTTAAAAACTGTATATCATCAATTAAAAGCAAATCACACTCTCTAAAATGCTCTCTAAAACTATCCATATTTTTACTTTTAATATGTGATGTAAATTTATTCATAAACTGTTCAAGTGTAGTATATAATACTCTTTTACCCAAATTTAATTGAGAGTGTCCAATGGCTTGTAGTAGATGAGTCTTCCCTAATCCAACACCTCCATATAAAAACAGAGGATTATATAACATTCCTAATCGCTCCGCCACACTCTTTGCAGTAGTAAATGCAAATTGATTAGATGTCCCTACAATAAAACTCTCAAATGTAAAAGATGGATTTAAAATTGTACTTTTTAATACCTTTTTTTGAGAATTATCTATATTATTTATAAAATTATCTTTTATTAAAACTTTTTCTTTGACATCAATCTTAATTTTAGGTCTAATCCCACTTAATGCTTCAAAAACATTAGCAATATTTTTATTAAATTTTGTATATATCCATTTAGCTATAAATATATTAGGTGCAATAAAATATGCAATATCATTTTTGGAGTTTTCTATATCATAAGTAATAAGATTAATATACTTCTCATAATCTACTATATCAATCTCTTTTTTTAGCTCTAGTAATACTTTTTGCCCAATACTCATTTATTAACTCCTGATGTGAATAACTTTGTTAATTTTATCTAAATTTAGATAAAATTTGACTCATAAAATCTATCTTTGAATGGTTTTCAACTAAGATTTTAATAAAGTTATTAACATGTTAATAAAAGTTATTAACATGTTAATAAATATGTTAATAAAGGTAAAAATGAATATACTAGGAATAGACCCCGGAAGCCGTAATTTAGGGTATGCCATCATAAATTATAACAATAGAAAATATTCTCTAATTGAGGCAGGAGTTATTAACATCAAGGTGAATAACTTACAAAAACAGATAGTAGAATTAACAGATGGGCTTGATATAATTATAAAAAGAAACAGTATTGATGAAGTAGCAATGGAGAGTATATTTTTTGGGTATAATCCACAGAGTATATTGAAGTTAGCTCAAGTTAGAGGTGCATTATCTCTTAAACTTTTACAAGATATTGGATATTTTTATGAATATACTCCTCTTCAAATCAAAAAAGCAGTTACAGGAAATGGTAAATCATCAAAAGAACAAGTCGCCTTTATGGTCAAAAGAATTTTGGGAATTAAAAAAGAGATAAAGCCATTAGATATTACAGATGCAATGGCTATCGCAATCACTCACTCTCAAAGAGTAAAAATAGGAGAATAGATGAAAAGAGTTATAACTTATGGTACATTTGATATTTTACACGCAGGACATATAAATCTCCTAAAAAGAGCAAAATCTTTGGGAGATGAATTAATAGTTGGCTTATCATCTGATAATTTCAATGCCCAAAAGCATAAATCATCACTTCTTAATTATGATAATAGAAAAGTAGTATTAGAATCAATTCGTTATGTTGATATGGTAATTCCTGAAACTAATTGGGAACAAAAAATTATAGATGTTCAAAAGTATAATATAGATATATTTGTAATAGGAGATGATTGGCAAGGTAAATTTGATTTTTTAAAAGATTATTGCCAAGTTGTCTATCTACCAAGAACGGATGGCATTTCTACAACACAAATCAAAGATGAATTATAAATCAAACCCTCTTAGCCCTCTTAATAAACAATCTAAATGCCCTATCCGATTTATAATTAATATCATAATGAATAAAAGATAAATACTCCGTTAATTCTTTAGGCGATATACCTCTTTTTTTAGCCTCTTTTTTGAGTATATATTGAGGTATCCTTACATTATTATATATAAACTCTTTTGCAATCCTCTCAATCTCCTTTTGATGAGAATTATAACAGAGCCTTGCAAATACAAAAGGAAGCCGATATCTCTTATACCACTCAGTAGCTAAATCTACCATCTCCACACCATCAAGATAATACCTCAATGCCCTATCACCTATAATTACCTCACCATTTAATCCCAAAACCTTTGCTAACTTATTAGAGGAAGCAGAAGCACTATCTAATATATCATCACTATATGGTATCACAAAGACACTTCTCACCTCTCTTGAAGCTACTATCCCAATATTAGTACATTTACATCTATTAGATTCTATACTAGATATAAAAGCAGCATCAATAATTCGTTTTTTAAATCGTTTGTTGATAATAGAGGGTACATCTCTTTTATATCTAAGTCCCTGATAAATATTGGAATTTTTTAGATATTTTTTAAGAAATAGTTGAAAAGGTAATAAATTTAGATACTCTATACTTCCAAAAGTCATATAATATTTTCTCTTTTTTAGTAATTATATCACGATTTAATCAGCAATTATTAACAAATCATTAACTTTTTGTTAATTCTTATAAAAAATACTTGACTTTTTAAAGAATGGTATGTTATAATTCCTAAAATCGTAAGAGAAACAAAAAAATATTCTGAGGAGAATTTATGAAAAAATTATTATTATTATCAATCGCAGCATCAGCTGTACTATTTGCTGGTGGAGACATCAAAGAGGTTGTTGTACCAGAAGAGACACCAGTTGTACCTTGTCCAACATCAAATTTAAAATGGTATGGTCAAACTGTACTTTATTATCAAACACAAGAAAATATTAATGCAGTAAGTGATAATGAACTATTTGATGGTGATGTTTCAAAAGCAAATGCTGGTATTAAATTAGGTGTTACAGGTTCTAATCTTTTAGATACAGGACTTGGATTTGGTGTAGAGGTTGTTGCACTTGGTTCTTTAGGTTTAGAAAAAGATGGTGATACTATTGCTGTTCCTGCTCCTGCTGGTTTTGTTGATGGTGGAGCTGATGGAATTGTAAATGATTATGTATCTGATACAATGCAACGAGCTGATGAAACTGGTAATGATTTAAATGGTGGTGAATTAACTCAAGCTTACCTTACATATACAGCTGGTAATACAACTGCTAAAGTTGGTAGAATGTATCTTCCAAAATCTCTTTCTCCATTTGCTTTCTCTGAAAAATGGAATGTTTTCTCTAACTCATTTGAAGCAGCTCTTCTTATAAATAGTGATTTACCAGATACTACTCTAGTTGGTGCTTGGGTTGCTAGAGCAAATGGTATTAATAACTTAGGTGCTTGGAATGATATGGGTGCTAATAATAACGGTATATTTATGTTAACAGCACAAAATAAATCAGTTGCAGGTCTTACACTTACAGGTACTGTTTATTATGGTTCAGAAGCTGGTGTTATTTTAGCTGGTAATACAGTTGGTGAAGATTTAGTTGCTCTTTGGGCAGATGCTAAATTTAGTACAAAAGTGGCTGGTAATACAATTAATATAGGTGTTCAAGGTGGTACAATTGATACAGGTGCTTCTGATACAACAATTGCTTATGGTGTAAAAGCTGGTGGTAAATTTGCTATCCCTGCATTTGGTAATGTAGCATTATGTGCTGCTTATACAGGTGTTGATTTACAAAACTCTTTAAATGGTGTTGTTGATGCTGGTGTATCAGTTCAAAATCTTGGTACAGGTGTAAAAACTCCACTATATACACAAATGGTTGGAAATCAAAATTATATTTCAGGTTTTAATTCTGATAATGGTGAAGCAAATACATATATGGTAAAAGCTTCTGCTACTTATGATTTACCTGCACTTGGTAATGTATCTTTTGCTGTTGCTTACTCTGGAACAGAAATTGTTAGTCCAAAAGCAGTTCCAACTGTAAATACAAATGACTTTAATGAGTTAGATGTAATTGCTAAAACTAAACTTGGTGATGCAACAGTTCTTGCTGCTTATGTAAATCAAACTCAAGATGATAGTCTTGCAGGTGTTGCTACAAATGAAATTGATACAGATATCGTTCGTGTATGGGCTAAATGGGATTTTTAGTCTTAGACTAAACTCTCTTTGTAAGTTCGGTTTTTACCGAGCTTACAGCCTCTTATAAATTTTTTAAATAGTTATATGGTTATAATTATTTAAAAATTTTATTCTACTCTACAACTCCAATAAAACTTCACTTCTTTTATGATATAATTAAAATAAAGGAGAATATAGTTCCCGTAGGTCGGGGTCTCTGACTCCGACTTTGATATATAAATAAAAATAAATATTATTTTATTGAAAATAATTGTCGGAGTGAGGACACTCCGACCTACGGTTGTTTAAATAATTTTTTTTAATAATCCAAAAATAGGTAATTAAAAATATAACAAAAATGCTATTTCCTGACAGCCTAGGGTGAAACCCACCAATAATATGATATAATTATAATCTAGGGGTCGGGTGATGAAAATAAACTTTATATAAATTTAATGTTCCCGTAGGTCGGGGTCTCTGACTCCGACT
>FRYL01000034.1_pt1 | contig 10908 bp, 13 predicted proteins | sample 1057401 | NCBI WGS metagenome assembly FRYL01 (sample SAMEA4473313, study PRJEB15554) | hydrothermal vent metagenome | biome: marine basaltic hydrothermal vent biome; feature: marine hydrothermal vent; material: water | place: Pacific Ocean | collected 2011-06-14/2011-07-23 | depth 1199 m
AAATTGAATTAGGGCATAGTATTTTTTTTCTGATGGATTAGCTTCAAGATAACTATTAGCATCTTCTCCATTTAATTTATATTGTCTATCAAGCATAACAATATCTGCTGTTGATGGAAATGAGGTTTTAACCTCATCTATTTTGTTATTTGGAATATAGGGAAAAATAAACTCTATATTATGTGAGGATAACTCCTTACTTCCTAAAACTTCTTTCATTAGATTTGACAAAATCTCACTACCTGCAAATAAATCTTTTGTTTTTCTTGCTTGACTTATAAAGCTTTGTACTGGGGTTATCGTTAAGGTGAAGAGGTAGTTAGCCATTATAGTCTCCTAAAGATTTTTTAATTGTTTTTAATTTTTGAGAATGTTTGAAATTAATATATAATTTATTATTACTAATAGAGATATTTTCAACTAAAGGATACTCTTCTTTGATTTCTTCAATTTTAAATTTTTCTTTTGAATAGTTAGAGCTAAAGTCACTTATAAGAGTGTACAGATAATTTATATCTATTATTTTATTATAGTCTGTATCATTAATTTTTAATATTTTGATACTTCCTTGTGTTTTTTGTTCCCCTTTTCTTTTTTGTCCAAATAAACCCAATAAAACAACTAACTCAAAAAAACTTTGAATATTAAAATCACATTGAGGAGATTTTAGAGATTTTAGAGATTTTATAAACTCTATTTTAAACTTATGATTTTTTGGAATTTTATTTTCTTTAAATTTTTCATATTTAATTTTAATACTAAAACTACTCTTTTTATCCGTACTCCCAAAAATCTCCCCCTCTTACTCTTTCAACTCATCTAATTTCAAATCCCCATGAATAGCCCTCCACCAAAACCTCATCACTCCCTTAATAGAAGCAGGACGAAGCTCTGGTATAGTAGCATCTGCTCCATACATAAATATAGGTGTAATGGTTTCACACTCAAACACTATTTTTTCCATATTTTATACCTTTTTCTTATTATATCATATTATATTATAATTACTAAATTGAAATATTAATTATGATATACTTCTATTTATCATAAAGGAGTATTACAAATGAATTATCCAAAGTTTTTTGATGAGGTTGAGAGTATAGTATTGCAAGATAAGTTATCTAGTTTTTTAGGTACATTTGATGGTGGAGAGGTTGAGTTTTCTTATCTTGATGTTGTTAAACAGGCAGGGCATAGTTGTCCTACTGTTGCTGGTGCTTATTTGATGGTATTAGAGGGGTTAAAAGCTTTATATCCTGATGAGATAGCACAAAGAGGTGAGATTGAAGTTGAGTTTAAAGAGAGTTTAGAAGATGGGGTAGCAGGAGTAATTGCTAATGTTGTAACTCATATTACAGGTGCTACTCAAAAATCAGGATTTAAAGGGATTGGTGGAAATTTTGCACGACACTCTTTGATGAAGTTTGATGCTCCAATTAATTCTAGTATGAGGCTAACACGAAAAGATAATGGTAAGAGTGTAGAGATTATTTATGACCCAAGTAGTGTAGCACCTAATCCTCAGATGGGAATGCTTATGAATAAGATAATGGGTGGTGAAGCTTCTATGGAAGATAGAGTTGCATTTGGAAAGTTTTGGCAAGAGAGAGTAGAGAAGATATTTAACTCTATTTCAGAAGTTATTACTATAAAATAATGAATTTTAACCACTATTTTAAAAGACAAATTGAACTATGGGGAGAGGAGAGGCAACTCTCTCTTCAAGATAAATCTATTGCTATTATTGGGGCAGGAGGGTTGGGTTCTTCTCTTGCTTATGCTTTGGGTAGTAGTGGTATTGGTAGAGTAGATATAGTAGATTTTGATAGGGTATCTTTGCATAATATTCATAGACAAATTGCATTTACTTTAAATGATGAGAATGAGTATAAAGCTCAAGTAGTCTCAAATGTAATTAAATCTAAATCACCATTTCTTAAGAGTCAAGCTTTTATTATGGATTTTGAAGAGTTTAGTAATATAGATAATAATAGATATAATTTAATTTTAGATGCTACTGATAATTTACCCTCACGAGAGATGATTAATCACTACTCAAAAGCTCATAATATTCCGTGGATATATGCAAGTGTAGAGGAGTTTAATGGACAAATCTGCTTTTTTGATAAGAGTAGTTTTGGTGTATTTAATATCTCAAACCATACACCCAAAGGGATTTCTGCACCAATGGTTATGCAAATAGCTTCAACTCAAGCCAATATGGCAATTAGATATTTAGTAGGTTTAGAGATAGAGAGAGATAAGTTACATTATATATATTATAATAGCAATGGAGAACTTATTATGCAAAAGTTTAGTATGCCAATAGAAGATAAATAGGATTATAATTATGAAAACTATATTAATAACAAATGATGATGGATATAACTCTGAAGGATTATTGGCATTAGTAGATGCTCTTAAACCTTTAGGTAGAGTTGTAGTCGTTGCACCTAGTGTAGAGAAATCAGCTTGTGGGCATTCGCTTACTCTTACTCGTCCTCTTAGATTTGTAGAGATAGAGAGAGATTTTTATAAGCTAGATGATGGGACTCCTACTGATTGTGTATTTTTAGCCCTTGATAAACTTTTTGAAAATAATAAACCAGATATTGTAGTATCAGGGATTAATAGAGGTGCAAATATGGGAGAGGATATTACATATTCAGGTACTGCTAGTGCATCTATGGAGGCAGTTTTACAAGGAATACCATCTATTGCTATCTCACAAGTTTGTGCTAATATGTGTGAAAATATAGATAAGTTAGAGTATAAATTAGCAAAAGAGTCAATTTATAAAATAGTAAAACAGATTTTTGAAGATAAATTTCCACTACCTAAAAGAAAATTTTTAAATATAAATATCCCACCAATAGCACCAAATAAATGTAATGGATTTAAAATTACAAAAGCAGGGAATAGAGAGTATAGTAACCATTGTGAAGTACATTACAATCCAAGAGGTAAAGAGTATTATTGGATAGGATTACCCAAACTTGAATGGATAGAGAATAGAGATAATCAAATGAGTGATTTTGAGGCAACAAGCCAAAACTTTGTATCAATTACACCAATTCATCTTGATATGACAAGTTATGATGATATAGAGATACTCAAGGGTATCTATGAGGTTTGAGCGATGTAGAACCCTTTTTGGAGATGATGACTTTGCCAAAATATCTAATGCTAAAATATTAATTTTAGGAGTTGGAGGAGTAGGTAGTTACGCCTTAGATTGTCTATATCGTAGTGGGGTGAGTGATATTACAATTGTAGATTATGATAGATATGATATAACCAATCAAAATAGACAGATTGGTTCGGAGGCAATTGGTGAGCTTAAAACCAAAAAACTAAAAGAGTTATATCCAACTATTACAACTATTAATCAAAAAATGGATTTAGAGTGGGTAGAAAATTTTGATTTTGAGCCATATCATTTAGTAGTAGATTGTGCAGATACGACAAGAGTCAAAATTGAAATTGCCAAAAGAGTATATAAAAAGCTTATTATGTCTGTGGGAAGTGCCAAGAGATATGATACTACCAAAATAGAGGTAGCCTCTATTTGGAAAACTCACGGAGATGCTCTTGCTAGAAAGATTAGAAATGAGCTAAAAAAAGCTAGATTTAATCGTAATTTTACTGTTGTATTCTCAAGTGAAGAGGATAAGTGTAAGGATAAAGGTAGCTTTGTGGGAGTAACAGGAGCATTTGGATTAATGATATGTAGTGAAATAATCAAGAGGATTATTAAATAGTTCTACAAAAAAATCATCTATAAAAGCAAACTCTAATAGATAATTGGTGATAATTTGATTTATAAAATACAAAATAAAAGAGATTAATGAAAATCAAAACAGATATAGCACACTTTACATCTCCTTTGTATCTTGAGAGTAGTAGAATACTAGAGCCTTATGATATAGCTTATGAGACTTATGGTACGCTAAATGAAGATAAAACTAATGTCATTTTAATTTGCCATGCACTTAGTGGTTCACATCATGCTTCAGGAACTTATGAAGGTGATACAAAAGCTGGTTGGTGGGACGGATTAATAGGTAGTAAAAAGGCGATAGATACAGATAAGTTTTTTGTAATATCTACTAATACTATTGGTTCTTGTTTTGGAAGCACAGGACCTATGAGTCAAAATTATCCATCAGAGCAACCTTATAGATTAAAATTTCCTGTAATAACTATTAAAGATATGGTAAAAGCTCAAAAACAGTTTTTGGCAGATATGGGAATATATCATCTTCGTGCTATTGTTGGTGGTTCTATGGGTGGTATGCAAGCACTTCAATTTGCAGTAGATTTTCCAAATTTTGCAGATGATATAATAGCTTTAGCTACTACTTATGCAACTCGTCCTTGGACTATTGCTTTTAATAAAGTAGCAATGGAGGCAATTCGTAAAGATGTAAGGTTTAATAATGGATTATATCATAAAGATGAATTTAAAGAGAGAGGTTGTGATGGATTAGCTATTGGGAGAGTAGCAGGACATATATCATATCTTAGTCCAGATTCAATGGATAATAAATTTGGACGAAATTATGTCAATAATGATGGACTATTTGAACTATTTGGAAGATATGAAGTAGAGAGATATATGGAGTATAATACAGCTAATTTTTCTAAGATGTTTGACCCATTAAGCTATTTATATATAATAAAAGCGATAAATACATTTAATTTAGCTCGTGGATATGACTCTTTATATGATGCAATTTCAAGAATAAAATCAAATATTCATCTAATTAGTTTCAAAAGTGATTATCTATTTTTTCCTCAAGAGATGGAGCATATATATAAAATGCTAAAGAGAAATAATCAAGAGTGTTCATATATTGAAGTAGATAGCAATTATGGACATGATGCATTTTTAGTAGAGATTGATAAGTTTGAAGATAAAATTAGAGATGTTTTAAAAAGATAGAGCATATAAAATTTATTCTATTTAGTTATAATCTCAAAAAATTAAAAATATTTTTAAAAAGGTAAAAAATGACTTATATATTTGGACACACTACACCAGATTCAGACTCTATTGTGGGGGCTATATCTTTATCATATCTAAGAAACCAATTAGGTTTTCAAAGCATACCAACAAGACAAGGGGATATGAACCCAGAGAGTAAATTTATATTAGAAAAGTTTGGATTTAATGCACCAAAACTTCAAACTACTTATGCAAATCAAGATGTATATTTAGTTGACCATAGTGATTTAGCACAATCTCCAAAGGATATTCAAGAGGCTAATATTATAGGTATTGTTGACCACCATAAATTGGGAGATATTACAACTTCTGCACCTTTAGAGTGTTGGATTAGACCTGTTGGGTGTAGTAATACAATTATCAAAGAGATGTATGACTATTATAAAATAGAAATACCACAAAATATCGCTTCTATTATGTTATGTGCAATTTTGAGTGATACAGTAATATTTAAATCTCCTACTTGTACAAAAGCAGATACAAAAGCTGTCAAAGAGTTATCAAAAATAGCACAAATAGAAGATTACAAAGCATTAGGTATGGAGATGTTTACTGTAAAGTCTGATGTCAAAAGTGCAACTCCTAGAGAACTTATACTAAGAGATTTCAAAGATTTCGTAATGAGTGGTAAAAAGGTAGGAATAGGACAACTAGAAGTAGTAGATTTATCTCTATTTGATAATATGAAAGATGAACTACACTCTATGATGAAGATTATAAAAGAGAATGATAATAGAGATATGGTAATGCTACTCTTAACAGATATTATCAAAGAGGGTTCACAAATATTAGTAAGTGGAGATGAAGCAGTAGTAGAGAAAGCTTTTGATGTAAAATTAGAGAATAGTGAAGTGTGGATAGATGGTGTAATGAGTCGTAAAAAACAGATTATTCCATTTTTGGAAAGTAGTTATAAATAATAATATTTTGCTATATGCAATCTACCCTACAAAAGATTATTTGTAGGGTGCTGTTTTCAACGCACCATTTTAGCCTTAGATATACAAGAATCTATCATAGGCTTATCTGCCTGATAATATATTTGAATATAAGAAGGCAAAGCACTCCGAGTACTATCTCCAATAACAACAGCCCTATAATCATCACACCATTTAAAATTACTCAAAAAACATTTAATAGTTGATGGTGAAGTAAATATAATAATAGCATTTTTTGATGGTTTGCTATCTAAATTATACCTCTTACAACTTGTTTTATATATTATAGCCTCTTTTATATTAGATAGATTAGAAGCAATATCATAAGATATAACCTTTGGGCGAAGATATAAAATATTTTTATTAAAAAATCTCTTTTTTATAACCTCTTCTAAATCTTTACCATAAAACTTTTTAGATGTATATAATATCTTACCACCCAACTTAAATACCTCTTTTTGTGTAGCATCTCCAATTACAATTGATGGATACTTTTGCCACTCTTTAGATATTTTATTAGCCTCTTTTACACCCTGCTTTGATGTAAAGAGTAGAGTATCTACTTCACTAAAATCAATACTATTAGAAGTAGATTGAAACTCTATCATTGGTAATGATATAGTCTCATCTCTTATAGTAGGTGAGAGAAGATATATATCTCTACTCACCTATCTTCTCCATCTCCATAATAGTTTTACCATGTAATATAGCCTCATTAATATACTCATCATCATAAGGGTCAAAATGTGGAGTGATTATCCATCTCTTATTATCTTGAAGTTTCATTATATCAGCCTCTACCATATCAGCTATTCTATGAGCCTCCAATAAAAGCATATTAGGGCGTAATACCATATGAAACTCTACAAAATTCGTACTCCCATCTGTTCTAGTTTTGAGCCAATGGTGGCTTGTAATATCTTCGTGGCTAGATATAATCTCTTTGATACTATCTACTATATCCTTATCTAATGATTTATCTAATAGTATCTCTATCCCCTCCTCTATTATCTCATAAGCAGAATATATAATATAAATCCCAATTAAAAAACCAAAAATAGCATCTATAATATCAAATCCTGTAAAATATACCAATCCTAATGCCAATAGAATTACTCCATTACTCCAAAGGTCTGTTTTATAATGCAAGGCATCAGCTTTGATAACGATATTATCTGTATCTTTTGCCACTTTTAGTAGATAAATAACCAAAAAGTATGTAACAATTATAGAGAATAGCATCACTCCAATAGATGGCATAAGTAGTGTAGTAGTAGAGCCATTAATAGCTTTTTGGATTGACTCATATATAATATATAAGCCTGAAATAGTAATTACAGTCCCCTCTATTACTCCTGCAATAGCTTGGACTTTGCCCTTACCATATTGATACTCATCACTTGCTTTCTCTTCTGATTTTTTAATAGCAAAAAAATTAAAAATTGATACAACAGTATCAAGTAAAGAGTCAATAGCAGATGCTAAAAGTGCCACCGAACCACTAGCTAAACCAATAGCAAATTTAACAATTACCAATACAATAGCTACACTACTAGATACAACCGTAGCCTTTTTACTAGCAGACATACTACCCATTATTAGCCCCAAAGATACTTGACCCAACTCGCACTAAATTAGAACCACACTTAATAGCCAACTCATAATCACCACTCATACCCATAGAACAGATAGAGGCATTTTCAAGAGTCTCATATATCTTATAGGTATCTTCAAAACTCTTTTGAGTAAGACTCTTATCCATAGCCCCAATAGTCATCACACCCTTTAGATTAATATTCTCACATCTCTCACTTATCTCTTGATAAATATCTTTAGCTTCTTCTAATGATACCCCAGCCTTTGCCTCTTCATTAGATGAATTTATCTGTAAAAGTCCATTAAGCTTTTGCCCATCTAATCTCTTATTAATCTCAAGAGCCAACTCCAAACTATCAATAGATTGAACCAATCTAGGCTTTGTAGCAATAAGCTTATTAATCTTATTTTTTTGAAGCCGTCCAATAAAATGCCACTCCAAAGGTAACTCTTCTAACTCTTGAACTCTACTCTCTAACTGCTGTACTTGATTTTCACCAAAAGCCCTCTGCCCCAACTCATAAAGCTTTGATATGCTTTTAGTATTAGAATATTTACCAACTGCTACAAGCTTAACTATATGATGCTCACTAACTAATAATCTAGCCCTCTCTATATTTTGAATTACCTCTTCTAAGTTCTCTTTTAAATTCATTTTCTTTTCTCCTCTATTTTGATTTTATCTATAATTTCATTTTTCACAAAAACTAAATTTCTATAAATCCCTTTTAAATCCTCTATCTTACTACTATCAAAATTCTCACTCACAAAATATTGATACTTATCTCTACCCAATTTTTCTAAAATTACAAAATTCCAAATAGCACCTACAATATAAGCACCCTTTATAGATGTTTCATTATTGAGTTCCACAGCAGATATAAGCTCTGCTAAGAGTTGTGGTTCAGGGTCAGAACCTTTGATACTCTTTTTAAACTCTTGAATAAAAAAATATGGTTTTTGACTATATAAAAATCCTTTTGAAACAACAAAATCCGTAGTACCTGTAAAAATAAATCTATCTGTTTTATAACTTATCACAAGCTCATAAAACTCTCTAAAATTATTTTCATAAGATTGAAAATCTATATGATTTAAAAGTTTTGAGATAAATTTTATTTTCAAATCCTCTTCATTATAAACTTTCATCAAAAATTTATTCTTTTCTATTAAATCTACCAAAAATTTATCTATATCATTAGATAATTTTATATCATTAATAAACCAACTATTAAAAATATCTCTATTCAATCCTAAATTAAGCTCAACTAAACTATCTAAATCTTCAATTTTAATTTTGCTAAAAGAGTAAGTAGGAATAGAGTCATTATTCAAACCTTTAAGCTCTCTTATCTCTCTCTCTAAGGCTTCTATTCTTTCAACTTCACTCATTTGATGCTCCTTTTAGATTTATATTATTTTCTAAAAACTCTTTTAATGGTTTAAGAGCATCACTATGAAAATTCCAATACTCTTGTCTATATTCTCTATTCTCCTCTTTAGAATTTTCCATTCCATAATATGTTCTGAAATAATTAAAAACTCTATTTTTATCTTCAAGTAGTTCATCTGCAAATTTTTCTTCTGCAATTTCTTTGACACAATTTACATAATTTTCATAACATATAAAAGCTTTATCATAATTTTCATTTTTTACTATCTGAATTAATAGTGTTTCCAAATCGCCATCATCTTTATGATTTGGAAATAGAAACGATTTAAATTTAATATCTATTTTATTTAGATATTCCATACGGTTTTTAACTCCTCCATCATCTTTAGTCGGGTCATCTGCATCTTGAATAACTAAGATTTTATACTCTTTTTTAATACCGTTTTCCATTTGTAATTTTTCTATCCTAGTTTTTGATGGTTTAATTTTGGTATATCCTCCAGAATAAAATATTTTTATTATTCTACTGCTAGAAGAGATTAAGAGGTATTGTTGTTTTTTTCTATTATCTTCTTCTAACTTTAAAGATGAATCTAAAAATATTAAATAATCCTTGATAAAAATAATGTCTGCTTTCCCCTCTACAATAATGAGATACCTTTGCATTATAAATCATCTCCACGAATTTCTAAATTATTATCTATCTCATATTCAAACTCTTCAAAAGTACGAGTATATACCTTAATATTATTATCAAATACTTTTTCCAAGGTAATAGTCCTTGATAACTCTTGATAAACTTTCATCTCCTCTTCTTCCAATACTTCCTTAAAGTATCCAATACATTCCATATTATGAGTAGTTGCAAATATTTGAACATCATTCAATTTTGCCACCTTTAAAACTACTTTCCAAAACTCATTAAAATGAGAATAGTGAATACCTGCATCTATCTCATCTATAAGTAATTTGTTGCCTTTTTGTAAAGTAATTTGTACAAGTATTCTAAAGAGTTTTTTTGCTCCCTCTCCATATTGATGTAGTGGTACATCACTATAAGAGTCTATCTCTTCTATATATATTTTTCCCTCATCAGTATCTGTAGTTATTCTATCAATTTTAGGGATAAATATTTTCATAGATTCTAAAAAATCTTTTCGTTTAGTTCTACTTCTATCTATATTTTCTGCATATACTTTTACTAAATCTCTATCAAATCCTTTTCCATAAGGAATATATTGAGTTTGAATTAAATCTATAGGTTTTATTTTGTCTAAAATTAAAGAGATAGTGTTTATATCACATATATTATCATCTAAAACTATACAGATATATTTATCTAAATCAATATCATCTTGAATATTATATTTATTTCTAACCTCATCTTGGGTTGGTATTTTTAGTTTATATATTTGCTCGTCTCTATTCTCTTTTAACTTAAATTCTATCTCTTTACTATCTGAATTATTATTTATAATATCCAAAATAAAATCATTTGGATTTTTAAAATTTAATAAGTTTACCCTTGAAGAATAAGCAAATATTAAATTTTTAAAATATAAATCTTTATCACTGCTAAATAGTAATGCTTCAAGCAGTGAAGTTTTACCTACATTATTATCACCTAAAATTAGATTAAATTGCCCTATATTCTCTAACTCTATACTCTTGAATTGACGAAAATTTTTAATTGATATATTATAAAAATGCTCTATATTATTTTTATTCTCTACTGTTGGTAAATTTGGGATATTTTCTAACTCATCTTTACTAAACTCTTTATATGGTATATCTTGATTAAACTTTTTATAAATACTATTTAACTCTTCAATATTTTCATTAATTTTATAAAATACTTTTGCCCATCTCTCTAAGATATAGATAAATTTTCTCTTATCTAAATTTGGCATTTGTACTATATTTTGATAAAACTCTTCTAATAAACTTAAATTATTGTCAAATCTAGTCTCAAT
>FRYL01000028.1_pt1 | contig 8291 bp, 10 predicted proteins | sample 1057401 | NCBI WGS metagenome assembly FRYL01 (sample SAMEA4473313, study PRJEB15554) | hydrothermal vent metagenome | biome: marine basaltic hydrothermal vent biome; feature: marine hydrothermal vent; material: water | place: Pacific Ocean | collected 2011-06-14/2011-07-23 | depth 1199 m
TTTAAATTTCTCAACTTTAAAATTTATTGCTACTTGCATTTTGTTTATGATATAAAACAAAATAGCTTAACCTTTGATTATAATTCTAAAACTGATTTCACCTTACCTTTAAAGCCAAAAAACAACCGTAGGTCGGAGTATCCTTACTCCGACAATTATTTTAATTTATATATCAAAGTCGGAGTCAGAGACCCCGACCTACGAGAATATTACATTTATATAAAGTTTGCATTAATTATCTTTAATTTAACTCTTTTTACTTACTCTTTGACACTCACTTACAAAATGTTTCGCATTCTCTACTGGTACATCAGGAAGTATTCCATGTCCTAAATTAAATATATGTCTCTCTCCACCCATAATTTTTTGTATAGCCTCTACACATTTTGTAGTCTCCTCTTTGCTATATAATCTACATGGTTCCATATTACCTTGAAGAACATATTTATCTCCAAGCTTCTTTTTTGCCATAGCCATAGGAGTTCCCCAATCTACACCAAATACATCAAAGTTTCCATATACTAAATCTTGTTCTATAAATGCACTTACACCTTTTGGGAACATTATAATAGGAGTATCTGGGTATCTTGATTTGAGATAATTAGCAATATCTACCATATATTGCCATGAAAATTCATTATATTTAGATGGTTCTATTGCAGATGCCCAACTATCAAAGATTTGAACTACATCAATACCTGATTTTATCTGTTTTTCCATATAAAGTTTTACAACTTCTGTCACTTTTCTAAGAATTTTATGTAGAAGTTTAGGATTAGAGTACATCATTTTTTTACAAAGATTATATGTTTTACTCCCTTGTCCCTCTATCATATAAGTTGCAAGTGTCCAAGGAGCTCCTGTAAATCCAATTAAGGCAATATCATCATCTCTCTCATCAAGCTCTTTTCTAATTAGTTCAATAGTCTCATAAACATAAGTAAGCTTACGACTAGCCTCTTTACCACCAATTAATCTATCAACATCAGCTTCACAAGTTATAGGGTCATTAAACTTTGGTCCAAAACCTTTAATAAACTCTAAATCCATACCCATCTCATCAGGGATTACCAATATATCACTAAAAAGAATAGCAGCATCTACACCTACAATATCAAGTGGTTGAAGTGTTACCTCACAAGCCTTTTCTGGGTTATGACAAAGGTTTAAAAAGTTTCCAGCCTCTTTACGAACTGCCATATACTCAGGAAGGTATCGTCCTGCTTGTCTCATCATCCACACGGGAGTATATGGAGTCTCTTTACCTAAACATGCATCTACAAATATTTTACTCATAATATATCCTATTTACTAAATTATTGTAATTGTACCATTTGCTTATTAATATATACCCACAAAAGATTATACTCTTTTTCTTAAAAGCAAAAATTAGTATTCTTAAGGTATAATATCATCAAAAATATTAAAAGAGTAATATAATGCAAATTATTGATGGAAAAGCCTTATCTAAAAAAATAAAAAATCGTTTAAAAGAGGAGACTTCTAACCTTAAAGAGAGTCAAAATATTGTCCCTGGATTAGCTGTTATTATCATTGGAGATGACCCTGCTAGTCGTGCTTATGTAGGTATGAAAGCTAAAGCTTGTAAAGAGGTTGGATTTTATTCAATCGTGCATGAGATGCCAAACTCTATTACACAAGATGAGATTATAGATACTATTAAGATGATGAATAGTAATCCTAGAATTGATGGTATATTAGTACAACTTCCACTTCCAAAACATATTGATACAGATAAAATATTAGAAGTAATTGAACCCAAAAAAGATGTAGATGGATTTCACGCTTATAATGTAGGACGACTTGTAACAGGGCTTGATAGCTTTGTAGCTTGTACTCCTCTTGGTGTGATGGAGATGTTCAAAGAGTATAATATAGAACTACAAGGCAAAGATGTATGTGTAGTGGGTGCTAGTAATATTGTGGGCAAACCAATGGCAAGTCTATTATTAAATGCAAATGCTACTGTTACTGTAACTCATATATATACAAAAGATTTAGCATCACATACTAAAAAAGCTGATATTGTAATTGTGGGTGTAGGTGTGCCTCATTTAATAAAAGAGAATATGATAAAAGATGGTGCTGTTGTGATTGATATTGGTATTAATAGATTAGAAGATGGTTCATTAACTGGTGATGTAGATTATGATAATGTAGCTCCAAAATGTAGTTATATTACTCCTGTCCCTGGTGGAGTAGGACCTATGACAATTTCTATGCTATTAGCAAACACTCTAAAATCTGCCAAAAAGAGAGGTTTAGAAGTTGGAAATTAAAAAGAATTTAATTAAGCTTTATCACTTTAGTGGGACTTGGACGGGAACAATTATTATAGTTCTATTTCTAATATTTTTTGTGGCTCAATCATTTGTAATTCCTAGTGGTTCAATGAAGCGAACTCTACTTATTGGAGACTTTTTATTTGCTAAAAAGTTTAGTTATGGGATACCTACTCCTCACTTACCTTGGCTTGAAATCCCTGTACTACCTGATTTTGACGGAGATGGACATCTATTTGCAGGAGATAAACCAAAAAGAGAGGATATTGTAATCTTTAGATACCCAAAAAATCCCAAAATTCATTATGTAAAAAGATGTGTAGCAGTTGGTGGAGATGAAATTATATACCTACCAAAACAGCTTTTAATTCATTTTCATGAGGGTGATAAATATATCAAAGATAACTATCCAAAAGAGAAAATTATTGTTTTAAGAGATAAATTATGGGTAATAAATCCCTATAAAGATAAATATAGAGGTATTAGATATGTACCTGAGAGTGGAGTGAATATATTTGAAGCTCTACTACAATATAGTGCATATAATAAAGAGATTGATATGTCTCCTGTGCTTATAAAAGGGCTTAATATGCCTATATATACAATAAATAATAAACAGGTAAATGCACTATATAAAAAGGTAGAAAAAGATAGATTTTATATGATGGGAGATAATAGAGACAACTCAAATGATAGCCGTTTTTGGGGTTCTGTACCATATAAATTAATTGTAGGACAACCATGGGTAATATATTTTAGTTTAGAACATCGTGGATATGATAAGGTTTTAAATGGAGATAAGTTTGGAAATGGTAGAGATAATGCAAGACTACAAGAGGTTTGTAAAGGTATAGATATAAAATCTGATGAGTGTCATAGATTATGGGATAAAGAGCAGTATAGTGTAAGATGGGGTAGAGTTGGTAGAAGTATTAGTTCGCTTGAATTAGAAGAGCCAATTGAGTAGAATTTATATAATAAGGAGTATATTATGCAAACAATAGCAGTGGAAATTCAAGATAATTATGTTCAACAATTTATTAACTATGTTAAAAATCATAGTAATAATATGAGAATTAAAAATAATAATAAAAATAAGTTGATAATATCTAAAGATGTAGATACTATTTTTGATAACTACTCTTATGATATTTCAAAGTTTAAAGTTAGTAGAGATGAGGCAAATGAGAGATAAAATTTTTATAGATACTAATATATTATTATATCTATATGATGTAGATGGAGAGAAAAAGAGTATAGCTAAAGAGATTTTAAAAAGTAATTACTATATTAGTACACAAGTATTAAATGAATTTTCTAATATTAGTCTAAAAAAACTTAAATTAAATACTGATGAATTAGATACTATTTTAGAAAAGATTATTGAAAAAACTAGATTATTTATATTTGATGAACAAACTATACGATTTGCAATAAAAATTAAAGATAAATATAAATTTCAATATTATGATAGCCTTATTATAGCCACAGCTCTTGAGAATAATTGTAATATTTTATATAGTGAAGATATGCAACATAATCAACAAATAGAAAGTTTAACGATTATAAATCCATTCAAATAAAAATAAGGAAAAAAAATGAAATTTTATATAGCTAGTGACCATGCAGGATTTGAGACAAAAGAGTTTAGTATAGAGTATCTAAAATCCAAAGGATATGAGGTTATTGATTTAGGACCAGAGAATGATGATAGAGTAGATTATCCCGATTTTGCCCAAAAATGTGCCAAAGCCGTTGTATCTGATAAGGGTAGTTTTGGAATTTTAATTTGTGGGACTGGGATTGGGATTTCAATATCTGCTAATAGAGTTGCAGGAGTAAGAGCAGGGCTTTGTCATGATGCCTTTACTGCTAGTGCTACAAGAGCACATAATGATGCTAATATATTATGTTATGGGGCTAGAGTAGTAGGGCTAGGTGTTGTAGAGAGTATGATAGATGCCTTTTGTAATACAGAATTTGAGGGTGGAAGACATACAGGACGAGTGGCTAAGATTGAAAATTGTAGTTTAGGTGATAATTTATAGATGGAAGCTAGAGTATTAATTGATTGTAGTGATAAGAAGGGGCTTGTCTATAATATAAGTAAGCTTTTTTTTGAATTGGGATTGAATATTGATAGTAATAGTGAGTTTGTAGATAAAGAGTCTAATAAATTTTTTATGAGAAGTAGAGTAAGTGGAGAGTTTGATATAGAGGAGTTAAAATCTTCACTTATAGATATTGCACCTCAAAATGCTTCTATCAAAGTAATTCCAAAAGCAAATAAAAATATAGTTTTGATGGCAACAAAAGAGTCGCACTGTCTGGGTGATATTCTACTTAGATTTGAAGCTGGTGAGCTTGATGCTAATATCAAAGCTGTAATTGCTAATCATAATAATTTAAAATCACTTGTAGAGAGGTTTAATATCCCCTTTATTCATATCTCTGCTACGGATATATCAAGAGAAGCACATGAGAGTATGGTAATAGAAGAGTTAGAAAAAATAGATTTTGACTATATCGTATTAGCTAAATATATGAGAATTTTGAGTAATGAATTTGTAAAAAAATATGAGTGGAAAATAATCAATATACATCACTCATTTTTACCTGCATTTATAGGTGCAAACCCATATAAACAGGCTCACAGTAGAGGAGTTAAAATCATTGGTGCAACGGCTCACTTTGTTACATCTAATCTTGATGAGGGTCCAATTATATCTCAAAATGTAATACCTGTAAATCATAATTATAGCTGGAGAGATATGCAAAAAGCTGGTAAAGATGTAGAGAAAGTAGTATTATCAAAAGCCCTATCTTTAGTACTTAATGATAGAGTATTTATATATCAAAATAAAACGGTGATTTTTTAATGTTTAATATTGTATTAGTAGAACCTATGATACCTCAAAATACAGGTACAATCGGGCGACTTTGTGTAAATCTTGGTGCATCACTGCATTTAGTTAAGCCTTTAGGATTTGAGATTACAGATAAAGCAGTCAAACGAGCAGGACTTGACTATTGGAAAAAGCTTGATTTGACTATTTGGGAGAGTTTTGAAGAGTTTTTGGAAGCTCACCCTATCAATGAAAAATCTCACCTAGCTACAACAAAGAGTGATAATTTATATTTTAATCAATCATTTGCCAAAGATGATTTTATAATATTTGGTTCAGAATCTAAAGGTTTAGATGAAGCTATATTAAAAGCTAATCCCAAAGAGTGTATGACAATTCCAATGGGTGGTGAGGGTAGAAGTTTAAATCTTAGTATATCCGTAGGAGTTGTTACTTATGAAGCTTTGAGACAAAATTATGATGGATTTGAGAAGATTACGATTGAGATGAGGAGTTAAAAATCTGATAGGGTGCTATTTTTAACGCACCCTACAAATAATTTAATTATAATTTTAATCTTCTAATCTTTGTGATATTTTAAATATAGCCATACCATAATTTGTACTTGGATTATATCTTGTAATTATCCTAAAGTTTTTATCACCTAGCCATATCTCATCACTATTTCTATCTTTTACTTTTAATAGATAGGCATAATTTTTATTGAATTTTGAAATAGGCTTAATATTTGCTTTTGCAAGAGATGATATAGAGTATCTTCTATTATATCCTGTTTTAAGCCCTCTATATCTTTTGGCTCTAAAGTTAGATTTAATAGCAATATTTCCACCATATTCCCAACCTTTGGAGCGTAAAAATTTGGCAATAGAACCTATCGCATCTGCCATATCCCACGGATTTTTCTTGCCATCATTATTATAATCCAATAAAAATCTTCTTTGAATTGATGGCATCTGTTGGACATTTCCCATCGCACCTGCAAATGAGCCTTTAAGTGCTAATGGGTCATAATTTTGCTCTCTACAAAGCAGTAGATACTGCTTTAATTGGCTATAAAAGTATTTTCGTTTTCTATTATTAAAAAAACTTAGAGTTGTAAGAGAGTTCCATACAGTAAAATCACCTGTATATTTACCAAACTTACTCTCAATAGCCAAAAATCCAACTATAATATTAATAGGTACTCTATACTCATCACTTGCCCGTTTTAGAGTTGAGTAGTATTTTCTCTTTTGAGATTTATAATATTGAATACTTTTAGGGTCTATAAGTTTATCTTTATATCGTACCCAACTCCCATCAGTCCTGTTTGGTCGCCTTTTACCTACATATCTAGCAAGAGTATCTCTATCAAGCTTCGCATTTCTAAATAGATACTCTAAATGGACTCTATCAAAATGATATTTAGTAACCATATTATTAATAAAATTTTGGACATTTTTATTATCCAAAAATTGATACTCTTTTGCCCCACTAAATATAGATAGAAATAGTATTAATATTATAATCTTTTTCATAATTATTCTATAATAACTTTTTCTACTACATTCAATCCAAATCCACTAAGTCCCACAAACTCTGTATCTTTATTAGTTGTAAGAAGTTTAATATCTTTAATCCCTAAATCTTTGACTATTTGAGCTCCTACTCCAAACTCTCTAGCTTGTTCTTTTGATATAGTTTTGGTATCCAAAAATATCAATACTCCTCCATTAGATTTAAGATAATCAATAGATTTGGTAAGTATCTCAAACTTTTTGGGTTCTAGTATCAAATCAACATCAAGTCCAATATTATGAAACTTTACATTATCACTACTATGAGTTTTATAAAATAGTAATGCCTTATGTTCTCTACCAATATGGTCAGAATATACTATCTCTTCTACTTTTGTACCAAAAATCTCTTTTTTACTTGTAGATACTCTTGTAATTAACTTCTCATTCAGTAATCTGTACTCTACAATATCAGAAATATAGACTATGGGCATATTATGTTTTTGTGAAAATATATCCAAATCATCTTTTCGTGCCATCTTTCCATCATCATTAATAATCTCACAAATTACAGCACAATCATTAATCCCTGCTAACTTACATAAATCAATAGACCCCTCTGTATGCCCAGTTCTAACCAACACTCCACCATCTTTTGCAATCAATGGAAATATATGCCCAGGTCTTACCAAATCATTAGCACTACTAATATTAGAGGCTAATAGCTTAATAGTCATATCTCTCTCAAAAGCAGAAATCCCAGTCGTAGCATTAGAAGCATCTACTGATATAGTAAATGCCGTAGTATAATTAGAATCATTCTTATCTACCATAGGATTTAACTCCAATCTATCAGCTATCTCCTGTGAAATAGGAGTACATATCAACCCTCTAGCCTCAACAGCCATAAAATTTACCATATCAGGAGTAGAAAAAGTAGAGGCATAAACCAAATCCCCCTCATTCTCTCTATCCTCATCATCCATCATTATAACCATTCGCCCTCTTTTAATCTCTTCAATGGCTACTTCAACTCTTTTAATCGCTTCTATTGACATATATTACCTTTAATAATCTCTATTTTTAGTCAAATTATACCTTGAATTACTAATAAATAAATTTTTTTTAAAGAATTTACGAAAAAGACTTGACAAATAAAAAAACTTCTGCTATAATTCTGCCTACCTAAACAGGATGTTGGGGTATCGCCAAGCGGTAAGGCAGTAGCTTTTGGTGCTACCATTCGGGGGTTCGAATCCCTCTACCCCATCCACTTTTAAATATCGCGGGATAGAGCAGTTTGGTAGCTCGTCGGGCTCATAACCCGAAGGTCAGGGGTTCAAATCCCTTTCCCGCAACCAACTTCAAAAATTAAATTTCAACTTTTGATTTTTATTTAGAATTAAAGATTTATTCGTTATAATGGCACTTAGAGATGATATTTAACATTTTTTTATTAAAAATAATTTTACTTGGAAAAAAATTATAATATACCGAGAATTTGGGAGTTTGTAAGAGTTATAAAATTTTTATAGTCCCTATTTCCATTCATTGAACCGAAACAAGAGTTGTATTGAAACTATCTTCGGTAGAAAATTGCAATCTCTCGCTATCCATTGAACCGA
>FRYL01000040.1_pt1 | contig 7773 bp, 7 predicted proteins | sample 1057401 | NCBI WGS metagenome assembly FRYL01 (sample SAMEA4473313, study PRJEB15554) | hydrothermal vent metagenome | biome: marine basaltic hydrothermal vent biome; feature: marine hydrothermal vent; material: water | place: Pacific Ocean | collected 2011-06-14/2011-07-23 | depth 1199 m
GGATGTAACTGTAGTTATGCCAAACTATAGTTCAAAAGAGTTAATAATAGAAAATAATATTATTCAAATACCATTTAAGTTTAAATATGTTCAAAAATTGACATCTATACTAGAGAGGCTAGGTATTTATGAAGATTATTTGGATAAATGGGTGAATGAAGCTTTTTATTATTTAAAGGATATAGCAAAAAAAGAAGACATAGTATTTGCTACAAGTGGTGGTGAATTAGGTATGATAAAATTGGGGTCACTTTTAAAAGATAGAATAGATTGTAAATTTGTAGTTAATTTTAGAGACCCACTCAATTATGGCTATATGAATGGATTAAGAAGAGATAAAAAGTTTCATATTGGACGAGAAAAAGCCCATGAAAAATATATGACCAATGCTGACTTAATCTTAACATCATCGCAATATTATGCAGATGTACTAAGTGATAAATTTACTTATTTATCTTCTAAAATAGTAAATAACTATTTTGGGTATATTACAAAGTTAGATATAGAGAAATATCAAAGAAAAATTTCTCAGAAAATTAATATAGCTTATGTTGGTTCAATGGGAGTAACACAATCACCTGAACTTCTTTATAAGAGTTGGAAATTACTTGATGATGAGGGAATTGAGCTATTTTTTATAGGAGATATTTCAAGTTATAAACCCTTACAAAATATTAATGATAAAGGAGTTCATTTTATAAATTTTATGCCTCATAATGATTTTTTGAAATTTATGTGTGAAAATATTGATGTAGGCTTTCCGATGATAGGAGCTTTGCCTGATGGTGATGGTAGAGATATTATTAATACTCAAGGTTATGGTTTAGCTTCAAGATACGATGATGTAGAGTTACTTTCTAAAAATATACAAAAAATAAAAAACAGAAGTTATTTAGCTGGGATAAAAAAGAAAATATTAGATGATAGGGATAGTTGGTCAATGGAAAGTAAAATATTAGAAGTAGATAAGTTGTTAAAGGATATGAAAAAATGAAAGTAGCACATATTACTTCTGTTCATCCACAAAATGACAATAGAATATTTTATAAAGAGTGTATTACTCTAGCAAATAATAAATATTATGTATCTTTAATTGTTGCAGGTGGGAAGAGTAGAATTTTAAATGGTATAAAGATAGTTGGTTATGAAAAGGCTAATGGAGGAAGAGTTAAAAGAATGGTGCAGACATCTTTTTTTCGTATGATTAAAATCTGTAAAGAAGTTAATGCTGATGTTTATCATTTTCATGACCCAGAGTTAATATTTGTGGGACTCTATCTAAAAGCTAAAGGTAAAAAAGTAATTTATGATATTCATGAAAATAATCCTGCTTCAATTTTATCAAAGCCTTATATCAAATCAAAACTTATGAGAAAAGTATTATCAAAATGTTTTGATATTTTTGAGATAAATATTATTAGATTTTTTGATGCTATAATAACAGCAAGACCTGATATTACTAAAAGATTTAATCATAAAAATATTATAACACTTAGAAATTTTCCAATATTAGCAAATCTATCAGAGATACAAGATATTGAGCTTAAAAAAGAGAAGCCATCAGTTATATTTGTTGGAGGTATGACAGAAATAAGAGGTATAAATCAACTATTAGATGCTTTTGAATATTTAGATGAATATGAATTATGGTTATTAGGACCAATTACTGAAACTAAATTAAAAGATAGAATAGAAAAAAGCTGTAAGAATGTTAGATATTTTGGGGTAGTAGAGGCTTATGAAGTTTTTGATTATATTAATAAGGCAGATATTGGTATTATTACATTTTTACCTCTACCAAATCATTTAGAGACATTAGCAACTAAACCTTTTGAATATATGGCTTGTGGTAAACCTATAATTATGTCAAATTTTAAATATTGGAAAGAGACTTTTAAAGATAGTTCTCTTTATGTCAATCCATTAAATCCAAAAGAGATAAGAGAGAGAATAGAATATTTATTTAGAGATAAAAATTTATTAAAAGATATGGGAAGTTTAAATTATCAATTATCATTAGATGAATATAATTGGGGAAAAGAGAGTAGTAAACTAATAAGCTTATATAAGGAATTAATAATATGAAAATAGTAACAATACTAGGTGCAAGACCACAGTTTATAAAAGCAGGAAGTGTTAGCAGAGAGATAGCTAAACAGAAAGAGATAGAAGAGGTTATAGTCCATACAGGGCAACACTATGATACCAATATGAGTGATATTTTTTTTGATGAGATGCAGATACCAAAACCTAATTACTTTTTAGGTGTAGGTGGAAAATCTCATGGGGCAATGACTGGGCAGATGATAGAGAAAATTGAAGAGGTTTGCTTAAAAGAAAATCCTGATTGGGTAATGGTTTATGGTGATACAAATTCAACTTTAGCAGGGGCAATAGTAGCTAGTAAATTAAATATTAAACTCGCTCATATTGAAGCAGGATTACGAAGTTTTAATATGAAAATGCCTGAAGAGGTAAATAGGATTTTAACAGATAGAGTTAGTAATATTCTTTTTTGTCCCACAGATACAGCAGTAGAAAATCTTCAAAATGAGGGTTATGATAATTTAGATTGTAAAGTTATTAAAAGTGGTGATGTAATGCAAGATGGAGCTTTATTCTATAAAAAATTTGCCACTAAACCAAAATATAATATAAAAGAGAGTTATATATTATGTACAATTCATAGAGCAGAAAATACAGATAATGAAAAAAGATTAAGAGATATATTTGAAGCTTTAAATAAGATAGCAAAAGAGAAGCAAGTTATATTACCTCTTCATCCACGAACTAAAAATATTATAAATAAGCTAAATATAGATACTAATAATTTAACTATTATAGACCCTGTTGGATATTTAGATATGGTATGGCTAATTGATAATTGTAGTTTGGTTATGAGTGATAGTGGTGGATTACAAAAAGAGGCTTACTTTTTTGAAAAACAGTGTATAACTTTGAGAGATGAGACTGAATGGATAGAACTTATTGAAATTGGAGTTAATATTTTGGTTGGAGCAGATAAAGATAAAATATTAGAGGCATATAAAAATAGTTCCATCTTTGATAAAAATAAATCAAATTTAAATTTATATGGTGGTGGAAAGGCAAGTGAGAATATTATTAAAGAGTTATTAAATTACAAAAAGTCTATTATATGAAAATCCTAATAACAGGAGGAGCAGGATATATAGCCTCTCACCTAATAAAACAACTACTAGAAAACACAAATTATAATATCACAATTTTAGATAATCTAAGCAGTGGAAGTATAGAGACATTAGAAACTCTAAAAAAGATAAGAGATTTTAATTTTACAAAACTTGACCTAAAAGAGTTTGAAAAAGTAGATAAATTTTTAGCAGATAACAATTTTGATATAATTTTTCATTTTGCCGCTTCTATTATTGTCTCTGAATCAGTTGAAAAGCCTTTAAAATATTATATGAATAATACAGTTAATACCACAAACTTAATTAATTGTGCTATAAAAAATGGTGTAGATAAATTTGTATTTAGTTCAACAGCAGCAGTTTATGGAGAGCCTAAAGTTATGCCTAAGAGTGGTATTGATGAAAATTACAGAACTAATCCTATAAACCCCTACGGTATGAGCAAACTTATGAGCGAACAAGTCTTACAAGATACTGCAAAGGCTCATAGCAGTTTCAAATTTGTAATTTTTAGATACTTTAATGTGGCTGGTGCTGATGTGCATTATGTTGATGGTGTCTTATCTCCTCGGATTGGGCAGGTTGTTCAAAATGCTACTCATTTGATTAAGGTGGCTTCTGAGGTGGCTTTGGGGGTTAGGGATAAGATCTCTATATTTGGAGAGGATTATGATACTATTGATGGGAGTGGAGTGAGAGATTATATTCATGTAGATGATTTGGCTTTGGCTCATATTTTGGCTATTGATTATCTTAATAATTCCAAAAATAGTAGTGATATTTTCAATATTGGGTATGGTAAAGGCTTTAGTGTCAAAGAGGTTATTTCATCTATGAAGAGAGTTACTCAAAATGATTTTAGGGTTGATATTGAGGGGCGAAGAGATGGCGACCCTGCTACTCTTATTGCTGATAATTCAAAGATAAAAAGGGTTTTGAATTGGAAGCCAAAGTATGATGATTTGGATTTGATTTGTCAGAGTGCTTATAAGTGGGAAGAGGGTATAATACAATAATTATATTCTAAAAGGGCGTAAATGAAAATAGCATTGATAGGTAGTAGGGGTATTCCTGCTAATTATGGTGGATTTGAAACTTTTGTAGATGAATTATCAAAGAGATTAGTTAATGATTTTAATCATGATGTAATTGTGGTTTGTGATAATGAACAGAGAGAGTTAAACAGGGGTAAAGAGGTATTAGATGGTGTGAAATTAATATATTCTAAATACTCAAAATCTAAGAATGCTATTTTATACTATTATGACTCTATTACATTAGCACTTCATCATAGTGATATTATATACTCTTGTGGTCCTGCTGGGGCGTTGTTTGGATATCTGGTTTATAGACAAGATAAAATTTTGATTACTAATCCTGATGGTTTGAATTATAAGAGAGCTAAATGGAGTAAAATTGTTCAAAAGGCTTTTAAGTGGTTTGATTATTTTGCATCTAAAAATAGTGATTTGGTATTGTGTGACTCTTATGGGATTGAGAAATATATCAAAGATGAGTATAATCCAAAGGCTACGGCAGTTATAGAGTATGGGGCTTATCCCAATCAATTTATAGCTGTTGAAAATCCCAAAGTAGAGTCTGTATTAAACAGATATAATCTAATTCCACATAAATATCATCTAGTTGTAAGTCGCCTAGAACCAGAAAATCATTTAGAGATGATAATAAAAGGATATAAGAAATCATCTCGTGAGTATCCTTTGATTATTATTGGTAATAAGAATAAATATTATAATAAACTCAAAAAAATATCTAATATGAGTATCTTGTTTTTGGGTGGTGTTTATAACTCTGATGAACTCTCTATTATTAGAGCAAATGCTTTGGATTATCTTCATGGGCATAGTGTGGGTGGTACTAATCCATCTCTTTTAGAGGCTATGGCATCAAAGAATATTACAATTTGTCATGATAATAACTTCAATAGAGAGGTAGCAAAAGATGGGCTATTTTTCAAAAATAGTGATGAGTTAGATATGATACTTAGTAAAATTGAAGAGCAACCTAATAGATATAGCAATCAAATTGATGAGCTATATAAACGAATAGTACTCTATTATAATTGGGGTTCAATAGCTAAAAGATATGATAAATTATTTATAAGTATGAGTAAAAATGATTAAACCAAATTTTTTGATTGTAGGAGTAGCAAGATGTGGGACAACTTCTATATATCATTATCTCAATCAACACCCACAAGTAGCTATGGCAAAGAAGAAAGAACCCAAATATTTTAGTTCTATTAATATCTCTTTTCCTCATAATGGAGTTGGTGATAAGAGTGTAGATAGTGTGGTTATTAGAGATAGAGATGAGTATTTTAATCTATTTAAAAAATTTGATAAATTTAGAGCTATTGGAGAGGCTAGTAGTGATTATCTCTATTTTCACAAAGAGGTTATAGAGAGTATCAAAGAGGAGTTGGGAGATGTCAAGATAATTATCTCAATTCGTAACCCAATTGATAGAGCATACTCTGCATATAATAATTTATTAAGAGATGGTAGAGAGAAGTTATCATTTAGAGATGGATTAGATAGAGAAGAGAGTAGAATAGAGGATAATTGGGACTGGATGTGGGCATATAAAAAGGGTGGATTATACTCTAATGCCATTAAAGATTTTCAAGATAATTTCTCTAATGTCAAGATAGTTCTTTTTGATGAATTAAATAATAACTCTAATGGTATAATGAGTGATATATTTGATTTTTTAGAGGTGGATAATAGTATTAAAGTAGATACAAATACTAAATATAGCCATTCAGGAAAAGCCAAAAGTCCTATTATTAAATATATTAGCAATAGAGATAATAAATTGGCATTTTTAATTAGAAAAATAATAATGGGGTTAGTCCCTCGCTCACTTTTGGAGTCTGTTGCTAAAAGGGTCTTGAGTAAAGATGATATGAATATGGAAGATAGAGAGTATTTGAGGGAGTATTTTAGAGAGGATATAGAGGCTACTTCTAGGTTGATTGGTAGAGATTTATCGCATTGGGAGTAAATATTTGGTAACTGAAACCCACTAAATAAGTAATGAGATATATATTATTTTTATAGCTTTTTATATTAAAATAAGTTGATTTTACTCTTATTTAAGAAATATAGGAGTATTATACTTAAAAATAATTATTATAATTTTAAATTATATAAAGGAAAATTATGTCAATTCGTTATCTTTATTTGTTACTTTTAGTTGGATTATTAACAGGGTGTATGGAGAACAAAACCGAAACAAAGCTTAATGGTGGAGTGCTTTTAGAGCAAAAATGTTCAAAATGTCATAATCTTGATATGCCTCCAAAGAGTTATGAAAATGAAATTGCTCCTAGTATGATGGCAGTAACTTTTCATCTTAAAGATTTTATTAAAGCCAATGACCCTTCAGCACACGAGGCTAAAGTAGTTGAATTTATTAAAGATTATGTCATTAACCCTAGTCGTAGTAAATCTTTTTGTGATAAAGCAAGTTTAGATAGTTATGGTGTTATGCCATCACAAAAAGGAAATGTAACAGTTAAGGAGTTAGGTGTAATTGCTAAATATATGTATGAGACTTATGATAATCAAAAGATGCTTAAAATTATGCAAGAGAAACAGCGTTTAGCTAATATGCCTTTGCATGAACGAGTATTAGAGCAACAGAGATGTGAAAATTGTCATGACATAGAGAAAGACAAGATAGCTCCATCATTTAAGATGATAGCTAATAGATATGATAAAAAAGATAGGGATATACTTATCAAAAGTATAAAAGAGGGAAGCAAAGGGAAATGGGAAGGTAGAAAAGTTCCAATGGTTCCATTTAAGAAGATGAGTGATAGAGATGTAGAGGGTATAGTGGATTGGATTTTAGGAATGCAAAAAAATTAGAGGAAACAATTAAAGTGGCAGATAATATGCCACAGCAATTAATACCATTATTACACTTAACCAAATAATAGGAATGAGTCTATATTTCACTCCTACATCTTTTAAGCCCATAAAGTAATCACTTACCAATGCCCCTTTTATAAATGTTGTAAAAAGTAATACTGCAACCAGTACCGTACTGATTATTTTAAGATAGCCTAAAAGGTAGGCAAAAATAGTCAATGTAACTAATAATATCCAAATATATTCTAAAATTTTTATCATTTTTTGCCTTTATCTTATGATGTAGAGTAATGGAAAAAGTACAATCCATAGTAAATCAACCATATGCCAATAGGATGCACCCGATTCAAAACCACGATGATTATCTGGAGTATAAGCAGAAACTTTTGTTCTTTGACGGATATTAAAGAGAATAATCGTTCCCAAAATAACATGCATAAAATGAAACATTGTTAGAAGCAGGTAAAACATAAAAAACTTATTTGTACTTAGATTAATGCCTTGACCAAAAATATTTGCAAATTCTGACCCTTTTACAAATAGAAAAGCAACCCCACAAATTATGGCAAAAGTAAGCCATAAAGAAGCCTTTTTGTTAGATGAATTTATGGTCTCTTGAGTCATATTTCGCATAAGTTGAACACCTTTAGCAACAAAATAGCTACTACTAACTAAGATAATCGTATTGATAAATCCTGATG
>FRYL01000043.1_pt1 | contig 7500 bp, 7 predicted proteins | sample 1057401 | NCBI WGS metagenome assembly FRYL01 (sample SAMEA4473313, study PRJEB15554) | hydrothermal vent metagenome | biome: marine basaltic hydrothermal vent biome; feature: marine hydrothermal vent; material: water | place: Pacific Ocean | collected 2011-06-14/2011-07-23 | depth 1199 m
AAAGCTCCTTTTTAGCTACCCAAACACCATAAATATTACTACTCTTTAATGCCATCTCTACTATAATAGGGTCAATTACACTTCTATGATTAGAGATTAACATATATTTACCATCAGATGGTATATTCTCTTCATTCTCCACAATAATATTAATATTAAGCTTCTCTAACATCTTTATAGAGAACTCTATCCTTATCCTCTTTCTATCTTCATCAGTCAAACTTTTATTTTTAAGTCTAAAACCATAAAGATTTGTAATATATCCTGCATAAAGTATTAATTTAATTTGATTGAAATTCACTAAAATCCTTTTATTTTTTTATAAATTTAAGAGAGATAGAATTTACACAATGACGAGTCATTTTATCTGTAAATCCCTCTCCTTCAAAAACATGTCCTAAATGCCCACCACAATTAACACAGAGTATCTCTACTCTTCTACCATCACTATCGGGAACTCTTCTGACACTATTATCTATATAATCATCAAAACTTGGCCAACCAGTCCCTGAATTAAATTTACTCTTAGAGCTAAAAAGAGGAGTATTACACTGCTTACATATATAGATACCCTCATCTTTATTATCATAATACTCTCCAGTAAAAGGCATCTCCGTTCCTTTATCTAAAATAACTCTCTTCTCATCTTCATTTAAACTATTAAATTTCAAATTTATCTCCTAAAAAAAATAGTGTAAAGCGATACTTACACCTTTAATATCATCTATACCTCTAAGGTCTGTTACTTTAAGATACCTATAACCTATATCAAAATCTAATCTATCATTAATATAATACATCAATCCCATAGCACCACCATAACTATAACCAATATTAGTATCACCTGCTACATTATCATCTTGTGTAATAGCACCAAGACGAACTCCTGCATAAATTCTAAGCTTTGTTGTAACCAAAGAGTGTAAAATAGTCCTATCAATACCCATAGTAAATAACTGATAATCACCCTGCTTACTCTCCAATGTAAAAGTAGTTCTCCAATCTCTATTTTGCTGACCATACCTAATAGCTATTACATTAAAATTTTCTCCTACTAAATTACTATTATAACCAACAATACCTAAAAATGGATATTTGGTATCATCTCCAGCACTCAATCCATTCAAAATTATTAAAAATATAACTATTAATCTTTTCATATAATCCTACTAATTATTATCTAACTATTATAATATCATCTTTTAACTCAAACAGTGCTTTATTAATTAAGTTTGAATTGGTTATTATATTAAAAAATAAAGGAATAATATAAATGATAATAGATACACATTGCCATCTTGATGATGAAAAATATATAGATGATTTTGATGAGATAATGGAAAGAGCTAAAGATAATAATATTCATAAAATGATTATTCCAGGTGCAGACCCTAAAACACTAAATAGAGCTATTCAACTCTCTAAAAAATATGATAATATATATTTTAGTGTAGGTGTTCATCCATATGATGCCTCTAATTATGATAGAGATTTTTTAGAAGAGTTTATAAACAATCCTAAATGTGTAGCAGTAGGTGAGTGTGGATTGGATTATTTTAGATTACCAAATGATAATATAGATGAGTATAAAAATCTACAAAAAAATGTATTCATAGACCAAATAGAGTTGGCTAAAAAATATAATAAACCTCTCATTGTGCATATTAGAGATGCCTCAAGAGATAGTTTAGATATTTTAAAATCATATAACTCATTAAAAGGCGTACTTCACTGTTATAACGCAGATGAAGAACTCTTACTACTAGCCAAAAGAGATTTTTACTTTGGAATTGGTGGAGTAGTAACATTTAAAAATGCAAAAAAATTAATTAATATACTTCCTAAAATACCCAAAGATAAACTATTAATAGAGACAGATGCACCATATCTTACCCCTACTCCACATAGAGGTAAAAGAAATGAACCAGCATATTGCCAATTAATAGCTAATAGAATGCAAGAGATACTTGAGATAGATAATATAGCATCTATTACAACAGAAAATGCAAATAAACTATTTAATTTTTATGATAAATAATATGAAAACAATCACAATAATAGATACTTTTGGTTTCTTTTTTCGCTCATACTATGCCCTGCCTCCTCTAAAAAATTCTAAAGGATTTCCAACAGGACTACTTACAGGGTTTATTAAACTTGTAGAAAATCTTCAAAAAAATCATAAAAGTGATTATTTAGTCTTTGCACTAGATAGTAAAGGTAAAACATTTAGAAATGATTTATATCCCGAGTATAAGGCTCATCGTCCTGCTCCTCCTGAAGATTTAACTCTACAACTACCTATTGCTATTGATTGGATTAGAGAGATGGGATTTGCTAATATTGCAAAAGATGGATATGAGGCTGATGATGTAATTGCAACTTTGAGTAGATGGTCTGTTGATAATGGGCTTAAAGTCCAAATTATTTCACATGATAAAGATTTATATCAACTTATTGATGATGACAAAATTATAATGTATGATAGTGTTAAAAAACAAGATATTACCACAAAAGAGGCTTTTAATAAGTTTGGAGTATATCCTAAAGATTTCACTAACTTTCAAGCAATTTTAGGAGATAGTGCTGATAATATCCCTGGGGTTAAGGGGATTGGAATTAAGGGTGCTTCAAAGCTTATTAATGAGTTTGGAACTCTTGAAAATATATATGAGAATATAGATATAGCAGGTACTCCACGGATTAAAAAGCTACTATTAGAGAGTAGAGAAAAGGCATTTTTATCAAGAGAGTTAGTAACTCTAAGAGATGATATATTCAAAGATTTTGATATTGAGAGTTTTGAATTTGAGAATAAGAATTATCTTACTCCTTTAATTGATGATTTTCAAAGATATGAGATGAAACAGGCTATTAAAGGTGCATTAGAGGAGCAAGAGAATGAAGAACCTCATCAAGATGATATAAAATTTCAATATCATACTATAAATAATATAGATACTCTAAATTCTATTATAGATGGAATTGATGAAGATACTATTATATCCTTTGACACTGAAACCACAGGATTAGATACAAAAATAGCCTCTATTGTAGGCTTCTCTTTTAGTTTTAATGATATAGATGCTTATTATGTCCCTATTTCTCATAACTATTTAGGAGTAGAAGAGCAGATAGAGTTAGATGATGGATTAGATGCTATTAAAAGACTTTTTAAGTTTAAAATAGTGGGACAAAATCTCAAATTTGATTTATCACTTCTATATAATAGATATCGATTTGATAAGCTTACTCCTTATGCTGATACGATGTTAATGGCGTGGTTGATTGATAGTTCTTCTAAAGTTGGTTTAGATTTCTTGAGTAAAAAATATTTTGATTATAATATGAAACCATTTAAAGATATGGTAAAAAAAGGAGAGAATTTTAGTAGTGTAGATATAGATAATGCCTCTTTTTATGCTAGTGAAGATGCTTTTATTACTAGAAAAATATATTTTAGACTTTTAGAAATATTATCTCCTAAACTTCAAGAGATAGCTAGAGATATAGAGTATCCTTTTATCAATATATTAGCTAAAATAGAGAGAAATGGAATTAAGATAGATATAAATCAAATGTCAATTTTGGAAAAAAGGTTAGATGAACAATTAAAATCTCTTACTCTTAATATATATACCCAAGCAGGTGAAGAGTTTAATATCAAATCTCCAAAACAGTTAGGTATGATACTATTTGAGAGATTAAATCTAAAGAGTGGTAAAAAGAGTAAGAGTGGATATAGTACAAATGAGAATATATTAAAACAGATAGAGAATCAACACCCTATAATAAAATTAATATTAGAGTACCGTGAGTATCAAAAGATTTTATCAACCTATATCAAACCTCTTAAATTATTAGCCCAAAAAAGAGATGATAATAGAATTTTTACAAACTTTTTACAAACAGGTACAGCTACGGGACGACTTAGTTCAAGAGACCCAAACCTGCAAAATATTCCAGTAAGAAGCCAATTAGGGAGAGAAGTAAGAGGTACTTTTATAGCAAAAGATGGATATAAATTAGTAGGAATTGATTACTCTCAAATAGAACTTCGCCTATTAGCACACTTTAGCCAAGATAAGGCACTATTAGAAGCATTTAATAGTGGAGTTGATATTCATTTAGCTACGGCTATAAAACTATTTGGAGAAGAAGAGGCACAAAATAAAAGGTCTTTTGCAAAATCAATTAACTTTGGACTTCTTTATGGAATGGGAAGTAGAAAATTATCACAAGAGTTAAATATATCTACCAAAGAGGCAAAAGATATTATTACAAACTATTTTGAAGCATTTCCTACAATTAGAGAGTTTTTAGATAGTGTAATTGAGAAGTGTAAAGTAGATGGATTTGTAGAGACTATTACCCAAAGAAAAAGATTATTTGATTATACTAATGCAAATGCTATGGTAAAAGCATCAATAGAGAGAGAGTCTGTAAATACACTATTCCAAGGTTCTGCATCTGATTTGATTAAATTATCTATGATAGAGATTGATAAGATTATAGATGAAGAAGAGGCATTAATGTTATTACAAATTCATGATGAACTTATATTTGAGATTAGAGATGATAGAGTAGAAGAGTTAAGTAGTAAATTTGCTCAAATTATGGAGAATATAATATCTTTAAATGTAAAATTAGAATGTACTATATCAGTTGGAAATAGTTGGAAAGAGTTAAAATAATATTATTTTAGTTAATAAATCATTTAAGATTAAACAATATAATTTTAAGAATTAAATTTAACAAGGAATGAGTATGAAAATAATAAAAAGTTCGCTATTAATAGCATCTTTGGCTATTTCTAATTTGAGTGCTAATAATGTAATTGCAACAGTAAATGGTAAAAATATCACGAAGAGTGATGCTGATATATTTCTAAAAGCATCTTCTTCTCCTGATACATTTGATAGTGTTCCTATTGAACATAAGAGTCTTATTATAGATAGATTAATAGAGAGAATTTTATTTATTGAAGCTGCTAAAAAAGATGGTGTAGATAAAACTCCTTTATATACAGAAAATTTAGAGAAGTTAAAAGATGAATTATTAATTAACTTATGGATGAAAGAGCAAATGGCTAATGCTATTGTAAGTAATAGTGAAGCAAAAGATTTCTATGATAAAAATAAAAAGAAATTTATAAACCCTGCTAAAGCAAAAGCTAGACATATTTTAGTAAAGAGTGAAGATGAAGCAAATGCTATTATTAAAGAGTTATCACCTCTTAAAGGAGATAAGTTAAAAGCTAAATTTATAGAGTTAGCAAAATCTAAATCAATAGGACCTTCAGGTAAAAATGGTGGAGATTTAGGAGAATTTACAGCAGAACAGATGGTTCCTGAATTTTCAAAAGCTACATTTGCTCTAAAAGATGGAGAGATTACAAAAAAAGCTGTAAAAACACAATTTGGTTATCATATTATATATTTAGAGTCATTAACTCCAGAGAGTAGTATGGATTTTGATAGTGTAAAAGAGAGTATAGTTAATTCATTAAGACAACAACAATTTACAAAAAAACTTACAGAAGTAGCAAATGAATTAAGAAATAAATCTAAAATTACAATTATAGATTTAAATAGTACAAAATAGAGTGATTAACTAACTATTTACTTTAGTTAGTTAAAATTAAATAATTATAAAAAAAGGTAAAAGATGAAAAAAATTATAACAACTTCAATTATAGCAATTGCACTTGCAACAACAATGGTAAATGCAAAAGATAAAGTTATTGGTACAGTAGATGGTATTAATATCACAGAAGCAGAAGCAAATAAATTTTTGACTGCTATTACACCAAAAGGTAAAAAAACTATACTATTTGCTGACCTTAGTAAAAAAGATAAAGATTCTATTGTAAAAAATTTAGCTCCTGGAACACTTATCAAAGCAAAAGCACTTAAAGAGGTTTCGGAAGAGGAAAAAGAGCAAATTATAGCAAACTATTGGATGCAAAAAAAATTAGCAGATTTTAAAGCTACTGATAAAGAGGCAAAAAAAATCTATACAAAAAATAAAAAGAGTTATGTTAGAAATAAGAAGCAGTTATCATTTAAAGATGTTAAAGAGTTTATTAAAATGCAAATCAAACAGAAAAAACTTGTTGATAGCGTAATGAAAAAAGCAAAAGTTGTAATCTCAAAATAATTTAATTTATAACAAGGAAAATATATGTCTCTAAAAGTTTTGGATAGTGTAGATGCTGGTGTAGTAACTGGAGAAAATCTTACAAGAGTGTTTGCTATTGCAAAAGAGGAGGGTTATGCCATTCCTGCTGTTAATGTAGTGGGAACAAACTCTATTAATGCAGTACTAGAAACAGCAAAAGAGGTAAACTCTCCTGTAATTATTCAATTCTCCAATGGTGGTGCTTCATTTTATGGAGGTAAAGGTATTGATTCTAATACTTCAGCTACTCTAGGTGCAATATCTGGAGCAAAACATATTCATATTATGGCAGAAGCTTATGGCATACCTGTAATTCTTCATACAGACCACGCTAATAGAAAGTTATTACCTTGGATAGATACCCTATTAGATGCTAGTGAAAAACACTACAAAGCTTATGGCAAACCTCTATTCTCTTCTCATATGATAGACCTTTCAGAAGAACCAATAGAGGATAATATTGCAACTTGTAAAGAGTATCTTGAGAGAATGTCTAAAATAGATATGACTTTAGAGATAGAATTAGGTGTTACAGGTGGAGAAGAAGATGGTGTAGATAATAGTGATATTGATAATGCCCTACTCTATACTCAACCCAAAGAGGTTGCTTATGCTTATGAAGAACTTAGCAAAATAAGTCCTAATTTTACAATCGCAGCATCATTTGGTAATGTTCATGGAGTATATAAACCTGGTAATGTATTCCTTACTCCAAAAATATTAGATAACTCTCAAAAATTTATAGAAGAGAAGTATCAAACCTCTAAAAAACCTATAAATTTTGTATTTCATGGTGGTTCTGGTTCAGAATTATCAGATATTAGAGAGGCTATTGAGTATGGTGTAGTAAAGATGAATATTGATACCGATACACAATGGGCTTTTTGGGCTGGGACAAAAGATTACGAGCTAAAATATAGAGAGTATCTACAATCTCAAATCGGAAACCCTGATGGAGAAGATAAACCAAATAAAAAATATTATGACCCACGAAAATGGCTTAGAGAGGGTGAAATATCTCTAAAAAATAGACTTAAGCGTTCTTATGAAGATTTGAATGCTATTGGTAGAAATTGATAGCATTAGGTTGGAAATAATATTTATTTTCGTTTATACATCAAAGTCGGAGTCAGGAGACCCCGACCTACATCATTGAATATTATTTTATAATTCATAATTAAATTTTAGCATAAAATAATAAATAAAAAAATATAAATATTATATTTCACAACATATATCCAATATACAAACAATTCTCGTAGGTCGGAGTGTCCTCACTCCGACAATTATTTTCAATAAAATAATATTTATTTTCGTTTA
>FRYL01000017.1_pt1 | contig 6060 bp, 7 predicted proteins | sample 1057401 | NCBI WGS metagenome assembly FRYL01 (sample SAMEA4473313, study PRJEB15554) | hydrothermal vent metagenome | biome: marine basaltic hydrothermal vent biome; feature: marine hydrothermal vent; material: water | place: Pacific Ocean | collected 2011-06-14/2011-07-23 | depth 1199 m
TATTGAGAAGTTAATAAATAAAAAGTATGAGAATTTTAAAAAGTTATATCCTGAGTATAAAGATTATAATCACCATTTAGGATTAGCAAGTTTCAATATAAATGAAGGTGTCAAAGAGTTAGCATCTCAAAATAAGGTTATGCTACTTCAGAGAAAAGGTGATATTATAGAGACTATTATGCCGTAATTGTATTATGTATGATTATCGTAGGTCGGAGTATCCCTACTCCGACAATTTCTATAATTGTTTATTAATAAGATAAGATATTTTTTTATATTTAATATATGTCGGAGTCGGAGACTCCGACCTACGGGGGTGTTTAATTTATATCAAGTTTAGGCAAAAATCAAAAAAGTTTGACAAAAGTAAGTATGACTTTATACTAATTTTAGTATAATTAATTTTAATAATTAAATAAAATATTGATTTTATTATATATATCATAAGATAACTTATTAAATGCCATACCCATAGCTTTTACTACTGCTTCATTATCCTTTTGATGTTTTACTTTGATATTAAAATGATAAATTGTTTGCTTATCTAATCTTTTATTATATATTTTATAAGTAGATTTTAGCTCTACTTCTTTGCCATTTGATATAAATTTAGTAATTATAATTTTGATATTTATATCTGGTAGCTTTGATATGCTCCATGGATACTCTACAATATTTGATAATGGGAGTCTATCTTGAATATAATTTATTATCTCTTTTTGTAATCTTTTATCTATTTCACCTATCCATAGGGCATCACTTTTGTACTCTATTTTGCTCCCTTTAGATATTGCTAATTTCCTAGATAATAGATACTCTGGAATATCTATTTGAGAGATACCTATACTCTTTTTGATATTTTTTGTATGAATGATATTAGGAGTATTCATACCTATTAGATAATTAGATGATGTACAGCTATTGAGTAGTAGTAAAATAGTAATTATTATAACTTTTTTTATCATTTTAATCTCCAAATATTAGTGAATTAGGTTTTTTATTAAGTTTAGTTGCAAATTTATTCATTGATATAGATGCTTCTGTAAGTTGTTTGAGCATATCAGAGAATTTACTAGCTAATATTGATTTTTCTCCATCTCCATCAGTAATTTTTCTTATAGAGATTATTAATTTATCTAACTCTTTCATAGTTTTATTGAGAGAGTAGGGGAGTCTTTTAGTATCTTTTTGAGCTAATATCTTATTTAATAGAGATGCACTATTTCTAAACTCTACTAATAGATTTTTAATTGGTTTATTGCTATTATCTATAAGCTTAGTTGTAGATATTAATAGCTCTTCTATTGGAAGATTTTTGAATTTATTCATCATAATATTAAGATTTTTCATCATTTCACTCTCTTTTTGTCTATATGTAGGGAATATGAAATTATTGTTTGTTTCTGCTATAATAGTTCTATTTTTATCATTTTTTACAAAATCTAAATCTATAAAAATAGTATTTGTAATTGGATTTTCACTATCTACTCTTGCCCTTAATCCTGATTTTACAGCATCTTTTAGATTATCAAATCCACTCTTGTATCTAATATTCTTATCATAAAAGGCAGATGTGTCAATAGTTGTATCTAATCTTGTTTTGATTTTTTTATCTTTAATATCATAATTAAAATCTATATTTGTAACCTCTCCTACAATATAATCATTAAATTTTATACTTGCATACTGATTTATATGAGACATTTTATCATCAAATTCCATTATAAATTTTTTGATATAATTTCCCCCCACACCCAACTTTTTATTTAAAGATGCCGAACGGCTTTGATATAGCGTAAATCTATAATCTTTTGGTATTTTTATATCTTCTATCTTGAAATTGGTAGAAAATTCTAACCCACCCTTTAATATATCGCCTAGTGGTGCAAGATTTATATTAAAGTTACTATTTTCAAAGTTAATATCTACTGCACTTTTTATCCAAAATTTACTACTAATATTTATATATTTTGTATATTTACTCTCTATTAAAATAGTAATATTCATACTCATATCATCATTGAGTTCTACTTTACTAATAGTACCAACCTCTATATTTTTATAAAATACAGGACTATCTGGAGTTACATTTATATGTGATTTATTTGTTGTGAGTGTATAATATACTCCATTGGTTCTAGTTATATAAGGCTCATTTAATCCTTGAAATACTTTTTTAAATGAGTTATCTTTTTGAGTATATAGACCAATATAAGCACCTGAAATAAGAGTTTCTAATCCTGATATACCATTACTATCAACTTTTGGTTTGACTATCCAAAATTGTGTTTTATTATTTAAATACTTTTTTGTTCCTTTATTCATCTCTACAAGGACAACTACACCATCACTATCATCATCTAATAAAATTTTAGTAACCTCTCCAATATCAACATTTCTATATCTTACTTTACTCTTTACTTTTAATCCACTACTTGATTCAAAATATATTTTAATATTTTTCCCTTTTTCTGAAAAGTGTTGATATAGTAATGATATACTAATTAAAAAAGCTATAATTGGTACTATCCAAATTGATGTTAATAATCTAAGTCCAAAATTTCTTTTAATTATCGGTTTTTTCATACTTATTTATCCTTTATATTTAATCCATAGAACGACTATCAAATGATAATGCAGAGAGTAGGGTAAAAAATACCATAATAGAAAATGCTGTTGATGCCTCTCCTGCAATAATCTCTATATTATCAAGATGAACTAAGGATACTAAAATAGCTACTACAAATACATCAATCATAGACCAAGGACCAATAACTGTAATATAGAATATTCTATGCCTAATATGTGGGTCTTTATGAGTATTTAATTTTGTAGCAATAATTAAGTATATTAATAGAATAAACTTAATTATAGGTACAAATACAGATGCAAATAGAATAATTAATGCAATACTATAAGAACCACTCTCATATATCTCTATAATTCCTTCTATAATATTACTCTGTGTAGTAATTCCAAATTGAGTAATTATAAGCATAGGATATAGATTAGCAGGAACAAAAGCTATCATAGCTGTTATAAGATATGCTATTGTACTATTTAGACTATATTGTTTATTTTTATATATCTTTTTATTGCATCTTCTACACTCTATCTCATCACCTGTATCAATATTTACAGCTTCGCACTTATGACATCTTATAATATTATTTTTCACTATAAGCCTTATCATATATCTGCCATAGATTAAATATTTTAATATTATTGATTATATAAATATCTAATAGTATAAATAGAGATAGTGAATAAAAAGATATATCAAGTGATATATCAAAACTATCAATTAATTTAACTAATGCAACCAAAACACTAATTAAAAATATATCTAACATATTCCAATGCCTAAGAGTAGATATTAAAACCAACATCTCTTTTGTATATTCTTGTAATATCTTCATCTTCAAAAATATAGCGATAAATAGATATAAAAATATAGATAATAGAGGCACTATAAAGATAAAAATAGTAATAAAAATAGCTACAATGTAATATCCCATATCAAATAGGCGAAAAAGCATAGATAAAATATTTAAATTTTCATAATTATCCATCAGCTCTATTTTAATAATAGTAAAAGAGTTTGCAATAATAAAAAAAATTATAGCAGATATAGTAATAGCCAAAAGTCTATCTATCATTTTATCATCACTTCTTTTATAAAGCATTGCATTACATCTATTACAGTGTGCTTGTAAATTTGTAGATAATTCTATAATAGTATGTACTTCATTACATTTATGACATATTACCAATTTATCTAAATCTTTATAATCTATCTCTTAGCTCCTCTACACTTACTATTGCACTCTTATCATCTGCACTAAATCCCCAATTTACCATCAAATAATCAATATTAGCACTCCTACTTGCCAATAAATCACGACTACCATCACCAATAAATATAGCATCATCATTAGATATATCTAATTCATCTAAAATCTTAAATAGCATATCGGGACTAGGCTTACCATTCTCTACCTCATCTTGAGATACGATTATATCAAAAAGCTCTAAAATTCCTAAAAATTTTAGAGATGAAATAGTAGAAACTCTATAAGCATTTGTAGCAATTGCTAACTTCTTATTATTTGCTTTTATATCACGAAGCATATCTATAATACCATCATATAATATTAACTCTTTATGATGATTTTCACTATAATATTGATTAAACCACTCTTCATGAATTGGCTCAAACTCCTCTATATTATAAAAATGCTTTGCAGGATTTAGAGTATGATTATTAACATCTTTTAATATCTCCTCACTACTCATTGGCTCTAAACCCAATTTCTCTCTTACAAAATTAATGGCATTAGCTATGGTAATAGAACTATCAATTAAAGTCCCGTCCATATCAAATATATAAAGCTCCTTTTTTATAATAAAGCTCCTATTCTCTCACCAAACTTAACACTTTTCCCAGCCTTTACATCGGGAATAATAGCATCTTTTTGAGATAACATCACAATAGTAGAACCCATCTTAAAGTACCCAAAAAGCTCACCAATTTTTAATTTTAAATCACTATATTCATAATATGACTCTTCTTGAATTTTAGCATTTGTTATAACTCTCTCTTCAAATGTAACTACCATCTGCCCCACATTCAAAGCCCCAACCAATATTAAAAAGTGTATTTTATCTTTTCTATCTTTTACCTTTATTACAACTCTCTCATTCTCAATAAATAGATTTTTCTTCTTGTTGAGGTAGCGATTATTTACAGGATATAATTTACCAGGGATATGAGATAGACTCAACACCTCTAAATCCATTGGAATATGGTATCTATGATAATCTTTTGGCGAGAGATAAAAGTTTATGAACTCACCATCTTCTAATAGTTTATCAAACCCTGTATATTGTTTGCCCAAGAGCTCATCAAGCTTATACTCCATACCTTTAATCTGATAAGCATAACCATCTTTTATCTTACCACAATCACTAATAAGTGCATCAACAGGTGATATTAGAGTATATTTTGGATTTATCTCTCGTGGAGTTTTAAACTCTCTTGTAAAAAGCTTATTTAGTGTTGTATAACTATTAGGAGTATCAAACTCACTCATATCAAGCCCCATAAATGTAACATAACCTTTATTAATTAGAGTCTGAATTGGTTTAGAAAACTCTCTATTAGCAAATTTACCAAAAATTTGTGATATATAAGAAGTGATGTGCTGTTTGGACATCTTGAACCTTTTTTTATAGCATTATATCATATCTATTTTACAACATACTTTAAGCAACCAAAAGATATAATTCAAATTCTAAAATGATCGCGTAACTCAGTGGTAGAGTACTTCCTTGACATGGAAGAAGTCGTTGGTTCAAGTCCAATCGTGATCACCATATAAATTAAAGTAATTCAAATGAATATCCTAAAAAATATTAAACCTCCACTCAATGGAGAAGATTTTACAACACTTCTTAATCATAAAAATATAAAAATAGTTAGAATTATAAGTTCTGATAAATTAGATATTGTAGAGTATATTCAAGAAGAAGATGAGTGGGTATTAATTATTGAAGGAGAAGCAACTATTATTATGAATAATCAAAAGTATAATCTCATAAAAGGAGATACTCTATTTATACCTTCAAAAACTAAACATATTATTGAAAATGTAAAAAGTGCTACAATATGGTTAGCTATTCATATCTTTTAACTTTTTTAACATTAAAAAAATAAAATATATATAAAAGAAAATAAACTTTATATAAATTTAATGCTACCATAGGTCGGAGTCTCTGACTCTAACCTACAAATATATGATATTTATTATAATTTTGTTTTAGCACCCACTCTATTTATTAAATACAATACTTGTTTCGGTTCAATTATCATACTGGAAAACAAAAGTACAAGAGCAATAGTGTTTAAATACAATACTTGTTTCGGTTCAATATTTAAAGAAAAAAGAGAAGTGCAAAAACAATGCAAGTTTAAATACAATACTTGTTTCGGTTCAATGTATTTATTTGTGGTGCAATAAGTATCACATAAAAAGTTTAAATACAATACTTGTTTCGGTT
>FRYL01000041.1_pt2 | contig 5807 bp, 3 predicted proteins | sample 1057401 | NCBI WGS metagenome assembly FRYL01 (sample SAMEA4473313, study PRJEB15554) | hydrothermal vent metagenome | biome: marine basaltic hydrothermal vent biome; feature: marine hydrothermal vent; material: water | place: Pacific Ocean | collected 2011-06-14/2011-07-23 | depth 1199 m
TGATAAGAGTTGGTACAGTAGTCTAATAGAACCTTATGATATTTGTGATAAGATTATTAATATATTTGAACTCTTTCATGGAGATATAAATATCCTAAAGCTCCTAGAGTTTGCTTCAAAGTTTCGTGATATTCCTACATTTTTGGAAGAGTTCAAAAATTCATCATTAGAGATTTCTAGTAATACAATCCATGGTGCTAGAATTATGACAATACATGGTTCAAAAGGATTAGAGTTTGAACATGTGATATTAGTAGATAGAAGTGGTAAAAAATCTAATGATACAACTGCAATGATATATAATTATAGCGATGATTTAGAGATTGATAAAGTAGCATTAAGATATGCAAAGAGAGATAATTTTGATGATAATTACCAAGAGATTTTAGCTAATCGTAAAGAGTTAAATCAAAAAGATGCCCTAAATGTATTATATGTAGCCCTTACTCGTGCCGTATCATCTATGATAATTATCAAAAAGCCAAAAGAGTCTATATTTGATATGATTGATATTACCCCAAAAGGAGTATTAGAGATAGATAAACCAAAACCAAAAGAGAAAACAGCACAAAGTAGAGATATAAACATATCATACTATGGAAAACAAAATAAGAAAAATAGTGATGAAGATATTGTAGAAAATTCACAAGCTATAAATTATGGATTAGCACTTCATTATACTTTGGAGATGTTGCAAGATTTGGATAGTAAATTTATAGAGAGTGCAATGAACTCCACTACTAATAGATATGGAAATATTATAGAAAAAGATATTTTAGCAGATATTAAAAAGAGAACTCTAAGCCTCGTAGATAATATTGAGTTTCAAAATTTATTAAAAGATGCCAAAATATACAAAGAAATATCCATTAGCTTTGAGGGAGATATAAAACAGATAGATTTACTATTAGAGTATAAGAATAGTTATATAGTAATTGATTATAAGAGTTCTAAAAAGTATCATATTAAATATATAGCACAAATTAAAGAGTATCAAAAAGCGATAGAGAGTATAACGGGTAAGAATACAAAAGCGATAATTGTCTATATATTAGATAATGGGGTTGAGTTTGTTGAGCTAGTTTAACTCTTTACATATTAAAATTATGATAATATAAAAATAAAAAAGGATAAATATGAAAAAAGTAATCTTAGGAGTTAGTATCTTATCTATACTGGCACAATCAAATGGATGTCTATTGACTCAATCAAATGATTTAAATATTAGTTGGAAAGCATATAAGACATTTGCTAAAGTTGGAGTAAAAGGCAAGTTTAATGAGTTTAAGTATATCTCAAATGCAAAAGAGGGAAAAAACTTTAGAGAGCTTTTAGTAGGTTCTAAAGTAGTTATCAATAAAAGTAAAATAGATACAAATAATCCCTCAAGAGATAAAACTATTGTTGATAAATTTTTCAATCAATTAAATTCAGATATTTCTGGTAAAATTATTGATATAAAAGCAGATGAAAATAAAAATGGTAAAAGAGCTTATAGTGGTTCTCTTGATGTTAATATTACAATGAATGAAAAGACTCTAACTATTCCTATGAGATATAACTATAAAAATGAGAAATTTTCTGCTACTGGAGTAATTGATATTTTTGATTTTAATGGACAAAATGCATTAAGTAGTATAAATAAAAGTTGTTATCTTTTACACAAGGGTAAAACTTGGAGTGATGTAACTATTAGGTTTGAGACTAATATTAAAGCTTCTCTTTGTAATGCAAAGATTAAAAAAGTTAAATAATGAAAATATTTTACTATATATATACAAATCATAAAGCTACATTAGATAGAGTACGAAGAGGTGCAGTAATAATTAAAGCTTTAAACTCAAAAGGTTTTGAAGTGGAGGTTTTACTCAATGATTTTCGTGCAGGATTAGAGGCTAAGGAGTATGGTATAGCCTCTTTTGTAAATATTGAAACTATTTTAGATGTAGATGTATTAGTTCATCAAGAAGATATAGTAATTTTGGATACTCCTGAAGATGATAAAGGTAAAATAGCTGATTTTGTAAGAGAGTATAAAAAGGTATTTAGAGTTGTAGATGATAATAGTAGTTCTAAGTATGGTGAAGAGATTATCAATTTATCAAACTCCATGATAGTAGATGAAGAGTATCAGAAAGAGTCTAAAAAGATAGATAGGGTTCTATTTTTTTATGGTGATAGCGACTCTACAAAAGAGATTCTAAAAGAGTTTGAGATATTTAAGAATAATAACTTTGACTTGCTTTTAGGTAACTATTTTTATTTAGGATATGAAGATGAGTTAAAAGAGTTTTTTAATTATATTTATGAATCAGATGAGTATATTAATAGAGTTTCATCATATCAAAATGTAGTAACTTACTCTCTTCAATGTGCAGTTGAGGCAAAAATCTCCAAAGCCTCTGTTGTTCTTATTACTTTAGATGAAAACTATAAAAATATAGCTAAGAGTTATAATATTGCTGTTATTGATAAATTAGATGATTTATTGATAGAAAAGAGTCTTAAAAATCAAAAATTAAACCAAAAAAGTATTAATGATAATATTAAAATAATTTTAAAGTTTATAAAGTCATAATGGGAATATTCCCATTATAACTAATCTATAAATCTAGCTTTAGAGTTGATACACCTCTTGCATCCACAATAAGAACATAAGCATTTAAAATTTCTAATAACTCCTAATATTCTTATGCTTCTCCATCATCATATCACCCTTTTTATGCAATACAAAAAACCCCTCATTATTAGCCTTTTTCACCAACTCATCTTTGATAGTAAATCCTGCCACTGCTCCATATATTTTAAAATCTTTATAGTTTGGAAAAGTTCTCTAAAATTAGCTATCTGCTTAGTTTTTAAGTTATCTATATCTTTATTTCGTATCTTATTTTTTATCTCTACAATCAATACACTATTACCATTAAACATAATAATATCATACTCACCTTTTAAATCATGTCTTGCATATTGATATAAAATCCTCTCTATATTATCAAATTTCAATCCTGCCACACTTTTATCTCTATTTAAAATATTATAAAAATAATCTTCTGTAATCTCGCCTTGAGTTCTACTAATACCATCTATATTTATTGATAAGTTTTTAGAAAATGTTTTTAACTCTTCCATACTTTTTTGTGATTTAATATAATTTTGCTCTATTAACTCTTTTGTTTTTTGAAACTCTTTATCTGTCTCTTTAAATTGCTCACTTGTCTCTTTAAATCTTGTATCTGTCTCCTGAAATCTAGTATCTGTTTCCTGAAATCTTTGAGCAGTATCTTTTTGTAACTCTTTTATCTCTAATATAGCTTGTGCTAAATCCTCTTTTGTTACCATAAAACAACTCCTAATATATTTTTAATATATTAAATCATAAATCTATATCACTTAACTCTTTATATTTTTATTACCTTATCTATAAAATCATTCGGTGTATATTCTTACTCGTTCCATCCTATCTGAGACTGTGAAACAAGTTAAATCCCTCTTCTCTTCTTTAGTTTTTCTACTATAGCAGATAAATTAAAATTAGATTTTTGAGAGTTGTTTTATTTTAAAAATTATAAAACTTTGCTTATAATTTATATTTTAGGAGGGTGATTAGTTAGCAAAAAATTAAGAAAAGAGAGAAATTACTCAAGAAGAGTTGGCTAAAATGGTTATCTAGGGCATATATCTATTGTTGTTCTAAATGATGTTTTAAATCATTTAGGATATAAGTTAGATATTAAAGCCAATAACCCTTTTATTAGTTAATTTTTGGTTTAATATTGCCCTTTATTTATTTAAAATTTATTCAAATAAAACTGTAATATTTTTATTCTCATTACAAGGAAGATATATATTATAATCTGTCCAAATTGGACTACCTCCAAGTCCTTTAGCTTGAATATCTATATATCTATCACATAAAAATGTTTTAAAGCTTTGTGTAGAATAAGACTCAATAGAAAAATCTTTTCCACCTATAAAATCACTACCCCAAGTATAACTATTACTATCTTTAATATATAGTTGATATATACCATCTCGTGAAACATAGAAATCTGTTTTATTATAAATTTGTACAGTTGCATATTTTAATGCAGTTATATCATCAGATATTATAGATTGAATAGTCTTTATATAACGATTATCTTTAAGTACTTCTGTATGTGCAGCATTTATAAGCTCTCCTGATATATTTTCACTGTAATTAGGTATTTGAATAATTTTATCAGCTTTATCTAAATTTGTTGAAAAAGTTTTATCTAATTTTGTTACCTCTTTATCATATTTAAATACTCCATCTTTCAAAGTTGGTGAGAATATTATTCTAAAAGGTTTAAGTTCATCTAATCCCATTTGGCTACCAATATATACATTACCATCACCTTGTGAATAATAATTACCAGTATCAAAACTATTTAACCCATCACTATATCCTAAATGATAAACTTTTATATCTTCATACTTATTGCCTATATTATAAGAATCATTTAATTGAGATATATCCAAACTATCACTTGCTAAATTAATACCTGCATTTTTTGTAGCAGAAGTATATTTTGATGCACCTATTCCACCTAAATGAGGAGTATCTAAAGTTATAAATTTTATAATATTTTTTGTCTCTTCATTTTGAATATAAGCACGACTTGCAAGTCCTCCCATAGAGTGACCAATTAAAATATAATCATCAATTCCAGTAATTTTACTAATTTCATCTATTACTTTCTTAAGTTGATAACCCTGTGCATCAAAAGAGAGTTGATTATTATGAGAAAAATTTATCGTAAATACTTTTTGATTATAAAATCTATCTTGTTTAGTTTTATTATTAGACGTAGCATCTTCACCTTTTTTTCCGTTTGATGCCCATTTAATACTTGTTATTTCAAATTGACCTTTTTTCAGACCATATACATATTCTTTTTGATATGAGCGTAAATTTCTATCTCTAAATTTATCTAATGAATCTATATCTGTAAGTTTATTACAATATAATTTTTCATCTAACCAAGCACCATCCCAACACAATTCACTATCATCAATCTTTATATCAATAGCAATTTCTACATAAGAACCATCTTCTACTCCCATCTGTTTTGAAAGTCTTGGTGCTATCTTTTCCCATGTAGAAGCACCACTATTAAGACCATGTACTAATATGATATTTGTACCATCTCTCTTTATATCTATAAGTGCTTCTGTTGCTAAACTACTTGCAGGTTTAATTTTATATTTTTTACAAAGATTAATAAATTCTTGAGAGTTTAAAAATCCATTTAATATTTCTGCTTTAGAAGTACCTCTATTGAGTTTATTCATCCAGTTAGTAATACCTCCAATATCACCTTCTCTATCAAAAAATGATTTATATAAAATATCTATATAAGTTTTATTATCTATATCTCTATTTTTAAACTCTTCTGAAAAAATAAATCCTTTAGCAATATCTGCTCCACTTTTTGTTCCATTTGTTAAATATTTTACCCAATTATTTAATCCTGTTGTATCAGGATTTCTATTAAGCACTTTTTGATAAAATCTTGTAACAAAATTAATTACATCATTGAAATTTGCTTTGATACCATAATTTGAACAAAGATTAAGAAACTCTTGAGAACTTAAGAAACCATCTAGAACATATGCTTTAGAATTACCATTATTTAGTTTGTTCATCCAATTAGCAATACCACCACTATCACCTTTTCTGTTAAAGAATGATTTATATAATATCTCTAAATATTCTATATCTGTTACATTTCTATTTCTAAACTCTTCTGAAAAAATAAATCCTTTAGCAATATCAGACCCAC
>FRYL01000013.1_pt1 | contig 4878 bp, 3 predicted proteins | sample 1057401 | NCBI WGS metagenome assembly FRYL01 (sample SAMEA4473313, study PRJEB15554) | hydrothermal vent metagenome | biome: marine basaltic hydrothermal vent biome; feature: marine hydrothermal vent; material: water | place: Pacific Ocean | collected 2011-06-14/2011-07-23 | depth 1199 m
ACTTTTATCAAAATTTTTATTAGCTAAATAAAAACTTCCAAACCCTTTACTTTGTCGTGTTCCAAAATTATTATTAGCTAAAAAGGCTTCAAAGTTATTTTTAATAATTTCTAATATTTTAGATTTAAAAGAGAAAAATTCTATATCAAAATTTCTATTACTCTCTTTAAATTTTTTATCTTTTCCATCTCCCATATTTCCAAAAAATAGAGGGTCTTTATCATCTATTGCTTTAGGAGTTGAAATATTTTGTGCTATTTTTACCTTATAATCCAAAGCCCTCTCTTGCCCACCAATCAAAAAACTTTTATAATCAATATTCTTTTTCTCAAACTGCTCCAACAAAAACCTATCCAACTTAGGCTTCAACTCCGTAGCTCTTAGTGTCGCCCCACTCTGCTCACTCTGAAAATGAATTATGGGGGTATGCTGTTTTAATGTAAAATTTAATTTAAATTTACTCATTTTTTCTCCTTATTTATAAAATATTTAGCAATAAATGAAGAGATAATAGCACCTATAATAGAGAGTGCTATCCACCAATTATTCTCCAATCTATCACCAAAAACATTCATTCCAAAAAAACCAGCTACAAGTGTAGGTGGGATAAGATATGTTCCAAGTTTTGTTAGCTTTGATAGCTCCTCTTTCTCCTCTTTCTCTTCAAGTATAAAAGCATAATTATTTAAAGTAGCTATTTCACGAGTTAAGTCATCTATATCTCTTTTGATATTTAAAATATCTATCGCTTTATCATAAAGCTCTATGCCTTGGTCTTGTGCTGTTACCTCTTTGAAATATAATTTATTTACAAATCTTAGATAGTTTTTATAGAGTATAGAGATTTTTTGTGTGGTATCTTTATCTGATTTAATATCAGAAATAGCTGTAACCTCATCTGAAAATCGTAATAGTGAAGCTCTTTGAGCCAACAAGAGTGTGACCATTTGGAAATACATAGTTTTCATATGAGGCAATGGCAAAATAGTGCGTGTATAATCACTGCTTTTACTTAAACAGACAAAGGAGTAACGAGTAATCCCATAAAAAGTTCCATATCTACTCCATCGTTTATAAGTTGCTTTGCTTATAAGCTCTCTATGCATCTCATTATCTTGAACAGTCATATCCTTAGCATCTATAAATACATACTTATACCAATTTTCATATTGGATACTCTCTTTTGTATAATCTGCAAAAGCATCATTCCCATACCAACAAAGCACAAACATTCTATCATCTATAATTGGTTGTAAAAAGTATCTATCCTTTTTGGATTTATCAGTAGTAAAACTCTCTCCTAAAATATCAATAATATACCTAGCAAGTTTTATCTCTTTATACTCATCACAAAAACACTCTTCTACTCCATTTACTTTGATAGACTCTGGTAAAAAAGCACCTTTAGTAGGCTCGACACTAAAGCAATCTCCCAAAAATTGTGGATAAATTCTTCTTCCATATTCATTTATTTTTAAAACATCATCTATCTCTTTATAATTATAATTTTCTATCTCAAAAGAGAGTATCCCTACACCTGTATCAAAGAGTCTAAGATTAACTCCCTCTAATGTTAATTTATAGGGCTTTTTATCTTTAATCTTTAGTTCGAAGGTTGCATTGTTATTAAGTTTTTTTTCAAAATAGTAAGAGGTTGCACCTTTATTAAACTCTTGAGTATTAAATAGACTATCTTTAACAAAATCATAAAAATATACTATCTCATTATAGTCAAGATGATTTTCAACCTTAAATTTTTGATACTCCCACTTATCTTTTTCTAAATTTTCTTTTAACTCTTTATCTATTTTTACTCTTTTATCAAAGTCATATTTTTGATAAAACTCATGCTTATCACTTATATTATCCTCTATAATTTTATCAAATCTAAATGGAAACATAAAATTATGATAGCTAATTATCTCTGACATGTAAAATCCTTATTTAATCTTAAAACATTTTAGCTAATTTTAGATATAATTAAAATTAAAAAAGAGGTAAAAAATGATTTTAGTAACTGTTGTAAATAAGGGTATATATGATTTATCTCCTATTATATTTGAATTTAAAGATAAAATCCAAGAGCATATTATAGTTTATGATATTGATTACAAAGAGAAAAAGTTAGCAAAACGGTTAAAAAATAGTATTATCAAGATAAATGAAAAGTATAATATATCTAATAAAATATCATTTATAGAGGTAGATGAAGATAAAAAGGTGGATATGGTAAATATTCAAAAAAAGTTATCAAAATTAAAACCAAATAGATTATATTTAAATGCTACAAATTCAGATATATCTCTTGTTGTTGTTCTCTCTGGTTATATTTTAAATCAAGGTGGTAAGGTTATAGCTTATGATAAGGGTGATAATAGCTATAATATAATTGATAAAAATGGATTTGAAAATTATTATATAAAAGATAGTATGAATTTAGATGATTTTTTAATTTTTATGGATTATAATCTTATATCTGAAGAGGATAAAGAGTATATTATATCAAATAGAGAGAGTCTATTTTTTCTATTTCAAAACTTTCAAGATATGTTTATTATTCGTACTCTTCTACATAATAAGCAATTAAATAGGATTAAAACAAAATATAGAGCATATTATGAGCATATTCAAAAATTAAATTTAATTAATAATCCTGTATGTTTTGGGATTTTATTTGAAAAATTTGTATATCTTAAACTTATACAGTTTAATTTTGATGATATTAAGATAGGTGCGATAGTTGAATTTAATAATGAATATAGTAATGAGTTTGATATTTTAGCTATCAAAGATAATCATATATATACAATTGAGTGTAAAATTGGTGGGAATATAAATATTAAACCAAATGATGTAATATATAAAAGCGATTCTCTATTAGAACATTTTGGATATGATAGTAAAAGTATTATTATTAATATGCAAAAAGATAACCAACCTCTTAACTTCAAAGCCAAAATTTTAAAACGGGCAAGAAGTAGTAATATAGAGGTATATAATGAGTATAAATTTAATACCTCTGATTTTCATAATCTTGTTATGGAGTTTTTTGGGGTAAAGAGTCGGATATTTCTCCTTGGTGGGATAGATTTAGAGATGATAGAGATTAAGAATATATTAGATAAAAAGGGGTTAAAGTATAAAAATAAAAATCTATCTTGGGGGGCAAAACTTAGTAGTTATGGGCTTAATCATAAATATGAATTTGTAGGTATTGAACTTATTAAAGATATAGATTTGGATAATATCTCATATATAGATATTGACCATCATAATGAGCTTCAAGATAGAGATAGTTCTATATCTCAAATCGCAAATCTATTAAATATCAAATTAAATCGTTATCAAAAGTTAGTATCTCTTAATGATAGTGGATATATTCCTGCTATGATAGATTTTGGTGCAACAATAGAAGAGATAGAGGATATAAGAAAAAAAGATAGATATTATCAAGGGGTAACAAGTAGAGATGAGGAGTTAGCAGAGGAGTCTATCTCTCAAATGCAAAAAAAGGGTGATATTTATATAATCAAATCAAAAAGTGATAAATTTTCTCCAATAATAGATGAATTATATGGTAAAAATGTTATTATATATAGAGATAATGAGTTAAACTATTATGGTAGAAATATCAAAAGATTGGTAAAAAATTATCAAGATTTAATTGATAAAGCAGAGGCATATTATGGTGGAAATTATGGTTTTTTTGGCATTGCCAAAGATAAATTTAGTAAAAATGAGATATATAATATAAGAGATAATATTATCAAAATTTTGCAAAAAAAAAGTAACTAATTATTTGGGAATAATTGTTACTAGAGTATTATCTGCTACGACACACTTATATTGTGGGAAACTAGGAAGTACAAAGTTGGCATTACGATACTCAATATTATATATATCTTTCTCAATCCATTTTATAGCATTTAGCACATGCTTTTTGGTATAGTTTTTTAGTTCAAATACCCTTTGTAATAACCTTTCACCTGCGTGATACGAAATTCTCATTCTAATCCTTTTTTATAATCTATGAGACTCTTTGATTTGAGTATCTCTAGCCATCTCAGGCAACACAAATTACACCCATAACATAGGTGGCAAGAATAGAGTTGTAAGCTCTTCTACTTTTTCCATTTTTTATTTCTCCTTATATAATTAATAAATATTAATAGCTATTTCAAGCTACGCATAAATAGTTTAAGATTACTTTTTAGTCCATTACAACATCAAACTTCGCATAAAAGCATTGACTCTCCTTTCTTAAATATAGTAACACATAAATGGGTAATATCTTCTTGTCCATAGACTATCTATATCTCTATAATAATCATATTTCCAATCAAATAAAAACATTAATTCTCCTTTTTAAAATATATAAATTAGTAGCTATTTCAAGCTACGCATACATTAAATTTTTAGTCTAATACTTTTTTAGCAACACACAAACCAACTACAATTGCAGGTAACATTTAAATCCTTTTTTTTATATTATTTTTTTGAAAATCCTTGTTATTTGGATAATCTTAGCCATTTCAGGCAACTATTAACTACTAAAAGTTAATTAAAATTACTTACACAAAATAATTTTTATAATTTCACTAACCATTTAAAACTCCTTAGATATTTTTTTCTTCTATATGTCCAAACTTTGAAAATCCTTGTTATTTGGATAATCTTGACCATTTCAGGCAACTATTAACTACAAAAGTTAATTAAAATTACTTACACAAAATAATTTCTATAAAATCACAAATCATTTAAAACTCCTTAGATATTTTTTTCTTCTATATGTCCAAACTTTGAAAATTCTTGTTATTTGGATAATCTTGGCCATTTCAGGCAACTATTAACTACAAAAGTTAATTAAAATTACTTACA
>FRYL01000024.1_pt1 | contig 4139 bp, 3 predicted proteins | sample 1057401 | NCBI WGS metagenome assembly FRYL01 (sample SAMEA4473313, study PRJEB15554) | hydrothermal vent metagenome | biome: marine basaltic hydrothermal vent biome; feature: marine hydrothermal vent; material: water | place: Pacific Ocean | collected 2011-06-14/2011-07-23 | depth 1199 m
ATCTATTCTCTTTTGGTTTATCTCGTAACACTGTAGCTAAAACTTCACTAGCACCCACAATATCACCCTCTTTTACAAATTTTGCAATACTAAGAGCCTCATCAAAATAGAGGCAAGGTATCAAATTCCCCTCTGCTGTTAATCTTATACGATTACAACTCTCACAAAAATCGTGTTTATGTGGGTCAATCAATCCAAATTCATACTCTTCATCTAACATATAATTAAATGATGGACTTGCACCCTCTCGCCCTAAAGCTCGTATGGTATGCCCCTTTTTGACTTTTTCTAATATCTCTTTACCGTGCATTCCTCGTAAAGACTCTACTGCATGACGATTTTCCATATACTCTATAAATCTCACTTTTAAGTTTCTCTCTCTACAATAAGCAATAATATCAAGAATTTCACTATCATTAATACCCTTTAGAGGTACCATATTTATTTTGACTCCAAGTCCCACTTCAAGGGCTTTATCAATTCCTCTTAGAACCTGTTTTAAAACATCTTTTTGGGCTATTTGATGAGCCACTTCAGGCTTTAGAGAATCAAGTGAGATATTTAATCTTTTAAGTCCTGCATCTTTTAATCTTTGAGCCGTTGCTTCTAATAGATAAGCATTAGTTGTTAGTGCTAAATCAATATCAGGTTTATAGTTATGTATCATCTCTATAAATTTATCTAAATCTTCACGAAGAAGTGGTTCTCCACCTGTGAGTCTAATTTTAGTTATACCCTCATCAATTGCTACTTTTATAAATAGAAACAGCTCTTCAAAACTAAGTAAATTCTCTTTTGGAACCCAAGAGAAAGGTTTTTCTGGCATACAGTATTGACATCTAAAATTACATCTCTCAGTTACAGAAACTCTTAGATAATCAACTTTTCGCCCATGTCCATCTATTAACATATTTTATATTCCCAAATTTTTATATAAGGGTAGCTTAATATTTATAATATGTTACTTAATTATATTTACTCTATATCCCCCACTCTGTTAATATTACAGATATAATCGCATCAAAAGCTATTACAAAAAATATAGAATTAACAACACTTGCTGTAGTTTGAGTACCGATACTCTCTGTATCTTGTGTTACTTGCATTCCACGAAAAGCACCTATCATAGATATTAATATAGCAAATATAAATCCTTTTAAAATACCTATCCAAAAGTGTCTAATATCAAGAACCTCTTGAACTCTTATAATAAATTGAGTATAAGATATATCCAATATCATATTAGAGGCAAACATACTTCCCATAATTCCCATAATATCTGCAAAAAATATTAAAAGTGGTAATGAAATGATTAGAGCAATTACTCTTGGAAGTACCAAAAAATAGTATGGATTAAATCCCATACTCTTCATAGCTAAAATCTCTTCAGTAATATTCATCGCTCCAATTTGAGCAGTATATGCTGAACCACTTCTCCCTGCTACTACAATAGCAGTAATCATAGGTGCAAGTTCTCTTGTAATAGATATAGAAGCCATATCTACAATAAATATATCTGCCCCAAATTTGGCTAATTCAACAGCACTTTGATACGATATAACAAGCCCCACTAAAAATGTAGTAAGTGCTACAATAAGCAAAGCATTCATACCTGAGCGTTCTATGTGATATAATATCTCTTTATATCTAATATTACGAGGAGAAATAAAATATCCTAAAAATGCCAATAGAGTATGAGCAGAAAAAGATAAATATGAAGTAAAAGTAGAGTAATATTCCATAGTAGATTTTCCAATATAGTAAAAGAGATTATCTTCTCTTTTTTTTCTATTTTGAGTAGTATAATTATCTTTGATTAATCCATATAATTTCTTTTGCTCATCACTATAACCTACTACTTCAATATTGTTATCTACTTTAAATTTATCATAAAATTGAATAAAAAGAAGAACTCCTACACTATCAAAAGAGTTAATATTAGAAAAATCCCAAACTATATCACCATCTATTTTAATAGATTTTAACTCTTTTTCTATCTCTATTTGATTATACAAATTCCAATCACCTTCTGATATAATTTTAATTCTATTATTAATATTTTGAGTTTTTAAATATTTCATACTAATTAAATCATCTCTTTTAATAATCTTAACTCTATCTCTTCACTCATATTTTATCCTACTACTCTCCCTCTCTCTCTGCTGTGAAACTTAAAGACATCTCTTTCTCCATTTTCATAATCTCATCAGAACCATCTATTGCTATACTTTTATCTACTTCTAGCTCTTTATCATCTATCTTGTTAGTATAATCTATCTTATTTAAGATAGATTTAATTGTATTTATTCTAGCTTTTTTCTTATTATTAGCTTTAATAATTGTCCATGGAGCAGAACGGTTATGAGATGCCATAAGCATTGAAAATTTAGATACAGTATATTTATCCCAAAACTTTTGTGCTAACTGATCAACAGGTGAGAGTTTATGTTGTTTTAATGGGTCTGTTTTACGACTCTCAAACCTTTTTGATTGTTCATCTTTACTAATTGAGAGATAAAACTTAAATAAGATTATTCCTTCACTAATTATCATATTTTCAAATTTAGGTACTTTTTCCAAAAAATCTAAATGTTGTTGTTGTGTACAAAAATTCATAACAGTCTCTACTCCTGCACGATTATACCAACTTCTATCCATAATTACCATCTCTCCAGCCGATGGTAAATGTGTAACATATCTTTGAAAATACCATTGACTTCTCTCTACATCACTAGGTTTTTCAAGTGCTACAACTCTTAATCCCCTTGGATTAATATGTTCTGTAATTCTTCGTATTACCCCACCCTTACCTGCTGCATCTCTCCCTTCAAACAGTATAAGTACTTTTAGTCCATTATTCTTAACATAAGTTTGAAGTTTAAGTAACTCTACTTGAAGTTTTACAAGCTCCTTTTCATACTCAATAGTCTCAATTTTTCTCCAAACTGCTACTCTATTTTTTCTCTTTTTTTTCTTTTTCTTTTTTGCTATTAACTCTTTATCTTCTACTATTTTTTTCTCTTTTTTACTCATAAAATCTACCTTTATTTATTTAATCTTATATCTTACCATATTTTAGCTTTTTAACTGCATTTTCTATACTATCTTGTCTCATAAAATGCTCTCCTACCAAAAAGGCATCTGCACCTACACTACTAAGTTCTACTACCATCTCATGAGTAGTTATTCCACTCTCTGCTACAATAATTTTACCATTTGGAATAAGAGGAATAAGCTTACTACTAAGAGTCATATCCATCTCAAAAGTCTCTAAATTACGATGATTAATACCTATAATATCAGCCCCTGCAAATATAGCTTTTGTTAAATCTGCTTTATCATGAATTTCTACTAATGCTTCCATTCCAAGATGTCTTGTATAATCAAGTAACTCTTTAAGCTCCTTTCTACTAAGTGCTGTGGCAATTAAAAGCACAAAATCAGCTCCATAGACTAAAGCCTCTACTAATTGATACTTATCTACAATAAAATCTTTTCTCAAAAGTGGCATAGGCACATATCTTCTAATTGCACCTAAATACTCTTTATTTCCCTGAAAATAGTGAGGTTCTGTAAGAATTGAGAGTGCATCAGCACCACCTAACTCATACTCTTTAGCTATCATTATAGGGTCAAAATCTTCTCTAATTACACCCTTACTAGGACTAGCTTTTTTAACTTCAGCAATAATTCTATATGGATTCTCTTCAGTTGATTTTAATGCACCTCTTACATCTTTTGGAGCAAATGGATTATAGGCCAATGAACGCCCTAACCAATCTACTGGAAACTCTATCTTTCTCTTCTCTAAATCATCTTTTGTTTTTCTAATAATTTCATCTAATATCACAATGTTACCTTTATCTCTTATATTGATGATATTCTACTCTAAAATATATGACACTTTGTTGATTTTATAATTTCTTATGTTATAATTATATACTATTTTATCTCAAAAAATTAAAATCAAAAAAGGATTCTATTATATTAAAAAACAAATTAAATCAAAAAGTAAATTTAATAGAAAATTCAATTATAAATTTTGCCTACTTTATTAATACCTCAACCTATTATCAAAAAAAGAAAAAATTTTTTTATAATTTATTAGAGAATGATAACTATAAATATAAACACTATTT
>FRYL01000029.1_pt1 | contig 2548 bp, 2 predicted proteins | sample 1057401 | NCBI WGS metagenome assembly FRYL01 (sample SAMEA4473313, study PRJEB15554) | hydrothermal vent metagenome | biome: marine basaltic hydrothermal vent biome; feature: marine hydrothermal vent; material: water | place: Pacific Ocean | collected 2011-06-14/2011-07-23 | depth 1199 m
TTAAAACTTTTTCCAAAATGAAGCACTACATAATATAAATATTGTATAACATTCCAATCTACCTATTATCATGACAATTGTCAAAAATATTTTGTCAAAGAGTATAGTTCAGAAATTCTTAGACTTTGGGTTGCATTGAGTGATTATCAAACCGATTTAAAAATATCTGATGGAATATTAAAGCAGACAGCAGAGCAGTATAGAAAAATTAGAAATACATTTAGATTTTTATTAGCAAATATAGATGATTTGGAAGAGATTGTATCTATTGAAAAATATGGCGAACTTGATAGATGGATTTTGAATAAAGCAAAAGCAGTATTTGCAGAGGTTAAATCAAACTTTGATGATTACGATTTCTTACGAGGATTTGCAGTTTTAAATAACTTTATTACTAATGAGCTAAGTGGTATATATATGGATATTTCAAAAGATAGATTATATTGTGAAGCAAAAAACAGCGATAGCAGAAGAGCCTCTCAATCGGCTATGCTTTTAATCTCAAAAAGTATGTTAGGATTAATCGCACCAGTCCTTACATATACAGCAGATGAAATTATAGAGTATGCACCTGCTATTTTTAGAGGTGATATGAAGAGTATATTTGATTTAGAATATGCCCAACTTCCAGAAGTAGCAAGTAGTTTTGAAGATGAAAATATTTTATTAATTAGAGAAAAATTCTATGAAGAGATAGATAAACTTAAGAAAGCAAAAATTCTCAAATCAACTCTTGAAGTGGAACTAATTGGCGATATAGATAATATGGCAATTAAAAATATGCAAGATTTAGAAGATTGGTTTGTGGTATCTAAATTAGCCCCAACTTCAAACTCTGATGAGTTAGCGTCATTTGAAGTAGATGATAAAAAATATACAATAAATAAAGCATCAATGCACAAATGCCCTAGATGTTGGAAATTTACAAGTGAAGAAGAGGATAAAGCTTGTGATAGATGTGAGAGAGTTGTATCTTAATGTTTGATATGAGTAAGCCTATACAAAACGAGGTGGTGATTGGTGCTATTATAGTGCTAATTCTCCTTGTTGGGGTTGGACTTGGGGTTACGGAGTGGTTTAAGAAGAGGTTAGGTAGAGATGAGTAATGAAGATGAGTTAGCTACTGCAAGGGAAGAGTTTGAAATATCTAATTGAGTTTATAGAGAAACCACGAATAAAAGATACTAAAGTATATAAAGAGTTAAAATGTAGTAAAAAAGAGGCTAAGATATTAAGGTTTATTACCAAAAAATATATAGAGGGATTTGATGTTGTATCTGTAAGAGAGATTATCAAAGCTAACTCATCTTCTAAAAAGTTTGATTATATTAATCTACTTAGAGATATTAAAAATCTTATTGATTTAGAGTGGATTATGCCCATAGAATTTATAGAGAATAAGAGTAGTAGTGGTTTAAAATTGCAAATTCTTACTCTTGATGTTACTCTTAGTTTAGCCTTTTTGAAACTCTTAGAAAATGGTAGTTTAGATATAAAATTACCTCAAAATATAGCTTATGATGACCATTTAGAGTATCTTCAAGACCAATTTGAGATTATAGAACTTATATATAAAATATCTATTTCAAAGAAAAATGCAGTTAAAAGATTAGATGAGAGATTAATCAAACTCAAAGATAGAGTAAAAAGTAGAATTAAATTATCAACTAAACCATTAATAATAGAAGAGTTCATAAAGTCTAAAAAGTTTGATAATAATCAAAAGATAATCTTTATGGCACTCTTAAAAGAGGAGTATAGTGGGGCTAATGGTGGAGGATTACGGGATATGAATACTCTTTTGGGTTTGATATCTAATAGTGAGTATGATAAGATTAAAAACCGTGCATTATTAGAAGATGGGGCATCTTTGATTAGGGATAATATTATAGATTATGAAGAGATTTTAAATCCTTTTGGTGGGATTAGTCGCTCATTTTATCTACAAGATGAGATTATGAAAGAGATAATATATACAAATCAGAAGAAAAAAGTAAATAAAGTAAAGTTTAATGATTTGATAAATCAACAAGATATATTTGAATATTTAGAGTCTAAAACCAATTTAGAAGATGTAGTTCTTCATCAAGATACCAAAGATATTTTAGATAGATTACAGAAACAAATTGATAAAAATGTACTCAAAAAATTAAGAGATTGGGGCATTAAGAGTAGTAATAAAAAGGGTATTGATGCTAAGATAATATTTTATGGCTACCCAGGGACTGGTAAAACTATGACTGCTGTTAGTTTAGCTAAAACTCTTAAAAAACCAATCCTAAGTTTTGATTGTTCTAAAATTTTATCAATGTATGTAGGAGAGAGTGAGAAGAATGTACGAAAGATATTTGATGACTTTAAATCTATCTCTCAAAAGAGTGATGAGAAGCCAATTTTACTATTAAACGAAGCAGACCAATTTTTGAGTAGTAGAAATGAAGGTGCAGGAAGTAGTATTGATAAGATGCATAATCAAATGCAAAATATATTTTTAGAACAGATTGAGAATTTTGAAGGAGTATTAATAGCTACTACAAATCTATTAGAT
>FRYL01000022.1_pt2 | contig 2110 bp, 2 predicted proteins | sample 1057401 | NCBI WGS metagenome assembly FRYL01 (sample SAMEA4473313, study PRJEB15554) | hydrothermal vent metagenome | biome: marine basaltic hydrothermal vent biome; feature: marine hydrothermal vent; material: water | place: Pacific Ocean | collected 2011-06-14/2011-07-23 | depth 1199 m
GAGGCAGAATGGACAGATGAGAAGATAAAAGAGAAACTAAAGCCAACAAAAGATGAGTGGGAGGAGAAAGAGAGTGAATATAAAAAACTCTTAAGAGATATAAGTAAATATGAGAGTGAGATAAATTTAAAAAATATAATATTTAAAAAGGCAGATAAATTTAAAAAATATGATGAAATCTTCTTTGTATGGCAAGTTGATTTTAGAGGAAGAGCATATCCTATTCAACCTCTATTAAATCCCCAAGGAGATGACTTAGCTAAATCACTTTTGAAATTTGCTACTAAAAAACCTTTGGGAGATGATGGTGAGAAATGGTTTAAAGTCCATGGTGCAAATATATATGGAGAGGATAAATTATCATTTGAAGATAGAGTAAAATGGATAGATGATAATAGCTCAAATATATTAGATATATTTGATACTCCAAATAGATTTGAAAATGAGTTCTTAAAAAAAGCAGATAAACCATTTAGTTTTTTAGCATTTGCCTATGAGTATAGAGAGTTTATAGAAGATAGAGAGAATTTTAAATCATCTATTCCTATTGCAATGGATGGTTCTAATAATGGAACTGCACTTCTAAGAGATAAAAAAGGGGCAGAAAAGGTAAATGTATTACCTACCCCAAACCAAACTACCCCAAATGATATATATAAAGATGTGGCAGATAAGACAAAAGATATTATAGATAAAGATAGAGAGTATAGAGTAGATAAAAATAGAGTAATAGATAGAGAGGATATAGAGAAGATATTTGAGTATATAGATAGAGATATGACAAAAAAGAATGTAATGACAGAAGTTTATGGAGCAGGGAAAGATGCTAAAATAGGACAACTAAGAGAGTATATTACAAATAAATTATCAGATAAATTAAACTGGAATGATGAGAAGATAAAACTTATATCTAACTACCTATATATACAGATAGACAAAGCCATTAAAAAGGAACTTTCATCATCTAATATATATAAAAAATGGATGAAAAAGTTAGCTAAAGAGATCTCAAATCAAAATAAAAAGATAAAATGGAAAACTCCTATTATAGGTTTAGAGGTGATACAAGAGGAGTTTCAAACAAAAGGGTATGATATATCAACTAAATATAATAATAAAAAATATCAAATAAAGATACAAATCCCAACTGATAAAATAGATGATAAAGAGCAAACAAAAGGAATTGCACCAAACTTTGTACACTCATTAGATGCTACTCATATGTTTTTGACTATATTAAACTCTAAAAAAGAGGGAATTGACTCTTTTGCTACAATCCACGACTCATTTGCAACCCACGCTTGTGATACCCAAAAATTACAAGAATCCATTAGAAAAAGTTTTATAGAGATGTATCAAGAGGATATTATAGAAAATCTAAAAAAAGATATAAAAAAAGAGTATGATATAGAATTAAAAGATATAAAATATCAAGATAATAATTTTGATTATCAAGAGATTAAAAAATCTAAATATATATTTGGATAATATAAATAATAAAACAAATATTTTAAATTGATGTGATTATCATCACACCATAAACAAAAAAATCAAATTAAATATTTCAAGCGATTAAAATTGGTGCGATAGCAATCGCACCCTACCAAAATGATGAATACTTCCAATCTTTTATATTTTTTACTAAATTATGTTTTACAGGATTATTTTTCATATATTTTATACATCGTAAATAATCATCTTCATCTCTAATAGTATGTTCATAATATCGCTTTTGCCATATTGGTGTTAATCCTCGTTGATACCTACTATAAGATTGTTCCTCTTCTAAAATAACCCTATTTGAAAAATTATATTTAATCGCTCTTACAATTTTAGGATAATTCGTTGCAATTTTGGGAGTAATTATCATATGTATATGATCAGGTAAAATCACAATATCATCAATATTATATATATAATATTTTTTACTTTCACGAAAACTATCTCGTAAACTTTCAATATTATCTATCAATATAGGGTTGCGTTTATGTGTTACGATTGTAATATAATAGCTATGCCCAGTTAAAAAAAGTCGTTTATAATTTGCCATTTATAATTCTAACAAAAAATTTTTAAATATACAATAAATTATCTATTTGAAAATATAAAT
>FRYL01000026.1_pt1 | contig 1978 bp, 3 predicted proteins | sample 1057401 | NCBI WGS metagenome assembly FRYL01 (sample SAMEA4473313, study PRJEB15554) | hydrothermal vent metagenome | biome: marine basaltic hydrothermal vent biome; feature: marine hydrothermal vent; material: water | place: Pacific Ocean | collected 2011-06-14/2011-07-23 | depth 1199 m
AATAATCAAGAGTTAAATAAGAAAGCTAGAGAATTTGCAATAGATATGCTAGACTATTCCAAAAAAGAGAGTCAAAGATTAAATTTTTTTCAAAGAGTTTTAGATGAAAAATAAAAGAATATTCTTTATAGCAGATGCAAAATCTATACATACTGCTAAGTGGGTTGATTACTTCGTTCAAAATAGATATGATGTATATTTAGCTACATTTTCTACTATTAATAATACAAAATGTAATAATATATTTTTTTTATATCTTTTATCTATTGGTAAATTATCTAAAATATTCAAAGAGATAAATCCAGATTTTATTAATGCTCATTATAGTTATAGTATGGGGTTTATTGCACTATTAGCAAAAAATAGGGCTAAAATTAAAGCAAGTTTTAGTGTCGTATGTCATGGAAGTGATATTTTAGATACACCAAATAGATTTATATTTGATAAATTAAATAAATATATACTTAATAGTTGTGATAGAGTCTTTGTTGTATCAGACCAAATAAAAGATAAAATAGATACCTTTGGAGTATCTTCTAATAAAATATTTATAGGACAGTATGGAATAGATTTAGATAATAATGAAAATTGTACTAAAGATATTGATATTTTATCAAACCGTGCTTATATTCCAAATTCTAGAATTGATTTTTTATTGGATTCACTTGATGTTTTTAAAGATAGAGATTTAAATATTATTTTTGTAGTTGCATATATATCTGATAAGAATTTTAATAATATATCAAAAAAGTATCCCCATATCACTTTTTATAAAGAGATAGAGTATTCTAAGATGATGAATTTAATGAGTAGAGCCAAAATATATATTAGTGCCACAAAATCTGATGGAACAGCCTTATCACTATTAGAAGCTATGAAATATAAATTAATCCCCATAGTCTCTAATATAGTTTCTAATAGAAGTTGGATATTAGATGGAATAAATGGATATTTATTTAATAATAAGAGAGATTTTATTCAAAAATTAGATAAAACATTGAATATGAAAAAAGAGGATATAGATAATATCTCTAATAATAATCTAAAATTATTAAAAAGTAGAGGAGATTATAATAAGCAGATGAAAAAAATAGAGATTTTTTTAACAAAGAGTATATAAAATTATTTATGGTAGCTACTCTAAAAGATTTAAATATTGAAAAGATTAACTAAAATGCGATTAAATAAAAATTATATAAAAGTAATAAAAAAATCCTTTACTGAAGTTTTTCATAAAGGAGAAATCTATCTTTTTGGAAGTCGTGTTGATGATAGTAAAAAAGGTGGTGATATTGATTTGTATTTGGTAGTGGAAAATAAGGTTAATATATTCAAAAATAAGATAAGATTTTTAGCTAAGATAAAAAGAGAGCTTGGTGAACAGAAAATTGATATTATTTTTAATATTGATGAGAATAGATTGATAGAACAGGAGGCTAGACGATGGGGAATAAAACTTTAATATATAAAATAAAAGTAGAGGATAATCTAAAGCAGAGTTATACTCACTTAAAAAGATTAAATAATGCTTTTACTCAATTGCAAAATAGATATATATTTCCCATAGATAAAAATTCATATATCAAAATAATAGATAATATTCAAGATTTAGCTTTTAGCGACCAAATTATATATAGATTTTCAAAGCTTCAAGATACCATAGGTGCAAAACTATTTAAAGGGCTACTTTTGTATCAAGGGGAGAATATAGATAAACCTTTTTTGGATATTTTAAATCAACTGGAAAAAATAGATATTGTAAATGTTGATGAGTGGTTTGAATTAAGAGATTTAAGAAATGAGATAGCACATGATTATGATAATAGTGATTATTTAGCCATAGATATTTTAAATAATATATTTGAATTGAAAAAAGAGTTAGAAAAAATTTTAAATAGTGTAAAAAATTTGATAGGATAAAATATGAAAATAGTAACAATACTAGGTGCAAGACCACAGTTTATAAAAGCAGGAAGTG
>FRYL01000046.1_pt1 | contig 1697 bp, 2 predicted proteins | sample 1057401 | NCBI WGS metagenome assembly FRYL01 (sample SAMEA4473313, study PRJEB15554) | hydrothermal vent metagenome | biome: marine basaltic hydrothermal vent biome; feature: marine hydrothermal vent; material: water | place: Pacific Ocean | collected 2011-06-14/2011-07-23 | depth 1199 m
GAGTTTATACTTATATCCTAAATTAACAGTTTTTAAATAGGGTAAATTTAGTTTTTGAGTTATACTCATTTATTATTCCCTTGATTTTCAACATATTGTTTTAAAACTTCAACTATTACTCCACCTGTTGTTGCTAAGAAAAAGCTTCTACTCCAAAATGCTTCTTGCCAAATTATTAAAATTAAGTGATATTGTAACAAATATACTGAATGTTTATTAGTATTATATTATAATAGCGACTGAATGTAAAGAGTTGCAAATTCATCTCCGCCTTAGAGGAGGGAGTTTTCTTTGTAAAGGTTTGATAAAGAGTTATAATTCAATTAAAAAAAAGGAGTATATAATGATAATGAAATTCAAAGAGTGGAGTCCAAAGCTAGGTAAAAATGCTTGGATAGCCAAAGGTGCTAGTGTAATTGGTAATGTAGAGATGGGTGAAGATAGTGCTGTTTGGTTTGGTGTAGTAGTGCGTGGAGATGTGCATAAGATTAGAATTGGGGCTAGAAGCAATATTCAAGATTTATCTATGATACATGTAACTCATTATAAAAAGCCTGATATGAGTGATGGTAATCCTACTATTATTGGAGATGATGTAACAGTTGGGCATCGTGTAATGCTTCATGGTTGTACTATTGAAGATGCTTGTTTAATTGGAATGAGTGCTACAATATTAGATGGTGCTGTAATTGGCAAAGAGTCAATAGTAGGTGCAAGTAGTCTTGTAACTAAAAATAAAAAATTCCCCCCTAGAAGTCTAATTATGGGAAGTCCTGCAAAAGTAATAAGAGAACTTACTCAAGATGAAGTAGATGAACTCTATGCCTCTGCTAGTAGATATGTAGCATTTAAAAATGAATATTAAGGCTATATTACTAATATTTATAATTAACTTACCACTATTTGCAGATTATACAATATCATATAATGGTATCAAAGTAGGAAAGATTAAAGACTTTTCTACTATTAAAAATGGATATTTAATAGGTAAGCCAATCAACTCATTTATGGGATTTTTCGTACCATGGGATAATTATATAATATTTCAAGAGGGCAAAAAGCCAATTATAAAAGGTAAAAACAGATATAAAAAAGATAAACATCTAATATTAGAACTCATCAATAGATTAAGTAAATCTAAACCCACTTACAAAGAGTTTGAGAGTAAAAAATATAGATTAATAATTAGATGTAAAGATGGAGTTTGTAACTATATTAGAAGTAATAAATATAAAAAGAGTAGTAGCAAAGGATATAGAGAGTATTTAAATGATTTTAGAGATTAGACATTAATTTTGGAGTAGAAGTAAATAAAAAGCGATTTTTTGGTAGGGTGGGTGAAACCCACCGTTTAATTTATAAAGGATATTTAATTTTTAATAAAAGTATATTAGAGGAGCTTAGAGATTATGGCTCTAAATTAAAATTTAAAAGGGTAGAGTAATTTGAAAACTATAACAAGTAATTTTAAAACATTTATAACAAACCGAGGCGATAATACTTTAGAGGAGAAATTTAAAAAGATTTTAAATAGAGATAATATTAAATATTTTGATACTCTAATTGGATATTTTAGAATTACTGGTTTTAATAAGATTGAAGATTTGTTATCTAATATTGAGAAGTGTAGGATATTAATAGGTATTAGTACAGATAGTAGAGTTTTTGAAGCTTATCAACTAAAAAAGATATTTATT
>FRYL01000009.1_pt1 | contig 1666 bp, 1 predicted proteins | sample 1057401 | NCBI WGS metagenome assembly FRYL01 (sample SAMEA4473313, study PRJEB15554) | hydrothermal vent metagenome | biome: marine basaltic hydrothermal vent biome; feature: marine hydrothermal vent; material: water | place: Pacific Ocean | collected 2011-06-14/2011-07-23 | depth 1199 m
AAATTAAAAAAAGCAGGACTAAAAAGGATAAATATCTCTCTTGACTCTCTCCAAAAAGAGGTTGCAAAGAAAATTGCTCAAAAAGATATCCTTGAAGATGTACTAAGAGGAATAAAAGAAGCTATCAATGTTGGACTAAAAGTAAAGATAAACATGGTACCTCTAAAAGATATAAATGATAAAGAGATAGTTGATATATTGGATTTTTGTAAAGACAGGAGTATTGAGGTTAGGTTTATAGAATATATGGAAAATACTACTGCTAACAGTAAGATAAAAGGTCTACTTGGTAAAGAGATTTTAGAAGAGATAAAGAAAAAATATAAGATAAAAAAACTTGGTAGATTTGGTAGTAGTCCAAGCTTTACTTATGAGTTGGAGGATGGATATAGATTTGGTATGATAGACCCACATAAACACGACTTTTGTGAGAGTTGTAACCGTATAAGACTAACTGCTGAGGGGTATTTGATACCTTGTCTTTACTTTGAAGATGCAATGAGTATAAAAGATGCTGTACAAAATGGCAATGTTCCAAAAGCAGTAGAGATACTTAAAAATGTTTTAAAAAATAAACCAGAAAAAAACAGATGGGGAGAGGAGTCAAGCGAAACCTCTTCAAGAGCATTTTATGAAACAGGAGGGTGATACTCTATATCTTGTAGAGAGCTTCTTCTCTATACAAGGGGAGGGGAGATATGCTGGAACACCCTCTGTATTTTTTAGATTTGGTGGATGTAACCTCAACTGCAAAGGTTTTGGAGTCAAGCAAAAATCTCCTATTGATGATACTACTCTTGTAGGATGTGATAGTATTAGGGCTACATATAGTGAGCATTATAAATATCTTTGGCAAAAAATAGATAGTGAAAATCTACTTATTGATATCTTAGAAAATTATCTTGCAAAGAGCTGTAAGCCTGATATAGTTATCACAGGTGGAGAGCCACTGCTTTGGTATAATCATGAGATATTTTTAAACTTTTTAAACTTTTTGGTTGAAGGTGGATTTAGGATAACTATCGAAACAAATGCTACTATCATGATAGACTTTACAAAGTATCCTCTCTACAAAAATATTACTTTTGCAATGAGTGTAAAGCTAAAAAATAGTGGAGAGCAAAAAGAAAAAAGAGTTAACAAAGATGCTATTAAGGCTATAGCTACACACTCTCAAAACTCATTTTTTAAATTTGTCCTATCAAAAAACTCTCTTTATCATGATGAGATAATAGAGATAACAAAGGATATAAATCTACCTATTTATTGTATGCCTATGGGTTCAACTGCAAAAGAGTTAGCCAAAAATGATAAAGCAGTAGCCCAGTTTTGTATTAATCATTGTTATAAATATGTAGATAGAATGCATATAAGATTATGGGATAATGAGGAGGGAAGATGATAATAAGAAAACTATTTAAATTTGAAAATGCACATATAGTTAGAGATTGCTCCTCAAAAAGATGCAAATATAGCCTTCATGGACACAGCTATAAAGTAGAAGTTCTTTTAGAATCCAACTACCTTGACAATGGACAAATGGTATATGATTTTGGATTAACAAAGCTATATATAAAAGATTTGATAGACTCTTTTGACCATGCTATCACTTTGTGGAGTGGTGATAATAAAGAGTATATAAAAGATATGCAAAAACACTCCCTTA
>FRYL01000018.1_pt1 | contig 1653 bp, 1 predicted proteins | sample 1057401 | NCBI WGS metagenome assembly FRYL01 (sample SAMEA4473313, study PRJEB15554) | hydrothermal vent metagenome | biome: marine basaltic hydrothermal vent biome; feature: marine hydrothermal vent; material: water | place: Pacific Ocean | collected 2011-06-14/2011-07-23 | depth 1199 m
AAATAGTAGGTCTATCCGACCAAATTCACAAAACCATTTAAGCTATATTTAATATTATAGTTATTTTTTAATTACCTCCCATAATATAGCACCAATATTAGTCCAAATAATTCAATATAATTTACTAAAATATCTCATAATAAATTTTATATAAAACCCTTTATTTATCGTATTTATAAGTACTTTTATACTCCAATTTAGCTATAATATAATTAAATTAATTATCAAAGGAAAGCTATGAAAATTAGACAGAAAAAAAGATTATTAAAGTTATTGGAGGGTATTCCTGACTTTAGGAGACATAGAGATCAAATAGTATATCCATTGCATGAAATACTATTTATGGCATTATTTGCATTAATAAAAGGTGATGTAACATTTAGTGAGATTCATTTTACTATGAGTTTTTATAAAAATAACAAACTATTTAAAAAACTATTTGGTAAAAAGAAAATAAGAATACCTTCAAGATCTACACTACATAGAATACTTATGAATACCTCTAATGATGCTTTAGAGATTGTCTTTCGAGAATACTTTGCAAAGTATATTGATAAGAAAAATATAGCTGTGGATGGTAAATGGTTAAGAGGTAGTGATATACAAGGTCAATATACTCAAGAGTCACATAAGTTAGTCTTAAATATATTAGATAAAGATAAAAAAATAGTTATGGGTCATAAGTTTATTGAAAATGGTAAATCACATGAGATACCTGCATTTACTGAGATATTAAAAGATAAATCTTTTTGTAATGATGGTCAGATATTTACATTTGATGCACTAATGACTCAAGTAGATATATTAAATACTATTAATACTCAAAAGAATAAATATATAGCTAAAGTAAAAAACAACCAGAAGTCATTAAAAGCTAAAGTTGTATTAACATCAAATAATTTTGTAAACCCTATTGAAACATATGAAGATAGTAAACTATACAAAACTGAAAATAGTAATAAAAGTGTTAAAAGAGTTGTAGATATATTCTATGCAAGAGATACAAATATAGTTATGTATCATGATAAGTTTGAAAATATTCAAACTATCATTAGAGTTACAAAAGAATCTACTAATTTACTTACAGGAAACATTACAACTACAGTAGAATATTTAATAGCAAATTTTAAAACAACTGCAGAAGATTTCTATAGTAAAATACTTCAACATTGGAGAGTTGAAACATATCACTACCATTTAGATATGCTTACATGTGAGGATGATCATATCTGTTATGTAAATCCTTTTAGTATATCAATACTAAGAAGCTTTACAGTAAATCTATATCAACTATATCTAAATAAACACAAAGGTACTAAAATATTAGATATGATAGATACTACTATGGCAAATATAAAAAAGTATACTCAACGATCAGATGATTTTATATCTGATATATTTGAACTTTAGATAGTCTTTTTTATAAATTTTTATCTTTATTTTTTAGTAAATTTATATTTACGAATAATAAAGCTCACCCTAAAAATAGTAAAATTAGTCAAAAATCACTATTAATCTTAAATAAAACTAAAAGTGGAATTTTTTATGAGTTTTTATAAATCAAAATACCTTGTACATGATGGTGAAAGATTAGTATTTTAAATTTGGTCGGATGGGCCTAAATAACTAATTAATTTTATATAAATTAATTAA
>FRYL01000036.1_pt1 | contig 1636 bp, 1 predicted proteins | sample 1057401 | NCBI WGS metagenome assembly FRYL01 (sample SAMEA4473313, study PRJEB15554) | hydrothermal vent metagenome | biome: marine basaltic hydrothermal vent biome; feature: marine hydrothermal vent; material: water | place: Pacific Ocean | collected 2011-06-14/2011-07-23 | depth 1199 m
AATATAATACAATAGGAACAACTTTAGATGTAGATTTATCATCAGATGAAACTAAAGCTTTTGTAACAGATTATAATAATGGCTTAGTAATTATAGATATATCAAATCCAGCTAATCCTGTTAAAATTGGTCATTACCCTTCGGGAGATAAAGCATGGAGATTAAAACTATCTTCGGATAATACTAAAATATTTATGGCAGATAGAGCAAATGGATTAGTTGCTATAGATGTAAGTGTTCCAACTTCTCCTGCTTTTATTTCAAAACAAACTAGTGGCATATATTCATTTGGAGTAACCCTATCAGGGGATAATACCAAAGCATATGTGTCTGATTATTATAAAGGCTTAATGATTATGGATTTAACAAATTTACCATAATTTTATTTTTATAACCTATTTAAGAGAGATATCTATTTTAGATATCTCTTTTCTCCCCATTCATTCGCACAATTTATTATTTTTTCAATATCTTCATCTTTAAGATGTAATGCTGTAGGAAGAACAAAATGATGATTTATAATATATTCTGTATCTACAAATTTAGAACTACCTTGATACTCTTTTGGAATATAGTTCCAATTAGAAATAAGATATGTTCCATAAATACCTTTTTTTGATAAGTATTTATAAAAAGAATTTCTATCTTCAACTAATATAGGATAAGCAAACATAGCATGATTTTCACTATTTATAGAAGAAAGTTTAGTAAAATACTTAGGATTTAATTTATCTTTATACATTTTTGCATATCTACTGCGAGTTTTAATTAACTCATCAAAATCTACTCTCTCTACTATTTTATAAGATAGAAAACTAATCTTATTTGGATTCTGATAAATACTCATAAGATTATTGTAAGAGCTAAAGAGTTTTCCAAAAACTGCTGATAATATATTAACCAATTTAGCACTAGGTATTTTATATATAGAACTATTTACAATAAGTAAAAAAAACTGTTTTAAAAGATATATATGATTGGTTCTTGTCTTATGGAAGGTTAACTTTTTTATATCTATAGTTAAATCTCTAAGTACTAAAACTGCACCATCTCCAACTCCTATCATTTTAGGCAAAGAATATAAAATATAGTCTCCTTTATACTCAAATTTATCCATCTTGGTTAGAATATGAGAATGGTCTTCTATTACTTTAACTCCATTTTTATGACAAATCTCTACAAATTTTTCTATAGCTTGAATAGTACCAAAATAGTGAATTAAAATAGCAATAGAAGGAGAATGTCTTTTTATTAAAAGTTCAACTTCAGCCCAAATAGGATTAAGTTCTTTATCTATGGGGTATAATAAAATTTCCCAGCCCCTTTTCTCAAAGGGGGCATATAGTCCTTGTGGAACATAAGCAGGTAGTAATGCTACTCTATTTTTGCCATCTGTAGCTAGTAAATCTATTAATGAAATAATTGCTTCTCTACCAGAAGCATAATATTTGACCAAATCTTCTTTTATCCAAGGAGCATTATTATGTTTTTTGAATGAAAAATTTAAAACTCTATCATTTGAAATATATTTCATATATAAACCTATAAAACTTTTTTCAATATTTTAGAGTCTATTTTAGTTATATCAAAATATGGCTTCTGTTTTGCACCAAATTGTCTAAAAGACTTCTCTACA
>FRYL01000047.1_pt1 | contig 1202 bp, 1 predicted proteins | sample 1057401 | NCBI WGS metagenome assembly FRYL01 (sample SAMEA4473313, study PRJEB15554) | hydrothermal vent metagenome | biome: marine basaltic hydrothermal vent biome; feature: marine hydrothermal vent; material: water | place: Pacific Ocean | collected 2011-06-14/2011-07-23 | depth 1199 m
AATTTTCTATTTTATTGTCAATATTTTTTTTATAGATAAAAATTTTGTTTTTTCCTTGTTGAGTGATGTAAAGTGCATCAAGATAATCATCATCTTCTTTATGAGGGATAATAAAAAAGTTTTCTTTTTGATATAAATAATTTTTATAATCTTTTAAAATAAAAGCTCTATTTTTCTTTTGAATTTTATCATTTTTTACAATAGCTATACCAATATTTTGCATTTTTATATATTTATCATAATTATTGGCAATAAGTTTTAATTTTAGTTTTATGTTATTATTGATACTACTATTTAAAAAGTAGTTAAATGATAAGGCAAAAAGAGACAATACAACAAGTGTAATAGTTCCAAACCAAATAAGTACACGAGTTTTCAATGACTTAAATTGCAATTTTATATCCCAATCCACGATTACTCTTTATCAACTCTTTCCCAAGCTTTTTTCTCAAGTGATAAATAGTAACTTGTATAACATTTGAATTGATATACTCTTGATTGTTCCAAAGTTGCTCTTCAATCATACTATTAGATACATATCCATTTTTATATTTGATAAGAAACATCAATAGCTCATACTCTTTGGCAGTAAGCTCTATAATTTTGGAAGCTTTTGTTACTATTTTTGTATCTATATTGATACTAATATCACCCAATGTTATCAAATTTAATCCATTGGAAATATTTCTACGATGCAGTGCTTCAACTCTTGCACTTAACTCTGCAAATGAAAATGGTTTTGCTATATAATCATCTGCACCATATTTTAAACCTGTTATTTTATCCTCTATTTCATCTTTTGCACTAAGCATTATAACAGGGGTAGTAATATTTTTTTCTCGAATAGATTTAATAATCTCAATACCACTCTTAAACGGCAACATCCAATCAGTTACTATAATATCATAAGAGTTAAGCAAAGCTAAGTACTCACCATCTCCCCCATCAAGTGCAGTATCAACACTGTTTCCATCCTCTTCAAATCCTCTTTTGAGCAATGAAAGAATATTTTCATCATCTTCTATAAGTAATAGTTTCATATCTTGATTATCACATCCTTATAAAAAATATAACCCATAAATACCACAGCCATACCAGTTATTGAAAAAAGGATTGCTATTTGAGTATCATAATATTTCCATATACTCCCTATCGTCAATGCACCCAATGCACCAAAGAGTGCTACTCCTCCATAGAGTATG
>FRYL01000005.1_pt1 | contig 1140 bp, 2 predicted proteins | sample 1057401 | NCBI WGS metagenome assembly FRYL01 (sample SAMEA4473313, study PRJEB15554) | hydrothermal vent metagenome | biome: marine basaltic hydrothermal vent biome; feature: marine hydrothermal vent; material: water | place: Pacific Ocean | collected 2011-06-14/2011-07-23 | depth 1199 m
ATTTTCCAAAAAGCTTTTATAAAATCTATTGGATATATCTTTGGCTGTACTGTTTTGGATTTTATCATTCATTACCAAAAGAGAATCTACCTCGTCTATAAGCTTTTCGCCAAAGAGTTTAGAGTAGCAGGTATTAAAAAAGATAAATCGTACACTTTTGATACTCTTAAATAGCTCCTTGAGACTCTCTCCTGAAATATGCTCATCATAATGTCCTGATTTATCATATATCTCTAGCTTCCCCTCCTCGTTTCCATGCCCTGAAAAATGCACAATATGAGGCTTTTTTTTATTTAGAGTATTGATAATATTTTCAAGATTTGTAGAGGGGATAAGTTCTAAATCTATAATATCTCTATAATTACTTGATGCGACTATATCTTTTAAATCTTTATACTCATTATCTTGATTTACAAGAGATTTTTGTGTATCAGAAAAGAATAGTACAATTTTAACTCTACTCATTTGATACTCTTTAGAACCTCTGCAAGTGATTTAAGTGTCTGAGATAAAGTAGAGTAATCTCTCTCTATACTTATATCTTTATCTATCACTTTAGTAGGAGATTTAGCTATGATTAGATTATTAGCAATAGTCCCTAATGTTACTATACCTACAATAGTAGTATAGTCTATACCCGAACGATGTTGATTATCCTCTTCTATTATTGTTTGAAACTTTGTAGCAAATGTTTCATCTTTATCAATTAATATACTCAATATCTCTCTTATACTCTCTATATCATCATCTAAAAGTTCTATATTTTGAGATGACTCTTGATTTTCTCCTAGTTTATGTAAGATATATTTTATATTATTTGATTGTAAATTTTTTACTTTTCTTAATAACTGCTCTTTAGTTGCCATGGGATACTCCTAGATTATTTGATAATATTATAACATTTATATATCTAAATTAGCTTTAGGATTATGGGAAGTGGTGCTTTAGCCAATGCCAATGACTTAAGGATTTTTCAACATCAGGCAGTGAGATTTCCTAACCCACCTTTGATTATAATTCTAAAACTGATTTCACCTTACCTTTAAAGCCAAAAAACAACCGTAGGTCGGAGTCTCCTCACTCCGACAATTATTTTCGTTTATATATCAAAGTCGGAGTCAGAGACCCCGACCTACGGGA